>Ga0206847_10287_pt1 | contig 15062 bp, 16 predicted proteins | sample Alteio_BWOrgCont_17_FD_152880 | JGI IMG/M metagenome (GOLD analysis project Ga0206847, IMG submission 152880) | Enriched cells from forest soil in Barre Woods Harvard Forest LTER site, Petersham, Massachusetts, United States -... | ecosystem: Environmental > Terrestrial > Soil > Temperate forest >... | reverse complement strand
CGCGGCTCTCAGACGCCGCGAGCGCGTCCTCGAGCGCGGCAAGCTGGCGGCGCAGTGCCGAGATCTGCTGATTGAGAATATCGACTTGCGCGAGCGCCTGGGCAGAGATCTGCTTTTGGGCATCGAGCGTGGCCCTGGCTTGCACGGCCTGACTGTCAGCGGCAGATTGGCCGGTGGCGTTCTGATCGATCAGGCCTTGCAGGCGCTGGCTGTCCTTTTCCTTAGCGTCAAGTGTCGTTTGCAGAACGTCGAGATTGGCCTGGGCAGCGGTCTTGGAACTGCGCTCCAGCGCCAGCAATTGGGTGAGCTGCTCGACCTGCTGATTGAGTTTGTTCAGCGCCGTGTCCTTGCTCGTCACCTCGCGCGACAAAAAGAACTGCGCGAGCATGAACACCGACAACAGAAACACGATCACGAGCAGCAAGGTCGACAGCGCATCGACGAAGCCCGGCCAATAATCGATGCCGCGGCCGCGGCGGCGGGTGCGCGCTAAAGCCATGGTCAGGGTTCAATCTGTTCTTCACGCCGCGCGCCGAATTTCGGCTGTGTCGCAAGCCTTTCCAGCAATCTGCGGATGTCCTTTTGCTGGTCGGCCTGGGCTTCGACCCAGTCGCGGATCATCTGCTGTTCCTGCCGCATGTGCTGTACGAGATTTTGAATCCCCTCAGCCAGATTGGCCATGGCGGCGGCCGACGCACCGCCCGGCCCGTCGTGGCTCGCAATGATATGGGTGAGCGCGGCTTGCAGATCTTCCGGCAGTCCCGTTGCTTGAATTGCCGGCACGTCGAGCGCCGAGGCGGAGAGATAATCTTCGAGTTCGTTGTAGAAGCGGTTCTGTGCTTGGCCCGCTTGCAGATCGAGAAAGCCGAGGATCAACGAGCCCGCCAACCCGAACAGCGAGGCGGTGAAGGAGATCGAGATGCCGGCGAGCGGCTCTTGCAAGCCGTTCTTGAGATTGTCGAACATCACCGCGGCATCGCTGCCGCCCTGCATCGATTTGATCACACCGCCGATCGAGCCGACGGTTTCGAGCAGGCCCCAGAACGTGCCGAGCAGGCCGAGAAAGACGAGAAGGCCGGTGAGATAGCGGGCGATCTCGCGCGATTCATCGAGCCTGGAGCCAATCGAATCGAGAATGGCCCGCAAGGTGACAGTCGAAATGGCGCCGCGTCCGGCCTGATCGCCGAGCATGGTCGCCATCGGCGCGAGCAGCACTGGCGGGCGCGGCGGCCGCGCCGGATCTGCTGGCTTTTTGAGACTGTTGACCCAGCGCACCTCGCGAAACAGGCGCAGCACCTGCTGGAAGCTCAAGATAATGCCGATCGCCAGCGCGCCGATGATCACGCTGTTGAGGCCTGGATTGGCCATGAAGGCGGTCTTGATTTTCTGATTGAGAATGACGGCGATCAGAGCCGCCAAAATCAGAAACACCAGCATTCGAAAGAGAAAAATGCTGGGAGCTGACAGGCGATAAGGATCGTTGGATGCGCGCATCTGATTCCATCAGGTTTTGTCTATCAGACGCCGGGAAGGTGACGTAATCAAGACCTCTTATGGATTAGAACCACTGGTGTGCGACCGCGATGGCCGCGGCCCTCTATGCTCTGGCGTTCTTCAGCAATGCGAGCAATGCGCGCTGGATATATTCGTTGCCGACACACAAGGAGCGCTTGGTGAGGTAATCGTCGCCGCCTTCGATGGTGGCGACATAGCCGCCCGCTTCGCGCACCAGAACGCTGCCGGCGGCAACGTCCCACGAATCCGCGCCGCGGCCCCAGAGGGCGTCGATGCGCCCGGCGGCCACCGCGGCCATGTCGAGGGCGATGGCGCCGAAACTCCGGACATTGCCGGCGCTCGCCATCACTTCTTCGAGCTCGCGTTTGAAGCGCGGATGCTCCTTGGCCTCGCCCAGATGCGGGATGGAGCTGCCGACGAGGGCATGGGCCAATTCGCGACGGGCCGAAACGCGGATACGGTGGTTGTTGTAAAAGGCGCCCTGGCCGCGCTCGGCAATATACATGTCCTCGCTGACCGGATTGTATACAACGCCCGCCACGATCTGGCCGTCACGCTCGAGCGCGATCGAGACCGCGAAATACGGGATGCCGTGCAGGAAATTCGTCGTGCCGTCGAGGGGGTCGACGTGCCAGGTATGGGCCTTGTCGGTACCCTCCACCAGCCCGCTTTCCTCCATCAGGAAGCCATAGCCGGGCCGGGCCTTCGACAATTCCTCGAACACGGTCTTTTCCGCCTTCCTATCGGCGGCGGAGACGAAATCGCCAGGTCCCTTGAGGGACACTTGCAGGTTTTCCACCTCGCCGAAGTCGCGTTTCAGGCCCCGCCCGGCTTTCAAAGCGGCAGCGGTCATCACATTCATCAGGGCGGTGCGGATCATGGTTTGTTCAGTTCGGTAGGGAAAATGGAGAGGTAGCGCATACCCAATGACGCTCTAAAAAGCCACACCTTTACGAAGATTTACAGATCGTGGCCGGTTTCCTCTCTTGCGGTCGGGGTGCCGGGCAGCGTAAATCTCCCCGATTGTTCAATGAGGAGTTGCTCATGCGCTTGGACGCTGTGCCGATCGGTAAGAACCCGCCCGTCGACGTCAATGTCGTGATCGAAGTGCCAATCGGCGGCGAACCGATCAAGTACGAGATGGACAAGGAATCCGGTGCGCTGTTCGTCGACCGCTTCCTCTATACATCGATGCGCTATCCCGGCAATTACGGCTTCATCCCGCATACGCTTTCGGGCGACGGCGACCCTTGCGACGTGATCGTCGCCAATACGCGCGCCATCATTCCCGGCGGCGTCATGTCCTGTCGCATTGTCGGCGTCCTAATCATGGAAGACGAGGCCGGATTCGACGAAAAGCTCATCGCTGTGCCGTCCGACAAGCTGACCAAGCGCTACGCCAAAGTCCAGAATTACACAGACCTGCCCGAGATCACGCTGCACCAGATCCAGCATTTCTTCGAGCATTACAAGGATCTGGAGAAGGGCAAGTGGGTCAAGGTGGTGCGCTTCGGCGATGCCGCCGAGGCGCAAAAGATGGTACTTGAGGGGATCGACCGTGCCAAGGCGGCCAAGCTCGCACCGCACGGATTGAATCTGGATTAAACGAGCACATTGCTTTGCGATGGCGCCACACTGGACAGTGCGTTTGAAAAGCGCGAATGCCGGTGCGGCGCAGTCGTGCTGAATGCGTGTTGAAAGCCCGCGATCATGTCTCTTTACGAAGGCGCCAAACGTTTATGAAGCCGCATGTTCACTCTTTGTTCTTGACAAGAGTGTATGATTTGTCTAACATCAGCCCATTGCAGAGGTGATAGCGTCTTGGCATGCAGGTCTATGTCGCGCGCGGCATTTGATTGGCGCGATATCGCTAAACCATCCAATTCACGGTGAAATTTTCAGATTGCAGGGGCAAGAATGGCCAAGAACTTCTTTCTGACAGCGACAGGACTTGTTTTGCTGATTTGCTTTGCCGGATCGGCTTGGGCGCGGGCTCCTGGCAGAAATGCGAATGCCCTGCTTGAGGCCTCGGCGAAAACGCTTGAAGATCAACTATCCTGTGTGCGCCCACCTCAGCCGGGGCTGATCCTTCGAGGGATGATCGCGAAGGGAATCTTGAGGCGAACCAAATATGCCGTTGATGGCAGCCCCGTCTTTGCGCCCAAACACGATCTTTTTGTTTTCGGTAAGCGGGTAAAATTTATTACCGGATGGGAAGAGGGGGCAAAGCCGTTTTGGCGCGGCCCGGGTACATCGCCGCCGCTCTTCTTGAAGGTCATTCTCGACGCGCAGCCACAGGAAGTCCCATATGCGGTGCATCAGCCCAAAGGCACCGACGGTCGTATTGTCGATTCGCCGTTCTCAACGATCGAAGTGAGCAGCGAGTTCTACGACAAGATCGATGCGGAAATTGTCTGTTATGGCGACTAAATGGGCCGTTGAGGGACGTGCTATTTCACGACCAGGGCGGCGATGAAGAGCGCGGTCGCGGCGAGCGAAGCGAGCGTGCGCACGTGATTCCACATCGTCCAGTCGCTCAAATACTGGGTCCAAAGGGTCTGGCCGGCCGTGCTGGCCGGATCTGATGCGGCGAGGGTGTTGTTCAGCGGGACGTTGAATACGACCGTGACCAGGAACATGCCGACGACATAGATGACGCCGCCGGCGACCGGCAGGAGCGCGCTCGGTTCGCTCCAGCGCAGGCCAGCCATCACCGCCAGAATCGCACTCGCCAGCGCTGTGCCCATGAACAGCGGCATGAACCAGGATTGGACGATGACCACGCTGATCGCGTTCATAGCGGTGACGCCGGTCACTGTGCCGGTCCGGGCGAGGGCCGTCATGATAAAGGTCGAAAAGGCGAAATAGACGCCGGCCATCACGCCGCAGCCGAGCGCGGAAAACCACAAAAGTCCGGTCATGATCACTTGACGCATGGGAGCCCTCCTGCGCATGGGCGGGATCCGCCAGCGCCTTTTGTCGAGATCGATAAATACGAGAGATTCTCATATTTGATAAAAGCGATAAACTCTCGTATTGTTTCTGTCAAGAGCTTTTGAAGAGGTAATGGGACCCGTATGCTTGCTACGGCCACCACGGCCCAGCTTTTTGGAGACATGGATGGTGCAGACAGCTACGGAACGGCAGGATCGGGCGGGCGCGATTGCGGCGCCGCGCTTGGTGCCGGTGCAAAAACGGAGCCGCGAGCGGTTCGAACGCATCTTGAGTTGCGCGGCCGAGATCATCACTGAAAAAGGCAGCGACGCTTTCAAGATGAGCGATATCGTCGCCCGTGCGAAAGTGCCCTTTGGGTCGCTCTATCAATATTTCCCGGACAAGACCGCAGTGATCGCGACACTTGCCGAGCGCTACAATGCGATTGGCCGCGAGTGCGTGCGCCGTGATCTGGCTACAGTGCATATGCCAGAAGACGTGCATCCTGCGCTGTGCCGCATTGTCGACAGCTATTATCAGATGTTTCTGGACGAGCCGTTGATGCGCGATATCTGGCAGGCGACGCAAGCGGATCGTGTCTTGCAGAAGATTGATGCGGAAGATGGCGCCTATCTCGCTCAACTTCTCGTGGAGGCATTGGCGCGTGCGGGACCAGGGCGTGCTGCAGAGGCCAATGCCACATTTGCGCAGCTCATGATGACCTTGATGGCCGCTGCTGTGCGCACTGCAATCGCACTGCCGCAAGACGAGGCCAAACGCAGCCTTGCATTGTTCAAGCGGCTGTTGCCGCGAAATATGGATGCGATATGAGCACTCGCGAAATTCGTTGATAGGTCAAGACGTCGCCGATCGGAGAATCCTAATGCATCTTGCCGAACTCAATATTGGAAGACTGCGCCATCCTCTTGGCGATCGACGCGCGGCCGGATTTTTCAACAATCTTGATCGCGTGAACGAGATTGGCGAGCGGATGCCGGGTTTCGACTGGCGCTTCACGGATCCAAGCGGCAAAGCCACTCTTGCACAATTCGGCAATGACCAGATGATCGTGCCGAATCTCTCCGTGTGGGAGAGCGTCGAAGCATTGGAGAAATTCGTCTGGCAGACGGTGCACGCAGACTTTTACAAGATGCGCGCCCACTGGTTCGAAAAGTCGACGAAACCGAATTTCGTCATGTGGTGGGTTGCGGAAGGTCACAGGCCCGATTTGCAGGAAGCGATAGAGCGGCTCGCACATTACACCGATCATGGGCCGAGCGATTTTGCGTTCGGCTGGGCTGAGGCGAGGAAGGCCATGCTCCAGCACGAGAGCCAGTACAGTTGAGGGGTTCTCGATGCGCGCTCACATCTTGCCCTTCCAGGGTACGAGCAGGCGCTCGATGAGCCGCAGCGCATAGGAAAAGACGAAGGCCCAGGCAGCGATCACCAGAATGCCGACGAACACCACGTCGGTCGCAAGGAATTGCGAGGCCGAAAGAATCATGTAGCCGATGCCGCGCGTCGCGGCGATCAGTTCTGCCGCCACCAGCGTGCCCCAACCGACGCCGAGCGCGATGCGCGTGCCGGTGAGAATTTCCGGCAACGCACTCGGCAGAACGATATGGCGGAACAATTGCCATTTGGTCGCACCGAGCGAAAGCGCCGCATTCACACGCTCGACCGGCACCGAGCGGACGCCCGCTTGCGCTGACAGGCAGATCGGCGCGAACATAGCGAGTGCGAGCAGAAGCACTTTCGATGTCTCGCCGATGCCGAACCAGATGATCATCAGCGGCAGATAGGCGAGTGGTGGCAGAGGCCAGTAGAATTCGATCGGCGGATCGAAAATGCCTTTCACCCAGCGACTCAAGCCCATTGCGAGGCCGATGGGAACACCGAGCACCAATGCGAAGGCGGCAGCGGTGAAAATGCGAAACAGGCTGGCAGCCAAATGCTGCGACAACGTTGCATTGGCATAACCGTCTTCGAAAACGGCGCGCAATTGCGTAAGCACTTCACCTGGGGTTGGCAGAAACAGTGGCGTGACGAGGCGCAGCGCCGTGACGAGCCACCAGGCAAACAGCAGAACGAGAATCGTTGCCGCGCTGATCAGTCCCGTTTGACCAACTTTCGATTCACTGTTGCGCAATTGTACGAGGCGCGGCGCTTCCTGATCTGCCGGCGCAGCGCCGGTCCGGACGGCGGACAAATCAGACATGGGCGAGAACCTCCTGTTGGTCGGCGGCTTGCGGCCCCGAGCGATGGATGAGCGCGCGAATCTCCTTGCGCAACAGGATAAAGTTCCTATCCGCCTCGAGCGCGCCCCAGTCACGCTCGGCGGCGAGCCGGTGCACGAAAGATGTATCGTAACGTGCGATAATGCGGCCGGGCCGCGGCGACATGACGAGCACGCGCGTCCCGAGGCTCAAGGCCTCTTCGATCGAATGGGTGATGAGAAAAATCGTCTTCCTGGTCTTCACCCAGATGGAAATGAGCAGCTCATGCATTTGTTCCCGCGTGAAACTGTCGAGTGCGCCGAAGGGTTCGTCCATCAAAAGAATCGCGGGATCGGTTGCAAGCGCGCGGGCAATGCCGACACGCTGCCGCATGCCGCCGGACAATTCATAGGGCGCCGAAGCTTCGAAATCCTGCAAGCCGACAAGCTTCAATAGACCGCGTGCGCGTTCGCGCGCTTGACTTTTGCTGACGCCCGCGAAATCGAGCCCGAGTGCGACATTGTCGATCACGCTTTTCCACGGCAACAGAGTGTCTTTCTGAAATACGACCCCGCGGTCGGATCCCGGCCCAATGATCGGCCGATCATGCAACGTGATGGTACCCTCACTGAGCGGCAGAAAACCGGCGATGGCGTTGAGCAAAGTGGATTTGCCGCAACCCGACGCGCCGAGCGCGACAACGATTTCACCTTGGCCGATATCGAGCGAAATGCGATCGAGAGCCTTCACCGGTGTGTTGCGCGGGCCCTTGAAGAACACCGACGCATTGTGAATCTTGAGCATGGCGTAACCTCAAAAAGGGCCGTCCAGAGGGAAAGTGCTGGACGGCCCCATGATTGCTCCAATGGTTGGGAGAGAGGCGGCCATCGGAGCAAAGCACGTTATGGTCAGTCAGCGGCCCCTTGTCGCGGGAAGGCCGCCAGGTCAGTCCGGACTCGACCCGGGATCCAGGGGTGCAGGCAAATGCAAGATTTCATTTGCGCTGCGAGAGAGCCATATCTTGCAACACTCTTGGGGTGGCCCTGGATCCCGGAGCAAGCTCGGGATAATAGATCAGCGCGATCGCTCATCGCGACGCGTTTCGTTTCTCGACTTAATTCGTCTGCTGCGCAGCATCGACGGCCTCTGTCGTGACGAAGGCGCCGTAACTTGGCAACACGCTTGTGATCTTCTTCTGATCCTTCAAAAATTCTGACGTCGCCTTCAGCACCTGCGCCACACCGCTTCTGTCGCCGCCGCCGAGCCATGCGTCTGCAGCTTGCTGATTGAGCGGCACGAAAGAAATATTGGTGAGGGCGGATGCTTGGTCTTGGGGCGTACCGCCCAACAATTTGGCGAGCGCCTTGGCGTTGTCCGAGTCTGGTCCCCACGCGGCTTTATCGTTGATATACGAGGCTGTGTATTTGCTGACTACATTCGCGAATTGCGCCAGGAATTTTGGATTGTCCTTGGCAAAAGCATTCGTTGCGACCCAGGCCGAGAAGGTTGGAGCGCCGCGGTCGGCAACTTGCTTCGACGTCAGCAACACTTTGCCGGTCTTCTTGATTTCGGTCAGTGCCGGATCCCACACGAAAGCAGCATCGATGTCACCACGGTTCCAGCCCGCGACAATATCTGCTTGCGGAAGGGCGAAGACTTGTGCGTCTTTTTCGGCAATGCCTTCCTGTTTCAGCACCGACAGCAATTGATAATGGTCGGTCGAAACCGGCGCTGCCGCGAGACGCTTGCCGCGCAAATCGCTCGGCTTTTCGATGCCTGAACCATTGCGCACGATCAAAGCTTCATCGGTGCCCGAGGTAGTTGCGAGATAGAAGGCTTTGACCTCGAGCCCGCGGCTCGCGGCGGCGGCAAAGGGACTCGAGCCGACATAACCGACTTGCACGTCGCCCGAGGCGATGGCCGCAAAGATTTCGGCGCCGGAGTTGAAGCGGCGAAAGTCGATGTCATAGCCCGTCGTCTTGGCGAAATCGCCATTGGCGATTGCGACGCTCGAGGGCAAAGCGTCGGTCTGATAGCCGACAACGACCTTTTTACCGTCGGCGAGAGCCGCGGTGCCAGCAAGCGCGACGCTGGCGAGAAGCGCGCTTGCACCGAGAAGGGAACGACGTGTGAAAGTCATGGGAATTCCTTGCGATGAATACGAGGCCACACAACGCATCTTTTTCGCGGCGGCAGGCCCGAATGGTGATTGTTACGAAATGGCTGGCGCTCGGCGTGCGCCCAAGCTGCTGGCTGATTCAGCGTCGACAGATCTTGGTCATGCTTGGTCCTCTCGTTATGGGACCCACGATATTCATCGTGGCGCTTTAGCGATGGGTGACGCGGTGCAAGCTGCTCCCTCAAATGCCGCGATTAAATTTATATTTCTATAAATTTAATAGAAATACTCTTCTATAAATCGAACGATCTGTCAACGGGGTTCGGGAAAAATTTGCAGAAATTTGAATCCGCGTTCGCAATCAATGAACTAATTCGCGCTCGTCGACCAATGTACGGGCCAACGCAACCGCCTGCTGGCGAATATCTGGCACGGCCACGATTTCCCAGAACACCCCGGCAGTGATGGGCCCGAGCGCATAGAGCTGCTCGGATGTATTGCCGCCACGATCGATCAGTGCGTAGTCGCCCGCCACATCGAGGCCGAACGATAAGGCATCCGACCGCGCAAGGCCCGAGGCGAGCAAAGCCTGGATCACCGGATTGGCGGTCGTCCTGATATCGTTGGCTCGGCCGCGGCATTCGAACACGGCCTGGGCGACAACTTTCCGCGCCTCGCCCTGGGCAACATAATGCACGGTGACCTGCCCCGGTTCCGGTTCGAAGCTTCGCACGTGTCCGGCGACTATGGCGAGTTGGCCGCGCGCCTCGGCTTCCGCGATCCGCTTGGCGGCGCTCGGCGCCATCCGGTGGCGATGGGTATCCCACCAAGGCCGGGCATGCCGCAAAAAGCGTTGGCGCTCATTGACCGGCAGACTTTGCCACAGCGTCTGCATATGCGGCCGCAGGCCGTCGACCACATCGCGCCAATCGCCGCCGATCGCCGCATGGTTCCGGGCGAGGCGACGCAGCCATTGTGTCAGCGCCGTCACGCCTGCGCCGAAGGGCACATCCGCCGCATCGATCCGCAAAACCGGCGCATCCGCATGGGCCTGCGGTTTCAGGCCGCGGCGGGAAATGGCGATGATTGGCCCTTCATGGCCGGCGTGCAGCAGCGACAGCACACGATCGGCCATGGTCAGACCGGTGCCGATGATGACGACCGTATCGTCTTTGCCAGGATTCTGTGTCTCGCCGTTCATCCAGCCGTCGAAACGCCATGAGGAGGCTGGTAGCGGCGGCGCCTCGTTGCCCGTGGCCAGCACGACCTTGTCCGCGTAGAGCTTATCCTCCGACACGAGCTGCGCTTCCATCCCCCACCGTACCGGCGTGAGCTCGGTCACTTCGTTGTGCAGGATCTTCAGCCGCACATTGGCCGTTGGGGCAAGGTGGGGGGCGAGCAGGTGGGCAAGGTAGGCGCGGTAGAGCCTGCGCGGCGCGAAGGCTTCCGCATCCGGACAATCGCTCTTGCGGTAATCGGCAGCCCAGCGCCAGAAATGCCATGGGTCATCGGGAAAGGCGCTCATGTTGGCTGCGCGCACGTTCAGGAGATGATCTGGATGGCTGGTGCCATAGGCAATGCCGGCGCCGAGCTCGACCCGGCGCTCGACCAAGGTTACCCGCACGTTCGGACGCCGCAGCAGATGCACGGCCATGAGAACGCCGCTCGCGCCGCCACCAATCACCAGGACATGCTTGCTGCGCGCCATCCCACCTCGCAGATCATCATATTGGCATAAAACGGTTTTCGTCGCTTTTTGGAGCGTTATCCCTCGGCCCCACGCCGGTTCCGATAGACACTATAAAGTATTTCTATAAAAATACTATACTATAATTGTCCGCACTTATCCCAGGATGCGGGAACGCGGCTTCAACTGCGGGAGCGTCGAACCGTACTTTCGATCAGGATCGCGGCAAGACCCACAAAGAGAATGATGCCAAGCCAAACTGGTCCGATGCCGAGATGGGGCAAAAGTCCACCGACCAGGGCCAGCCAAAGCAGGATGGCGATGGCAAAATGACCGTCATCGACGAAAAGGCCCCAAACCTCCGCGATAATCGTTTTCAGCCAGCTCATGACGCATCCTGTCCGGTTGGGTGCAGCGGCCGCGCGGCCTGGTGCTTGCAAAGTTGGACGGCGGCGAGCGCGGCCAGAAGGAAGCCGACTATCAGTCCGAGGATCGACCAATCCTCGCCCGGCCAGTCGACACCGACGCCCTCGCCCACCCAGAACGTGCCGAAGCCCGAAAGCAGGACGCCGACCGCAAATTTGAGCGTGTTCTCCGGGAGCATGGCGATCGGTCGATGCAAGGCGAGGCCGAGTGCCACGACCAGCAGCAGCGCGGCAAGCGCGCCCACGCAGGCTGGCAGCAGCAGGCCGGGGCCAGCGCCAACGGCAATGACGATGAAAATCACCTCGAGGCCTTCGAGCATGGTGATCTTGAAGGCGGCCGTCACCGCGACTTTGTCCCATCCCGGCCCGGCAAGGGCAAGGCCGCGCAAGTTTTCCGTCTCTTTCGCGAATGTCGCCGCTTCATCATGCAGCGCGATCACGCCGGCGGCCCGCAGCACGGCCTTGCGCAGCCAGCGCATGCCGAACAGCAAGAGCAGGGCGCCGACCACGAGCTGCACATAGGTGAGGGGGATCTGCGTCAGGGCAGGCCCGAGCGCGAGAACGATAAGGCAGAGGGTCGCGAGCGCGATGCCCGTGCCAGCGAGCGCGCCGCGCCAGCCGCGCACGGTGCCGACGGCGAGAACCACGGTGAGGGCTTCCACAAACTCCACCAGAGACGCCAGAAAAGCCGCGGCGACCACCGGCCAGACATGATGCCAATCCATGTTCGTTCCAACGCTCCAATTGGGGTCAGCAGGGTCAGCATAAAGATGGCGATTTTGCGAGCGCGTCGACTATACGAACGTATGTAGCGGCTGGTGAAAATCATGATGGCCGCTTGCGAAGATAGGCAAGTTTTTCATCTCGGCAAAGCTTCAATTCTGATGTGCCCGACGCGCGCATGCGTGATGTGCCCGGCACCAATAACCTTATGGCACCACATGCTCCTGATATTGCGGCAGATCGTCAGCAATCGTGTACCAGGGTGCTTTGGAGCCGACGAAAATATGCGCTGAGGGGCGAATGCTCGGAGCGTCGGTCAGCGTCCCCATCGCAACATGAACATAAGCGCCGTCGCGAACCACCGAATAGAGCAATGATCCGCAATGCCGGCAATGGGTATTGTTGCCCCATGCTTCACCGAAGATGAGGAGATCGTCCTGGCCCTTGGTGAGCGTCAGGTGCTCGCGCGCGATGCCGGCGATAGGCTTGAAGGCAGAGCCCGTGGTGCGGCGGCAATCGGAGCAATGGCAGTTCACCGCATAGGAAAAAGCATCGGCGACCGCATAATGGGCCGCGCCGCAATAACATCTTCCGTTCAGGATCTTATGAGTCATCGCGAGCCGCTAGGCGCACAGCCGACTATCGGGCGGCAGCGGCGCGGCGCTCGCGTTCCCGCTCGCGGCGGCGGTCCTGCGGCGGCTGGTAGGCGATGCGCGAATGATGGGCACAATAGGCGCCAGTGCCGGGCGTTTTCGAACCGCAGAAACGGAATTCGCTGGTCGTCGGGTCGCCGAGCGGCCATCGGCACATGGACTCGCGCAGCTCCATCAAGGTCACCCGTTCCGACATCGGGACGACCACCTCTTCGACCGGCCGCGGCGCCATCACGGGCAATGTCTCGGCCGTCACCGCCAGCGCCGTATTGCCGACGCTAAACGTTGCCGTGCGCTGTACCGGCGCGCGCGGAGTGTGCTTGACCCGCGGCCGCGGCGCGGCATGGCTGAATGCCGCAGCCGTCTTCTCGCGGCCCGCGAGGCCAAGACGATGCACCTTGCCGATCACTGCATTGCGCGTGATGCCCTGACCCAGTTCGCCGGCAATCTGGCTGGCAGACAGGCCATCGGTCCAGAGCTTCTTCAAATATTCGACGCGCTCATCGGTCCAGGACATGGGGGTCTCGCTTTCAATCAATAGACGCCGCGACTCCAAGGCGTGAGTCCACGGCCGTAAAAAACGGGTAACGCTTCACGCTCACGCTTCCGGATGTGCCGCAACACGAAATCTCGTGTCTGATGCAAGGAAACTTACACTAGCTGTTGAATCTCGCGCAAGAGTCCCCTTGACGTCGCCAAGGTTTTCCCCAGACAAGTGAGTCGCGACACCCAAAAATTCAACCCCGCATGCCGATCTCAGCCTGCCGTTCATCAGGCAGGTGCGGTATGCGTCGCTATCTCAGCCAGCCTGTCAGCAATCGGGTTGCCTTGAAAGTATTGGCTTGTCATCATGTTGTAACACTCTGCGATTTCGGCAAGGCGGTGTTTGCAGATGGTTCCCATCACGGAATCTAATTTGACCAAAGCGCGCGGATTTCCTACATTTAGGGCCATCGGTCGCCGTCCCCATGGGGCGGCACTTTGATTTTTGGCCGGACCTATCCGGCCTAAGGATATGGAGATGCTCCCGTGACTTCGCCGCTGCTCCCGACCTTTGCGCGTGCCGACCTTGCTTTCGAGCGGGGAGACGGCGCCTGGATGATGGCAACCAACGGTGAACGATATCTCGATTTTGGCGGCGGCATCGCAGTGTCTTCGCTCGGCCATTCGCACCCGCATCTCGTCAAGGCTTTGACCGATCAGGCACAAAAGATCTGGCATACCTCTAATCTGTATCAGATTCCGGAAGGCGAGCGGTTGGCGCAGCGCCTGGTCGACGCGACTTTTGCCGACACGGTGTTTTTCACCAATTCCGGCGCTGAGGCACTCGAATGCGCGATCAAGATGGTGCGCAAATATCATTCGGTGAGCGGCCATCCGGAAAAATTCCACATCATCACGTTCGAAGGCGCCTTCCACGGCCGCACGCTCGCAACCATCGCCGCGGGCGGCCAGCAGAAATATCTCGAAGGCTTCGGTCCCAAGGTCGAAGGCTTCGACCAGGTGCCGTTCGGCGATCTCGACGCGCTCAAGGCTGCGATCACACCGCAAACCGGCGCATTGCTGATCGAGCCGATCCAGGGTGAGGGCGGCATTCGTCCGGTGCCGACGCCATTCTTGCGCGCACTGCGTGAGCTTTGCGACGCGCACGACTTGCTGCTGATCTTCGATGAAGTGCAATCGGGCGTTGGCCGGACGGGTAAATTCTTTGCGCACGAGCTCGGCGGGGTCACGCCGGACATCATGGCGATTGCCAAGGGCATTGGCGGTGGCTTTCCGATGGGCGCGTGCCTGGCGACACGCGAGGCCGGCAAGGGCATGACCGCCGGCGTGCACGGGACGACCTTCGGCGGCAATCCGCTGGCGATGAGCGTCGGCAATGCGGTGCTCGATATCGTGTTAGCTGACGGCTTTCTCGACCATGTCGCGCAGACTGGCCTGTTGCTGAAACAACGCCTCGCCGAATTGAAGGACCGGCACCCCGGCGTGATCGCTGAAGTGCGCGGCGAAGGCTTGTTGATGGGCCTGAAAACCGTGTGCCCAAACACGGATTTCGCCGCCGCCGCACGCGACGCGCATCTGTTGACCATTCCCGCCGGCGACAATGTGGTGCGACTGCTGCCGCCGCTGATCGTCGGTGATGAGGAAGTGCGCGAAGCGATTGCGCGCCTCGATGCCGCCTGCGTAAAGATCGAAAATGCGCAGAGCGCGGCGCAGCGGGGAGCCGCAAAATGAGTGTGCGGCATTTTCTCGATCTGACGGAAGTTTCAACACCGGAATTACGGCGCGTTCTCGATGCGGCTGCGTCCATGAAGGCTGTGCGAGTCAAAGGTGCGCCCTCCACATCTAAGCCGCTCGCCGGCAAGGTGCTGGCGATGATTTTCGACCAGCCGTCTACACGCACGCGGGTCTCCTTCGATGTCGGCATGCGCGAACTCGGCGGCGAGACTTTGATGCTGACGGGCACGGAAATGCAGCTTGGGCGCGGCGAGACGATCGCCGACACGGCGCGCGTTCTCTCGCGCTATGTCGATGCGATCATGATCCGTATCCTCAATCACGACGACATGATCGAGCTTGCGCAGCATGCGACCGTACCGGTGATCAATGGCCTCACCAAGCGCTCGCATCCGTGCCAGGCGATGGCGGACGTGATGACATTTGAAGAGCATCGTGGGCCTATCAAGGGGCGCACCGTTGCCTGGTCGGGCGATTCCAACAATGTGCTTGCGAGCTGGATTCACGCGGCGCAGCGCTTCGATTTCGACATTCGCGTGGCGACGCCGCACG
>Ga0206847_10246_pt1 | contig 15085 bp, 13 predicted proteins | sample Alteio_BWOrgCont_17_FD_152880 | JGI IMG/M metagenome (GOLD analysis project Ga0206847, IMG submission 152880) | Enriched cells from forest soil in Barre Woods Harvard Forest LTER site, Petersham, Massachusetts, United States -... | ecosystem: Environmental > Terrestrial > Soil > Temperate forest >... | reverse complement strand
GGCTAGGAGCCTGTTTCCCGCCATAAGCGCTGTACCTCAAAATTGAAGAATGCGACGCAAGGGTCTTCGGTAAATTGCCACTGCGGTTATGTTGCCTTCGCGGTTCACAAATCGGTTGGCTGGGAACTGAATCTCTCTCTACTCAATTTGACTTCAGACGCAACATGAGCCGTCAAGCAAGGTAATCAGACCGGCAAGTTCCATGTTGACCCTGAGAAAGATCGCCATCGTCCGAAACGCCGCGTCAAATTCTTCCTCGACCTCCGGCCGAAAGCAGACTGCGCAAGAAGGTTCATTGGTGGACTCGTTATATCGTTCCGACTCATGATCGAAGCAGGCCTGAATCGCGTCATTCTCACGAAACACCAACAATAGGTTCGGCACCGGCGGGTCGTCGTACTCTCCCTCGAATCGCATGACCTGGCCCTTCAACCGCGACAGCCGATGAAGGGTCAGCAGCTTCTGAATCCACCCGGAATGCGGCCCCTGAAGATGCCTTCGCAGCAGCCTGCGAGCGCTCGGACATGTCCAGCCCTTCGCGTTCCGAACTGGTTCCGGGATCGCCTCATCGACCGCCGGGAACTCGTAAGCATCCCGGCTCTCGGGTTCGTCCTGCTCCATCCACTCATGCAGTTGTTCGTTATAAGCTTCGGCGTCGGTGTGGTCGTAGATGCGTATCCAGCGGTAGAGAGATCTCCGCAATAGGAAATAGAACGCCGCTCCGAGGAACCGCTCCTCAACTTCGAGCGCCTCCAGCGCAGCTCCGATCTTGAGATAACCGCAGGCCTGGAGCTCGAACGCGGCCATCAGCTTGCCTTCGCCAAGATCTCCGCCCCGCCAATATCCTGTCCCAAGATCGTCCCTGACCTCGAAACAATAGTCGATCCTGTCTTTGAGCACGCCGCCCGTGAACTCTTCAATCACCCTCTGGATGGCGCTTCGGGCGAAGACCACGGCGACTTTGCCACTCTTTTGCCAGAGCGTCTCGTCGGCGAGATTCCGCTCCACCAGCGCCAGGCAGAGCCGGTAGAGGCGCTCGCCGTTGGTTTCCAGGCGATAGCTTGTGGGGATGCGGCGGAGGGATGGAAGGGTTTCACCGCAGCCCTGTCCCAGCAGCGTTATATCAGGGGCGGCAGCAGTTCGCTTGGGGCTTCGAGAACCGGCATGGTGCCAGACGACGATCTCCTGGCCGCTTCCGCTATGGCGTGCGCCAGGCTTTGTGACTCTTCGCATTTCAGATGCCTCGCGATGAGCCGGTCGGCTCTTTTGGGCGGCTTCGACTCAAGCCGACGGAGTTCCGCGAGCAGTTGGGTCTGATCGGCTTTGCAGATCTCCATGATGTGCCGCCTCTCGGGATCAGCCCTTGCTGCCGATGGCCCGGCTGAACGTGTAGCGAAGGGTGTTTCCGGTGTCCTCCGGCCCCGCCAGCGACGCCGTGGCAATTTCTGGGTAGGACGGCGTCAGTAATTCTCGAACTTGTTCGACGGTCAAGTTGGGTGCGGGATCGGGGATGCGGGTCCCGTTGTAGAAGAACTCGCGGTGCAGGGTTTTCACTGTCAGGCTGCTCATGAATCATCATCTCCGGGTGGATTTGAGCTCGGGGTGGAATGCAAAGTGTCACGGTTGAAGGCAAAGCGCTAATCTGTTTGGGAAAGTTCACTGGCATATGGGAATAGACAGTCTCCACCTATGGGAGTAGGATGTCTACATCCAGATGACGGGGACTCCGAAATGCCAGAATCGTATCGAACTGTTGCAGGGAATGCTGGACATGCTCGTCTTGCAAGCGCTTCTGCGCGAGCCCATGCACGGTTACGCCATTGCACAAGTGATCTGCAGCCGGTCGGGCGAAGTGTTCACGGTGGAGACCGGATCTCTGTACCCAGCCCTGCATCGTCTCGAACGGCAGAAATGGGTGAAGTCCGAATGGAAGCTGACCGAGAGTAAGCAGCGTGCGAAATACTACCAACTCACTGCGCTCGGGAAGAAGCAGCTCACGTCTGACCACCAACGTTGGCTCCAGTTGGTGCGCGCCATCAGCGCAGTAATGGAACCGGAGGTCCAGTCTTGATTCGGTGGCCCTGGGACCGAGCCAAGGAGAGTCTTTCCGAAGAGCTCGAATCGCATCTGCAGATGGCGATCGCCGCGCGCGTAGCTCGTGGCGAGGACCCGGAACACGCCCGCGCGGCTGCTCTACGCGAAGTTGGCAATCTGCCCCTCATCGAGGATGTCACGCGCGAGCACTGGGGATGGATGTGGTTGGAGAATCTTCTCCACGATACTCGTTATGCGCTGCGCCAGCTTCGCCGCGCGCCCGCCTTTACGGCGACGGCGCTGCTCACGCTGGCCTTTGGTATTGGCGCGAATCTTGGTGTGTTCCAGCTACTGTATGCAGTGATTCTGGCGGAGTTACCAATTCCTCATCCGGAAGAAGTCGTCAGAATTCACGTTGCGCGCAGTCCCTTCGATCAGAGCTGGACGATTTCTTATCCCGCATACCAGCGCTTGCGCGACGCCACTCCTGACGTTCCGCTGATGGCGACCGCTTACGCGCAGGATGCCACGCTTGAGTTTCCCAACCGCGCGTCGATAGAGGCCTCCTTAGCGCCTGTTTCCGACAACTACTTCAGCGGGCTTGGCGTTGCTCCGGCAGCGGGGCGGTTATTCGTACAGGCCGATGAACGCATGGAGCAGAGCGAGTGGCCCGTTGTACTTCGCTACGATTTTGCACGCAACATGTTCGGCTCTGCGCGGCAGGCCGTGGGCCAGCACCTGGTTCTCAACGGCCGCGCATTTGTTGTGATAGGCGTTGCACATCGAAGATTCCTCGGCGATCTAACGGGACGCGCTCCCGACATCTGGTTGCCTCTTGCACTGCAGAGCACCGGTGCATTTGCCTTTTCATGGGACTCGCTTGGGCCGGGCCATGATGTCTCGCTCGACAAGCCTTGGTATAACCAGCCCACGATTTTCTGGCTTGTACTCACGGCGCGCATTCCGCCCGAACGCCGCGCCGCAGTGCTTGCACATTGGGATCAGGTTTTTCGCAACGATCGCGAGGTGATGACGGAAGCGACTGCGGATCCGGCTGTGAAAGCCGCACTACTGCACGCGAAGAGCGGAATCGCGCCGCTGAGCGAGAACGGTATGAGAAAAAGTTTCACAGGGCCTCTGACGCTGCTCATGGGGCTTTCAGCTTCCATCTTTTTGGTGGGCTGCCTGAATCTCGCAAACCTTCAGCTTGCGCGGCTCCACGCGCGTGCGCATGAACTGAGTGTACGCATGGCACTTGGAGCAAGCAGCAGCAGACTTATTCGTCAGATTGTTCTTGAGGATGCGGTGCTAGTTGCTGGCGGCTCTATGGGCGCGTTTGTGCTAGGTCCCCTGGCCAGCGGCGTTCTTGTTCGCTGGGCTTCCAATCGCAATTCTCTTTTCACGTTCGACCTGCATCCGAACTTGCCTCTGGCGGCCCTCGGCGTAGGGCTTATGCTGCTGTCGCTGCTGTGCTTTAGCATTCTTCCGGTGGTCATCTTCATTCGTACCGGCGTTGCTCAGACAGCAGGATCGCGTGCTAAAGTTGCGGGTATTTCCCAGACAGCACGCCAGCGGATGCGTTCCAATGTGCTGCTTGGCACGCAGGTGAGTCTTTCCCTTCTGCTTTCCACCATGTCGGGATGCTTTGCTGCGACGCTGGTGCACTGGGAGACTGTGGATGTCGGTATGGATCGTGAGCATGTGCTGATTGTGCGCCCGGAGCTGCATCAGCCGAGGTACACCGATCATAGCGAAATGCTGCCCGAGCTCTATAGCCGGATACGGGAGCGCCTGCAAGGACTGCCCGGCGTGCGCAGCGCAGCCGTGGAAATGTGCGGCGGCATCCACTGTGGCTGGATTACAGCGCTTTACGTGCACGGGCGCAATGATCTTACGGACGCGCAGGTGCATGGGCAGGAAGATCACGTAGGCCTCGGCTTCTTTTCCACGCTTGGCATTCCGATTCTGCGCGGTCGCGATTTCTCTTCGAGCGATACCGACAAGACGCAACCTGTGGCGATCATCAGCCGTGGATACGCGCGCCAATTGTTTGGAGATTCAGACCCGATTGGGCATTCTGTTGGTTATGGGCCAGCACCGAATGATCACAAATTTCTAATTGTGGGTGAAGTGGCCGATGCGCGCGTGAATGGTGCGGAGCGCGAGGCGCCGCCAGTGGTTTACATGAGCATCAACCAGAATCCTGCACCGGTAAACAGCATCCGAGTGCGGGCAGTGGGTGATCCGCGCCAGTTATCGGAGAGCGTTCGTCAGGCGCTCCGTGAGGTTGATCCCGCTCTGCCTGTCAGCGAAATCGTGCCTTTGGCCACGGAGGTGAATGGCGACCTCGGGACGGAAAAGCTGCTTGCGCGGCTTGCCGGAATTTACGCGAGCTTGACACTGCTGCTGGTTGCGATTGGCTTTTATGGTGTCATGTCATCGCGTACAGCGCGGCGCAGGAGCGAGTTCGGCATACGGCTTGCGCTCGGAGCCACTCGCCGACACATTCAGATGCTCATCGTCGGTCAGACCGCGCGCATCCTGCTCGCCGGCATACTGCCAGGCGCAATTCTGTCGATTCTCGCCTTGCACGTGGCTGGTCACTTCCTATACGGCTCTGTTAGTGTAAATTCGCTCGCGATAATCGCGGCAAGTTTTGTGCTCGCATTTGCCGGTTCTGTCGCCACGCTCATCCCCGCTCGCCGTGCGGCGTTTGCCGATCCCTTGGAAACACTCCGCAGTGAATGATTGTCACCCTTCGCACCGAGGGTTGACCTGCCCGATGTTGTTGAACTCCGTTCGATTGCCGATAACCTGCCCGAGTCACATTTCGGCACTCCCATCTCACCCGATTCTGATGGCCTGATCTCGTCGACATCGGTTGTGACCCAGCCAATCACGCACACCCACTAGTTTGACCGCAATTGACGCACGTATAGCAGGTTCCACTGGGTTTCATCAGGCCCCCACAGGACATACAAAGCGGGCCGTCGTCAATGTCATTGAAGACCTGTGAATCGTCGACCGGACCGGGTGTCAGCTCTCCACCAGCGCTAATCTCGCCATTCGCTTGGCCGAAGAGCGAGAGTTGTTTTCCGGACAGGAACCGCAGCTCCATCCAGCGAAAAAGGTAGTCCATGATGGACTTTGCGTATCCGATCTCGGCATTGCCGGTCCAGCCGGAAGGCTCAAAACGTGTATGCGAGAGCTTGTCGCAGAGCACTCTCAATGGCACTCCGTGCTGAAGGCTGACCGATACGACGGTGCCGAAGCACTCCATCAGACCTGCGATGGTTGATCCGGCCTTCGCCATACGGATGAAGATTTCGCCGGGCTGACCGTTGGGGTAAAACCCGACGGTCAGATAGCCCTCATGTCCCCCGAATGCGAAGTGATGCGTGATGGCCGAACGCTCATTCTGCAATCTGTGGCGATTCGCCGCGGGTGGACCCAAGAGATCAGTCGCTGATCCTGGCGCTCCCTCTGCCAACTTGGTTCGATCATCGACGGTGGCTGGGTCCCACGATCTCGAATCTTCTCCACCGAGCCGTTGGGGCGTCGGTTCAAAGGTTTCCATTTCAGGCCTCCTGCGGTGGCGGGATACTTGCCCCGCTGGTCCTGCCGCGTCATTGAAGGGTTTGTACCCCCAGACAGGAATCCGGTCAAATGACCCGAAAGGTGCTCGCCTGGAGTTCGAGACGGCTTCAGAACAACGAGCCCTGGATGGGAGTGACAGGAGTCTGATCCACTGGTGAAACAGCAAGCTGGAGTTCTTGATCCCGCTCTCCCGTCGGCCTCCTGTACTTAATTTCCAATTGCTTGAGCAGCGCAAGATCGGTTGCCTGTTGCTCTTCCGCCAGGCGCAATTCATACCGCGCAACGTAGTTGCGATTGGCGATTTCTCGCTGGATCGCCTTCTCGACATCGGAGAACGTGTATTTTGGATCTCCGTAGCAGGGGAATCGCAGTGTGTGTTTCAGGAACCGCACCTGAGCGGCAAGAGATGAAAACCACTCCTCGTAGAATTGAGTACGGTTGTAATGAGCAATGTGCCCGAAGCACATGGAGAGGCGGTTATAGAAGCCCTTTGTGAAGAGCGCCGACGCCCACTCCGATTCAATAAAGCGCAGCAAAGTATTGCCAAACTCCGCCTTGTCCTCAACGCTTGAGAACTTCGTGGCTGTGAAGTCCGATGGGAGAAATGGACCCTTGGACATGGTGATCTCCACGCAAATGAAAAGGGCCAGCCGGAGCCGAACCTCTTCTTTGCCCTGGTTGAGACCGCAACGGCCTCGCTGGAACATTCTCCCAATGGATACGCTATCACTCGTACATGCTGAATACCAGCGGTTCAATGGGAGATTGATGGCGCTGTCGTCGTCATGCTGCCGCTTCGCCCATCGCCCTCAGCTTGCGGTATACGGTGGTCTTGCCGATTCCGAGCAACCGTGCGGCTTCAAGAGGTCTGCGATTCGACCTCTCGAAGGCTGCCACGATCAGTGCTCGCTCCACCTCCGCCATAGTCGGAAAGACTCCCGTCTCTGGCACCTGCGCTAAGGCGATTGGAGCTACTGACTCCACGCGCTCCTGCATCAACCGCTCGGTTGCCGTCGAGATCAATCTGGAGGTCTGTTCGAGCTTCTGAAGGCATTGCGGATCCTGCCGGATTACGATCTTCTCCACTACTCGCTCAACAATCCTCACGATCGGCTCAGGCAGAGTTGTCCCACAACGCCGGCAACTGGCTCGATCGCTCCATTGGACGAGTTCGCAACTGCGGCAACGGACCCTATCCCGTTCTTCGTTCATGATGTCACCTCTCAAGTTGAAAGCGTGCTGGCTCAATCGAAGAGGCTGAGCTGCACGTTAGTTTCTGTAGCGGTCGGCCAAATCGCGGTCTTCTTACGTTTCTTCGAAGGCGGGTTCGGTTCGATCAAGTGGATGCCAAACGGCGTCGGTGCCGATTCTGCTGCGATCAAGCCCGGCAGGTCGGGCGCCAGTTCGGACGCCTCTTCGGATTCAGGCTCCGCCGCTGCCGGGCGCGGCAGCGCTTTCTCGCGTTCCTGGCCAAGGTCCCGCCACACGGCGTCGGCGGATTCTCCGACACCGGCCTTTTCTACGAGTTCCCGCGCCATCGCGCTCATCAGGTCTTCGTCGGTGTCCAGCGCCTGGAGACCTTCACCAGAGAACTTGCCCTCCATCATCAGCGCGACCAGCATCTTCTTGCCCATCAGGCGAAGGCAGGTCTCCTGCATTGTGCCCGAGTAAGTGACGAACTTTACCCGCACCGGGAATCTCTGTCCGATGCGCCACGATCGACGGCTTGCCTGACGTAAAGTATGCAAGGAATATCCGGTTTCGTAGAAGTAGAGAGTCGGGAAGGCCAGCAGGTCCAATCCCGTCTCGACCAGCTTGGGATGGCAGATCACCACCTCAACGCCGGCCCTCAACTGCCGGTCGTACCAATCCTCTCGTTTGTCGGTGGCAACAGATGAGCGGAGAACGGCGACGCGGATGCCCTCCTGCCGAAGCACAGTCTCCAATCGCAATGTGACGTCTTTCTCGCCCGTATAGGTGGCATAGACCTGGCAGCGCCGTCCCTGCCGCAGCTCCTCTTTGACGTCGGCGATCAGCGCACGCTCCTTCGCATAGAGAGCCTCCCGCGTGAGATTCTCTGGTTCGGTCACCAGGAATTTCACATACTCCTTCGTTTGCGGATCGAAGGCACGCGCCCAAATCTCATCGAAGTCGTAGGGATGATCTGGATAGAGCAGGAGCGTGTTGAGCAGGATGCTCATCAGGCTTTTGTTGCCGCGATGCGCCTTCATCGCGGAGCGAATATCCTCTTCCAGCTTCTCGTAAGCCTGTTGCAGGGCCGCGTCCATATCGACTGAAATGACGCTCTCGTCGTAGGCGGGCAGATTGTCCGAAATGTCCTCAAGAGACAGAAACGCCGTCGTGGTCATCAGGAACTTGCCGAAGAGCATCGGCGAGGCTCCGGGCTTGCGTAGAACCCGGACCGTCTTCTTGGTTGCCCTGGAGCAGGCGTTGTCAGTTTCCTCCACCTTCTCGATGGTTTCGAGAACGCCGTACTGCTCCTGGAAGTCTCGACGACCTTGCCCTCCGTATGCGAAGCCCTCGCGCACCATGGCGTGCGGCTCCATCCGATAGAAGATGTTGAACAGGTCGTCGGCGTAGCCGCCCATCAGCGTTCCAGTCAGGGCGATCAATCTCTTCGCTGCGCGTCCGAGCACGCCAAGGCCATTGCCTTGCGCCGTGTCACCGGCCAACTGGTGCAACTCATCGGCGATGGCGAAATCAAACCACCCACGCATGTAACGTCCGATGTACTCGATTGGTGCCATGCGCTGAATGCGAGTTCGGTCAGCCTGCCACAGCGCGGAGAAGCGCGTAGTGCCGCCGCGGGGCGCGGTCAGAGCTTCCGAGACCTTGAGTTTGTCAGTGAAGTCGAGCGCGGTCAACTTCTGCATCTCGGAGTCAAGGATGGCAACGCCGGAATCTGGATTGACGACACCGCCCAGATTCGGACCGGACTTTGCCTTGAGATAGACGTGCTCCCAGAAATAACCCAGCTTGCCTTTGTCCTTGCCCGTGATAAAGAAAGTCGGCCCAGGGAAGCGCTTCCGCCATTCCTTGCGGCCCATGCGCCGCATTTCGGGCAGGCTGAGACGCTTGCCCTCGTATACCGTCTTTCCCTTGCTCAGCTTCACCTCGCAGATGCCGTGAGACCTGTTGGGATCCCCGCCATTGCGCATGTCCTCAATGAGAAAGGCGCGGGCGCGCGGGATGGTCAGCAAGACCTCGCGCGCCCATTTGTGCGTAATGTGCGATGGGCACATCACCAGAGTGGTACTGGCCCGCCCATCCGACAGCACATGGATTGTTCCCAACGCCATGTAGGTCTTGCCGGCTCCGCATTCGGCCACGATCCGCGCCGATTTGGCTTTGCTGAGGTACTTTGCGGTGCCGGTGATGGCAAGCGCCTGGGCAGGGAGAGCTTTCCGCAGAAGCGATGCAATCCGCGGCGCAACGGGGTCTTTCGTGCTCTGAAGCGGTGGATAGGTCTCAAGAATGCGGGAGCCGAGCAGAGTAGCGTAGGTGCGCAGATATGTTGTGATGTCGGTTATGTTGTCATGATTCATAAAATGGCATGATCGGGAGGGAAAACTTCTGCAGTGACCACATAAAATATCGAGAACATTGGTTATCGATTGCAAGATGGGGTCGATGCTTTTCGAATCCAGTTCACGGTACGAGAATTGTCGGTGAGCAACTCGACGATAACGCGTGAAATGGGAAGCGACGGTACCGATAGGCTGGTTGTACCTGCGGTCCAATCCAATCGCGCAACACGCAGCACGGGCCCTGGCTCAATCCTTGCCCCGCTTCGTGATCCCATTTTGCGGATATCCCAATAAGCTTTCTCTTTCCTCTTGCTTACCGAGGGGACGTTGAATTATATTAGCCTCGGTAACCGAGGGGACTATGAGCAAACCACCCGATTTCGTCCAAGGCACCCTGGACGTACTGCTTCTAAAGATTCTTGCTCTTGAGCCTTTGCACGGCTGGGCAATTAGCCAGAGGCTCACCGCAGTTTCAGGCAATGTCCTCCAGGTGAGCGAGGGCTCGCTCTATCCGGCACTGCACAAGCTGGAGGTAGAGGGGTGGATCGCATCGGAGTGGAAGCCGTCGGAGAACAACAGGCGCGCGAAATTCTACTCACTCACGCGCAGTGGACGAAAGATGCTGGAGCAGGAAACAGCGAACTGGAATCGGCTGTCTGTCGCAATCTCTCAGGTGTTGCGTCTGAAGGAGGCAAAGGGATGAAGATCACGCGCTGGATCTCGACACTTCCTCTAAGGTTGCGAACGGTCTTTCTGAAGAAGCGTCTCGAGCAGGAACTCGACGAGGAACTCCAATTCCATCTTGATCGCCGCGTGGAGCAACTGTTGGAGCAGGAGCTTTCGCCTCAAGAAGCGCATCAGCTAGCAGCCAAAGCCCTCGGCGGCGTGGAGCGGCAGAAGGAACGATGCCGCGATGTGCGTGCAGGGCAGTGGCTGGAAGCATTGGGTGCTGATTTGGTTTTCGGGTGTCGTCAGATGAAGAAGAACAGGATCACTTCAGGTGCTGCAATCCTCTCCCTGGCTCTGGCAATCGGGTCATGCACCTCTGCGTTCCGTTTGATCGATGCACTTCTGCTGCGCCCCTTGCCGATCAGCGATCCGCACCGGCTGTATGCGGTCCAGCTCGACGGGTTCACGTTTCAAGGCAAGCCGATCTTGTGGGACACCGTATCCTATCCTTCCTTCCAGAGGATGCGCGAAGCGTTGCGCGGACAAGCGGACCTGATTGCCATCGAACCCGCGCAGCGTGCCGATTTGACCTATGGATCGGACGATCAAATGGAGAAGTCGCAGTTCCAGCACGTCTCCGGCAACATGTTCTCGTCGTTCGGACTGCGTCCTGCACTGGGGAGGCTCCTCAACGAAGACGACGATCACGTGCCGGGTGCAAAACCGTATGCGGTCATCTCCTACACCTATTGGAGCGCGCGCTTTGGCCGCGACCCGCGGGTGCTGGGGCGAAGTTTCCGGATGGGAGCCGACATCTATCAGATCGTGGGTGTCTCGGAAGAGAAGTTCACGGGCACAGAGCCGGGTACCATTGCGGATATCTTCGTTCCAACCATGATGAATCTCTATGGTATTCGCGAGCCCGGGCATGGATGGCTGCGCGTGTTCGTGCGCCCGCGGCCTGGGGTTGCGATTGAGCCCGTGCGGGAAAAGATGTACGCCGTCTATCGCGCATTTGAGCAGGAGCGTGCAAAGAGCTGGACGAATTTTCCCAAAGAATTGCTGGTGGGATATCCACGAGAGAAGTTGCTGCTGCATCCGGCGTCCGCCGGGGTCTCGATGACTCAGCAGGACTTTCGTGTCGCACTCATGGCGTTGGGTGTGCTGGTCGCTCTGGTGCTGCTGATTGCGTGCGCCAATGTTGCCAACCTGATGACCGCGCAGGCGGCTTCGCGGGCCAGGGAGATGGCGCTACGGGTGTCGATTGGTGCCGGACGGTTACGGCTGGTCCAGATGGTCATGGTGGAAAGCGCGATGCTGGCAATGCTCGCGTCTGGTCTGGGCGCGGTGTTTGCCTGGTGGGCGGCGCCGTTTGTGGTGAACAGCATCGGCACTCCGGGCAACCCGGTACGTTTGATTTTGCCTGCTGATTGGCGGGTGCTCGGGTTTGGATTGGTTCTGACCCTGGTGGTTACGCTGCAGTTCGGACTGATGCCGGCGCTACGCGCGTCATGGGTGAAGCCCGTGAGCGCACTGAAGGGCGGAGACGATCCACATTCGCGTCGTCGTCGCATGCATGGGTTGATTGCGGCGCAGGTCGCGTTTTGTTTTGTTGTGCTCTTCCTGGCGTCCCTGTTTACCGCAACCTTAAAGCATCTTTCCGATCGACCGCTGGGCTTTTCTCCAGATCGGCTCTTGCTTTTAGATACTGTGACGCAGCATCCGCAGCCGTCGGCTCGATGGGATGTGATGATCGAGAATCTGAAATCGGTGCCGGGGGTGGAAGCAGTTGCCTTAGCCAGTTGGCCGCTGTTGAGCGGGAATAACGACAACGAACTTGTCTCGATCAACGGCGCGCCCCCAACCAATGTTTTGGCGAATTTCCTAAGCGTCTCACCGCAGTGGATTGGGACCATGAAGATCCCTCTTGCGGACGGCAGGGATCTCCGCCCGACCGATGCGAGCCCGCACACCGCGATTGTCAGCAAGGAATTTGCGAGGCAGTTTTTCGGCGGACAAGATCCGGTCGGAAAATCTTTTGCGACCATGGGCGCAGGTGGGAAGCCGAACAAATATGAGATTGTCGGATTGGTCGATGACGCGGCCTACAGGAATGTGCGCGATCCGTGGGCCCACGTCGCGTATATTCCTCTTCACTCCCTCGACGCAAAGGGAGTATTGCAGCCAATTGATTCCGCGACAGTCATTGTTCGAACAGTGAGCCACGATCCGGCGGCACTGGCGTCAACGCTGCGCCGGCATATGCAAGAGGCCGAGCCGGCGTTTCGCGTGAGCAACATCCGTACGCAGACAGAACTGATTTACGCGCAGACGATTCGCGAACGGCTCCTGGCGATGCTGGCGGCGTTCTTCGGTGGCATTGCGCTACTGTTGGCGGGGATTGGGCTTTATGGAGTGCTCACGTATTCCGTGCTGCAGCGGGAGCGCGAGTTTGGGATTCGGATTGCCATCGGCGCACGCATTGGCAGTATTGCCCGACTGTTGACCGCGGAGGTCTTCGCTATGGTCCTCGTTGGGGCGGTGGTTGGCCTGGCGCTTGGTGTGGTATCTGTGCGTTATGTGGAGACGCTGCTATTTGGCGTGAAGGGCAGCGATCCGGGGATGCTTGCCTTGTCGGCATTGGTGTTATTTGCTGCAGCTTTGCTCGCGGCCCTGCCAGCTGTGGTGCGGGCAGCAAGAATTGATCCGGTTATCATGTTGCGTGCTGAATAGCTAATCCAAGGGAAGTGTAGCTAGTCGAAGGGTGAGCCATACATTCGACCAAGACGGAGATTCGCGCATCGAACTCGATAGCCTATGAGGGCCTGCCCAAATCGCATACTGATAGCGAATGAATATCAATGGACTCAGTATTTGCGTCGCTCGATCCTGCGCGGCTCTATCGAGCCGTCGGTAGCATATTTTCTCAAGTGGCGCTGCCAAAAGCGCTAATCTAACCATTCGGCGTCCTGAATTGCGCAAGACGAGTCGTTGGCAATGAGGGCGCCACGGTGTTGTTTGCGTGATTCATCAAGGCCTCTTTCGAGGTGCCTCTTGGGCGGTACTCGGTAGGTTGAAACCCCGGGACAACGAATTGAATCGCCTCCCGGGAGAGTCAACGAGATTAGTGAAAGGGGGGCTCCGAGCTCATAGCCTGCGAAGGAATTCGATTATGCTGGGGTCATCTCGCCACCGTTTCTTGATTCTGCGATTGCCGCCGCCTGGATCGCAGGCGGCGGGGGCCTTAGCTTTCATGGCCAGGTCCGTTTCCGCATAGATATTGGTTGTGTCAAGCGAAACGTGGCCCAGCCATGCTCTGATTGTGTTGAGGTCAACGCCAGCGCGAAGCAGGTGCGTGGCGGTTGTATGGCGGATCGTATGCGGGCTAACCCGTTTGGTTTTCAGCGAAGGGACTTGTGTCGCCGCGCTTTCCGCATGACGCGCTACAAGCGTGTGAATTCCAAACCGTGTTATGGGATCGCCTTATCGATTTAAGAACAGGGGATTGGATGCATCCCGTCCTCGGATAAGCGGCCGGAACTCAGCCATCGTCTTTTTCCAGAGCGGGCAGAACCGAACCTTGCGGCCTTTTCCACAGATTTTCACCGATCCAGTGCCGGCTGCGTCCCAAGTCAGATCCTCGATCAAAACTCCAGCGGCCTCGGTTGCGCGTGCGCCCGAGTTGTAGAGAAACAAAAGCAACGCGTGGTCTCTCTGGCCGTGCTCAATCGCGCGATTCGGGGCACGAAGAAGTTCGTCGATCTCATCCTTTTCCATATAAGGAACCGGATTCGTCCATGTTCGCTTAAAGGGAACTCGACGGATCTCTGCGCACCATTCCACGTGCTCTGGGCCGCTTTCACCTGTGAACCGGGCGAAGGAGTGGAGGGTTGCAAGCCTCTGATTCCTCGTGGCGACCGAGCACCTTCGAATCTGTTCCAGGTGCGCTAGAAATTCCGAAACGATGCCGGGCGAGAGATCGTCGATTATGAGCTTGTCCACCGCTGATTTGAGCCGGGCGGCGGCAAACAGTAGGAATAAACAGAACGTGTCGCGATAGCTCTGTTGCGTATTTCGTGACACCCCGCGTTCATGGATCAGATGATCCGATAGAAAGCGGCGGACCCAGAAGCCAACAGCAGTGTTATCAGGCATGGTCCACCTCCGCGAACACGTAGCGTTCAAAGCGGCTATTGGCTTCCTGAAGCAGCTCCCGTGTCATCTGGAGGTACACAGATGTCTCGTCCATTCCGCAGTGGCCGAGGTACGTGGACAGGAGAGGGAGCATCCTCTGAACATCTTTCCCTTCGCGATACCAGGTCACGAGACGAGTCACGGCAAAAGTGTGCCGAAAATCATGCAGGCGAGGCTGATAACGGGCAGTATCGAATCGCAGTACGCCGGCCTCTTTCCTCAGCCACTGAAACTGATGGTCGGGGTGATCGTTTCCGATCATCATTCCTATTTTTGTGGTCAGAACTGTCGGGGGACGCTCGTACCCGAAGCGCGGCCGATGTCGCATTCGGTAGAGTCTTAAGATGCTGACAAGATCTCTTCCAATTGGAATCAGTCGGGACTTGCCGAACTTCGTTTCCCGGATGGTCAGCATCGCCCTTCTGAAATCCACGTCCTCATGCTTCAGGCGAGCGGCTTCACCCAGGCGCAGTCCTGTACCGTAGAGCACGAGGAGCAGCGTGCGCATGGTGTCCGGCGACAATGGGAATGTCGGCGAGTAGTGTGAATCAGGAACTCCCAGCAACCGCCGCATATCTTCAGTCGAATAAATATAGGGAACGAAGCGCGGCGGTTTCGAATACCGATGAAACCAAGCGCTCGTAACCCTGCCACCGTGGCCTAACAGGAACGCATCGACGTCGTGCGCGCTGAGTTCATCGAAATCGACATCCCCGGTTTGTCTAAGAAATGCTTTCAGGGCGCGGGCCGGCGTCGTATAGGAGTTCCCCACTGCCTGCTTGTATCGGATGAACTCTTCAATAGCGGGAGCAAGTTTCATTGGAGGCCTCCTAATCCGAAGTTGGAAACCTCGCGAAGAGACCTCAGTTGCTCCTTTGCCGAGTCTGCCGTAATTGGCTGCGTTTGCGTTCGCAAGTACTCCGTCAGTCGCACCTGCTCCCAACTTGGACCTTCCGGAAGTCCGCTCATTGAATAGATGCGAGGGCTCTCGATTGTTTTCGCTAATCTTGGGGCGCACCAATTGTGCTGTTCTGCATAGCGAA
>Ga0206847_10286_pt1 | contig 15096 bp, 8 predicted proteins | sample Alteio_BWOrgCont_17_FD_152880 | JGI IMG/M metagenome (GOLD analysis project Ga0206847, IMG submission 152880) | Enriched cells from forest soil in Barre Woods Harvard Forest LTER site, Petersham, Massachusetts, United States -... | ecosystem: Environmental > Terrestrial > Soil > Temperate forest >... | reverse complement strand
TTCCGCTACTCGAGCCCTATCAGCGAGAGCATCATGGAGACGCGCATGAACCCGCGCTCTGACCTGAATCAGCACTGCCTGACGTTCACGCTCTCCGTAAGCCCGCGCTGCCGCGTCTTCAGCTATCGCGACCACCAGGGCAATAACGTGCAGCACTTTGACATTCCCGGTGAGCACAACCAACTCGTCATCGTTGCCGAATCCGTCGTCGAGCAGCAAGTCCTGCCCGATGTCCCATCGTTCCTATCGCCCGACGCCTGGCAAGCTCTCGACGTCATGATCGATGAGGGCGATTACTGGGAGATGCTGCTGCCCAGCACCTTTGCCGTCGAGACCCCAGCGCTGACCCTGCTGGCTTCGCAAATGGGCGTTACCCGCCGCGACGATCCTCTGATGCTGGTGCAGGAGCTCAACCAACGCCTCTACGACTATTTCGATTACGAGCCGCGTTCAACGCGCGTTGACTCGCCCATCGACGAAGCCATCGTTAGCGGCAAGGGCGTCTGTCAGGATTTTGCCCACACCATGATTGCGCTTCTGCGCCATGTCGGGATTCCTGCCCGCTATGTCTCCGGCTATCTCTATCGAGGCAGCGGGGACCATGACCGCTCGACCCCCGATGCCACTCACGCGTGGGTTGACGTGCTGCTGCCGCATCTGGGGTGGGTAGGCTTCGACCCCACCAACAATCTGGTAACGCACCATCGCCATATCCGTACCGCGGTGGGCCGGGACTACGCCGATGTCCCTCCCACACACGGAATTTTCCGCGGCAACACCGAGAGCGAGCTCTACGTGGCTGTTCACGTAGAGGCCACCGATGAACCGCCTGCACTCGACCGCAAGCTTCCCATTCCTGAGGACTGGAGTGTGCTGGTGGAGCGGGCTAAGCAGCCGGCCAAGGCCAGTGTGCCGTTTGTTGATTTGCAGCAGATGCAACAGCAGCAATAGTTTCGCGGGTTGAGATTTGCTTGCGTAACTGAGTGAATTTGGAGAAAAGGAGGAGAGATTTTTGTTGAATACTTGATCAATATCAGCCAAGATGGTAATCACTTGAATTTGGTGCTTCCCCCTAGGCGCCAATTCTGAAGCTGGATTCCGCAGGGCGGATCGTTATTGGTCTGCGGGCGCAAGTCACAGGTTTTGAACGGCCATCGAAGATGACAACGCTTTCTTCGATCGGCCCAGACGAATTCCACGACAGCGAAGAGCTCTAGACACTGCGTCGTACACGCCGCAGGCATGTTTCAACACTTCTCAGGAGGATCAGCCGTGAAAAAATCCCTATTGGGATGGATGCTGTTCTGCATTCTTTCCACCGCCGTAATCACTTCCGCCCAGACCACAAACACTTCACTCCGCGGCGTCGTCAAGGACACCAGCGGCGCCGTGGTTCCTGGAGCCGCCGTCGTGCTGACAGACAGCGCCAATGGCCAGGTTTATCGCACCGTCTCTGGCCCCTCGGGCTTATACCTGTTTCCTGTGGTAACTCCGGCCCGCTATTCCATCTCGGTCACCGCGCCTGGCTTTGCCGTGCAAAACCGCACAGCCGAGTTGCTTGTAGACCAGCCGGCGACGATTGACTTCACTGTGAGCGTTCAGGGAAGCGCGATAACCGTGGACGTATCCGCCGGAGCCCAGACGCTGAATACGACCGATGCCTCACTCGGTAACTCCGCGAACAACGAATTGATTCAGGCCCTACCCAGCGAAACGCGCAATGTGCCTGATCTGCTCTCACTCCAGCCCGGCGTGCTTTACCTGCCTACCACCACTGACAGTCGCAGCGGCACAGTGAACGGCGTTCGTTCCGATCAGGGCAACGTAACACTTGACGGAGTCGACGATAACGACCAGGTCAATGGATATGCCTTTACCGGTGTTCTGCGTGAAACTCAGGATTCGGTGGAAGAATTTCGCGTCACAACCGCCAATTCAAATGCTGACGAAGGCCGCTCCGCCGGAGCACAGGTCAGCATGGTCACAAAGTCCGGTACCAATAAATTTCACGGCGGCGCATACGAATACAATCGCCCCACAATTACGGTAGCCAATGATTGGTTCAACAAGCAGGCGGAATTGAGCAGTGGCCTGGCCAATCGTCCCGGCAAGCTGATTCGCAATATTTTCGGCGGAGCTTTGGGCGGACCGATCGTCAAGGATAAGCTCTTCTTCTTCGGCAATTACGAAGGGACCAGAGAGGCGGAGAGCGCTCAGGTCACCCAGACGGTTCCTACAGCTTCCTATCAGGCGGGTAACCTTGGGTACCAGGGCGACGACGCGTCAGGGAACGTTGTGAACGTGATGTTGACCCCAGCTCAGATGACCAAGTTGGATGCTGGATGCCAGGTCTGCAACACGGCGATTTATGCGCCGGGTCCTGGTGACAACCCAAATGCGCTCGGCTATTTCAAGTCGATGCCCGCCTCCAACGGATTTACTGAGGGCGATGGATTGAATTTGGGATCTTACTCGTTCTCCTCTCCAAATCCGCAAACCCAGAACACCAGCATTGCCCGGTTCGACTATTCGCCGAATGACCGGCACAAGATTTTTGGTCGCGGCAATCTACAGAAAGACACCATCGGCGGAGCCGAAAACTTCCCCGGCCAGGGAGCCTCCTACACTTTTGAAGACAATACAAAGGGGTTCATTCTCGGTGACACGTGGAGCATTTCACCGAGCATCGTGAACGATGTTCGATATGGCTACATTCGGCAAGGCAATAGCAATCATGGCGCCGGTAATGGCGACTATGTCGATTTCCGTTTCATGGCCAACGCGACTGCGGAAACCAGGACCACGATCAACTGGGTGCCTGTGAACAATGTTGTTGACAATCTGAGCTGGACAAAGGGGAAACATTCGTTTGAAGTGGGCGCGAACTGGCGCTTGATTCACCAGAACCGGACGTCAGACGCCAACTCCTACAACAACGCAAGCTCCAATCCCTACTGGCTGGGAGGAAATCCCCCCGATCCGTCCGATCCGAAAGGTCTCAACAACCTGCCTGTGGATGGCGGATTCACCAACTCTTATCTGATTGATTTTGCCAACCTGGTGGGAACCATTCCGTCGGTCACCAATGTATACAACTACAAGATCACAAGTGCCAGCGAGGGAAGCCTGCTTGCGGACGGAGCAGCAATCGGCCGTCACTTCTCGGCAAACGAGTACGAATATTTTCTTCAGGACTCCTGGCGGCCCGTGCCGAACCTGACGTTGACATTTGGGATCCGGCACAGCCTTCTTCAGACACCACATGAGACCAGCGGCCAGCAGGTTGCTCCCACCATTGACACACATGCCTGGTTCCTGCAACGTGAAGCCGCTGCCCAGCAGGGCCAGATTTATGAACCCGCGCTTGTTTTCTCGCCCACGGGTCCGTTCTACAACAAACCCGGTTTCTATCCCAAGTCCAAGAACAACATTGCTCCCCGCTTCTCGGTCGCCTATTCACCTAATCCCAAGACCTCAATTCGCGCAGGCGCCGGCATCTATTACGACCACTACGGTGAAGCGCTTGTCAATATTTTCGACAAGGAAGGCTCATTCGGTGTCAGCAGCGCTATAACGAACCCAGCCGGCACGTACGGTTACGAGACCTCTCCCCGATTCGTGGGACGCAGTACACTGCCGTTCAGTAACGGCGCGGCTCCGGCGACCGCTGCCTTCCCATATTCCCCTCCCACGGGCGGCGCTGGATTTGCTATCACCTGGGGCCTCGACAGCAAGTTGAAGACTCCTTATTCCGAGGCCATCGACTTCTCAGTTCAGCGCGAATTGGGCAAGGGCTTCACCATGGAGGCGAACTACGTTGGCACGCTTGGACGGCATCTCATGCAGAGCCGCGATATTGCCGAGCCAGTGGACTACGTGGACCCGCAAGGGGGCGGAGATTATTACGCTGCGGCAACCAGACTGTCCAAAGCAGTTGACAACCACGGCGGAAACTTCGGGTTCGTCAAGGACGATCACGGAAACATAATCGGGTCGAAGGTATACGTCTCGAAGATCCCATACTTCGAGAACATATTCCCGTGGATGGCTAATCTCGACTACAGCGGAGAGAGCGCCACTCAGGCCATCTATAACAATGAATGGGCGCCTTATCGCTCCAATCTTGGCGCAACTTCAGCATTGGCTGACCTTGATTTCTTTGGTCCCATCTTTGGCTTCTACCCAGCCCCGGCCAACTGGCAGCCGCACTTCTGGCAGGGCCAGTTCTCCTCGCTCTATGCCTTGTCCAGCATCGGAATGAGCTACTACAACGCAGGCCAGATCATCGTGAGACATCCAACCAGCCACGGTCTCCAACTGGACGTCAGCTACACAATCTCGCATTCGATTGATATCGGTTCCGATGCCGAACGCGCCACCGAGTTTACCGGCGGAGGCTCCTTCAGCGATATCCTGAACACTTGGAAGCCCTCTTTGAATCGCGGTTCTTCGGATTTCGATACACGCCATCTGTTGATCGTCGAGGGTGTATATCAGCTTCCCTTTGGACGCGGTAAAGCTGTTCTCGGCGGCGCTAACCGGCTTGCAGACGCGATTGTGGGAGGCTGGCAGTTGTCGGGAATCGACCGCACAACCAGCGGCCTGCCATGGTCGCTCTTTGAGCCCGGCTGGACCACTGACTGGCAGATTGAAAGCTATGGCGTCGTATCGGGGAACGTGAAGATGCGCCGTCATTACGACACCAATGGAAACCCACAGTACTTCGATAATGCTGCCGGGATCAACTCTGGCGTTTCCAGCGGAACTCCCGTTCGCCTGCCGTATCCGGGTGAAGCCGGCGAGCGCAACTTCTTCCGTGGAGATGGCTACTTCGACATCGACTCGGGCCTATCCAAAACCTGGTCTCTCCCCGAGCATGCCAAGATGAAGTTTGCGTGGGAAACATACAACGTGCTGAACATGGTGCGCTTTGATCCGGCTTCTATCGGCTCGGGACTCACCGGCGGAAATCTTGGCGTAGCGAGCAGCTTGCTTGCAACACCACGCCGCATGCAATTCAGCTTGCGCGTCGACTTCTAAGCGCCTTCAATTCAACCAACAAAATGCGGGCCGGAGCGGTTGCTCCGGCCCGCATTGTTCTTGATGACGCGAAACTTTAGGTTAATTGCACCTCGATCTTCACCACCGATGCCGGCGGGAATGTAAAGCTCAACGATCCCGTACGCATCGCCACTTCCGCAACACGGCTCTTCACGCGCTCCGGCTGCTCGAAAGTGTTATGCGCATGAATATCGCTATCCGCAACGACCCATGCCTTCGCGCTTGCCGCCGTCGCGCCGCGCAACACAATTTCCGTTTCGCGGGGCTGGCTCACATCGGGATTGACGGCCGTCAGCGTGAGCGTCTTGCCCTTGAGCGAGGCCGACCCTTTCAGCCCCCAGAAGTTTGCCGGCTTGCCGTCGCGGTCATAGCGCACCTCAGGCGATGAAAACTCCGCGCGCACCGCTGTCCCTCCCTGGTGCGCGGCATACATTTCGAAGACATAAAAATTCGGCGTTACCGTGAATTTGTCTCCGTGCGAAAGAAAGAGCGCGTTGAGATTGTTGACCAGTTGCGCGCATGCCGCCATGCCCACCTTGTCTGCGTTGCGGTTGAACGTGTCCAGCGAAATGGCCGTCATCACGGCGTCGCGCACGGTAATTTGCTGGCCCAGCAACTGCTCCGGAGAGTATTCAGTTCCAGGCCGATACCACGGCCCATACTCATCCACAACCAGCTTCACTTTATGGTCAAGATCGAACTCGCCCAGCGCTGTCCAATGGTCCAGAATGATGCTTTCCATGCGGTCTGTTTCTTTCGCCAATTCGTACCAGTCAATCGGCTCGAATTGCAGCGCATCGCCCTTCTCCGCATTCCAATCTTCAGTCTTGCCACGAGAAAGATTGGTCGCATAATGATGCACGCTCAAGCCCCACACACCGTGCGGATCATGGCTTGGCTGCCCATGAAAAAGCTTGTTGAAGAACCCGCGCGTCCACGCCTGCTCGTCGCTGTTGGGTCCACTCGCAACAAACCGCAGCGGCACACCATAGCTCGGAACCCAAGTTGTGTAGCGCTTGAATTCGATAGCGTAATCTTCGGGATCAAAGTTGCCGCCGCATCCCCAACTCTCATTGCCCACGCCCCAATAACGCACGTTATATGGATCGGCGGAGCCATCCGCTTCGCGCGTTTCAGCAAGCGTCGTAGTCCCGCGCGGCGAGTTGCAATACTCCACCCAGTGGTCGAAGTCCAGCGGCGTCAAGCTGCGCACATTGCCGGCGATATAAGGCTCAGCGCCGCATAGCTTGCAGAAGCGCACAAAGTCCGAAGTACCAAATGAATTCGGATCGTAAACCTGGGGAATGTTCTTGGTCTTCAACGCATCGGGATAAGCGTCGGTCCAGAAGTTTGTATGACGCGGCCGTTTCGCACGCGGCCCAATCCCATCTCGCCAGTCGTAGCTATCCGCAAAGCATCCGCCCGGCCAACGAACGACCGGAGCCTTGATCGCCCGCATCTTCTCAATCAGAGCCGAACGCAGTCCCTGTTGATTAGGAATTTTAGAGTTTTCGCCCACATAAATGCCGTCGTAGATGACCGTGCCCAGATGTTCAGTAAAGTGCCCATAGATTTCCGGCGCAATGGTCCCGATTGGCTCGTCGATCAGAATCTCAATGTGACTCCCAGCCTGCTGAGCAAGCGCGCCACGCCTTCCAAACACCAACGTAGCCGCAGTAGAGGCCGCCGCTGCTCTAAGAAAATCTCGCCGTTCCATTTGTTGCTCCTTGCAGATGATTCAACCCGCCCGCACCTCAGCCGCAATCCGTCTCAACTCCGGCAACACACGGCCCAGTGGAACAGACTCCGCATCCCGCCGTCCCAACGCAAAATATACATCGCGATAATGCTTGTACAACTGCTCATAAACCGCCGCTGCTTTTGGATCAGGCTCAACCGTTCGCAATGGCAAGCAAACCGCCGCCTGCGCTTCCTCAATGGTCTTGTAAGCCCCCGCCGCGACAAGAGCAAAAATCCCAGACCCCAAACTCGTAGGAATCCCAGCAGGCACCAGCACCGGCTTGTTGAGCACATTGGCATAGACCTGATTCAGCACTTCACTCCGCTGCGGAATGCCCCCTGCATTGATGACGCGATCAACGCGAACGCCGTACTCCGCCATGCGCTCCAGAATAATCCGCGTATGAAACGCCGTTCCCTCGATAGCCGCGAAAAGTTCATCCTGCGCCGTATGCAGCAGGTTCCATCCCAGCGTCACGCCGCCTAATTCCGGATTCACCAGAACCGTGCGGTCGCCATTATCCCAACTCAGCCGCAACAACCCAGTCTGGCCGGCCTTATACGCGTCCAGACCCTCCGACAGTGCTGAAACCGTAGTCCCCGCGCGCCGCGCGACAGCCTCGAAAATATCGCCGGTAGCCGAAAGCCCAGCCTCGATCCCCGTGTACCCCGGATGCACGCTGCCCGGCACAACGCCGCATACTCCTGGCACAAGCTCCGCCTCGCGCGCCATCGCAATGATGCAGGTGGAAGTGCCCACCACGTTGACCGCATCGCCCTCGCGAATGTTCGAGCCAATAGCGTCCCAGTGCGCGTCAAATGCACCCACAGGAATCGGAATACCAGCCTTCAGCCCCAGCGCATCCGCCCACTTCGCCGACAGATGTCCAGCCAGATGGTCGCTGGTCAGAAACTCACCGCCGATCTTTGCACGCACACCCGCGAATAGCGGATCGACAGCAACCAGAAACTCCTCCGGTGGCAGCCCATCCCATTTGGGATTCCACATCCATTTGTGTCCCATCGCGCAAACGCTGCGTTTGAGTTCACTAACTGACGTGATGCCGCTGAGCGTAGCCGCCACCATATCGCAATGTTCGAGCGCGGTAACAAAGCGATCGCGCTTCTCTGGATTGTGGCGCAACCAATGGAGCAGCTTCGAAAAGCCCCATTCGGAAGAGTAGACCCCGCCGCACCAATCGATGCCTTCAAATCCCATTGCCAGCGCCGTCGCGGTAATCTCTTCGGCTTCGGCGAATGCGCGATGATCGCACCACAAATAATAGTCGTCCAGCGGCTCCAGCCCCTCGCCCACCGGAATCACGCTCGAGCCAGTAGTGTCCAGCGCGATGGCAGCAACTTCGAGGCCATCGACGCCGGTGCTGCGCAGCACTTCACGCGTGGCCGAAGCCAAAGCCGCCATCTGGTCCGCATGAGATTGAGTTGCAAAATTTGGGTCTTCGCGGCGGCGATTGAGCGGATAAGCGGCTGACGCCGTGCCAATCGGCCCCGTCTTGCTGTCAACGAGAGTGACGCGCACGCTGAGTGTGCCGAAGTCAACGCCGGCAACAATAGTCATGGAAGAAGCGACCTCGCAGTAAACGCTTTCTTATTCGCAGACTAGAGTACACCATCGGCGCTCAAAGCGTTCGGAAAATTCTGCGAGCCCTGTCGCGTGAGCCGCCTCGAGCTACTTCTTGGCTCCCGGCAACATGCTCTTAAGCCTGTCCATGAAGCTGGGTTTAGCTGGCGGAGTTCCTGCGGATGGCTTGGCTGCGGGTTTCGGCTGAGGTGCAGGTACAGGCACCGGAGCCGTAGTCGTCGCAACAGGCACGGGTTTCACTCCACTCGGCAGAGCCTTCGGAGCCACAGGCGGCGCAGCGTCCCCAACCTGCTTACCGGCAGAGATATTTGGCGGCGCAGTGCCGTCCGCCTCATTCTTCACCAGAATCGAAATTCTACGATTCGAAGGATCATAGGGATTGCTCTTTACCCGCAGCATCTGGTCCGCATAACCGCGCACCTGCGTCACCTGGTCCGACCGCACGCCATCCTCTTGCAGCAAACGGCGCGTGGAGTTGGCGCGGTCCGCCGATAGTTCCCAATTGCTGTAGTTATCGTCCGTCGAATATTTTGTGGCGTCGGTATGTCCCTCGATCAGCAGCTCATTCGGCAGGGTCTTCAACTCCGCGCCCAGAAGGTTGAGCAGCACCTGCCCGGTATCGCTGAGATGAGCACTGCCGCTCGGATAAAACGTGCCGTTCTTGTCTTCAATCAACTCGATGCGCAGGCCTTCCGCAGTGATCGTAATTTCAATTTGTTTGGACAGCTTTTCAAGTTCCTTCTTTGACTTGATTTCCGCTTCCAGCTTTTCCTTAAGCTTCTTCATTTTTTCATCGTCTTTAACAGTTACCGCCATACCATCGCTCGTCATGGTCGTGCCAAGCAGATTGGCCGTTCCCTTGGGATCGTTAAAGTAGCCGGCCACAGCCTTCTTCACCTTCTCGCTCGAACCCATCAGCCACAGCACAATGAACAGCGACATCATGGCGGTAACAAAGTCGGCGTAAGCAACCTTCCACGCGCCGCCGTGATGGCCGCCATGGCCACCCTTTTTCTTGATCACGATAATGGGTTGAGCTTTTGCCGTCATGATACGAATTTCTCCCAACTACTGGCAGCAGGCTCTACGCCGCAGCCGCTTCAACGCCGCCGCCCTTGCAGTTCTTTTCCATCTCGTCGAAGCTGGGCCGAACAAACGCCGGAATCGCCCGCCGTCCCAACTCAATCGCAATCATCGGAGCCGCGCCCTTGAGAAACGAAAGCATCAGAACGCGCAGTACATGCAGGTATTCGTTGTGCTCATCCGCGGTCTTCGTCATGTTTGCCGCAAGCGGGCCAGCCACGCCATAACAAAGCAGGATGCCAAGGAATGTACCCACCAGCGCCGCTGCAACTTTTTCACCAATCTCTTCCGGAGGCCCACCCAGCGAGCCCATCGTAATCACCACGCCCAGCACTGCCGCCACAATTCCCAACCCAGGCAAAGCGTCGGCCACGGTGCTCAGCGCGGCCACTGGCTGCATCTCCGCGTGGTGATGCACCTCCATGTCCAACTCCATCATCTGGTCCATATCGAACGGCTCCACGCCGCCGGTGATTGCCGTTCGCAGTGTGTCACATACAAAGTCTCTCGCGTGATGGTCGCCAAGAAACTCCGGATAGTTCTTGAATATCGAGCTCTCTTTCGGCTTCTCAACATCCATCTCCACGCTTAGCAATCCCTCTTTGCGCACCTTGTTCAGAAACTGGTACATCATCTTGAGCGTGCTCAGATAGTGCTTCTTGTCGAGCTTCGAGCCCTTCAATACTCCCAGCAATCCGGCAACAACACCCTTGATAATGTGCATCGGATTGGCCACCAGAAGCGTGCCCACAGCGGCTCCGACAAGGATCAGCATCTCCGCCGGCTGTATAAGCACAGCGATGTGGCCCTTCTCCATAAGAAAGCCGCCAATGACTGCTCCGAAAACAATAACGATACCTATGATGGCGAACATGTATGCCCCTCCGGCGCAGGTGTTATGTGATTTCCGCCCGCATGAAAGCTTGAAAACATAGCCGCCTTGGCCCTCTCAAGCAGATCGATCAATGTGCCTGCGCCCTCTGCCTGCGCAGCGCCAACGCTTACGGTGAGCGAGACGCGATCTCCCCACCAGCGGAAGTCCGCTGTTCTGGCCAGCCCCGCCAGCACCTGTGCATGAACCGCCAGCAGCGCCAGGCTTCGCTCATGGGAGATGATCAGAAACTCGTCTTCACCCCAGCGCCCCAGGTATTCTGACGGCCGCAATCCCTGCGCCAACGCTCGTTCAACTTTTGCCTGCATGGCTTCGCATGCGCCCGCGCCATGGGTCTTGCGCAGATGATGAGCCTGGTCAATCGAAATCCAAAGCACACCGAAGGCCGGGCCGCCATGCGTGAAGTCTTCAAACAACGATTCCAGCCGATCCTTCAAATCTTCCTGGCTTGCCTCTACAGCTTCGCTCTCGCCATCTTCTCCGTGAGGCAATGCGTCAAGGCATTCCGTGGGATGAAATAGAACTGCTGTGCCGATGCGCTTGCCCAGACCATCCCGCAGCACCAACAGCCGAGCCATTGTAGAAACTTCGTGCCCCAGCTTGTGCCGCGCTTGCACCGGAAACGAATGACCTGTTGCGGCACTTATCTCATACCCGCTGCCGGTCTCCGTGCCCTCACGCGCACCCCTGTTCTCAAGCAGCGATCTCAATCCTTCAGGCGCTGTTCTGCCCACCAGATCCTGCGCAGCAAATCCCGTGATGGCCTGCGCAGCATCATTCCAGAACGCAACAAGGCTGTCCTCGCCCAGCAGGACAACGCCCTGTGGCAAACAACCCAGTGCCGCTTCCAGAAGGTCAGCTCGATCGCTCATCCGGCCCCTCTACCTGTTCAATCGGCAGGACGCGGATCAACTTGATTTATTGAAGGGAAGGAAGAGGATGTTGGAGACTTTTTATCAAGCAGGGAGCAGCTTTACTTACGCTGCCTCAAGTTCCCGCCATCCTCGATCCTTATCCATCTCGAGAACGATCTTAGCTTTCTTATAATTGCTCTTGATTTCCTCTAATATCGGCTGCAGGATTGCTCGACCGCATTCAATCAGCTTTGGGTCTTCAGAGAAAATGCAATAGGCGAGCCTGGCGAGCTTTTGCGATTGAATCGATATTGCCTGCTTCCCATTTTCGATTCGAGAAAGCGTTTCAGGAGTGAATCCTAAATATGAGGAGTATTCAGATGCCTTTTTTCCCAGCCTTTTGCGCAGGAATCTAACTTCCTCTCCTGTCAAATCCAGAGGAGACAGAACAACATCGCGAGCAATAAGCCGCATTAATTCCTTGATCGCCGGTATCTCCGCAACGACGCTGCCGCATTCGCAAACCAAGTACTTGATCCCCACGAGGTATACGTTCGGCAGCCCACTATCGACAAAGTGAAATGGCTCTTCCGGCGTAGCCGATTTCTCGATGCGCACTGTCCTGCAATCGTGAATCTGAGTCATCTCCATCCCGTCAAAACCTCGAATGATCGGTTCACCGTATCGACCGCAATCACGATGACAATCGCATCACCGTCAATTGATTCACTGGCTATTCGATATTTCCATTGCCATTGGTTCTTGTTGAACTCTGGTGGCCGGTCAAACGCCCAATTTCTCTCCAGGCCATGAATTACATCATCGACGGACAGGCCTCTCTCTCAAGATGATCGAAGCGAGCATGATAGGTTTCCACCGTCCTCGACTCCGGAACGTTCTCCAGCGCTTCCAATACAAGAGCCTTCAACGTCGCTTCATCGAGACGTGGGGGAATAAACCCGCCAATTGACATATTATCAAGTTTTCTTTGTCCAGACAAGAGCTGACCAAGAGCGTTGCGCTCTCAAGCTCACCGCCCCGGAAACACGCATTTCCCGCAATCCGCCGGCACCTGCAACGGCAGCCGCACAATAAACCGCGTATTCCCCGGCTCCGATTGCACATCGATCACGCCGCCAAATTTCTGCGTCACAATCCGATGCACAATCTCCAGGCCCAGTCCCGTCCCCGACCCTTGCGGCTTAGTCGTAAAGAACGCCTCGAAGATGCGCGGAAGCGCCTCGGGCGGAATCCCCTCGCCATGATCTTCAATGGAAACAGCCAGTTGGTCAGACCCGTTCGCATTCCCATTTGCCGCTTCAATCCAGGTTGCAATCCTGATCTTCGCGTTTGAAGGCGACGCGTCCAGCGCATTGTCAATCAGATTGGTCCACACCTGGCTCAGCGAGGAACCGCGCGTGTGAATAAGCGCCGGGTTCGCCGCGAAATCCTTTTCTACCTGAATGCCCTTGATGCGCAGCTTGTGGCCCAGAATCGTAAGCGTGCTCTGCAAGCTGTCGTGTACGTCAATCTCTCTGGCCGGCGACTTTTCGTCGTATGCGAATTTCTTTACCGCCATCACCAGGTCGGAAATGCGCGTAATGCTTTCCTCGATGGTGCAAACCAGCGTCACGCTTGAGACCAGCGCTTCAAGCCAGTTCAGCGCGTCCGAAAAGCTCTCCGCCTTGAATGCATCCTTGGCGCAGACCAGTTCTTCCTGTTTCAGGCCGATCCCCACGAGCGCCGGCGCAATTGAGTAAGCGTTGTCTACGCCAGCCGCAGCAAGCCATTCAGCCATCGACTCTTCAGCATCGGATTGCTCAATCGTGCTCATCGCCGGAGCATGGCATCCTCGCACAGTGTGCTCCAGCAGGCAACGCATGCACTCCAATTGAACCGGCGTTTTGGGCTCATCGCTGAAGCGCAGGCTCAGTTGTTGCAAGCGAAGCAGATTCACACGCAGCTGCGACGAAGCGCGCTTGGCCGCCGAGCCAGGATTATGCAGCTCGTGCATCAGGCCCGCCGCGAGCGTCCCCAACGAAATCAGCTTCTCGCGATGCAGCGCCTCAACCTGGTAAGCCTGAAGCCGCTGCGCCATGTCTTCCAGCACCACTTTGCGGAACCTGGGGCAGCAGGCCATCAGCTTCCAGAAATCGGACTCGCTGAATCGAACCAGAAGCGTTTCCTGGACCGCGACAATAATCATCGGCGAATGCTTCTTGCCCATCAGTATGGGCGCCTCGCCAAACCCCTGGCCCTTGGTTGCAGTGCTTACCGTGGAGCGCGACCCGTCCGGCTCGGGCCGGTCCGCACGCATCTCGCCTTCAATAACCACAGCGTATGTGTGGTTGGGCGCCCAGGTTTCTTCGACGATCGATCCAACTGGAATTCGCACCCGATCCACCAGGCCGATGCCCGCAAGATCCGCGAAGTTGGTTTCAGCGAAGGGAAGAGTCTGCCGCAACGCCTCGGCAACCTCGTGCAACGGAACCGTCTCGGTCACGATTTTTTGTTCGTCGTCGCTCATCTCCGCTTTCTCTTGGAACCCCGCCAAATAACCTGCTCCGCCTGAAGGCTACGGGCTTTAGCGTGAAGGGTACGGGCTTCAGCCCGTACATCGCATCCCTTCAATCATTGGGCTTTAGCCCCTGAGGGAATGCACTCGAATCTTCCCATTCCCTCAGCGGCTAAAGCCAAAACCTCAATTCGTCCCTAACGTACGGGATGAATCCCGTACCCTTCAATACCACTTTCCTTTGAGCGGCTCTTAGAACCCCGCCAAATACTGGTGCGCAAACTGAACCGCGATCGACCCCTCGCCCACCGCCGAGGCCACGCGCTTTATCGACCCGTGCCGCACATCCCCCGCCACAAACACACCCGGCACGCTCGACTCCAGCAGAAACGGCTCCCGCGGTTCACGCCACCCCTCCGGGTGCTTCCCGTCCGCTCTCAAATCCGGCCCTGCCAGTACAAACCCGTTCTCGTCCCGCAAGATGCTCGCCGGAAGCCACTTGGTACCCGGCGCCGCGCCGATGAACACAAACAGCGAAGAAGCAAGCTCGCGATGCTCCCCATCCGGACCTCTCAACGTCACCGCTTCCAAACGCTCTTCGCCAAAGACTTCCGTCACATGCGTGCGAGCCTCCAACACAATATTGGATGTTCGGGCGATCTCATCGATCAAGTATTTCGACATAGTGGCTGCCAGCCCCGGTCCACGCACCAGCATGGTTACCTTTGTGGCATAACGGGCGAAGTGCAGCGCCGCCTGCCCAGCCGAGTTGGCGCCCCCCACCACAAACACCTCTTCACCCTTGCAACTCACGGCCTCAACCAGCGCTGCTCCGTAATAAATTCCGCGGCCCGTCAGCCGATCCGCGCCAGGAATATCAAGCTTGCGATAGTTCACGCCCAGCGCCAGCAACACCACATGGCTTGAGACCTCGTGACCATCCGCCAACTGCACAAACCTGTATTGTCCGTCGATGCGCAATCCCGTTGCTCGCTGGGTAACGAATTCCGCACCAAACCGCGTGGCCTGGATATGCGCGCGCCGTCCCAGGTCCGCACCTGTCACTCCGGCAGGGAAGCCGAGATAGTTCTCGATCTTCGAGCTTGATCCCGCCTGCCCACCCGGCGCCTGAGGCTCAATCACCAGCGTCCGCAAGCCCTCACTGGCTCCATAAACCGCGGCGGCCAACCCGGCTGGCCCCGCACCAACAACAACAATGTCGTAGAAGTCCTTCGCCGCCTGAATGCTCAACCCTACCCGCGCCGCTAACTGATCCGGCTCGGGGTCCACCAGCGCGCTTCCATCCGCGAACAGCACCACCGGCAGCTTGTCCGGATCGAGCTGCAGC
>Ga0206847_10285_pt1 | contig 15097 bp, 11 predicted proteins | sample Alteio_BWOrgCont_17_FD_152880 | JGI IMG/M metagenome (GOLD analysis project Ga0206847, IMG submission 152880) | Enriched cells from forest soil in Barre Woods Harvard Forest LTER site, Petersham, Massachusetts, United States -... | ecosystem: Environmental > Terrestrial > Soil > Temperate forest >... | reverse complement strand
CTGTTCAACCATCTCCTGCGTTTGTCTTTCAAGTACCACGATCAGACCACCGTGGGCGATTCGATCTACCGGATCAACAGCGACACTGGGTTCGTGAGCACGATGATCTGGAGCAACTTTCGCCACCTGCTCACCGCGCTCGCGACCTTCGTTGGCATGCTGTGGATTGTTGTCAGGCTGGACTGGCAGGTGGCCCTGCTCGCGCTCGGAGTGGTACCTCTACAGTACATTTCGGTCGGTCTCTATGGACGCTTGTTCAACGAAAAATCCAGACGCATAAAAGTCATGGAGAGCAAAGCCCAGAGCTTCATGCAGGAAGCGCTCTCCTGCTTGCGTGTGGTGAAAGCGTTCGGACAGGAAGACCGGGAGCATCAACGCGTAGTTGGTCAACGCTGGCAAGCGGTACGGGCACGGATTCACCTGGACCTGCAAGAAAGCATTTTCTCCTTTGCCTTGCGGTTTCTCTCCCGAATCGACCGCAGTGCGGTGTTGTTACTGTGCGCCTACCATGTTTTCCAGGGACGCCTCACGATTGGAGCCCTGCTGGTCATTATGACGTACGTTGGCCAGCTTCAGGACCCCATCGATGCGATCGGCGACGTGCTCACCGACATGCAGGACTCGCTGGTGAGCGCGGAACGAGTGTTCGAGGTCCTCGATGTCGAACCGGACATCAGAGACCGCGGCGGAGCCAAGTCGGTCGAGCAGATCAACGGGACTGTTGCCTTTGAGGACGTCAGTTTCGGATATGACCCATCACGGCAGGTTGTGCACCACCTCGATTTTAAGGCGCGTGCCGGCGAGGTCGTAGCCTTGGTTGGGCCTACTGGCGCCGGGAAAACAACCATTGCCAGCTTGATCATGCGTTTCTACGATCCGGGCTCAGGCCGAGTGACCCTTGATGGTGTGGACTTGCGCGACCTCACGATGCAAACCCTTCGCGACAACGTAGCTCTGGTGTTGCAGGAATCGATGCTTTTCTCGGGTACGATCCGGGACAACATCGGCTACGGACGACCGGATGCATCGCTTGAGGAAATCTCGGCCGCCGCGAGATCGGCGAACGCCCACGATTTTATTTCTATGTTGCCCGATGGGTATGACAGTCAGGTCGGAGAGCGGGGCGTGCGGTTGTCGGGAGGAGAGCGTCAAAGAATCGCTGTGGCGCGGGCCTTTCTCAAGAACGCGCCCGTGCTCATCCTGGATGAGCCAACGTCATCTCTCGACTCGCGTACGGAGTCGGTGATCCTGGATGTGCTTGATCGCCTGATGGCGGGTAGAACAACCTTCATTATCGCGCATCGTCTATCCACGATTCGCTATGCCGATCAGATTGTAGTGCTGGAAAAGGGCCGTATCGTCGAGAGTGGAGTGCACGACGAACTTCTCCTGGGTAATGGGCTTTACTCCCAACTGCACCGAATTCAGAACGGCGCCCTGCGCGAGCGTAAGTTTCGAGAACTCATAAGAGAGGAATCCTTATGAGAATCTGCCTGGTCTCGCAGGAATATCCTCCCGACACGGCGAGGGGTGGAATCGGTACTCAAACCTGGAACAAAGCGCACGCGTTGGCCCGGCTGGGGCATAGCGTTCACGTGTTATCCTGTGCAGCTCGGTCCGGCCCCGATGTCACTACCGTTAATGAAGGTGGCGTTACGCTTCACCGCATGCAGCCCCCTGGGCAGGAGGACGGCAGGGGCCTCCCCATCTACAATCCCGCGACCTACTCGGTTGGCTATACGTGGAGCGTTCTCCGGCAGCTGTATCGTCTGACGCGTACCACCAACTTCGACGTGATTGATTTTCCGGAATATGGAGCCGAAGGATTTGCCTACCAGTTGGACCGCACTCCCTGGAACTGGGTCCCGGTCGTAGTACAGCTGCATGCGCCGCTGGCGATGCTCGCCGAGTATCTGCACTGGCCCGCCAAGGACAGCGATCTGTACCGAGTGGGAACGTTCATGGAGGGCATATCGATCGAGCGAGCGGATAGCTTAATGGCGTGCAGCGCGAACATCGCCGACTTCACTGCCGCTTTTTATGGCATCGGTCGCGACCGCGTCGACGTTGTGCACTGCGGAGTCGATGCTGAAACCTTCCGGCCTGGCGATGGCCAAGAGCGAGCCGGGGATCGGCCCACGGTGCTGTTCGTGGGGAATATCGCCAATAACAAGGGAATCAGTGAGGTCTGCAGGGCGGTCTTGAATCTCCGCTCCAGCTACCCGAACATCCGCCTGCAGATATTGGGCACCGGAGACAGTGACGCAGAGGAAGACTTGCGGCGGTGGGTTCGCGCCGCCGGGATTGAACGCAATGTCGAGTTTCACGGATTTGTCGAGCGCGAGCGATTGCCGGAGTTTTACCGCGGCGCCAATGTGTTCTGTTCGCCCGCACATCATGAAGGGGGCGTGGCGAACGTATACCTTGAGGCCATGGCATGTGGATGTCCAGTCGTGGCGAGCGTTGCAGGGGGAGCACCTGAGGCTGTAATCGATGGCGAGACCGGATTTCTTGTCCCACCTCGTGACGACGGCGCAGTTAGTGAAGCACTGAATCGGATCTTGGGCAACGACTCTCTGGCAAGGCAAATGGGTGTGGCCGCTCGGAAGCGGATCGAACAATATTTCGCCATGGACAAATATGTTCTCCGGGTACTCAGAAACTATCACAAGGCGATCGAGTGTTCCCGCAAGAAATTGGATTCGCTCAAGGCGGAACCCGAAAATGTGGCGTGCGCATCATGAGACAGGGTAGGTATTTTTGTATTCCCGAAAACCCCGCGGATGTCGAGCGATTGTGGGGCATAGCCGAGGCTCTCACCGTGGCCAGCTTGCCCTCCTGGCTTGATACCGGGGACGCGCATGGTTATCGGTCGATGAGTCCGGTCTCGATCGCCCCTCCAGTTAGAGAGCACGATCTCTGGCAGTCTGAGAAGAGTGCACTCGAAGTCGCCGGATTCGTGGTCGATCAGGACCCGCGGGAACCTTCCAGTCATCGGGTCTACGTCCCGGCGCCGAGCGAGGACGTCTGGTCGATCGGCATCTATACGGGCCAATCACCCTTCAATCTGAGTGCTCCTCAGCGGGCGAGTAATCCCGCCCTTACCCGGGACCACGTCACTGACGTACCGGCGAGCTTCGTCGCGGATCCCTTCATGGTTAAAACCAACGACGGTTGGTACATGTTTTTCGAAGTGATGAACTGGCGGAGTGGCAAAGGCGAGATTGGGCTTGCGAAAAGCCAAGATGGGTTCGTCTGGACGTATCAACAAATCGTGCTGTCCGAGTCATTCCACTTGTCCTATCCCTGCGTCTTCGAATGGATGGGGGAATACTACATGATCCCGGAGAGTTTTCAGGCGGGTGGTGTCCGACTTTACAAGGCCCGGAATTTTCCGACCCAATGGTCGTTCGTCGGATCGCTCCTGAAGGGGCCATACCTTGTGGACCCGTCTATTTTTCGATATGGCGATAGGTGGTGGCTGTACGTGGAGACCAACCCAGAGGTGAAACACGATTGCTTGCAGCTGTACTTTGCAGACGACCTCGCCGGACCATGGGTCGAACATCCCGGAAGTCCGATTGTCCCGCATGATCCACGGATTGCCCGGCCGGGCGGCAGGGTCTTGGTAATCGGGACCGAGATATTTCGTTTCGCCCAGGATTGTTCGATGGCGTACGGGTCAGCCGTACGCGCTTTCAAAGTGACGCAACTCGACACCCGGCACTACGCCGAAGAGCAGGTAGATGTTACCCCAGTCTTGACGGCCAGCGGCAGCGACTGGAATGCAGATGGCATGCATCACGTCGACGCGCATCGGATGCTGGACGGCAGTTGGATTGCAAGCGTTGACGGACGGCGGGCACCGAAACTTTGATGCTTTGAGAACTCGACATTATGAAAATTGGCTTTCTTTGCTCCGATATCGATATCCCGCTCTTTGGCGACGAGGGATGCTCGATCCATGTCCGCGATTTCACCGATGCGCTTGTGGATTCGGGCCACGATGTTTTCATCGTATGCCCCTCGCTCGGAGAAAACACAGACGTAGAGATTAAGTCGAGACTTTACCATCTTCAGCCTCGGGGCTTGGATGCGCTGGGTTGGAGCTTGCTCGAGGCAGAGCCTGTCATTCAGAACAACCAATTGGAGCGCGATCTGAGGTCAGCCGCCTACAACTTCTGGCTGCAGTCTGAGGGCTCCTCGATTCTCGCGCGTGAGAAACCGGATCTGCTTTACGAGCGTTATTCCCTCTTCGGCTGGGGAGGGATCGAACTGGCGCGGCGACATGGAATTCCTCTCATGCTCGAAGTAAATGATCCGCTTTGTCGCGAGCAGGCTGGCTACGAAAAGTTTACGTTGACAACAATGGCTGAACGAATGGAGCGTGAGATCATTTGCGGAGCGGACGCGGTGATTGCAATCTCTACGTGGGTCAAGAATTGGGTCGTGTCGCTGGGCGTGGACGAGCAAAACGTTCACGTGGTCCCAAACGGCGTTTCGCTAAAGCTGTTCGCCGACAGGAGCAACAGTCAGACAGTTCGACAGCGCTACAACCTGGGGACAGAACGGCTGATCGGATTTGTGGGCAGCTTCCAGCGTTGGCATGATGTTGAAGGACTGCTCCAGGCTTTCTCCATGCTCTACGCTGATGATCACAACCTCCGACTGTTGTTGGTGGGGGATGGTGACCAGCGGGAAGCGCTGGAAGAAAGCTGCCTTCAACTAGGCTTGGGGTCGGCCGTGATCTTCACCGGCAGCGTCCCGCACGAATCCGTTCCAGAATACATTGCAGCCATGGATGTGGCCGTGGCGCCCTACAACTGGAAGGAAGATTTCTACGGTTCGCCACTCAAACTGTTCGAATACATGGCAGCAGGAAAGCCAACCGTCGCGGCCGCGATTGGACAGATTGAAGAAGTCATCGAGCACGGAAAGACTGGTTGGCTCTACCCCTCTGGTAATCACGAGAAATTGGCGCACGGACTGGCGAGCCTGCTTTACTCTCCCGAATTGTCGTCGGAGATGAGCCAGGCGGCGAGCCAGAAGATCCTGACCGACCACACCTGGAAAGCGATCGGAGCCAGAGTCATGAACCTTGCTGATCAGTTGCTGAAGAACAGAAGCAGGGAGACCGTTTTGGCGCGATGATCGTTTCGCAGAGAAACAAAAACAGAAACCAACAAACCCTTTCACTGATGATGAAACTGCCTCAACCCGCTGTCCTGGAAGAAGATGCCGTCGTCGCAGCTCGCTCGGCCCTTGAAAGTGCCCTGGCTGATAGATCGCGAGTGGATGTGTCGGCGACATCCCTCCCGACACAAAGCGACTGGGCACTCCCAGCAGACGAACAGCGGTTCCTCGCCAGTCTGGTTGCGCGCCTGAGGCCCCAACACATTTTGGAGCTGGGATCCGGGACCTCAACGCAACTGTTCGCTCGCGCCGCCGCATTATTGGAGACGCCTTGCTGCATCACCTCTGTTGAACATGATCCTGATTTCCGTCAGACCACGATTTCCGGATTAGAAAATCCGCCAAGGGCTGGTCGCCGCGTCGCCGTGCAATTTGCTCCGCTGGTTCTAAGAGAATGTGGAGGAATGCTGCTTCCGGTTTACCGTTTGCGACCTCACCGTTTTGCTACCAGTTGCCCAGCTGACTTGATACTCATAGATGGCCCTCCTGCGGCACTAGGGGGGCGCGAAGGAACGCTGTATCAAATGCTGGATTTCACCCGCCCCGGGACACTAATCCTGCTTGACGACGCTAACCGTGCGGAAGAGCGCGCGGTGCTTTCCCGATGGCAGGATAATCTCGGGAAGGCAGTCGAAGTGACTTTTTTGCCTGAATTCTCCCATGGGATGGCCGCCATCCTCATACAAGAGCGTATCGCCACTTCCGGGCTATGGGATCATCGACTCCAGCTCTGCAAGCAGGACCTTCAGGATCTGATCGCGCCGGGTGATCCGTTTATTCTTGTCGACCAGAACTGCGTGGCCGATAAGCTCGGCCGAAATGGCAACGCCATCCCATTCCTTGAGCGAGACGGTCAATACTTCGGGCCTCCGGTCGATGATGCTGCCGCCATTCGCGAAGTCGAGCGCTTACGAGCCGCAGGAGCAGCAATCATAGCTTTTGTATGGCCGGCTTTCTGGTGGCTGGAACACTACTCGGGACTGCGCGATCATCTGCGCGGACGCTATGACTGTGTGCTTGAGAACGATCGGATGGTCGTCTTTGATCTACGCCCATGAGCAATAAACTGAGAATCGTGATTCTGGGGATGATGGGGCGTTGCCCGTTCGGAGGCCAGACTTGGCTCTACCTGAACTGGTTGCGCGGTTTCCAGCGCCTCGGCCACGAGGTTTGGTATGTGGAAGATGATTCGGTGTGGCCGTATGATCCCCAGCAGAATACAGTCACGGATAATTGTGCGTATGCTGTCAACCACATTGCCGCCTGTATGGAGCAGATTGGATTACCCAGACAATGGGCATTCCGGCTAGCCGACCGGGGAGACGCGTGCTTTGGGATGTCTGAGCTGACCTTGGATGCGCTTTTCCGTTCCTGTGACGTCTTGCTCAACGTGGTGGGCGCGACGGATCTTCGTGAAGAGCACCTTCGGGCGCCCCTGCGAGTCTATGTCGAGTGTGATCCGGTAAGCGCTGAGTTGCAGTTGGCCAATGGCGACGAGCACACTCTCAGAGAGTTCGCCAAGTATCATCACATCGTTTCCTATGGCGAGAATTATGGCGCCAGCGACTGCGCCGTTCCATTGAACGGAATTAAGTATGGCAAGACCCGCCAACCAATCGATGTGGATCTTTGGCCGATGGCTTACGACCCAGAAGCACAATTCTTCACCACGATCGGAAATTACCGGCAAGACGGCAACGACATTGCCTACAACGGCGACATCTATCGCTGGAGCAAACACTACGAATGGGAAAAGTTTGTGGGATTGGCGCAGCGCACGCCACAACAGTTCGAACTGGCCATGATGCGCTGCGAAGGAGAGGATCGCCGACGCTTACGGGACTATGGCTGGAATATAGTTTCTCCTTTGCAGATGTCCTTGGATGTTTTTGGCTCCTATCCGGATTACTTCCGGCGATCGCGGGGGGAGTTTACGGTGGCCAAAGACCAGAATGTGCGACTCCGAAGCGGATGGTTCAGCGAGCGCGATGCGTGTTACCTGGCGAGCGGCAAGCCCGTTGTAGCGCAGGATACGGGCTTTAGCAATATCTTGCCTACCGGCGAGGGCCTCTTTGCGTTCACAACCATGGAGCAGGCGCTAGCGGCCATCCAAACCATCAATGCTGATTACCGACGGCACTGCGAATCGGCTCGAGCAATCGCTGAAGAGTATTTCGCGGCACCAAAAGTGGCCGCGCAGCTGCTCCAGGATCTGGGGTTCTAGACCATGGCTGCCTGCAAACAGCTGATCGTCAATGCGGATGACTTCGGCCAAAGTTCCGGAGTGAACCGGGGAATTATCGAGGCGCACGAGCACGGCATCGTAACCAGTGCCAGCCTCATGGTGCGTTGGCCGGCCGCTGTTCAGGCTGCCACGTATGCCCAATCCCGTCCGCAACTGAGTGTCGGCCTGCACCTCGACCTGGGAGAATGGGTTTATCGGCATGGCGAATGGGTTCGGCTCTACCAGTTGGTCAACGAAGACGACGCCGTGGCAGTGGCAAAAGAGGTGGAGGCGCAGATCGTCACCTTTCGTTGCTTGATGGGCAGAGATCCCGCTCACATCGATTCCCATCAACACTCCCATCGTAAGGAACCTGCCCGCTCGATTGTATTGGCGATGGCGAAAAGACTTTCGGTTCCGGTGCGGAGCTTCACCACGGAAATCCGCTATTGTGGTGACTTCTACGGGCAGAGCGACGAAGGTGTATCGTACCGGGAGGGCATCAGCGTCGACAATTTGCTCCGAATCCTCAAAACACTTCCATCCGGTTGCACTGAACTTGGCTGCCATCCCGGTTACGGCGCCGACCTGGACACCATGTACAAGGCCGAACGCGAGCAAGAGATCAAGACTCTGTGCGATCCCCGAGTCATTCAAGCCGTGGCCGACATGAACCTTGAACTCGCCGGCTTCGATCTCAGGTGACTGCCACAAACAGAATTTCTGCCATTCTGCTCTCGCCGAAGCAATGCTCGCAGGACTGTGGCAGGTGGTCAAACTCGGACCCGATTTGGGTCCAATCACGCCCCCATAAGGTCCAAAAAGGGTACAAGACGCAGAACCGGCCTAAGCAAACCAGTCACGTAGGATTCCGCCGCGGGGCCCCGCTGACTAATGGGGCCTGCATCGGTGACCAAGGATGCCAGAAACAGCTGGCAACTGATGGGCATCCAAAACAAATTAGCCCGAATCCTTCCACCTGGGACATGAATCAAAACCGGATAATTGACGTGTAAGAGAGGCTGTGGCGGTTTAGGCCTGCATTTCCATTCCGCAATTGCCATGTAAAGGGTGAATTATGGCGAAAAGGATGTTCCTGATGTTGGGCGCGGTGGCACTCCTGCTCGCGGCCCTGGGCTTCATCAAGTTCAAGCAGATTCAGTCAGCGGTGCACGCTTCCGCGTTTCAGCCGCCGCCTGAAGCCGTCACCAGCGTCGTGGCGCATCGGGAGGATTGGCCGGCGACCATGGCGGTCATCGGCACCATGGAGGCTGTGCAGGGTGTCACGGTGAGCGCGGACCTTCCGGGGATCGTAGAACGAATCGCTTTCGATTCCGGCAAATCGGTTCATGCAGGAGATGTGCTGGTCGAACTTGATACTCGGCAGGAGCGGGCCCAGTTGGCATCGCTCGAGGCGCAGCGCGATCTGGCGCGGGTGAATTTCGGCCGCGAGCAGCAGTTGCTGGATGAAGGCGTCGTCTCTCGCCAGGAGTATGACCAGGCCACCTCCCAGCAAAAGGCAACTGAGGCAAATGTCGCGGAGGTTCGCGCAACCATTGAGCGCAAGACGATCCGGGCGCCGTTTTCAGGAATCCTGGGCATCCGCCAGATCAATCTGGGGCAGTACCTGTCGGCCGGCCAAGCCATAGTTCCTCTCCAGGCATTGAATCCCATCTATGTAGACTTCGGGGTGCCGCAGCAGACCGTTGCCCGGGTACGGGTTGGCCACGCGCTGCGGGTTACCAAGGAAGACATGCCAAACGAGGCTTTCTCGGGACGTGTTACTGCGGTCGACGCGGTGGTGAACGAGGCGACCCGTAATATTCAGATACAAGCAACCCTCCCCAATCCCGAGGGTAAACTGCGTCCTGGTATGTTCGTTCAGGTGGAGGTGACGGTGGGAGCGGGTCGTTCGGTTATCGCGTTGCCCGCCTCCGCGATCAACTATGCTCCTTACGGCGATTCAGTTTTCGTGATTACGGATCTTAAGGATCCCAGCGGCAAGACCTACCGCGGTGTACAACAGCAGTTTGTCAAGATCGAGGGATCGCACGGCGATCAGGTCGCGGTCATCTCGGGCGTCAATCCGGGGGATGAGGTCGTCAGTTCAGGAGTGTTCAAGCTGCGCAACGGCGCCGCCGTCCAAGTCAACAATAAAGTCCAGCCGGGAAACAGTCCGGCGCCTAAGCCCGAGGACAGCTAATGAAATTAACCGACCTCTTTATCAAGCGGCCGGTCCTGGCGATGGTCGTCAGCCTGGTCATCCTGATTGCAGGCCTGCAGTCGATACGCTCGCTGAGTGTGCGCCAGTATCCGCGCAGCGACATCGCGATCGTTCAGGTCACCACCGTCTACGTAGGGGCCAACGCGGACCTGGTTCGCGGCTTCATCACGACGCCGATCGAGCGCGTGATCGCCAGCGCCGACGGCATCGACTACATGGAGTCATCGAGCGCCCAAGGCCTGAGCACGATCATCGTGCACCTGAAGCTCAATTACGACACCAATGCGGCGCTTACGCAGATCCAGGCGAAGCTGGCTCAAGTCCGCAACGACCTGCCGCCGGAATCCCAGGCCCCGGTCATCGACCTGCAGACAGCGGATACGCAGTTCGCGGCGATCTATATCGGCTTCTCCTCCGCCAATCTCGATCAAAACCAGATTACCGATTATCTGACGCGGGTCGTACAGCCAAAGTTGAGCGCCATCAGCGGAGTGCAACGCGCCGATATCCTGGGCGACCGCACGTTCGCAATGCGAATCTGGCTGAAGCCGGAGAAAATGGCCGCGCTTGGAATTTCAGCGTCCGCGGTGCGCGATGCATTGTCGAAGAACAACCACCTTTCAGCTCTCGGGCAGACCAAAGGTTCCATGGTGTCGGTGAATCTAATTGCCAACACCGACCTGCGCACGCCGGAAGAGTTTCGCCAGTTGGTGGTTAAGCAAGACAAGGGCGTCGTGGTCCGGCTCGGCGAGATTGCGGATGTGGTGCTGGGCGCTCAGGACTATGACCAGGATGTCCGCTTCAACGGAGAAACCGCGACCTTCATGGGCATCTGGGTCCTGCCCACTGCCAACTCCCTTGAAGTAATCAAGAACGTCCGTGAGGCGGTGCCGGGAATCCGGGTACAACTGCCTCCGGGTATGAAGGTCGGCGTCCCCTACGATTCGACGGCCTATATTCAGGACGCCATCAACGAAGTGTTGCATACCCTCACTGAGACGTTGCTCATCGTCGTGGTGGTGATTTTTCTTTTTCTCGGATCCTTCCGCTCAGTGCTGATTCCAGTGGTCGCCATCCCGATTTCATTAGTTGGCGCGGTTTTTCTGATGCTGGTGGCCGGCTTCACCATCAATCTGCTGACGCTGCTGGCGATCGTGCTCTCGGTCGGTCTGGTGGTGGATGATGCCATTGTGATGGTGGAGAACGTCGAGCGCCACCTGCAGCTGGGCAAGCCTCCCTTCCAGGCGGCCATTGACGCTGCCCGCGAGTTGGTCGGCCCGATTATCGCGATGACCATCACCCTCGCAGCGGTGTATGCGCCGATCGGCATTCAGGGCGGCCTCACGGGTGCCCTCTTCCGGGAGTTTGCGTTTACCCTGGCTGGGGCTGTGATGGTTTCCGGAGTGGTAGCGCTGACTCTGTCTCCGATGATGGGTTCGAAGCTGCTGCGCGCAGGGGATAGTGAGCGCGGCTTTGCCGGGATCATCAATCGACGCTTTGAAAGCGTGCGCCGTCTTTATTCGCGTACACTGGCCAGCACGCTCCAGTATAGGCCTGTGGTGCTTGTTCTGTGGGCGATTGTTGTCATGCTAATCGTGCCGTTTTACATGTTCTCGCAGCGCGAGCTGGCGCCTGCCGAAGACCAGGGAGTGGTCTTCGGGGTGATCCAGTCTTCGGCAAACTCCACGATCGATCAGACTAATCTTTTCACGACTCAGGTCTATGACGTTTATCATTCGTTCCCTGAGAGCGACAGCATCTTCCAGATCACTTCGCCAAGCGGCGGCTTCGGAGGCATGGTCACCAAGCCATGGAGCCAGAGAAAAAAGACAGCTCAACAATTGCTCGTCGAATCGGTGGGTCCGCTCTCGAAAATTGCCGGCATTCGCGTGATCCCGTTGACGCCGCCTCCATTACCGGGTGGCGGAAATTTCCCGGTTGAGTTTGTCATTGTATCGGCAGCCGAACCAAGGCAGCTCAGCGAGCTTGCCAACCAACTCGTGCAGAGAGCATTTGCCAGTGGGCTGTTCATTTACGCGGATACCGACTTGAAGTTCGACCAGCCGCAGGCTGAGGTCATTTTCGATCGCGACAAACTCCGCTCCCAGGGAGTTGACCTGACGCAAGCGGGGCAGGATCTTTCCACCATGTTTGGAGGTGACTATGTCAACCGCTTCAGCATACAGGGGCGTAGCTACAAGGTCATTCCGCAGATCAAACGCGCAGACCGTTTGACCCCCGAGCAACTGGAGCAGATCTATGTCACCGGCTCCGACAACAAACTCGTCCCTCTGTCCACCTTCGCCAAACTGAAGATCACCACCGAGCCGCGCGAACTGAACAAATTCCAGCAGCTCAACGCGGTGACGATTCAGGGAGTGATCCCGCCGAACGTGCCGCTTGATAAGGCGCTGCGTTTCCTGGAGGACGAAGCCAAGACGATCCTGCCGCAGGGGTTTACGGTCGACTACGCTGGGGAATCACGCCAGCTCCGCGTGGAGGGAAGCAAGTTCCTCGGGACATTCTTACTTTCGGGCATTTTGATCTACCTGGTTCTGGCGGCTCAATTCGAAAGTTTCCGGGATCCGTTCATCATCCTTGCGGGCTCGGTGCCGCTGGCCCTTTCCGGAGCGCTGCTGTTCTCATTTCTGGGATTGACGACGCTCAATATCTACAGCCAGGTCGGGTTAATCACGCTGGTCGGACTAATCGCCAAGAATGGCATCCTTATTGTAGAGTTCGCAAACCATCTGCAAGAAACTGGGAGAAACAAGGTCGCCGCGGTTATCGAAGCGGCCAGCACGCGGCTGCGCCCGATCCTGATGACGACTGCAGCCACCGTCTGTGGTCACTTCCCACTCGTACTGGCGAACGGTCCCGGCGCGGGAGCAAGGAACAGCATCGGCATCATGCTGGTCAGCGGCATGATTATCGGGACGGCTTTTACTCTCTTCGTGGTACCGTCCATCTACGTGCTGGTGGCGCGGACGCACGTGTCGGCTGAACCGGCAGCGGAGTCGGAACGCATGCTTCGAGCACCGGCGGATGCTCTCGCGTAAGAAGAGTACCGCGGTTTTTTTGGTCGGGTGGTTCGTCGATCTCGATCCAAAGTTTGCACCGGCGCCGATGCAACAGTTTGACTACCGGCTCGTTTCGGATTATTCACTCGTTATGGAGAATGTCCGATGAAGGCTCTGCTGGTTTCAATTGCGCTCGTGGTGTGTGCTCGTCCGGCAGCCTCCCAACAGACTGCCATCCTCTTTCAGCACGTCCGCGTGTTTGATGGCGTGCAGGTGATTCCCAGCACCAGCGTATTGATCCAGGACGGCCGCATTCGGGACATCGGGCCGGACCTGAAAGATCCAATAGCGCAAATCGTGGATGGAACCGGCAAAACGCTTTTGCCGGGGTTCATCGATTCTCACGTCCACGTTCACAGTGCGGAGGCGCTGAAACAGGCCCTGATTTTTGGCGTTACTTCCGAGTTCGACATGATGATGGCGCCGCGACAGATGGCCGCGCTCAAGAACTCCGAGGCCAGCAGTATGGCTGACTTCTGGTCGGCTGGACTGCTGGCCACCGTGCCCGGTGGCCACGGCACGGAATACGGCATGGAGATTCCGACGATCACCGACGCCAAGAAAGCGCAGGCCTGGGTGGATGACCGTATCGCGGAAGGTTCGGACTACATCAAGCTGGTGTATGACGATGCCAGCGAGTATGGATTCCGGGGTACCCGGCCGACCCTGAGCAAACAGACAATGCAGGCCATTATTGACGCGGCGCACAAACGCGGCAAGCTGGCGGTGGCCCACATCGGCAGCGAATGGCAGGCGAGAGACGCAATCGATGCGGGCGCGGACGGGCTGGCACATCTTTTCGTCGGATCAGGCTGCGACAGGAATTTTGGCGCGTTGGTCGCGGAGCATCATGCGTTTGTGATACCGACTTCGACGGTATTGCACAGCATCTGCGGCCCCGGACATTCACGGCGGGAACTGATTTCTGATCCCAATCTCGAGCCTTTCCTGACGGCTGCCAATCTATCGAGGCTGCGGGAAACGTTCCCGTCGAGCAGCCGTGACCTTTCATGTGATGGTGCAAACAAGGCCATAAAGCAGCTGAAGGTCGCGGGGGTTTCGATCCTGGCAGGCACGGATGCGCCGAACCCTGGCACCACCTATGGGGCAAGCTTGCACGAAGAGCTGGTGTTGTTAGTGGAGGCTGGACTCACTCCGGGCGAAGCGCTGATCGCGGCAACGTCCGCTCCGGCGCAGGCATTTCACGTGGGCGACCGGGGGCGCATCGCACGCGGACTGCGAGCGGATCTCGTGCTGGTCAAGGGAAATCCGGCGGAGGATATTTTGGCTACGCGCAATATCGTTGCAGTTTACAAAGAAGGAATTAAAGACGACCGCGATGCCTATCGGTCCGAGGCAAAAGGAGGAAAGGGGGAGTAAACCTGCGGTTATATTTTGCCGGTTCGAAGCTCGGCCGAGTGATCGCGCGAAACCACGATCTGGTCCCGCGCTCTAATGCGCGGCGGCGGCCCGAGCGTTTACTGCCGCGGGTGCCTTGGTCGCATGACCGAAGTACAGGCGATAGCAGCGGTACATCAGCAACATCACCGGAAGGATGGCCAGCGGCACCTGCCAGCCGATGAGTTGGCTCATGGCGGTGATGATTGAAGTCACTCCGGTGCAGGCCACGTAATACGGGAACGACAGATGGCAGATGCTCGACCAGATGCGCAGCAGATGCGAGCCTTCGGTCAGCGAAATAATCGTGGCCACCGGCAGGGTGTTGATCAGGAAAAACATGCTGCACGCTACCACCAGCGGCACGGACGAGATCCGGTGGGTGGCGTTGACCAGCCAATCGCTGTGCAACAGCAGGGCGGCTGCGCCCGCGGCCAGAACCATGGTGCTGACGCTGAACAGAGCTTTTACCGGCCGCATGCTTCCGCCGGATTTCGGAATGCATTGCACTCCGGCAGAAACCAGGGCCACCACCAGCGCTTCAAACAGGCTCAATTGCACCGCGGCGATCAGCATGAACGGCAGATTCACGCTCATGGTGCCGTCCACGCCCGGCAGTTTCACTCGCATGCGCGAGGCCACTGCCGAGATTACCAGCAAGGAAAGAAACTGGTACTGATGCAGGGCATTGAGCTTCAGAATGCTGCCGCCCAGCATCGCCATCCCGCTGATCGCGATGAGGGTGATGAAGGTCGTTGCCAGCCGTGAGCTTTTCATGTTCGAGGTCTCTTGTCCAGGTCGAGGATTCATGGCTTATTTCTCCCCCTGGATGGCGATTGAAATCGCTTCGGTATTACTCGTCGCCGAGGTTCCCCAAACTACCGACGTGCCCCAGACTACGCTGTAGCCATCGTCATCGTCGGTACCCCAGCAGGCGGAGGATCCCCAGAGGACCGATTTCCCGCTCTCGTCCGTCGT
>Ga0206847_10284_pt1 | contig 15104 bp, 16 predicted proteins | sample Alteio_BWOrgCont_17_FD_152880 | JGI IMG/M metagenome (GOLD analysis project Ga0206847, IMG submission 152880) | Enriched cells from forest soil in Barre Woods Harvard Forest LTER site, Petersham, Massachusetts, United States -... | ecosystem: Environmental > Terrestrial > Soil > Temperate forest >... | reverse complement strand
TTACGTGGAGGAATACCACCAGTTGACCAAAAAAGACGGAATCCCCTTCTTTCCCGATGCATTTAGGAAGGACCTGATCTTTAGCGGCCTAATAATCTTATCGGTTGTGGCATGCGCTGCAATATTTGGGCCGATAGGTCCCAAAGGCCTGCCTGATCCGACTTCCGTGCACGTCGAGCCGCGGCCGGACTTCTTCTTCCTTTGGTCATTCGCCGCGCTTGCCCTGCTTCCAGAAAATATGGAAACGCCGCTTTTAATCGCCGGTCCCGCGTTGGTGATAGGATTCCTGATCGCTTTGCCGCTTATGTCAGGAACGGGCGAGAAGAGTTGGTTGCGGCGGCCGGTCCCCGCGATGGTCGTAGTTGTCATCTTGGTTGCTCTGGCTGCGCTTACCCATCTCGGAGTGTCATCGCCGTGGTCCCCACACATGGATGCTTGGAGCAGCGATCCCGTACCGGCGCGGTTGCTTGCAGGGCGGACAGCTCTTGAACGGCAGGGCGCCGCCGTATTTCAGGCAAAACAATGCCGTAACTGCCACTCGTTGGGTAGCGAGGGAGGCCAGCGCGGCCCTGCCCTCGACGAAGTCGCCGTTCGGCTGACGTCGGACCAGCTCATTAGGCAAGTCCTCCAGGGGCGCGGGAACATGCCGGCTTACGGAAAGAATCTGTCTCCGGCGGAAACGACCGCGCTTGTGGCGTTTCTTTCGACATGCAGGCCCTCTAACGAGCCTCCCGCCCGGGTCACCTGGACGGATTCACGGGCCCCCGCCATTGCCGGACCACTCGAAGTTGCATCGGCCTCGATTCAAAGCCCGCAGCCGAGAGGCGATCCTTAAGCCAAATGCAACCATTCGTTCAGTTCTGCCTTTCATCATTGTGGATCGGCTGGACGAATGCGGGAGCGATCACTCTCACCGCTGTTCTCTATTTCCGCGGGTGGAGTCAACTGCATCGGATTCTCCCGGAGCGGTATTCGCGGTTTGAGCTAGTTGCTTTCTTGACAGGCACAGCCGCGATCTGGCTCGGGCTGGCGCCTCCCGTGGAAGCTCTCGCGGCGCTGCTATTGGCAGCCCACATGATACAGCATTTGCTCCTGCTTGTTGTCGCACCGCCGTTGCTGCTCCTGAGCCGCCCCAACCTCCCAATACTGCGGGGCCTGCCCCGGTCGCTGGCCCACGATGGGATCGCCCCGTTCCTGAATTCATCAGTCGCCAAGAGACTGGAGGCATGTCTATCAAAACCGCTTCTGTGTTGGCTCGCGTTCGTCGGGACACTGATCCTATGGCATCTACCCTTTGCATTTGACTTCGCTCTTCATTCAACGGGTTGGCACCACCTCGAACACTTCTGCTTTCTAGGCTCGTCGCTGCTTTTCTGGGGACCAATCATCCGGTCATCGGACTTCCGCAACAATGATTCGGCATGGATTTTGCCTGTCTACCTTCTCGCTGCGGACATTGCGAACACCGCCCTTTCCGCCGTCCTGACTTTCTCCGACCGATTACTTTACTCACCGTACGCCTCCGTGCCTCGGCTATTCGGCACGACGCCGCTGACGGATCAAGTTGCTGCCGGCGTCATCATGTGGGTACCGGGATCACTTTTCCTCCTGGGTCCCGCGTTTTTCATAGCTTGGCGTCAAGCATCCTCAGGCAACCTGCTCGCCGGGCCGATCCGGTCCGAGTCCAAGGCACCCATACAACGCACGGCACCCACTCTGAGACGCTCCTATCCAAAACCGGTCGACCTTTTGAAGTGGCCATTCATTGGACAATTGCTCCGTCAGGGAACCTTCCGTCGAGCCATTCAGTTCGTTTTGCTGATCCTAGCCATAGCCATTGTCGTGTCTGGGTTTTGGGGATCGAGAGAGGCAGGCGCTGGCCTCGCATGCGTGCTACCTTGGACATATTGGCGGTTTATCGCTGTCGCGGGCCTCGCGATCGCAGGCAACTTATCGTGCATGGTTTGTCCGTTTACCTTGCCAAGAGAGATTGGGAGGCGTCGCGCCGGGCGGCAAAGACCGTGGCCCAGAGTCCTGCGAACAAAATGGATCGCAGTCGGCCTTCTGCTGTTGTTCGTCTGGGCCTACGAAGTCTATTCTCCGTGGGAGCTGCCCGCGACCACTGCGGCGCTTGTTCTCACATATTTTGCGGGATCGTATGTTGTAAGTCGGCTCTTTGAGGGAGCGAGCTTCTGCCGCTACATATGCCCTATCGGACAGTTTCAGTTTATCGGATCTCTTGCGTCCCCTCTCGAGGTTAAGATCCACCAGTTGGACGCCTGCGTAAGCTGCACAACCCACGATTGCATCCACGGAAATGCGAAGGGGCCTGGTTGCGAGATGGGCCTGCGTCTTCCCGTGAAGCAGGGAAACATGGACTGCACGTTTTGCCTAGATTGCGTTCGCGCGTGCCCCCATCAGAATATCGGGCTCATCGGCGGTCCTCCCAGTGGCGGATTGATTGGAAATTCACCACGCTCTTCGTTGGCCAGGTTGAGTAGCCGTCCCGACGTTGCAGCACTTGCTATCGTCTTTGTGTTCGCGGCCTTCGCGAATGCAGCCGCGATGACTAGCTGGGTTGTAGAATGGCGTGAGCGGCTCGCGCTTCACCTTGGATTGACATCGACGGTACCCGTTACGACTGCCTTTTTTCTAGTCACGCTTATTACCCTACCCGCGCTTCTGATTGGCGGAAGCGTCGCAGCAGGAAGGGCTCTATCGCCATCGAACCAGAAATTTTGGGAAACGGTGCGCAAGTTTGCCTTCGCACTTGTGCCTCTCGGCTTAGCTATGTGGATAGCTCATCTTTTGTTTCATTTTGCAATGGCTTGGAATTCAATCGCCCCCACTATCGGCGCGTTTGCAGCGTACGCCGGGATGCGGTTTGCCCCGGCAGCCGATGTCACCGGACCGCTTTTGAGCGCCGATCTGCTGCTCGAAATCCAAGCCTCGATGCTTGGGGTAGGCCTTCTTGCGACTCTATATGCCGGCTGGCGGCTGGCCCGTAGCAGTCAGAGGACTTTTGCGCACGTCGTGTTGCTGGTCGCGCCATGGAGCATGGCCTGCGTCAGCCTCTATCTCTCGGGGATCTGGATTCTTATGCAGCCCATGGCCATGGGCATTTTCGCACGTCAATGAAGTCCGCAATCCAAGGCGGTCCTCTAGTATGGCGCCTAGCATTAATAATCGGCGCTATCTCGATTTCCCACCCCGTATGGGCGGATGGATTGCTTCTGCAGTTTAAAACGATCCAAAGCGGGTGCGAAGTCTCGGTTTTGACATCGGACCAGATTCTCGCGCGCGAACCGTCTCAATTTGAGGTACTGGTGCAACGTCCTGAATCTGGGCAACTGGTTCCAGACGCCGTGGTTTCCGTGACCTTTCGTCCAGACGTCGCCTATGGATCTCAGACTACGCCAGAGTTCTGCAGTCCCGTCTCACCTCGTGAGGACCAACTCCTACAAACAAAGGTGGAAGCTTTCACGGTCGAAATGGCGCCTAGATTCGGTGCAGCGGGCATCTACTATACGGCGCCGGTCATATTCCCAGTTAAGGGCATGTGGAGGATGAAGGTACTTGCACATTCCTATAACAGCCAGATTTCGGCAAGCGGGGATGTTTCAGTCTCAGCGGCAAGCGGCAGATGGAGACTTCTCAGGTCATTCGTTGTGCTCCCCATCGCAATAATTTCCCTGTTCGGAGCAAATCAATGGCTTCGAATGGGTCGGCTACCGTCGTTGGCGTAAGGGAAGCAAGCGGCACCGACCCACCAACTTCGGCGTTTCTTAGGATTTTTGTTATGATTTCCTCGTACAGCTTGTCGCTTGGTCAATGGCACCATCATTTTGTTTCCGATGCCTTTTTGCGATTGGTCCAATCGTAAAGGCGTCTTGGACGGTTTTCTTAAGCTCTGGCAGAATAGTCTCATGATTTCCGGATCTCAGATTCGGCTCACAACGCCGGATCATTCCTAAAGGCCCGGATGGGAAGAAACACATCTGCCTATGAAAACAGTCTCTGATCAGCAAACCATCACGGTTCTCGACACACATTACATTGGTGGGTCGTTTGTGGAATCCCATGGCCGTGAGGTGATGGATCTAATTCGTCCTACGGATGGTCAAATCATTGCCCGTGTCACCCTCGGCGATGAGGAGGACACAAAACGCGCCATTCTCGCGGCGAAACGCGCGTTTGCGACTTATGGACGATCAACGAAGGAGGAACGAGTGGAAATCCTGCGTCGACTGCATAAGGCTACTTCCGCTCGCCTCGCCGATCTTACAGCCGCCATGGTTGAAGAATACGGCGGCGTAGTCCAATTCGCCGGACTAATCATTCAATCGGGAATCAATGCGTTTGCGGCCGCCGAAGAGGCGCTCCAAGGGATGCCGCTGACTCGCTCCTGGGGCAATACGACGGTGACCTTGGAGCCCGTCGGTGTGGCCGGGTTAATCACCGCATGGAACGCAAATGCATTGTTTATTTGTCTCAAGCTCGCGTCGGCCGTTGCGGCGGGGTGTACCGTCGTCATTAAGCCAAGCGAGCTAAGCGCGCTTCAAACGCGGGTCTTGCTCGAGGCTCTCCAAGAGGCGAATCTGCCCAAGGGACTCGTCAATGTGGTAACGGGCAGGGGGAACGTTGTTGGTGCCGAACTCGTGCGCAGTCCGGACGTAGACAAAATTTCGTTCACCGGTTCTGTTGCCGTCGGGCAAAGCATCATGCGCGACGGGGCTGCCACAATGAAACGCGTGACCCTCGAACTTGGGGGAAAGTCTCCCACCATCCTGCTCGATGATGCCGTACTTAGTAAGGCCATTCCAGCGGCCCTTATTATTGCCTTCCTGAATAGTGGTCAGGCATGTGCAGCCGGAACCCGGCTGCTTGTGCCAAGGGGCCGATTGGAGGAGGTAAAGGTGGCCATCAAGGATGCGATGCGTGGCATTACCGTCGGTGATCCGGCAGATCCCAAGATTGTCATCGGGCCTGCGGTTTCAAAGGCTCAATATGAACGAGTGCAATCATACATTCACAAAGGTATCGAGGAAGGCGCTCAGGTTCTTGCTGGTGGCGAGGGCCACCCTCCGGGTCTCGAAGCTGGGTATTACACGAGGCCCACAGTGTTCGTGAACGTCAAAAACGAGATGACGATCGCGCAGGAAGAGATTTTTGGGCCGGTGCTTGCCGTCATCGTCTATGAGACCGATGACGATGCGATCCGGATCGCCAATGACTCCAAATACGGCCTCCACGCAGCAATCTTTGGGACCGACCTTGATCGAGCACGTCGCATGGCCTCTCAGTTACGCGTTGGCCGTGTCGTAATTAACGGAATGGCCGACGATCCCCAGGCCCCTTGGGGAGGATTTAAATTCTCCGGTGTGGGAAGGGAATACGGCCAATACGGGATTGAAGCATTTCTCGAAACCAAGGCCATTCTGGAACCGTCGGGGGCATTCTTGTGAGCAAGCATGCCACTATTTCTCCGGCTGAAGCCGCAGATCGTCTCGCAATCCGAGAGCTTGTCGAGGCCTACGCGCATTGTGCCGATCGGCGCGATGCTAAGGGTCAAATGGCGCTCTTCACCGAAGACACCCACTTCATCGTCTACATGGATGCCAAGGATCCGAAGCCATCTCAGGAACTCCGCTCAAGGTCAGCGCTGGCTCCCGTCTTTGATGATCTCAATAAGTACGCCGCGACCCAACACTTCGTCGGACAAAGCACGATCCTCACGCTCACCTCCGACCGAGCTACGGGAGAGGCCTACACCATGGCTCATCACCTCACTGTCGCGGGTGGGAAGCGAAGTCTGATGGTCGCCGCGCTCCGCTATGGCGACACATACGTAAAGATCGACGGCACTTGGCTTTTTGCAGAGCGCCGCCTCTACGTCGACTGGATTGAGAACCGTATTCTCTCATAATGGCAAAGCGCCTTGTTGTCGTTGGAGCGACCGGAATGGTCGGCGGTTACACTCTCCGCTTCGCGCTTGAGGACCCTTCTGTCGGGTCAGTTACGTCCATTGGGCGCAGGAAACTCGGCATCTCGCACCCCAAGCTGAAAGAGGTGCTTCATTCGAACTTCGCTGACTGCACTGCGCTCGCGGCGGCGCTCACAAATCAGGACGCGGCGGTGTACTGCCTAGGCACGTATACCGGGGCGGTGACCGATGCTGAACTCCGCGTCGTCACCGCGGGCTACACGATCGAGTTTGCACGCATTCTCCGGAAAAGCAGCCCGAACTCCGCATTTTCATTCCTGAGCGGGAACGGTGCGGACCCAACTGGAAAAAGCCGGATGGCGTTCGCTCGCTACAAGGGTGAGGCCGAAAAGGCGCTGCTCGGCGGGGGCTTACCTTCGGTTTACATCTTCCGCCCCGCGTATATCTACCCCGTAGAGCCGCGAAAGGAACCGAATTTCAGCTACCGCTTGCTACGCGGCATTTACCCGGTGTTTCGGGTATTGTTTCCAAATTATGTGATCCGAGCTGACGACCTGGCCGCAGCCATGGTGGACATTGCCATTCATGGAGCAGATAAGCCTGAAACGCTTATTCTTGAGAACCGCGACATCCGGGCAATGGTCAGGTCGAGTCGCCGGAACCCATAGTGTGTGCGAAAGCCGGGAATTGCCTCCGGAATGTTGTTAATGAAGGAGAGCACGAGAGGGCGATGAAACTGTTTTCGAGATCCTGAAAATGCCCGGTCGCGCGAATTGGCGAGGCAATTTTGCCCCTTTTCATTTCTTCATAGGGGGCTAAAATCGAACCTATGAATCGCAGACAATTCCTCAAAACAAGCGCTGCCTCCGCAGTTTTGCTCGGCATGGGTGGCAGGAAGGTCCTTGGCGCCCCCGATGCGGACGCTTCCGGGAATTCCGTGGCTTGGGTGACGCTCAACAACGGCGTGAAAATGCCGCGCATCGGATTTGGAACCATGACGCTGAAGGGCGATTTGGGCGTGAGGTGCGTGGCTGACGCCATATCCCTTGGCTATCGCCTCATTGATACCGCCATGATCTACGACGACGAGGCACCCGTAGGCGAGGGCATCAGGCAGAGCGGGATTAGGCGCGAAGAACTCTTCATTACCTCAAAACTCTGGAAGAGCGACATGGGCTATGAGAACACGAAGCGGGGATTTCAAACGTCGATCGACAAGTTGAAGGTGGATTATCTGGACCTATACCTGATTCACCGGCCTTCCGGCGGGGATTGGAAGGCCTCCTGGCGTGCGATGGAGGAGCTTCTTCACCAGGGAAAAATCCGGGCGATCGGTATGAGCAATGCCGATTTCGCGCAGATGAACGACCTGATCTCAAATTTCGAGGTGAAGCCGGCCGTCCACCAGATTGAAACCCATGCGTTTTTCCAAGAAGTGGGCGCGTACGATTATCTGAAGCAACATGGCGTGCAGATGGAAGCATGGTCGCCCTTCGCCGAAGGCCGTCACGGGCTTTTCTCAAACGACTCCCTGGCCGCGATCGCCAGGAAGCACAACAAGTCCGTGGCGCAGGTGTGCCTCAGGTGGCATTTTCAAAGAGGCGTCGTTGCCATACCTCGCTCCACCCAGAAGGCGCACATCGCCGAGAACCTAAACATCTTCGACTTCAGCCTCGATGATTCCGATTTGGCATCGATCTCGGCGTTGGACCTGAACACGACCCAGTTTCCCGAGTGGAGCTGAAAATGTCCCGCAGGTGCGCGGTTCGAATCCATACTCAATTTCATCCCGCCCGTAGCTGCCTCACCAGTCACGTCGATTAACTTAGGCGATAAATTCTTTTCTATGCTCCTTTTGGAGCGAAAACATATGGGCTCACGCTTGCCTAAGTTGTTGGTTTAAAATGGCAGAGAGAGGGAGATTCGAATACTTCCACGTGGATTTCTCCCGAGCTAAGTATCATGAAAACAAGCATTTTCGCTAGGGCCTAACACGAAGGGACCCGACGGATTCTTGGTGTCAGAAATTGAAGCCATTTAAATCGAAGCTCCTAAATAGGTCCATAACATTGACTACCTGAGCCTGATTGAACACTTTCGAGTCACGCCCACTATTCAAATCCGAACGCGTATAGATCGTAATCTGAAGAAGGAGAGCGACACAGTGCTCAAAGGCATAGGCCTTGATACAGAATCATACGTTTCCATGGCATTAACCCAGCTTGTGAATCGTCGGGGCCTCCCGTTTGCCGTTATGGAGCCGGACGCGGCCTACTTTAAGAATGAGTATGGTTTGACCCTTGACGAATCGGCAAGGGCTGGAGCAGCCATGAAATCAGAGTCTACGCGGGCGCGGCGCTCCGGTAAGCTGCGTGCGATTTCGTCCGAGGCTGATCTTGCTCCGTGAAGCTGCTCGCGACGCCGCGATTCCTTAACAGCGTCCCTCCTGCCCGCCGCCAAGATGTTATATTGGCCATGCAGGCGGCAGGCATGGCATATGGTCATCCCCACCTTCATGCAGGTGTCGGGCTAAGACGAATTAGGCCCTTCATGGAAAGCCGCACGGACTTGATTTGCGGCTGGTTTTTCAACGCGAAAAGGACGCTCTCGTATTCCACTTTTGCGGAACCCACAGTGAGGTTAAATCCTTCCTGAAGAATCAGAGTTAATGCCGAAGTTTTCATTCGGTCCTCCTTCAACAATCTGTTCGTTACATCCTCAAAAACCTTAGGCGAGCTGCTCCAGAAATCGCCCGGACGCAAAATGACTTACGGAATTCCGGCGCAAGAACTGTTAGCGCACTAACATCTCGCATTTTTCTCTCTCTGCCAACTCGCTGACAACCACTTGTTTAAAGTGGCGGAGAGAGGGGGATTCGAACCCCCGGTACGGTTTTACCCGTACAACGGTTTAGCAAACCGTCCCTTTCGGCCACTCAGGCACCTCTCCGTTACCGAAACAGGGTTCATTTGTGAAGTGGGCCAAAGCGTCAGGCAAGCGCTAAGGCGTCTTGCCGATATCGGTCGAAGCTGTAATCACCGTCACCTTGCCTACCCGACCGGCTTCTCAGCGGTCTTTTCGCCATCGTTTGAGGGACCGCCTGCTATCGCGTCAAGGGTATCCGAGAGCATTTGGATGACCTCGGATTTTGGTGCGTACTTGATCACGTAGCCGCTCGCCCCCAACTCCTTTGTCCTGGCAATTGTCCGCACGGTGCTTTGCGCCGAAACGACGATCACTGGCAATTCGGGATTGTCGGCCTTCAGCTTCTCAAGGACCTCGATGCCGCTTACCTCCGGGAGGTTCAGGTCAAGGAGCACCACGTCGGGCTTGTGCAGGGCTGCCTGGCCGAGGCCACTGCGCCCGTCAGTGGCGTCCCAGATGGTCCGAATGCCAAGCTGCCTCAGGATTGCCGTGAGAAATACCCGGACATGGATCTCGTCATCAATGATAAGCGCGTTGGCCGGTCTTGGCATGGGTCAAGGACGCTTTGGATGTACGCTGGAATGGATGCCAAGTCGCCATCCGGGCGGAATGACGAAAGGACGGGCCGGAATCCTGCCCGAACGAGGCCCGCGCGCAAGGCTAGGATGAGACGGACTAGGGCCGATGTTGACACCCGCGGTTTTGGAGGAGTTGTTGACGCAATATGTTGAGGGGCAAGAAACACCAAGCAATCCGGCCGCTGCTCTCCGACAGCGCCATCTGGTGCGATGCAAACGACTGCTACAACTGCCTACCTCGGGAACTGAGGGAGCGGTACCAGATTGTCGAAACGCCGAACGTCTCCGCGCATGGATACGACCATTTCGCGCAGGCCATTGTCACCCGGTTCCGGACCGGATGGGTGCTCGACTGCGGCGCAGGCAGCCGAGGGGATTTCTTCCCAAATGTCGTTAACCTCGAGGTCGCCGACTACCCCTCAACCGATGTCCTGGGCGTGGCCGAAGAGCTCCCCTTCAGGGACAATTCGTTCGACGGCGCGCTGTGCATGAACGTGCTCGAGCACGTCCGGGATCCGTTCAAGGCCGCGCGCGAGATCGCCCGGGTTCTCAAGCCGGGCGGCGAGCTCTACTGCGTGGCGCCGCTCCTGCAGCCGGTCCACGGCTTCCCCCACCACTATTACAATATGACGTCGCACGGCCTGATGAACCTATTCTCGGGCCTCCTGACCATCGACAAGCCGCTCCTCCTTGAGACGGGGCTCCCGATCTGGTCCCTCACGTGGATGCTCAAGCGCTGGCACCAGGGGCTGCCTCCCGGCGAACGGCAGGACTTCAGGGAAATGCGAGTTGGGGACCTCCTGGGGGATCCCATGGAATACCTGAAGAGGCCGTTCGTCACCGAGCTTCCCAACGACCTCAACTACGAGTTGGCGAGCACCACCGGAATACTGGCGTCGAAGCCGGGGGCCTGACTAGCCCTCGTCGTCCGTCTGGCGCTCCGTGTCCTCGCGGCAGTCGCTTATCACGCGCAGCCAGATCTCCCGCAGGTCGAACAGGCGGTGGCGCAGCTCGTCGCGGCACTCACGCACGGCCCCGATGCCGTCGGCTGACTCAGATCCGATATGGGCGAAGCAAGCGTTGAGGGCGGAAAGCGCCCGCTTGAAGATGCAGATCGCCATGGCATAGTCGCCAAAGTCGAGCGCATGGATTGCCATGACCGCCTGCTCCTCGCACTGGTGGAGGGAGGAAAGGAATGCGATGGAAAGGGGCTGGGGAATCCGACCGGGCGCAGAAGCCGTCTGCTCCCACGACCTGCGCAGGCTGAGGAACAAGGCCTTGGTCGCGATGTAGACGGGATTCTTCTGGAGGGTGTAGATCTCGTCGGAAAAGATCACCTTTTCCGGGTTCTCCCTCTCCTCGGGCTCCTCTCCATCGGCGCGGTCCCATCCCATCTTGTCGGCTACCTCGTCAATCCGGTCGGGACCCGCCTTCAGCGACTCATAGAATCCGAGATACTTCTGGACGGCGCCGTCCTGCTCGCGGAGATAGACCTCCCAATCAAACTCATTCCATGCGAGATCCCCGTTCTCTTCCCACTCGTTTTCCGAGAGGTTGTCAGAATCGAAATCGCTCATCTGTTGCCGTCGACCGTTCCCCAGAATGTTGGTTTACGCAAATAAATTCCTGCCCGGAAAGGCGTCATACGGGGCGCCCGGCTTTGTGGGTTGAACGGTCCGGCCGGCGCACCGTAGGCTGGCGCTCGAAATGCCCGAGGTGCACCACGAAACGGCCTTCTTTACTGGACGCGTCCAGGGAGTCGGCTTCCGCTACGCCGCCTTGCAGGTCGCCAAGGAGTTCGAGGTTTCCGGGTATGTTTCCAACCTGCCCGATGGGAGGGTCGTACTTGAGGCCGAGGGGACGCCGCAGGAGGTCGAGGCGTACCTTGCGGCGGTCGGGGAGCGGATGGACGGCTATGTGAGGAAGGTGGACAGGCACCACAGCGTCCGTGCGCCCCAGTTTTCGGGGTTCTCGATCAGGTGACGAACTCGGCCTCAGCCGCCAGGCCCGGGACATGGCGGATCTGGGCCTCCGCGTCGCGGCCGCGGACACTCCCGGCGGCAGTTGCGCCGGTCCTTGTCGGCTCGGCGCTTGCCGGCCACGACCACCGATTCAACGCGCCGGCGGCCGCCCTCTGCCTCGTCTTCGCCCTGCTCGTCCAGATCGGCACCAACTTTGCGAATGACTACTACGACTTCATCCATGGCGCTGACACCGCGGCGCGGGTGGGGCCGCGGCGCGCCGTTGCCGCAGGTCTTGTAAGCCCCGGAGTGATGCGGTGGGCGACGTTCGCCGTGTTCGCCGCAGCCTTTGTGATCGGGCTTGGACTAATTCATTGGGGCGGCCCTTGGATGCTTGCCGTCGGCGTGGCCAGCATCCTATGCGGGGTCGCCTACACGGGAGGCCCATGGCCGCTTGGCTATCACGGCCTCGGGGACCTTTTCGTCTTCATCTTCTTCGGCCTTGTCGCCGTGACGACGACCTATTTCGTCCAGGCCGGGAGGGTCCCGGGCTACGCCTTCCTCGCGGCGGTCCCGATCGGCCTATTGGCCTCAAACATCCTCCTGGTGAACAACTACAGGGACGCGGAGACAGACGCCGCGGCCAACAAGCGTACCCTGGTGGTCCGTTTTGGCCGACGGTACGCCCGGGCCCAGTTTGCCGTTTGCCTCTGCGGCGCCTTTGCCATCCCGCTTGTCCTCAGAGCGGCGGGGTACGGCTGGGGAATTCTCCTGCCCCTCCTTGCAGCGCCCCTTGCCTGGTCGCACGCGCGCCGCCTCACTTCCAGCGGCAGCCCGCGGGACCTCGTCGCGCTCTTGGGCGACAGTGGCAAGCTGCTCGCGGTCTATGCCGCGCTGCTTGCAGCCGGCCTCCTGATATAGGCCGGTATCCCGGGACGGGTCAGACCGCCGCCGCGAGCTTTGACTTCAGGGTCGCCTTCGGAAGCATGCCCACGATCTGCTCAACCACCTTGCCGCCCTTGAACAGGAGCATGGTGGGGATCGCACGGATGCCGTACTCGGCGGCGATCGCCTCGTTCTCGTCGATGTTCACCTTGGCGATCGATATCTTGCCCTCGAATTCGTTCGCGAGCTCGTCCAGCACCGGCGCGATCGCCTTGCAGGGGCCGCACCAGGGCGCCCAGAAGTCGACGAGGAGCGGCGTCGCCGCCGAGGTGACGGCGTTCTTGAAAGTGTCAGTGGTCAGGTGGGAGATCTTGTCGGACATAGGCTTTGGTTGGAAGGTAATGCTCTGGCGTGGAAAAGCAAACGGGGCGCTACCGCGGCGAGGCCTTCTTGATAATCTCGGCGAGCTCAGCGCCCCGCACCTCGTCCAGGTGCTTCCCCCGCTGCTTCAGCTCCTCGAACGTCTTGACTACCGTCTCCGTCATCCGCTCGTGGGTCTCGGCCGAGCCGCCAAGGATCGCGAACTTCTCGCCCGTGGTGATGCGCTTGTGGCCATCATCGTTGTCGAGGCCGAGCCCCAGAAGTGCACTCGGGCCGCGCTTCGATTTTCTCTTGGTCACAACTCCACCGTGGCCGGGTCGGCGGGAGTTTCAAGCGGGTTTTCGTCCGCGGCCTCGCAGACGATGTCCGTGAATGCCTCGTTCTGGCGCAGGCGCATCTTGGTGAGGCGGGTGAGTTCCAGGACTGCGAGGAACGTGGCTACCAGCCTCCTGAGCGTCACCCCCTTCTCGAACAGCGCCGAGAACACGAAGGTCTTCTCCGTGACCATCTTTCCGAGGAGCCATTCCATCTGGTCTGCGACGGTCACCGTCTCATCGTGGATCTCCCCCACCACCAGCTTCTCCGCCAGGCGCCGGAGCACCTGGTTGAACGTGTTCCAGAGCTCAATGCGGCTCACCCCGCGAAGGGGCCGGTCAAGCGTGTCGATGGGCCGCCCCGAGAACTGCCTCTCCATGAGGTCGCGCTGGAGGCGCGCCATCTCCGAAAGGCGTCCCGCCGCATCCTTGAACTTCTTATACTGGAGGAGCTGGTGCACGAGCTCCCAGCGGGGATCCATTTCGTCCGCCTCCGCGTTGGGGTCGACCGCATGGAGCTCCTTCGGCAGCAGCATCCGGCTCTTGATCTCCATCAGGGAGGCCGCCATGACGAAGAACTCCCCCGCCACCTCGAGGTCGAGCTCCTGCATGGAGTGCAGCACCGCGACATACTGCTTCGTGACCGACTCGATCGGTATATCGTAAATGTCTATCTCGTTCTTGCGTATCAAGAAGAGAAGCAGGTCAAGCGGCCCCTCGAACACCTGCAGCTTTATTCGGAGGTCGGCGTCGGGAAGCACGGACCAAAGTGTTGGAAGGGCCCGAGCGGGGATGCGACCATTTTTTTCACAGGTTCGCCGGAACGGTTGACAGGCCCCGCCGTCAGCCGTTGGGATCAGCGTTTGCGCACGACGCATATCGGACTTTTTTCCAAACACAGACCCATCGACATGGCCGCCAAATCCAAAAGCAAGAAGACCAAGAAAACCGCCTCACCCAAGGCCTCAAAGTACGTCTACGCCTGGGGATCAGGAAAGGCCGACGGCAACGGCGGCATGAAGAATCTGCTCGGCGGCAAGGGGGCGAACCTCGCCGAGATGACGCGCATCGGCCTGCCGGTGCCCCCGGGATTCACCATCACCACGGAGGTCTGCACCTACTATTACGCGAACAAACGCACCTACCCGAAATCCCTCCAGGCACAGATGGAGGCGGGCATCAAGAACATGGAGAGCATCATGGGATACAAGTTCGGCGACGCCGCCGGCTTCCCGCTACTAGTCGCCGTGCGATCAGGCGCCCGCGATTCCATGCCGGGCATGATGGACACGATCCTGAACCTGGGCCTCAACGACCAGACCGTTCTCTCGCTGGCAAAGGCGACCAAGAACGACCGCTTCGCGTGGGACTGCTACCGCCGCTTCATCCAGATGTACGGCGACGTCGTGCTCGGCGTGCAGAAGAAGGAAGGCGAGGACCACGAGCCGTTCGAGACGGTGATCGAGGAGTTCAAGCACCAGAAGTACCACACGAATGTCGAGGACTCGAAGCTCACCGCCGAGGACCAGAGCGAGCTCGTGAAGCGCTTCAAGGCGCTGGTGAAGGAGCGCACCGGCCACGTGTTCCCGAACAATCCCTGGGACCAGCTGCGCGGCGCCGCCGGCGCCGTCTTCGGCTCCTGGATGAACGACCGCGCGATCGTCTACCGCCGCAAGTACGGAATTCCGTCCGAATGGGGCACCGCCGTAAACGTCCAGGCCATGGTATACGGAAACACCGGCGAGACCTCGGGCTCCGGTGTGGCCTTCACGCGCAACCCCGCGAACGGAACGAACGAGTTCTACGGCGAATTCCTCATCAACGCCCAGGGTGAGGACGTCGTTGCCGGCGTCCGCACGCCCGAGCCCGTCCTCAAGCTGAAGGACCAGATGCCGAAGTCTTACGCCGAGCTCCTGAAGGTGCGCTCGATCCTCGAAAGCCACTTCAAGGACGTGCAGGATATCGAATTCACGATCCAGGAGGGAAAGCTCTTCATGCTCCAGACCCGCAATGGCAAGCGCACCGCCATGGCGGCGCTCAAGTTCTCGGTCGACATGGTGAAGGCGAAGCTGATCGACTGGAAGACGGCCATCCTGCGCAACCCGGCGGACCAGCT
>Ga0206847_10282_pt1 | contig 15111 bp, 16 predicted proteins | sample Alteio_BWOrgCont_17_FD_152880 | JGI IMG/M metagenome (GOLD analysis project Ga0206847, IMG submission 152880) | Enriched cells from forest soil in Barre Woods Harvard Forest LTER site, Petersham, Massachusetts, United States -... | ecosystem: Environmental > Terrestrial > Soil > Temperate forest >... | reverse complement strand
CGGCGTGATCGACTCCATCGCGGGAGCGACGCCCACGGGCCAGCCCGCCCCGGCGGGCAGCGACCAGGTCGTGCTCTCCCAGCTGCACGACCGCCGGAAGGCATGGAACGCGGATTTTTCCGACCAGCTTTCCAATGTGAACATCCAGGTCGGCTTTGCCCGCAGCCTCGAGCACGACTACGTGTCGAACGGCTGGTCCGTCAACACGCTCACGACGTTCAACCAGAAAAACACGACGCTCCTGGTCGGCGCGGCGGGCACCGACGACGACGTGGAGGTATTCTTTCTTCCCGAATGGCTGAAAAAGTACGGCAACGATGTCATCGTCGGCGTTACCCAGTTGCTCAATCCGCTGACGTCCGTATCCTTGGACGTCACCGGAGCCCGCGCCACCGGAATGCTCAACGAACCGTACAAACTGGTGCAAAAAGACATCGAGGTCCTGCCCGGCCTGTTCCTGCCGGAGACATTTTCCGAAAACCGGCCGGACGATCGCGACCGCGTCACCGCGCTTCTGTCCCTGGACCGCGCGTTCCCCGGCGCGCACGGCTCGATTGAAGCCAGCTATCGCTATTATCACGACAGCTTCGGCATCAGCGCCAATACGGCGGACGCCGCCTGGTTCCAAAAGCTGGGCCGGAAGTTCATCCTGCGGCCGGGGATTCGGCTCTACGAGCAGGCCGCGGCGAATTTTTACCATTACAATCTCGACGACACCGCGATCGTTCCGACCCGGATTCCCGTTCCCCAGGCGGCGAATTACTCGTCCGACGCCCGCTTGTCCGCCTTCACGAGCGCGGACTGCGGCCTGAAGGCGATCTGGAACCCGGCCGACTGGCTGCAGTTCACCGCGTCGATCGACGGGTACGCCCAGCGGGGAACGGATGGCGTCACGCCGCAGAGCGCCTACTATCGCGCCTCGATCACAAGCCTTTCCGCCAAGGTATCCTGGTAATGGCCTTTATCGCCCAGTCCCATCGCGCTCCGGATCCCGCGCCCTCCTCGGCGGGGACGAGCGGCCTCCCGTTGCGCAAGCGGGTGTTTCCCGCGCTCGGAACGCAGTGCGAGCTGCAGTACGCGGCGCCCGGCGGCGACGCGCAGGCGGCGGAGTTCGAGCGCCAGGCGGTCGGATGGGTGGAGGCTTTCGAGGCAAAATATTCCCGCTTCCGCCCGGCCAGCCTGCTCAGCCGGATTAATGCGGCGGCGGGCATCGCGTGGACGGAGGTCGACGCGGAAACCGAGCAGATGTTCAAGCTTTGCGACACGCTCGCGTTCATGACCCAGGGCGTGCTCGATCCGACGGCGCTGCCGCTCATCCAGCTGTGGAATTGGAAGAATCCCCAGCCGTCCCTGCCTGCCGCCGCGCAAATCGGCGAGGCGCTCCGGCTGGTCGGCTGGTCCAAGGTCCGGCGGGAGGCCGGAAGGGTTTTTCTGCCGGAAAAGGGAATGGCGCTCGATTTTGGCGGCTTCGGCAAGGAATACGCCGTCGACATCGTGGCTCAGATCGCCACCGGCTGCGGGGTGGCCGACGTGCTCGTCGATTTTGGCCACGACCTCCGGGCGCTCGGCGTGCCCCCGGGACGTCCGGCCTGGCACATCGGCCTCGAGGATCCGGCGCGGCCCGGGCAGGCCTGGGCCAGCGTGGCGCTCGCCGGCAATGCCGGGATCGCCTCGTCGGGCGATTACATCCGCTGCTTCGTCATCGATGGGCGCCGCTACGGGCACATCATCGATCCGCGGACCGGCTGGCCGGTTTTCAACGGCTGCACGCAGGCGACCGTCATCGCCGCCACCTGCCTTCAGGCGGGGGTGCTGGCGACCACCGCGTTCGTCCTTGGGATTGCCAAGGGCGTCGAATTCATCCAAGCCTGCCCCGGCGCCGAAGGCATGCTGCTCACCGAAAAGGCGCGCGCTCAAACCCGTGGTTTTTTCCGCTATGTGGTCTCCGAATAAAATCAGGCGCGTTGCCGCGGCCGCGTCGGCCCTGGCGCTCTTTGGCGTCGCGCGGGCCGCCATCGGGATCGGCGACGCGTTCCCTCCGCTTCCGCAGGCGCCCGCAACGGACCTCCGGGTGCCGGCGCTGCTTGGGAAGGTGGTTCTCGTGGATTTTTGGGCGTCCTGGTGCGCTCCCTGCAAGGCCTCGTTTCCCGCCTATGCGCGGATCTATGCGGACTATGCCGCGCGCGGACTCGTGGTCGTGGGGGTGAGCGTCGACGACGACCCCGCGGACTACGCGAACTTCGTCCGGAAGCACGCTCCGCCCTTTCCCACGATCCGCGACCGGGACAAGCGGCTCGTGAACGAGGTCGGCATTCCCGCCATGCCCACCAGCTATCTGATCGGCCGCGACGGCCGGGTGCGTTTTGTGCACGAGGGGTTCCACAGCGCCGAAACCGAACCGGCGCTGCGCGCGGAAATCACGGCGCTGCTCGCCGAAGGAAATTAAGGGCAACCCATGAAATTCAACTTTTCCCGCCGGTTCCTCCTCCTCCTCCCCGGCGTTTTTATCGCCGCCATCGCCGGCGGCTGCGCCAATACCGACGCGGTCCGGGTGAAACCCTGGGAGCATGCCGCACTGGCGGACTACACCATGCAGCCGGGCCGCGATCCGCTGGCTTCGTCGATGAGCGAGCATGTCTTCTTTTCGCGCGAGGCCGCTTCGGGCGGCCGCGGGGTCGGCGGCAGCGGCTGCGGCTGCAACTAGCCCGTCCGCCTCTGGGCTTGGCGTCCGGCGGCATTTGGGTTAGGTTGACGATGGAAAGATTATGCAACCCGCGACGCTGTTACACATCGAAGACGATCCGCTCTGGGGCGTCTTGGTGAGCGAGATGGTCCGGGGCTGGCCCGAGGTGAGGTATCTCGGCCTGGCCGTCACCGGCACCGACGGCATCGAGCAGTGCACGCGGCGGGAGCCGGACATCGTCCTGCTCGACCTGCAATTGCCCGGGGCGGGCGGCTTTGACATCGCGGCCACGCTGTCGCGCCTCCCCAAGCCCCCGCGCGTCGTCATGCTCACCATGCTGACAAACGACGCGGTGCTTTTTCACGCCACCCGCCCCCACATCTCCGGAATGCTCTGGAAGGGCGACTATGTTAACGGTGATTTGCGCGGCGCCATCGCCGAGTCCCTGGCGGGGCGAAAATATTATTCCGCCAAGATCCAGGCGGATCTGCACGCGCTGCGCGGCGATTCCAACGCCTTCTTCAAGATTTTGTCCGATCGCGAAATCGACCTGCTGCCCTGGCTGGGACGGGGAGAGACCGACGACCGGATCGCCGAACGCGTCGGCCTGCAATCGACCACCGTGCGATCCCACCGCCAGCACATCATGAACAAGCTCGGGCTCAAGAGCACCCCCGAACTCATGTGCTGGATCGAGGCGAAGGGATTTGTCCTGCGGCCCCTGCCCGGGCGGCCGTAAGCGGGGCCGATGGCCTGTCAATAAAATTTGTTCCTCAAATATGAGGAAACGGCCTGCGTGCGGATTCCCCGGAGATGAGTGACGTTGGGAGCAATGATTGCTCCCATGAAAATCGCCGCCGCTTTCCATCGCCGTTATCGCTGGATAAACCTTCCGACCGCCACCCTGGTCGCCCTTCTGCAGCGGAGTCCCGTCGCATCGGTGGTGCAGGTCGCCGACGAAATGATCACGGCGTCGCCCGTCGGCGTCGTGTTGCGGTCGGCCGCCGCCGCCGCCGCCACCCTCGGCGCGTTGAACTCCCTGGCGGGCGCGACCACCCTGGTATCGAGCCCCTTGACCAGCCCGGTGAGCGCGACCGTCGGGGTCGCGATCTCGACCACCGCAATCACGGTCAACGGCACCCAGAGCGAGCCGGGTTCCTGGGCGATCACCACCGCGATTCCGCCCGGCCTGGCTTTCTCGAACTCGAGCAGCGCGACCCTGACCGGCGCGGGGAATATCGACGTTCCCAACGGAGTTCTGTTTTTGAGCGGAACGCCGACCACCCCGGGAACGTACAATGTCGGAATGATCGCCTATGAATTCGCGGCGGAAAGCGGAAATATATCGCCCACCTACACGTTCACGATCGTGGTGAGCGCATCCAACGCGCCGAGCTTTACGGCCTCGCCGGTGGGCGGGACCGTAAATGCGGGTCAATCCTTCAGTTTCACGGCCGCGGCGTCGGGTTCGCCCACGTACCAATGGGAGAAGGGCGGCAGTCCCATCGCCGGCGCCACCAGTGCAACGTATACCATCCCCAGTCCGCAGCTGTCTGACACCGGCAGCTACAGCGTGGTCGCCACCAATGGAAGCGGCTCTACGACCAGCGTTGCCGCAACCCTCACCGTCGTCTCCCCATCGGCCGCGCCGGTCTTTACTTCCCAGCCGCTGACCCAGCCGCAGGTGAACCAGGGAGTCATGGTGAATTTCAACGCGACCGCCGTCGGAGGGACCGTTTCCTACCAATGGGAGTTTGGGACCGGCACGCTGGTCACCAATGGCGTCGATGCCGACGGCAACACGTACTCCGGGGCCACGACCTCGTCGCTGGTGGTCGAAAGCGCGCAAGCGGGCGCCGTCTACAAGGTTGTCGCGACCAATGCCAACGGTTCGACCACGAGCTCCAGCGCCACCATGACCGTCATCTCGGCAAGTCAGAGTCCCCTTTTCACGACCCAGCCGTTAACCCAGGCGGCCACCGTTGGACAGACTGTGACCTTTACCGCGGCCGCCACGAACGCGGCCTTTTATCAGTGGTACTTCGGCAACAATGCCATTTCAAACGCCATCAACCCGACCTACACCATCACGAACGTTCAAACCGCTGCGAGCGGCACCTACTTTGTCATAGCCACCAGCTCTGGCGGGATGGATATTTATGGCGATCCCATTCCGGGAACCTCCACCACCAGTTCGTTCGCGACTCTCACTGTCACCACCACGGCGCTCCCTGCGTTCACAACCCAACCGCTGCCCCAGACCGTAAACGTCGGGCAAACTGTCGTCTTTACCGCGGCGGCGACCGGCTCGCCCACCTACCAATGGACGTTTGACGGAGCCCCGATCACCGGCAACGCCTCCGCCACCACGGCCACCCTGACACTGACCAGCGTGCAGTTGTCCGCAATCGGGACCTACGCAGTCGTTGCGACCAACGCGGGCGGACCGGTCACCAGCACCAGCGTCTCCCTCAATGTCATCAATGTCGCGCCCCCGACCTTCACGCTGGCGGCGAGCCCGTCGTCGGTGACGGTAGCCACCGGCCGCAGCGTTGCCTTCAACGCCATCGCGACCGGGGCGCCCGCGCCGACCTACCAATGGACGCTCAATGGCAGCACGACGATCCCCGGGGCAACCGGCACCACCGACAGCGTCCTGCTGATAACGGGCGCGACGTCGGCCAATGTCGGCACGTACACCTGCACGGCGACCAATTCGCAGGGCTCGGTCCAGACCTCGGCCACGCTCGCCGTCGTCACCACCGCCTCGCCCGGCTACCTCACCAATCTTTCCTCGCGGGTGACCGTTGGCACCGGCGGAAATATTTTAATCGCCGGCTTTGCCCTCGCCGGCTCGGGCTCCATCGATCTGCTGCTGCGCGGCGTGGGGCCGGCCCTCATCCCCGCTCCCTTCGGCGTCAGCGGCGCCCTCACCAATACGCAGCTGACCTTGTATGACACGGTCATTCCCTCCGACCCGCTGCCCGTCGTCACCAATAGCGGTTGGAGCAACGCTTTCGCCCTGGGTTCATCGACGGTCAACGTCGCCCCGCAGGCGGCTACCCTGGCGCTCATGAACTCCCTGGGAGCCTTTACCAACAACTGGGCCATTGGCTCCCCGGATTCCGCCCTGGAGGTCACGCCACCGGTCGGTGGCTACACCGCCCAAATCAGCGGGGTCGGCGGCGCCACCGGCATCGCCCTGGCCGAGGTCTACGACGTCGATGCCTACAATCCCGCCACGCGACTGGTCAACCTTTCAACCCGCGCCCAGGTGGGCACGGGCAGCAATATCCTCATCGGCGGATTCGTGATCGGCGGCAGCACCGCGGAGACCCTGCTGATTCGCGCGGTGGGCCCGACCCTGGCAGGGGCGCCCTATAACGTAGGCGGCACCATCGCCCAGCCGGTCCTGACGATTTATGCGGGCAGCACCCCCATTTACGCCAATTCCAACTGGGGAGGCGACGCCACCATCTCAGCCGCCATCAACACCGTCGGCGCCTTCCCGCTCAACCCCTCCAGTTCCGACGCCGCCCTGCTGATCACCCTTCCTCCGGCCAGCAACTACACCGCGCAGGTCAGCGGCGTTAACAACGGCACGGGCGTCGCCCTGCTCGAAGTTTACGACGTGTTCTAAAATACCACGCTTGCCAGGCGGAGCCGCTGGTTTTGCTCGACCCGTCTCCTGCCCGCTGCACGCGGGCGTACGCCGGGCAGTCTTCACTCGCTGACGCGGCGGTGAAGACTGGACAGAAAGTATTCGCTTCGTTTCGGCGGGGCGGTTTGGCTCCTCCCGCCATTGCCGCCATGAAAAACGCCGAAGCTCTTTTTTCATCGGGCGTCGTCAGCGCCGCCCGGAAGGACCAATTTCTAAAGGAGGGATTCTTCGTCCTCGAGAGTGTCGTGCCCGAGGATCATCTTCGAATGATGCGGGAGGAGTGCACCCGGTTTGTCGCCGAGTTCGACGCGGCGTTCGATGCGAATGGCGGACGGCGGGAGGGAATCAACGCGAAGGGCCGTTACTTCATTGCGAAGCGATACCGGGATAGCCGCCTGGGCGAGTTCATTTTCAGCGACCTTATGGCGGACATCTGCCGGGCCACGCTGGGTGACAATGCCTGCCTTTTTTATGAGCAATTTGTGGTCAAGGGACCGGAAAAGGGAGGGAAGTTCAGCTGGCATCAGGACTCCGGTTACCTTCACCCCATCCCGCACGATCCTTACATTACCTGCTGGGTAACGCTTGACGATGTGAACGAGGCGAATGGCACCGTGTATCTGCTGCCGTATTCGCGTGCCGGCAGCCCCAAGCTCGCGCCGCATGTCACCAATGCGGAGACCAACGACAAGGAGGGATATTTCGGCTCCGATCCCGGCGACCCGGTCATCGTTCCCGCGGGAAGCATCGCCGTGTTCTCAAGCCTTGTCTTCCACCGCAGCGGCGCGAACACCACGCCGAATTGGCGCCGGGTTTATCTTCCCCAATATTCAGCCGCGCCGCTGCGGAGGCCCGACGGGTCCCTGGTACATTTCGCAGATCCTATCTGGGAGAACGGAAAGCGGCGTTACGGGGTCTGATTCAGGGCGGGTCTCCCAATCCGATCTCAATTTGCGCATTTCGCGCAAGGTCGTCGCCGCCAAATGCCAGCGCGGAGCGTTTTTTCCCGGCCCAGTCGGGATTAGCCGCCTGAGGGTGGCTGGCAGTCGGTCCGGACGCATGACGGCCAGGATAATTCCCCCATCGGCGCAGCGCCTGACCGGAAGATTGCCCTCCGGCGGCACTCCGCCGCCCGCCCATGCGGCGGCTTCGTCGAGCCACGCCACCTGCCCGAATCGGTGGCAGCCGTGCCGCCGGATGAGCCAGGACAGCCATGCCTTCTCCGGAATGAAATCCGCTCCGGCGAGCAGAAAATCGTTCAAGGTGCCGCTCTCGGGACGGCCCATCGATTCATCGATTCGAGCGATGACGTCGGGGGCAAGCACGCTTTCGTCCTTTAGCTCTGCGATCAGTTCCCCGTCCCGGGCCGAGTCGATGAAGTGAATCATGCGCGTGCCCGCCAGAAAAACCCCATGAGGGCGACGCCGCAGCCCACCGGACCCAGCATCTGCGCATGGCCGTTGTGCACAAAGCAAAGGGTGATCGAATAAAGGAGACCCCAGAACAGGGCTGCCCGGCGCCAGGCAAAGGCGATACAGGCGATGGCCGCGAACGCGCAGAGCATTCCGATCGAGAGCCAAAGGGCGGTGGCGACCTGTCCGTGGACGGCGTTTAACACCTCCTGGAGCCTTTGCGGATCGAATCCGCCGGCGGGATCTTGCGGAACGGGCATGGATGCTCAGGGGATCTCCGGGGCCGTCGGCAGAGTGATGAACATCGGCTGCGACCGGAGCATTTCCTCCGGCGGAATGGCAATCCGCTCAATCCGCGGCCGCGCCGCCGCCGGGGAAACCGGTCCCGACGCCGAGGTTCCGCGGTCGAATTGTTCGCGGGTGGCGATCAGGAAGGAACGGAGTTTCGGATCGCGCATCAGCGCGGCGCGCTCGGCCCGGGTCAGTTCGTCATAGGTCTTGGGCCGATAGGTGAATGGCCCGAGCGTCGGCGAAGATCCGAGGAGACGCCCCGGCGGAACCGTGCGGGGATCGCCTCCCGGTTGCAGATCCGCGCGATAGGCGAGCCTCTCGAGCGCCGCCCGCGCCAGATAGGCGTCGAACAGCACCAAGGCGTTTCCCTGCCGGGACTCGGCGTGAAGACCGACCGCCGGCACACAGAAGAGCGGAAAAAATCGGAGGCGACCCATTCGCATCGCCACTATGATAGCAACCGCCTGCGCCACTTGATTATTGGAAAAGTATGGGAAGGTGCCGCTGCACGGCGATCTCGGCGAGGCGTTGGAGGCGCTCGACCAGGAATTCCCCGTCGACGTCGATAAAACATTCCGATGCGTTGCGTGGTTCCAGGCCGATCGAGCGGGCGACTTCCTTCTGCCACGCCGAAGGGAAATCGACGGCCGGCCGTTTTCCCAGGGCGGCGGCGATTGCGGCAAGCTCCCGGCGCAGGCGGTCGCAGTCCTCCGGCGGCCACTCGCCGTCGCAATCCGAATGCGTGAGGAGCGTGGGGCACGGGCCATCCGCCTCGTTTCCGCCCAGTTCCCGGGCTACCGCGTCGCGGAATGCGTTGAAGTCGGCGTAAGGGCCGACTTCGACCCCGTCGATCTCCCGGTCTCCGGCGTAGATGCAGAGATAGAGGCTCATGGGAGATCCTCGCGCTGGATGATGTGCGGCATCGCCTCGGCCAAATCCGCCAGCGAACGGTCGAAGCGGCAGGCCCGGGGAACCTTCAGCACCAGCTTTTTGCCGTCCTCGATTGCCTTGAGCGCGAGCAGGCGAACCTGATGCGTGGCGCGCAGCGCGGAAACATTCTTGATCAGATAGATCTTTCCCGCGGTTTCGGCATCCGGGCGGGTTCCGCGCGGGAAGTGGGGGAGGCTGGGTGGATTGTTCATGATAAAGGCATGGGGGAGATCACGGCTCCGGCTCGGGCAGAGGCTTGACCTTCACGCCCTTGGGATCGAGCCATCTGCGAAAGGGGGCCGGGATTGGCCGGTTGGTGTAAATGGTCAGCGGCTGCTTTTCGATCACGGAACGGTAGGTCTGAAGCCGAAGCTGATAGGTCGAGTCGAGGACGCTTGTGCCGGACTTGATTTCGGCCAGGCCCTCCTCGATGCTGTCCAGCACCGTGCCGCGCGCCAAGCCCCGCGCGGTATAGCGCGGATCCCCGACGATGGCCCTAAAGGCTGCGCTGCAGACCTGTTGGACGGAGGGGCGCCACACTTCGGTGTTCTTCGCGACATGGAGGGCGTCAAGGGCCCGGACTTCCGCGGCCTGCCCGCAAATCAGGGGTTCGGGAATCCGTTGCACCAGCGATATAAGCAAGGAGCCCCGGTTGCTATTATCCCTCGGTCACGGCACTCCATGCTCACACTTCGGCTCATCGTTCGACTCTGGCGCTGGTCGGTGGTTTTTTCCGCCCGGCGCCTGCCGCTTCAGTCTCCCGCGCTCTGCATGGCCCTGAGCGTCCTCCTTTTCCTCACGGCATTGACGCTGCTTCCGCAGCTGGAAATCGTCGCGCGCCTGGCGCCTTTGGTCGCCGATACTTTGGACGGTTGCGTATACGGCTGGCGCGCCCTTCATCTCGTCGAGGCGACCATGATGGTTGCGGCTTGCGCCGGCGGCTGGGCGTTTCAATCCCGGTGCCTGCAGATTTGCTACCCCGAGTTTTACGACCCCTACGCCATCCCCGCGCCGGCGCGCCGCCGCCGGCCGGCTTCCCGCGGGCGCAAGCGGCACGGAATCAAGATCGCCAACATGGCGGTCGATTACGACGACATGCGCACATCCATTTTGGTCACGGGGGTGACCGGATCGTCAAAGACTGCCGGCGTCCTCATGCCGGCGCTGGCGCAATTGTTCAAAATTTACAACGAGGAGACGGATGACGATCTTTCGCGCAATGAATTCCAGAAGATCGGGGCGTTCATCCCCGAAGTTAAGGGCGACCTCGTCGACGGGTGCATCTATCTGGCTCATGAAGCCGGCCGCTGCGTTTCTCGCGACGTCATCATCATTTCCCCGGCCTGCCGCATTCCGGTGGTGCGCTACCGGGACGAGCGGGGACGGCGCTGGTTTTTGAGCGGACGCGGCGGAGCCGGCGGATCGGACGCGGGCGAAATGCTTCCCCGGATGCTGTTTCCCGCCGGGCACCCGAGCGCCGGCCGCCCGGTGCCCGCCGGTATTTTTGAGGATTCCGCCGCTTTGCCTGCCGTCATGCCCGAACTGACGCGGATCACGGTGCCGCTTGGCCAAAGCCGCCCTCGCTTTATCGGGTGGCGCTGGGAGGGACGGCTTCTCCGGCGGGTCAGCCATACCCAGGCCCGCGACCGGGTCGCGGCGCTGCCGGGACCCGACGGGCGACCCCTGGGCGCCGAACCGCCCCTGGCGCTCACCGTGGACGACGTCGTTTATATCGACAACGGGGTTCACTACAATCTTGTGGACCCGCGCCTGCCCGCCGCGGAGGCGGCCGAGCGGATCACCCGGCTGGCCGCCATGTCCCGGAAGGGCGAGGGCAGCGGCGACAACGATTACTTTTACGACCAGGGGCGCAAGCTGATCGCCGCCTGCATTTCCCTGCATCGGGCGATCGAACCGGCGCCCTGCACCGCGATCGACATCGTGAGGCTGGCGACGCAGGACCAGCGGCTTGAGACGGCGCTCGGAGTCCTCGCGGCAAAGATCGGGAAACTCGGGGAAGCCGAGGGGGGCTGCGCGGACGAAGAGGTCCGCAGCGACCTGCGGCGCCGGCAGATCATGCCGCTCGAGGATCTCATGCTTTATTTTCGGGACGAATGGCAGAAAATGGTGGCGGACGGAAAGACGGCGAACGTGATCAAATCGACCATTTCCGCGGCCTTTGACGCGTTCCTGCAGGACCCGAACCTGGCGGAGACGTTTTGCCAGCCGTCCACCTTTTCCTTCGAGGATGTCGTCCAGTCCGGCAAGATCATAGGCCTGGTTCCGGGCGATCGTTATGAACAGCTGGGCCGGCTGCTTGGCACGGCGTGCAAGATGGATTTCCAGAGCGCCATGCTCTCGCGCAACAGTCGCGCGGATCTCAACTCGGCCCGCCTGGCGCTCTATTTTGCCGACGAGTGCCACAAGTATGTCATCAGCGGCTCGTCGACGGCCGGCGATCCGTACTTCATGAACCTGTCGCGCTCCAACAATGTCGTGAACATCTGCGCGACGCAAAGCTACGCCTGGATCGTGGAAGTCATCGGACGGGAGGCCGCCAACGTCTATATTTCGGCTTTTGGCGTGCAGTTCTGGCTCCAGCAGACCGATCCGGAAACCTGCCGGCGCGCCGCGGAAATTTGCGGCCGGATCACGCGGGAGAAAATCGTGGCGGATCACAACTTCAGCTTTGCCGGGTTGCTGGGCGCCGTGACCGGCGGAAGCGAGCTCGCCGTCCGGCATCAGGTGAGCGACGAGGAGAGGGAAAGGCACCGCGCCGAGGACTTTTCGCACCTCGATGTCGGCGACATCATCGCCTATAACAAGGGACGCGAGGGCCGGCATGCGAAGGTGGCGAAGGGCAGGGCCTCCTATATCTTTTGCACGGAAAAGCCGGCGGGATCCGCCGCCGTCAACCAGCGGCTTCGCGAATACTACCGGGAAGTGATCGAGAATATCACCCATGAGCGCGGACAGAGCCGGCGGTGGGACAACACGGAGCCGGTCCAGCCTTGTGATGCGGCCGAAACGCGCTAAACCAACCCCTTCTCCCATGGACAAGCCTCCCTCGCCCGATCATTCCGACCTACTTTTCCCCTACGGCGTGACCATCGCGGGCCGCATGGCCTTCGCATCCGAGAGCAAGGGGAATCCGCTTGCCTCCTTTCCATCCCTTTTGGTCGAAGGCCGCGCCTATAACCTTTGGCTGACCGAGCAGATTCTCGATGCCGTGCTCGTTCGCTGGAGCCGGGATTCCTTCGATGGCCGCGAACCGGCTTCGACGGTTGCAAGCGACACCCAATGGGCGCACCGGCGCGGCCGCATGGCTTTTCAGGAGATATTGCCCGCCGCCGCCGGATTGGGCGATCCGGCGATCCTTGCGGCCATGGGAGTCACGGCCAATTTGCAGCGCACCGTCTCGCTGCTCGGTGAGTTCATGCTCGACGACCGGCCGGCGCGCTTTTCACCCCCACCTCTCCGGATTTCCCGCTATTGGTGCGGATTGGTCGACTACCCGGCGGACGCCCCTTATTTTCCGGGACGGATTCATCCGCCGGTTCATGCGGCCCGCCTGCGCTCCCGCCGCGTGGACATCCGTTACCTGGGTAATGCGTTGTGGTGTTCGGAGAAGGATATCAATCGCCATTGCGACGAGGCGCTGGCCGCCTTGGGCCGGGAAATACGCCGCAGCGGCTGCTTTGCGCCCGGCGACCTTCGCCACCTCCACGCCCACTCCTTCTCCCGACGGTTCAGGTGAACAGATCCGGCGGGGTGCGGCTGAGGAATTCCTCCATGTAGGCCGTTGTGGCCTTGCCCTCGATGAATACGGGATCCGACATGATCGCCTTGTGCAGCGGGATGGTGGTCTTGATGCCGCGAATGAGGTATTCGCTGAGGGAGCGGTAGGCGCGCTCGAGCGCGATCTTCCGGGTCGCGCCGGAGCAGATGAGCTTGCCGATCATCGAGTCGTAATACGGCGGGATGGTGTAGCCGCTGTAAACGTGGCTGTCGATGCGGACCCCGGGGCCGCCCGGGGCGTAGTAAAGCCCGATGGTCCCCGGTGAGGGGGCAAAATTGCGGCCGGGATCCTCCGCGTTGATCCGGCATTCTATCGCGTGCTTCTCCCACTTGACGTCGCCCTGGTCGAAGTCGAGCTTCAGTCCGTTGGCCACATGAATCTGCTGCTTGATGAGGTCGATCCCCGTCACCTCCTCGGTCACCGGATGCTCGACCTGAATTCGCGTATTCATCTCGATGAAATAAAAATGGCCCTTGGCATCGACGAGAAACTCCACCGTGCCCGCGTTCTCGTATTCGGCCGCTTCGGCGGCGCGGATCGCCGCCTTGCCCATTTTTTTTCGCAGATCTGAATTGAGAAAAGGGGAGGGGGATTCCTCGATGAGCTTCTGGTGCCGGCGCTGGACCGAGCAATCGCGTTCGCCGAGGTGCAGCGTCTTGCCATGGCTGTCCGCCAGGATCTGAAATTCGATGTGGCGCGGCCGCTCGATGTATTTTTCGATGTAAACGGAGCCGTTCCCAAAGGTTTTTTCGGCCTCGCCGCGCGCCATGTGATACTCCTTGGCGAAGGAAACATCATTGTGGGCGATGCGCATGCCGCGGCCGCCGCCGCCGGCGACCGCCTTGATGATCACCGGATACCCGATTCCGCGGGCGGCCTTCAGCGCCTCGGCTTCGGAGGCCACGGGGCCGTCGCTGCCGGGAACGATTGGCACATGGGCCTTCCGAACCGTTTCCTTCGCGATCGACTTGTCGCCCATCATCTTGATGGTTTTCGACTTGGGCCCGATGAACTTGATGTTGCAGGATTCGCACTGTTCGGCGAATTTTGCGTTTTCCGACAAAAAACCGTACCCCGGATGGATGGCATCGACGTCGGCTATTTCCGCCGCGCTGATGATCCGGTCGAATCTGAGGTAGCTTTCGCTGCTCTTCGCACTTCCGATGCAAATGGCTTCGTCGGCCAACTGGACGTGAAGCGACTGGACATCGGCCTCAGAATAGATCGCGAGAGTCTTTATGCCGAGCTCACGGCAGGCCCGGACGATCCGAAGGGCGATTTCACCGCGATTGGCGATCAGGATTTTTTGTATCATAATACAAAAACCACCACGCACGCGTTAATCGGCGTGCATGAGTGGTTTAAAGCAATTCGATCAGTCCTTTTTTAACTTGAACAGCCTCTGGCCGTATTCGACCGGCTGTCCGTTCTCGACCAGCACCTCGACGATGACCCCCTTCGCCTCGGCCTGAATTTCGTTCATGATCTTCATGGCCTCAATGATGCAAACGACCGAATTTTCGACGACTTTGGCATCGATGTCGGCAAACGCTTTGCTTTCCGGACTGGCTGACCGATAAAAAGTGCCGACCATCGGCGATTTGATGAACGTGAATCCAGCTTCCTCCTCCTTCGCTTGCGCCGCCTCCGGATTCAACGGCGCACCCGGAGCCGGATTGGATGCTGGCGGCGCGGCGTCTGTCGATCCGTGGTTGGACGGCGAAACCGGTCCGGCCGAGACTACCGGATGGCCGTTTTGGCCCCGGCGAATCTTGATTTTGAATCCCTCTTCCTCCAGCGCGAACTCGGATAGTTCCGAGCGTTTCATCAATTCGATGATCTGCTTGATTTGTTTTAGATCCAAGATTTGTCGGGGTTAAGAGTTGGGGCCAGTGCGTTAGTTCACGTTGTGGGGTTGGCGTTCAAAACAATAACTGTAAATGAAGCAACTTCGATAATTACAATTAATTTGCAATAACCGAAAAATTTGGGAAATCCGCCCCAAAATGACCGTTTTTTATTAAAAATACCCCGATTTAATGAAAAAATAGCCCAATCTGATAATTGAGAATATCTTTTAGTTGGTGATTTATAGAATCGATCATATCCCTTCCCCAACCCCGGGAATTCATGAGTAACGCGGCGATATCCCCCAAGATTCAACCCCCTGCTTTTGCAGGCATTTTTCCCCTGCTTTCGGGGCATCGCCGAGAAGCACGGCTGCCGCCGAACCGAATTCGCGCGCGGCTGTGCCGCGATTTCGGCGCACGTCGGCTTCGTCCATGATGTCGTCGTGGACCAGGGTTGCCAAATGAACGAGTTCGACAACCGTGGC
>Ga0206847_10281_pt1 | contig 15154 bp, 10 predicted proteins | sample Alteio_BWOrgCont_17_FD_152880 | JGI IMG/M metagenome (GOLD analysis project Ga0206847, IMG submission 152880) | Enriched cells from forest soil in Barre Woods Harvard Forest LTER site, Petersham, Massachusetts, United States -... | ecosystem: Environmental > Terrestrial > Soil > Temperate forest >... | reverse complement strand
TTACCTCGCTTATCGCGATCAAACCGGACCGAAATCCACCAAGGTGCGTGAATCCGTCGCTTTCGCCTATGACAAGGGAGGCGCTTCCCTGGTCCAACTTCTGGACGCCGAGAAGACTGATAATGATGTCCGCCTCGCCGTGGCGCAGGCCATGTCGGACACCGCCAGCGCCGTCGCCGATCTGGCCGCCGCGCGCATGTTGGTAACGGAAAATGAGTTGACCCAGCCGAATAAATGAAACAATCCGTAAAAAAGCATCAAATTCTGAGTGACGCTTTCTTCTCCCTCTCCTCTTCGACCGGGGAGAGAATTTCCCGAAATTACTCGCGCACTGAATCCGTGAACCGGCGGGATATGGCGCGTCAGGGTATGGAGTTCCGCCTTCAGGCGGCGGGGCCTGGGCCGACGCCGCGACCGGGAGAATTTTCAACTTGCCGGACCATGCTACCGCCCTGCCGGCTAAAGCCGGAACTCCATACCCCGATGCGAATGGCCACGCCAGGACAGAACAGTTGGGCGTTTTCTCCCATTAAGGTTCATAAGGGGGGACGGGTGAGGAGCTTCCGTTTGAGATTCACAAGGATGGCGTTAAGCGCCTTGGGCTTGGTGGCCGCGTTCGGATTGGCGGGATGCGGCAAAGAGGAGGCCAAAAAATTGCCCGAACAACCGGCGCCAAAAGTGGTGGACGGTGACAAGGTTGTGTTCCTAACCAACGCGCCGCAATTGTCCTCCATCGTGATCGAGACGGCCTCGGCCCGGACCTTGGCCATCACGCATTTAACCGGGCGTCTTTACTGGAACGATGACTCAACCGTCCGCATTTTCACTCCCGTGGCCGGGCGGGTGAAAGACATCAAAGCCGACCTGGGCCAACCCGTTGCCGTGGGAGCGCCGCTCGCCGAAATTGATTCCCCCGATTTCGGCCAGGCCCGTGCCGATGCGCGCGCCGCGGACGGTAATCTAGCGGTCGCGGAGAAGGCTTACACCCGTAACAAGTTGATGCAGGAGCACGGCGCGGCGGCGGAGAAGGATGTCGAAAGCGCCGAGGCTGCCTTCGTGGCGGCCCGCGCGGAACGCGAGCGCGCCACAGCGCGATTGGCAAATTACGGCGGCAGCGCCTCGGAAACCAACGCGGTTTACATTCTTCGCTCGCCCCTGGCCGGCGTGCTGGTGGACAAAAATATCAACCCTGGCCAGGAGTTGCGCGCGGACATGATGCTGGCCAATGCCACGCAGTTATATACACCGCTATTCGTCGTCAGCGATCCCACCAAACTGTGGCTGCAATTGGATGTGGCGGAATCGGACCTGCCATTGCTGCGGACCGGTGAAAAACTGCGGATCGTCTCCCGCGCGTTTCCGGACAAAACCTTTGATGGCGTAATCGAAAAGATTGGCGAGACTCTTGACTCGAACACCCGCACGATCAAAGTGCGCGGCGTGGTGGCCAATCCCGATCAATTGCTCAAGGCGGAAATGTATGTCGCTGTGGACGTATTGCAGGATGTGGGAACTGCGGCCCAAGCCGGTGTGGAAATTTCCTCAAAAGCGCTGTTCATGAAAGGTGACGATTCCTTTCTATTTATCGAGCAAAGCCCCGGTGAATTCAAACGGCAGCAAGTTAAGGTCGGCTCGGAGCGCGATAGTAAGGTGCCGATCTTCGAGGGTGTAACCCCCGGCCAGAAGGTGGTCACGGAGGGCGCGTTGTTGTTGCAAGCCATCGTTGATCCCGCCTCGTGAGAATCAGCGCGTAACCCAATATGATCGAGAAACTCGCCTCCGGTGTATTGCGTCATCGTGCGGTCGTTTTGGCCCTGCTGTTCGCTTTTATTTGCGTAGGCATTAACGCTTTCCGCGAGCTTCCGGTGGAGGCTTACCCGGATGTGACAAACGTCTCGGTCCAGATCATCACCCAGTTTCCGGGCCATGCCGCCGAGGAGGTGGAACGATTGATAACGATCCCCTTGGAGAACGTCATGAACGGCATTCCCAAGCGCGTTTCCATGCGCTCCATCTCGCTGTTCGGTCTGTCCCAGATCACCATTGTCTTCGAGGATGACGCGGTCAACGCCACGATCCGTAATCTTGCCAGCCAGTTGCTCGGCACGGTAAATCTTCCGCCCGGCGCGCAGGCCGGACTGTCCCCGGACGCCACGCCGATTGGCGAGGTTTACCGGTACACCCTGCGCGCGTCTCCCGGATTTCCCGCCGAGGAAGTGAGGGCGCTGGAGGATTGGGTGGTGGAAAAGAAATTCCGCACGGTTCCCGGCGTGGTGGATGTGAATCCGTTCGGCGGGCTGACCAAGCAATACCAGGTGCAGGTGGATCCCGCCAAGCTCAAGTCCTACAACCTCACGCTCCAGCAGGTTTTCACCGCGCTGTCGAATGGCAACAGCAACGCCGGCGGCTCCTATGTGGAGCACGGCTCCGAGTTGTACGTGGTGCGCGGCCTCGGGTTGGTGCGGAATGTGGCGGATATCGAGGACATCGCCGTGGACACGCGCAGTGGGACTCCAATTCGCATTCGTGACATTGGCAAAGTCGCGATCGGCCACGCGGTGCGGCTTGGCCGCGTCGGTCGCTCCGATCCACCCCGGGACGAGGACGACGTGGCCGAGGGTATCGTGGTCATGCGTCGCGGCGAGAATGCGATGGAGGTTTGCGAACGGGTGGAGAAAATGGCGGAGGATATCAACCTGCATTATCTGCCGCCGGGCGTCCGTCTGGTTACTTATTATACCCGCACGGCGCTGATGGACCGGACGCTGCACACGGTGCGGCATAACGTGATTGAGGGCATCGCGCTGGTGCTGTTGGTTTTGATTTTATTTTTGGGACTGGGCAACTACCGCTCGGCGCTGGTCGTGGCGCTCGCGGTTCCGGTGGCATTGCTGGGCGCATTCACGCTGCTGGATTTGCGCGGCATTCCCGCCAATCTCATCTCCATGGGCGCGATTGATTTCGGCATCATTGTGGATTCCGCCGTCGTCGTGATCGAAAATATCCTGCGGCTCATGGAGGAGCGGAAGGGAAAATACCACTCGCTTTCAGCGCTCATTATCGAGGGTGTTTCCGAAATGGGCCGGCCGGTTTTATTTTCCAAAGTAATCCTGCTGACCGCCTTCATTCCGCTTTACACGTTGCAACGCGTTGAGGGCCGGATTTTCAAACCGATGGCGCTGACCCTTACATTCGCGCTAATCGCGGGAACCCTCTTCGCCATGCTGGTGGTACCACCCTTGGCCTCCTTCGCGTTGCGGGGAAGAATTGCCGAACACGAATCTTGGATCGTGCGAATGCTGCTGAAGTTATACCGCCCCTCGCTGGCGTTCGCATTGCGTGCCCGCGTGCTGGTTTATCTGGTGGCCGTGGCTCTGCTCGTTGGCGGCGGGGTGGTCTATTGCAACCTCGGTAGCGAGTTTCTGCCCAAATTGGACGAGGGTGATCTGTGGGTGCGGACCTTCGCGCCGCAATCCATTTCGCCTTCGGAATCGGCCCGGCTCACCCGGCGCGTCCGCGAGAAACTCGGGAAGTTTCCCGAGGTCCGCTACATCGTCAGCCAGCTTGGCCGGCCGGATGACGGTACGGACATAAATGGCTGGGATGTCACCGAGTACAGTGTGGGACTCAAGCCGCGCGATCAGTGGACCAGCGCCCACGATCGGGACTCGCTCTGCGACCTTATGACGCGGAGCCTGCGCGAGATTCCCGGGATCGACTCGCAATTCAGCCAGTACATTGAGGACAACGTGAACGAGGCGGTCTCCGGCGTCAAAAGCGAACTGGCCATCAAATTATACGGTGAGGATCCGGAGAAGCTGCAAAAGTACGCGAATCAAATTGTCGCCGCCGTCAAGAAAGTGAAAGGCGCCACTGACGTCGGCACGGATTTGTTGATGGGCCAGCCGCAGATTCAAATCGTGGTCGATCGCAAAGCGGTGGCACGATACGGACTCTCCGTGCAGGACATGCAAAACGTCATTGCCACGGCGATGGGCGGTCAGGCGGCCACGCAGGTCTTGGAGGGCGAGCGAACCTTCGACCTCGTCGTGAAGCTGGCGCCGCAATCGGTCGCCGACCTCGACTCGATCCGCAACATTCCGGTCTTCGGCTCGAACGGGGAACGTGTGACACTGGGGACGCTCGCATCCGTCGAAATGCACGCCGGTCTGGCCCGGATTGTCCGCGAGGAAAACGAGCGGCGCACCTCCGTAAAGTTATCCGTTCGTGACCGGAGCTTGGGCGATGTCGTCGCCGACGCGCAACGAAATGTGGAGGCGGAGGTTCATCTTCCAACCGGCTATCGGATGGTCTGGACCGGCGCGTTCGAGAACCAGCAGCGGGCGGTGAAGCGGCTGGCCGTGGTCGTTCCCATCACGATCATCATCATTTTCTTCCTGTTGTTTGTGGCGTTTGATTCCGGCAAGTTTGCGACGTTGATCCTAATCACCGTGCCGTTCTCGGCCGCGGGCGGTATCATGGCGTTACCCATCGCGGGTTTGAATTTGTCAGTTTCGGCGTTGGTCGGATTCGTGGCGCTCTTCGGTATGTCGATCCAAAACAGCGTCATCCTCGTCACGCGTATCGCTGACTTGCGGCGCGAGGGTTTGGGGATGGTCGAGTCCATCGCGGAGGGCGCGGCCTCGAGGGTGCGCCCGATGGTGATGACCGCGCTGATGGCCATGCTCGGCTTGTTACCGATGGCCCTCTCGCGCGGCGTGGGCGCGGAAACCGCCCGTCCATTCGCGGTGGTTATCATCGGCGGCCTGATCACCGGAACCGCCTTGACCATGTATATCTTGCCGCTCCTATACCCGATGTTTGAACCCAAACCGGCAAAAGCCGTTCCCCATGGCGTTCCAGCGCCGGCCGCCTAACGCAATCAAACATGACGACATAATAAGTAACAGCGCCTCCCGGTGTAGCGCAGGCGTCCTCGCCTGCGGGTTCTGGCAGCGTCCCGCTGCCAGTTAAAAGCATTAGGCGCGATTGCAAACAAAGTTTTCAATATGAGCAACGTGATGACCGCCGAACAAATGATCGAGTTGACCCAGGCTGTGCAACGAACGGGAATCTCCGCCGAACGGTTGCAACAAGTGTTCGCCAGCGGAATCCTGGACGATGTCTTTGATCCAAATGCGGACCCCGCGGATAGGAGTGCTGTGCGTAAGGCCCTCAAACTTGGTCCGCTCAATGGGAACGGCCGGCCAGCCCGGCCTTCGACCAATGGCGCGATCTTTCTGGAGGTGGACTACGGATCGAGTCTGGAGCAAATGACCGTCGCGGGGCATTACGACTGGCGGAACGAGGACATTTCGCCGAAGGAATTTCCGCTCAACGGAACTGGTTGCGTGGAGTACGAGGCGCGGCTGTTTGTCTTCGAGCGCGGCGTTTCCTCCGAGGACGCCGAAAAAGCCATCCGCGATGCCGACCCGGTCAATCCTTGGGAACCCGCAAAAATTGAGCACCTTCTGGCCTTCGGCGCAAAATATCCGGACGCCCAACGAGAGCATCCGATCATCGCCCTGGGATCAGTCAGCGCCAACAAGGTCTTCGGCCATCGCAATGTGCCCTACCTGTACCGCCGTGTGACCGGCCGCAGCCTGCACCTCGACTGGTGGGGCAACGGTTGGCATCCGTTCTACCGTTTTCTTGCCGTGCGAAAGATTTGATGTTAGTTGGAATCCCGTGGTTCAATCTGCCGACAAATGATGGTTGATTAATTGTTTGGGGTAAAACGCGCCTATGCTTTGGTCAAAGCCCAAGACAATCTCATTTGCGGAGGCTCAACGGGTCTTGGTTACTGTGTTGAGGGACGTTCGCTGCAACGACTGGGCCAATAAAGTCTCCGCAGCATCCGCGAATTCCTTCCGTTCGCTTCTGGGTGGCATGGGTAGCTTTAATGACGTGGTCATTTGCCGCGCGAACCACCACGAGCTTGCGACGGATCGGGAGCCACTCGCGAACGAGTTGGTAGATTGTATGCGCTCAGTTTGCTACGCGACCAGGGATGGCGCCATCGCTGCCGACGCCGCTATCGCTTCGTGCGGGACGATCAGTCTCGTGCTTACCGGGTGGCGTTGTTTGGTCTGCGGCCATGGTCAGATCAGTTCGCGGGGCGCGAGATCATTTGTTGGGGCTGTTGAAGTACGAAAAGCTCTTCGGGACGGTATAAATCAACGTGCGCCTTCCGATGCTTTGCTTGCTCTTTGGCGGGAGCCGGAGAATTTTCTTGCCGTTCGGGTTCTGGTGGACATGGCTCGGACAAGCGGTATTCAATATTCCGAGGGCGAAGGTTGGATGCGACCATGCCCCGGATGCGGGGGTAATAATACTTGCGTCTATCGCTGGAAACGGGATCACGACGAATTCGTTCCCACGGCCGACAATTTGCCGCTGCGAATCGCGAAACGTGGTGAGGAAGAGGATTCATTTACGTCGGCTTGCTAAACGTTACATTTTTCAAGCTCCGCACTGATCAATCTGAAATTCCTTTGGTAAGGACCAATTTTTAAAACCGCACCCCGTGAATCGCCTCCGACAACGGCCCAAGCAGAAGATCCGGCGCGCAGCCGAACGCCACCACCAGCAGCGCCAGCACCACGATTACGACACGGGTAGTCATTGCCGAGCGTGGTCCCGGCGCGGAATCTGGTGCCGCTACCACGTAAACCTGTTTTAACACGCCTAGATAGTAATAAAACGATACCGCGCTCATGGCGATGGCGAGAATAATGAGCCACAACCATCCCAGATTCACCGCGCCACCGGCGATGGCCGTGAACAAATAAAATTTCCCGAAAAATCCCGCCAGAGGTGGAATGCCCGCGAGCGACAGCATGAAAATCATCAGGCAAAACGCCAGCACCGGTTCGCGGCGTCCAAAACCCGCAAAATCCACCAGCCGCGCATTACCGGTTTGCTCCTCAACCACCGACACAATTCCAAACGCGCCCACCGCCGTCACGCCGTACGTAATCACATAATAGACCAGCGCGCCAATCCCGCGCGAGTCATTCGCCAGTATTCCCAATAAGGCGTAGCCCGCGTGTGCCACCGCCGAATAGGCCAGCAGCCGTTTCACATTCGTTTGGGCGATGGCCGCGAGATTGCCCGTCACAACGGATAACCCCGCAAGGATTGCGACGAGCGGTAGCCAGCCCGTGGAGTATTGATGCCACGACCCGCTGCCCGGCGCGCCCGCGAATCCGACGATCATCACGCGCGCCAGCAGGAAGAAGCCCGCCACTTTTGAGCCGGACGCGATCAATGCCGCGCTCGGGGTGGGCGCGCCTTGGTAGGCGTCCGGCGCCCACATGTAAAACGGCGCGGCGGCAATTTTGAATCCCAGCCCAACGACTGTGAGCGCCATGGCGGCCAGGAGCAGGGGATCGACCGCACCCCCTTTGTTTATCAGGTGCGCCGCGATGTCGTTGAGATTGGTCGAGCCGGCGAGGCCATAGACGAAACTCAGGCCGAACAACGTAAAGGCCGCCGCCATTCCGCCGAATAGGAAATATTTCAATGCCGCTTCAGACGATTTTGGGTCGCGCTTGTTAAACGCCGTCAGGACGTAAAGCGATAAACTCGTCAATTCCAGTGCGATGAAGATCATCAACAGGTCGGTTGCGCTAACCATTAACATCATACCAACCGTCGCAAGCAGAATGAGCGCGAGGTATTCGCCAACGTGATCGGTAAAAGTTCCCTCCGTCGAAATCAAAATGGTGGCGAACGTGAGCCCCAATAGCGCCACTTTCATCAACCGCGTTAACGAGTCATCCGCGAACATCCCGCCCGCCGAGAGCGCGGATAATTCACCGCCCGGCCCGGCCACGGCCAGCAACCATCCCGCCGCGATGACACAACCAAGACCCGCGAATGCCGCGCCGATCTGCAACCGGTTTCGCAACGGGTCCTCGCGCAACACTAGCAAATCCGCGGCCAGCACCACGAGCGCCGTGAGCACAATGATGATTTCCGGCGCGGTTAGCCGGAGCAGTTCCAGATAACTCAAAACGCCCCCCTTTGCCTGAGCCCGTCAAATAGGGGCGAGTAAAAGCTGGGGATGATCAAATCGAGCAGGAGCTTCGGATAAAGTCCGATTGTCACTGTGACCACGATCAAGAGGATCGCTCCGATTTTCTCCGGCAGTGAAATCGGGGGCAGGGGATGCGCGGCTTCAGCGGGCGTTTCCACAGAATCGCTGAAAAACGCCTTCTGCATCGCGCGCAACGTATAAGCAACGCCAATGACGATTCCCAGTCCCGCCATTACGCCGTAAGTTGGAAACGCGTACCACGAACCAATCAGCACTTGCATTTCCGCCGGAAATCCGCTGAACCCAGGCAGGCCCATCGACGCGAACCCAGCCACCGCAAAAACACCCGCCGCGAAGGGTAGGGTGCGCCCCAACCCCATCGTCTCCAACACGTCCAAATCACGTGTGTGCGTCCGGTCGTACACCATTCGCCCAACGACCGCGAATAATAGTCCGGCAATGATCCCATGCGAAAACATTTGCAACACCGCGCCGCTCAAACCAATGCCGTTAATGGTCGCCAGCCCCAGCAAAACAAAGCCCATGTGACTCACGCTGGAATACCCGATGACGAATTTGAAATCCTTTTGCACCAGCGCCACCATCGCGCCATACACAATGCCGATGGCCGCCAGCAGGGCGATCTCATTCCGCCACGCCGCGAGACCTGCGGGGAAGAGCGTCATCGCCACGCGCAATGCGCCGTAAGCGCCGAGTTTCATCACCACGCCCGCCAGCAGCATCGAGGCGGCCATCGGCGCGGCCACATGTCCGGTTGGCGCCCAGGTATGAAATGGCCAGAGACCCGCCAATATCGCGAATCCCACAAACACCAGCGGAAACGCCCAGAATTGAAACGGTTCCGGAAACGGATATTTGGCCAGCTCGAATAAATTTGTCGTCGCGCCGCCGGCCACGACATACGCCGCCACGATTCCGGCGAGCACCATCGCGCTGCCAATGAACGAATAAAGCGCCAGTTTCATCGCGCCATACTCACGGTTGGTGGAACCCCAAATCGCGATCAAAAAATACTTGGGAATAATCGCCAGTTCGTAGAACACGAACAGCAGGAACAAATCAAAACTCAAAAAGACGCCATAGACCCCGCCAATCAGCGCGAGATAAAATGCAAAGAACTCCTTCGCGCGATGCTCGACATTCCACGAAAATAAAATCCCGGTCACCGCCGCGATGCCGGTCAGCAGCACGAGCACCAGACTAATTCCATCCGCCCCAAGAAAATATTCAATGCCCAGCGACTTCACCCACGGCTTTTCCGCGATCGGGAACCAAACACCATTCATCCCGGAGCAAACAGTGCCCGCAATGCCAACGACCATGCCCGCCAGCGCGATCACCAGCGCGATGACCCGCGCGGCGCGCGCCATTCCCGCCGGCAGGCAGAGCAGCGCCAGCACGCCGAGAAATGAAATGTAAACCGTCCAGGCGAGCATTGTTCAGTTCGATGGTCGTTGGCTTGTTGATGGTTTCGAATTCATTTGCCGTTAAAACCGCAAATGCTCCGCGAGTTGCATCGCCGTCACATTGATCTTGCCGATAATGAGCTGCGGATAGATGCCGATCAAAAACATCAGCGCCGTCGCGGGCAGGACGATCCCGCGCTCATACCAGGTCAGGTCCGGCATCGCGGCCCATTTTTCATTTAGCGGGCCGTTGAAAACCTTTTGAATGATCGTCAGCAGAAAAATGGCGGTCACGAGCAGGCCGATCACCGCCAACGCCGTCGCCCAAGTAGCCTGCGGAAACGACCCCTTGAAAATAAGAAATTCGCCGACAAATCCGCTCAGGCCGGGCAGCCCCAGCGAGGCAAAAATCGAGATACCCATCAACCCGCAAAAAACCGGCGCGACCTTACGCAATCCACCGAACTGGTTGATCCCGCGCAAACCGCCGCCGCGTTGCTCCAGAAAGCCAACGAAGCAAAATAGCAACGGCGCGGTTAGCCCATGGCTGAACATTTGCAACAGGACGCCATTCAGCGCGGCGATTTTCTCGCGATTCCACACGGGATCGTCACCGGTCAATTTGAGGCAGGCAAAAATCCCCAGCAGGCAATAGCCAAGGTGATTAATGGATGAATAAGCGAGAACCCGTTTCAAGTCGTTCTGGGCAAACGCCGCGCACGCCGAAAAAATAATCGTGATGACCGCCAGCCAGAGCAGGGGAACCAGCATGATCCGCATCTGGTCGGGAAACAACGGCGCCAGAATCCGCAAAAAACCATACACGCCCATCTTGGACATCAGACCGGTCAGCAGCATGGTTGTCCCCGTCGGCGCTTCCGCGTAGGTCGCGGGCAGCCACGTATGGAAGGGCATCAGCGGCACCTTGACCGCAAACCCGAGGAACGCTCCCGCAAAGATCACCAGGGGAAACGCCCGGCGCGATAAATCCGGCCAACCCTCCACCCGAACATTGAGCAGCGAGGCGAGTTCACCGGAGCGGCCTTTCTCCGCCAGCGCGATGAAATCAAACGTCTTCGTCGCCCAATAAATCGCCAGAAAGGAAAGGAGCATCGTTACGCTGCCGACCATCGTATAAACGAAAAACTTGGTGGCCGCCGCGCTTCGCCCCGGCCCACCCCAGAACTTGATCAGAAAAAAGGCCGGCACGAGGCTTAATTCCCAGAAAAGGAACCAGTGGAAAAAATTAAGCGCGGTAAAGGTCCCGAACAAACCGGTCTGCAAAAAAAGCACGAGCGAATGATAAAGCGGAACCTTGGTGTCAATGTTCCGCGAGGCCAGCAGGGACAGCGGCGTCACAATCGCCGTAAGCAGGATCATCAGTAGACCGAGGCCATCGATGCCCAGAAAATAATCGACACCCAGATCGCCGCCGCCGGGGTTGCGAATCCACGCATGGAATTCCTGAAATTGGATGTTTGTGTCCGCGGGATCGAATTTCGCCCACAACAGCACCGCTCCCACCAGACCAACCAGGCTGAACGCCAGCGCGAGGTTCCGCGCCAGCGATTTCCGCCCATCGGGAATCGCCGCGAGCAGGACCGCTCCGGCCAGCGGCAGGGCGGTCAGCACGGTGAGGGCCGGAAAATTGTTCATAGTCCCCAAATCAAAAACAGAACCAGCGCCGCGAGCGCCACACCGATAAGCCGGAGATACTGCTGCACCTTTCCGTCCTGGCATCGGGACAGCCAGTCGCCGCCGCGCTTGACCCGGTGACAGCCCTCGTCAAAGCCCAGGTTCACCGCATATTCGTCGATGCTTCGATTGACCCATGCCAGTCCGATCACCACAAATCCCACCGTTACCACGACGCCATTCCAAACCCAGTAGTCCAAATTATCGCAGAATTGCGCGAACCACGCGTTAAACCGGATGATCGTACCCTCGTAAAACTCATCGACATAAACCTTGTCCCGCAACAGCACGAAAATATCCGGTCGCAATTTCTCCAGCGGATCAATCTCATTCGCCTCGCGGGCTGGCCGCCGTCCATAGAACCACCAACCCAGCGTGATCCCCGCCGCCACAATCACGCTTGAAAATAAAAGTAGTCGCAGGATGCCCGGCTGCAACAACTCGCCGAAACTAAAATGGAGGTCGGTACTGTCCAGATACGATTGGAACCACGGCCACGCCGGTGTCCCAATAAATCCCAAGCCGACCGCAAACGCCGCCAGAATCACCAGCGGAATGGTCATTACCGCCGGACTTTCATGAACAGTATGGGCTGACTCCTTCTCCCTCGCCCCATCGGATGGGGAGAGGGCTGCGGTGAGGGGCGAAGGCGGTTCATGCGTATGATGCGCGGAAACATTTCTCGGCTCCCCAAAAAACACATAACAAACCTGCCGCGTCATATAAAACGCCGTGAGCAACGCGCCGAACGCGCCCAAATAAAACGGCCAGCGCGAAACGCTCCAACCATGCGCGGCATGGAGGATCTCATCCTTGCTCCAAAAACCGGAGAAAAACAGCGGCACACCGGATAGCGCCGCCATGCCGATGGCATAGGTAAGAAACGTCACCGGCATCAGCTTGCGCAACCCACCCATCCGCCGCACATCCTGCTCCTCGTGGCAGCCGTGAATGACCGATCCCGCGCCAAGGAACAACAACGCCTTGAAAAAAGCGTGCGTGATCAAATGAAACATCCCCACCGCCACGCCTCCCATCCCGAGGCCCATCATCATGAAGCCCAGTTGCGACACGGTGGAATACGCCAGAATGCGTTTGATGTCCGTTTGCGCGACCGCGATGCACGCCGCGAATACCGCGGTGATGGTTCCGATCCACGTCACTACCGTCAGGGCGGCGGCGCTGCCCGGTACATTGATCGACGCCGGATCAAGCAGCGGGTAAACGCGCGCGACCAGGAACACGCCTGCGGCGACCATGGTCGCCGCGTGGATCAGCGCGCTCACCGGCGTGGGGCCTTCCATGGCGTCCGGCAGCCAGACGTGCAGTGGCACCTGGCCGGACTTGCCAATCGCGCCGCAGAAAATGAGCAGGCCGATTCCCGTGGTGACCGCCATGCCGCCGATCGTCGTGCCCGTGACCAGATCGGAGATCGCGGCGTGCTCCAGGCATCCCGCGCCGTGATCATAAAACACCACCGTTCCCGCAGCGGAATAAAGCCAGAGAATCCCCAGGAAGAAGACGACATCGCCAATTCGCGTCGTGATGAACGCCTTTTTCGCCGCCGCCGCCGCGCTCGGTTTGTGATACCAAAATCCGATTAACAGATAGGACGCGAGCCCGACCAATTCCCAGCAGATAAAGAACAGCAACAAACTGTTCGCAATGATCAGTCCGAGCATCGCCGCCGCAAACAGGGAGAGAAAACAAAAGAAGCGCGTGAAATTGTCGTCATGCGCCATGTAGCCAACGGAATAGATGAAAATCAGCAGACCGACAAACGTCACCATCACCAGCATTACCGCCGTGAGCGGATCGAGCACCCAGCCAAGCCTCAGTGCCGAATCGCCAAGCTGGAACCAGTCGAAATTGTGCGCCTCATGCCAGGCACCATGGTCGCCCCGGCCCAGCGTCCCGAAAAATGCCGTGACCGCCAAAATTAGCGAAACCGCCATCGTTCCGATGGACAAAGTCGCCGCGATTTGCCGGTAGCCGCGCGGAGTAACGGAAAGTATCGCCGCCGCCATTAACGGCAGCACCGGGATAAGCCAGAGATAATTCGCCACGTCATTCATGGCCAGGAGGCGACTCCGCAAACCAAACCAAATTGACGGACCGATGGACCTCGCGCCAGGTTTTGGAGTGCGGCAGTCCGCTGCCGCTTTCGAGCGTGGTAGAAAACACCGTGCCTTATACACCTCTGGCGCTTGATAAAACGATCTGTGGAATCCCAAAGGGATTCTGCCCCAAAGCCCAGGGTTGCGAGGAACGATCTGTCCTGGGAAGCCGTCGCAAAATGGTAACAACCCCAACGGGGTTGCGACATCCTGTTGATCGCCCAAGCCCAACACGGATGCGGGCGCAACCCCGTTGGGGTTGATGAATCCCGGACATGATTACCCAGGGTAGCTCGTTCCTCGCAACCCCGGGCTAGAGGACACAATCCCTTTGGGATTGGAGACCTGTTGTCTCGGCTGCGGTTCAAAATTTCTCGGGTCGCGCTCATCTCATCCCTTCAACGTGTCAAGCTTATCGAGATTGACGGTTTTATAATGCCGGTACGTCACAATGATGAGCGCCAGCCCCACCGCCGCCTCCGCCGCGGCGACCGCGATCGAAAAAATTACAAACATCAACCCGCCCATCGCCTCCGAATCCGGACCATAACGCCAGAACGCGATGAAATTAAGATTTGCCGCGTTTAGCATCAGTTCGATCCCAACCAGCACCAGAATGGCATTGCGCCGGCTCAGCGCCCCGGCCAGGCCAATCGCAAAAATCAGCGCCGACAAAATCAAATACCAGTAAAGCGGAATCATGACTTCGAGGCCTCCTCGCTCGGGCGGTCATCCAAGGATTTTGAAGTATTGGCCTGCCGTTTTATTACTTCCGACATCGCGATAATCACCGCGCCAATCGTGGCGGCGGTTAACAGCAAACCAATCGCCTCAAATGGCAGTACATAACGGGTCATTAGCTGGTTTCCAATCGCCCGGACGGTCGGTTCCGGCTTGGCGGACGGCGGACGTTGCGCGACCTCACTCGATAGGATCGCCAGCGTCAGCACGCCAAACACTAACGCGCCAACAGCCACGCCGGTTTGCCAGCCCGGCGACACAACTGGTTCCTTCGGCGCTTCGGCACTGCGGGTTAATAGAATGGCAAAGACAATCAGAATCGCCACCGCGCCGATGTAAACCAGAACTTGCGCCCAGCCAATGAACGGCGCGCCAAGCTGCAAATAGATCGCCGCCAATCCCGCAAACGTCACCGCCAGGGCCAGCGCGCAATGCACGAGATTGCGGAAACTCATCGCGGCCACCGCGCTAACTAGTGTCAGAATGGCGAGTATGGCAAAGACGATGGGTATCACAGGATTCAGCGCTTCAAGTTAATCCGCGAATCGGTAAATCCGCCGGGTTCGTTTTTTCGTGCCGGTCAATCCGCGACCGAGGCACACATACGGGACCACCACCATCGCGGCGCACAACAACCACCGCCCCGCTCCGGCGCCGGCAAAATCCCAATTTTCCGTGAAATGCCACACCGCTGCGGTCAGAAGATTGATTAGCGACAACGGCAAAAGAAATTTCCACGCGAAGCCCAGCAACTGGTCCACGCGCAAGCGGGGTACCGTTCCGCGAATCCAGATAAACACGCCAACCACGCCCATTAATTTACCGAGAAACCAGATATACGACGGCAGTTGCTCCAAAAACGGTAACGGTGCCTGCCAGCCGCCCAGGAAAAGTGTCACCGCCAACCCGCTCATCGCAAACATCCCCAAATATTCCGCGAGGAAAAAGAGCGCGTATTTGAAGCCCGAATACTCCGTCAGATGCCCGGCGATGATCTCGGATTCCGCCTCGGGAATGTCAAATGGCGAGCGGTTCGATTCCGCCAGCGATGCGATGAGAAAAATGACGAACCCAGCCAGCCCCCAAGGCGTGAACACATTCCAGCGCGGCATGATGCCGAAATTAAAACCCTC
>Ga0206847_10280_pt1 | contig 15174 bp, 9 predicted proteins | sample Alteio_BWOrgCont_17_FD_152880 | JGI IMG/M metagenome (GOLD analysis project Ga0206847, IMG submission 152880) | Enriched cells from forest soil in Barre Woods Harvard Forest LTER site, Petersham, Massachusetts, United States -... | ecosystem: Environmental > Terrestrial > Soil > Temperate forest >... | reverse complement strand
AAACCGGATTTGCGTACTTCGCCCGCATGGAGGGAAACCTCGTAGGTTCCGAATCGCAGGACGGAGCTGGGCTGCAGAGGTTCCATAGCGCCTTTGGCCGTAACACCGAAGTCTAGCACTTCGCGCATAGGCCATCGGCCTCAGAATCTCTCCAATGTAACTTCATTAGCCAGCAATTACTTAGACGGTAATGTACGGTTCCAAGCCGCGTGTCCCCCGGTCAAAGTGACCACGCAGAGCATCCCCGCCGGGAATAAAAGGATGTCCGTCAAGTTTACGTAATGGATCGTACACAGTCCAGAACCGTCAGTAGGAATGCTTTCGGGGACGGTAATGCTCGATAGCCTATGTCAAATATGTCAGCTATTGTGGCTGGCGTTGCCTTTGTCACACTGGCGGCAGCCAACGTGGGGGTGATGCTAGAGGCGTCCCAGCCCTCGCGCAGCGCAGCTAAGAGAAGCCGCTTGATCGCGGCTCACCGGGTGGGCGGGTATTTGTTCGTAATTCTGCTCTGCATCATGGCCTATAGCATGAGTCAGAGACTTGCAGGTGTGGGAATAACCGGTCATCTGCCTACGCACCTGGTTTTGCATATTGCGCTGGTGCTCGTCCTAGTGCCTCTGCTCTTCCTGAAGATATTAATCGCACGCCGTTACAAGCACAGCCATTCGTCGTTGAAGGCGCTGGGAATAGCAATCTTCGTAATTTCATTCGTGCTTGTGGCCATTCCCGCCCTCTCGGAACTCCTTCGTTCGGCGAGCCCGGGAAGTCTGGGGTTAAGGCTCGGGACTGGCTTGATTGTTACGGTGTGCATGGTCCAATGCGTCTTAGTCTTAAGAAACAGGAAACGGCCGCGGGCTTCCATGGAGTCGCGCACTCCGGAGATTCCTTTGCAGCCGACCTCACTCACCAACCGCGAAAACGCCAAGAAACCGGTGAATCTTCTAGTGGCGCAGATCGAGCAGCAAACCCACGATACGAAGACGCTACGCTTCCAGATTCCAGACGGAAGACAATTGAGCGCTAAGCCAGGGCAGTTTCTGACGTTTCAATGGACAATCGATGGCCAACGAATCATACGGTCCTACACCATTTCCTCCTCACCGATCCAGGGGAATTATGTGGAGATCACGCCAAAGCGAATTGAAAATGGCTGCGTATCTGTTTTTCTCAATGATCGAGCTAAATCAGGTCTGAGTGTGGAAGCCAGCGGACCTTATGGCGAATTTTATTTTGACGAGGCGCTCCACAAGAGCATAGTTCTCATTGCGGCCGGAAGCGGGATTACCCCCATGATTTCAATGCTGCGCTATGTCGACGATCTTAACCTGGCTACGTCGGTCACGCTCTTATATTGTGTGCGCACCAGTGCAGACATCATTTTCGAGAGCGAGCTCGTGAGGCTCAGCAGGTCTCTGCCAAACTTCAAGTATGAGGTATGCCTTTCGAGACCGGAACCAACCTGGAAGGGGCGAAGCGGGCGTCTTACCGAGGAATTTGTCTCCCAGAACGTGACCGATCTGCCTTCACCGACTTTCTTTCTCTGTGGTCCCAATGGATTCATGGACAATGCGCGCCAGATTCTGTCGACTCTCGGGGTAAACCAGGACCGGATCCTTCAGGAGAGCTTTGGGGGAAGCGGACCGTCCCCTGAGTCTGGTCCACTAGACGCCCGCATGTTCGAGACCGTCGTGTTTCTTCAGTCGGGGAAGGTTTGCCGGGTTTCCCCCGGGAGCACGCTGCTGGACCTGGCGGAGCGAAACGGGGTGCAAATTCCGTATGGCTGCCGCCAGGGCCAATGCGGTACGTGCGCAACTCGAATCTTGAGCGGCGCCGTTCAAATGGGTGTCGAAGCTGGGCTGACGGCTGAGCAAAGAACTGCTGGATATGTGCTGCCCTGTGTTAGCCGGGCCAAAGGAACGGTCGTCCTGTCCGCCTAATCCGGTTCTCCGCCGGAAAATCCCAACGTCCTGCAGAACCTTCAACGCTCAAACGACTGATTGAGGCGGAACGTTGCATGATTTCCGAGGAGCGTTCGAAGCGGTAGCACCGAGTGGGGAATAGGAACGGCTGGCGCGAGTTATCAGCTATTGAAGGTCAAAACCCGACACATCCTATGTTCTGCACCGTTGGAGGTGGAATTGCGAGATTCGGAGATGGACAGCTTAGGCTCTACAAACGGTTCTGTTGCGCCAACGCGGTGGCGTCGCAATCGAAATCGAGGAGAAGTAAGGGGAGATGTGAATAGCAACGTCCACACCGGGTTGTCCAGCAACGACTGGCTTCTTGATCTTGTCCACGATTTGCCATCCCAGCGTTGCCAGGGCGATCCAAGCATCGACGACCCGGTGAACGATACCGGACTCGGCCTACGGTGCGGCGATTTGCAAGTTTCGGGAAAGTTTGGGTGTTCGCTAAACCTGACTTGAAATACGACGACCTTCATGACAAAAGAGGAAATCCGACTGGCCGAATCTAACACGCGCAAGAAGCACTGGAAGCGTTGGGGGCCCTACCTCAGCGAACGTGCGTGGGGCACTGTGCGTGAAGACTACAGCCCGGACGGGAAGGCCTGGGAATATCTGCCACACGACCATGCGCGTTCACGCGCTTATCGCTGGAACGAGGACGGCCTGGCCGGAATCAGTGATCGCCGGCAAATGATTTGCTTTGCACTCGCTCTGTGGAACGAACGTGATCCGATTCTGAAAGAACGGATTTTCGGTCTAACTGGAAACGAAGGCAATCACGGCGAGGACGTGAAGGAATACTACTTCTATCTCGACAGCACGCCTTCGCATTCGTACATGAAGTATCTCTACAAATACCCCCAAGCCGAGTATCCGTATGCGACGCTGGTGGAGGAAAACCGGCAGCGCGACAGGGGACAACCGGAGTTCGAACTGCTCAATACCGGTGTATTCGACGAAGACCGTTACTTCGATGTGTTCGTGGAATATGCCAAGGCCGATGTCGAGGAGATTCTGATCAAAATCACGGTCACGAATCGTGGCCCGGCAGACGCCAATCTTCGGGTACTGCCCACAACTTGGTTCCGCAATACCTGGTCGTGGGGAAACCGTACCGGACGCCCGAAGTTGCACGAAGCGCGTCCCGTTCCCGATCCCGTCATCGAACTGAACCTTTCTCCAGTGAACCAAACTCGGTCCAATACCCGCTGGCTCCATTGTGAAGGCTCTCCGGAACTTCTCTTTACCGAAAACGAGACCAATGCACGAAGGCTGTTTGGAATTGAGAATCTCACCCGCTTCGTCAAAGACGGGATCAACGACTATCTCGTGCATGGTGTCGAGGAAGCGGTCAATCCCGAACATGTTGGCACGAAAGCAGCCGCACATTACAAATTGTCAGTCGGTTCAGGTGAGACAGTTACGATAAGGATGCGACTTACCGACACGGACTTCAAAGGAAAGAACGCGTTTGACACCTTCGACAAAACGTTCGCGCTCCGGCGACGGGAAGCCGATGACTTTTACGCAACGCTGATTCCTCAAGATCTCTCCGCAGACGCGCAGAACGTCATGCGCCAGGGCTTTGCGGGAATGTTTTGGTCCAAGCAGTTCTATCACTACGTCGTCAAGGATTGGCTGCGAGGCGACCCTGACAACCCAACCCCACCTCAGGAGCGACGGAAGGGACGCAATCATCAATGGACCCATTTGTACAACGCTGACGTGATTTCCATGCCGGACAAGTGGGAGTATCCGTGGTATGCGGCTTGGGACTTGGCGTTCCACTGCATTCCGCTCGCCCTGGCCGACCCTGAGTTCGCAAAAGAGCAGCTCACGCTGATGCTCCGCGAGTGGTACATGCACCCCAACGGGCAGATACCCGCGTATGAATGGGCTTTGGGGGACGTTAATCCGCCCGTCCATGCGTGGGCCGCATGGCGGGTATACAAGATCGACAAGAAGCGCACCGGCAAAGGGGACCGCGAATTCCTGAAACGCATCCTCCATAAGTTGATGTTGAACTTCACCTGGTGGGTAAACCGCAAGGATGCCGAGGGCATGAATATCTTCCAGGGCGGATTTCTCGGGCTGGACAACATCGGCGTGTTCGATCGCAGCGCTCCCCTGCCGACCGGCGGCTATCTGGAACAGTCCGACGGAACGAGTTGGATGGCCATGTACACATTGAATTTGCTGGCTATCGCAATGGAACTGGCCAAAGAAGATCCCTGCTATGAAGACGTGGCCAGCAAATTCTGGGAGCATTTTGTCTACATCGCGCATGCCATGAGCCATCGCGGTCGCAACCGTATGGGGCTTTGGAACGAAGAAGACGGGTTTTTCTACGACGTGTTGAAACTGCCTGACGGCACACAATTTCCAATGAAGATCCGCTCCATGGTGGGATTGATCCCGCTGTTTGCAGTGGAAACTCTGGAACCGGAAGCGCTCAATCGGCTGCCCGACTTCAAGCGGCGTCTGGAATGGTTCATCGATAACCGCCCTGACCTCACGGAAAACGTCTCCTGCATGCGCAGCATGAGGATGGGTGAACGCCGGTTGTTGTCTATCGCGAACGAGGATCAGCTTCGCCGTATTCTCAACTACATGCTGGATGAGCGCGAGTTTCTGTCGCCCTACGGAATCCGCGCGCTTTCTCAGTTCCACCGGGAGAACCCTTACTCACTCCACGTTAACGGAACCCAGCACCGAGTGGATTATGAGCCGGGCGAATCGACGACCGGAGTATTCGGAGGAAATTCTAACTGGCGGGGCCCGATCTGGTTCCCGTTGAATTTTCTCCTGGTCGAGTCCTTACAGAAATTCCACCACTATCTGGGTAACGATTTCAAAGTCGAGTTCCCGACTGGATCGGGAAACATGAAGACATTGTGGGAGGTGGCGGGTGAGTTGTCGCGGCGAATGACAAACATCTTTCTTCGTGACGAAAAAGGCCATCGACCGGTATTCGGCAACTTGACGAAGTTCCAGACCGACCCTCATTGGCGTGATTTGATTCTTTTTCACGAGTGCTTCCACGGAGACTCCGGTTCCGGCCTAGGCGCCAGTCATCAAACCGGATGGACCGGCGTGGTCACCAAGTTAATGCAACAGAGCGGCGAATTCGACCGCAATAAGACTGAGCCAGAAGTTACACACTGTGCCGGTGACCGGTAGTGAACACGGGAACGGCGCCTCCGTTTGTGCAGAGATGCGAAGCCGCGCCGGTACATTTCCACACTTACCAGGCGGCGAAGGCAAGGACCAATTATGATTCAGTTCGAACGGGAGACATGGAGTGACCTGGAAGCTGCTGTTCACCGGGAGTGGCTGGAAACCAATGGGCTAGGCGGTTTTGCCTCGTCGACAATCATTGGTTTGAACACACGTCGCTACCACGGTCTTCTGGTGGCCGCCACCAAACCACCTGTCGGCCGATTAGTGCTCCTGTCCAAGCTCGAGGAAACGCTGTTTATCGACGGGAGGCCTTTCGATCTATCAGCCAACCGCTATCCAGGTCTGATTCACCCGCAGGGATTCCACTATCTCAAACAGTTTCGCCTCGACCCATTTCCAGTGTTTACGTACGAAGTAGAGGGCATCGAACTCGAGAAGTCCGTGTTCATGATTTACGGCGAAAACAGTACGGTCATTCACTATACACTGGGGAAGAACAATCGTCCGGATATACCGCAGAACTTGCGACTAGAGCTTCGTCCGTTGCTTGCATTCCGCGACTACCACGGCACAACCCGCGAAAACGGCGCCATGAACCCAGCAGTGCAAGAGCGTGACGGATTGGCAAGTGTCACTCCTTACCACGGATTGCCCACCCTTCACTTGGCGCACAACGCCATCGAGCTACAAGAAACGGGCGATTGGTATGGTGATGTTGAATATGACGCCGAGCGCGAACGCGGGCTCGATTTTTCTGAAGATCTCTTCAATCCCTTTGTCCTGTGTTTCAATCTACGCTTGCGTGGACAGGCATCGATGATCGCCTCCACCGAGCAACGTGATGTTGCCCAAGCGGTCGAATATGGGCGGGCGGAAATTACGCGTCGCCGAAAAGCGTTCATGGCATCCCCTATCAGGGATAGTTTTGCCCAAAGCCTCACCGCTGCCTCAGATCAATACCTGGTTTCGCGTGGCGACGAGAAAACGGTCATCGCCGGCTACCACTGGTTCGGCGACTGGGGTCGCGACACTATGATCGCGTTGCCAGGACTCACGCTACCGACCGGCAAATATGATGTCGCGCGTAGTATCCTTCGCACCTTCGCGAAGCATGTGGATCAGGGCATGTTGCCGAACCGCTTCCCTGACGCGGGCGAAACGCCCGAATACAACACGGTCGACGCCGTTCTCTGGTTTTTCGAAGCCGCTCGCGCATACCTTGCGTACACGGGTGACGAAGAGTTCGTCGGTGACGAACTCTACCCCGTGTTCACCGACATCATCTCCTGGCACGCGCGCGGCACACGCTACGGAATCAAAGTGGACGACAGCGGCTTGCTGGGTTCCGGCGAACTGGGAGTCCAACTCACATGGATGGACGCCAAGGTCGGCGACTGGGTGGTAACACCGCGTCGCGGCAAACCTGTCGAAATTCAGGCTCTCTGGTACAACGCACTGTGCATTATGGAAGACCTTGCCAACAGATTCAGCGACCAGGCTGCGGGAAAACGCTATTGCCACATGGCCGCAGCCGCGCATTTGAGTTTCAACCGGCTCTTTTGGAACGAGGATCTCCGTTACTTGCACGACGTTGTAAATGGAGGTCCGCCCGATACCTCCATTCGCCCCAACCAGATCTTCGCAGTGAGCCTGCCTCACAGCATGTTGCCCTGGGACCGGGCCAGGAGGGTGGTGGAGAAAGTGGGAGAACATCTGCTGACCCCTTTCGGACTTCGCAGCCTCGCACCGAACGACCGAAAATACCGTGGATGCTACACCGGCGGTCCTACAGAGCGCGATGGAGCCTACCACCAAGGAACTGTTTGGCCGTGGCTGCTGGGACCGTTCATCACCGCGTATGTAAAGGTGAACGGACGAAGCGAGGAGGCCAGGCGTCAAGCTCAAACCTGGTTGTCTCCCTTGGAGTCTCATCTTTCGGAAGCGGGGTTAGGCCATATCTCGGAGATCTTTGAAGGCGACGCGCCCCATCGCCCCTGCGGATGTATTGCTCAGGCTTGGAGCGTGGCCGAGATTCTCCGTGCCTACTGCGAAGATGTAAGGGGTTTGCGACCGAACGGGCGGCCAAGCGGCCGCCCGACCCAGAGCAAGAACCGGCCAGTGGCCCAAGGCCTCCCTCCTCTCGAGAGTCTGCACAGGCACCGCCGTTAGGGCGTATTCCAAGCATCCCGCCAATGCAGGGTTATCGAACGCGGACTACAGGGCATGAATTAGATTAATGCCCGGCAGAATTGTACAACGAAGTAATCCCCCTCAACGCTCGCAGTTGATGTTGCTGCCGCGTGCTTACGAGAGCAATCCCGACAAAGGTTTGACAATCAAATGACATCCCGTTCACATCTTGTCGTTGGTCACTGCGTCCAACTCTACATACGGTGTGATTAGCGTTTCACAACCGAGGCTCTGGAGACACTGGTGGAATAAAAACTCTCGAGCGCAGTTATCAATGATGAAGATCAAAACTTTTTCAACAAGGAGAAAATCATGAAGAAACAATGTCTAACAGTTATATGCACACTAATCTGTGTTCTTGGGTTTGGGCTGGGTGCTCGTGCTCAGGAGCAGGATACGGTTGTTACAAAAGTGCCGTTCGATTTCGTTGTCGGAAACAAGGTTTTTTCTGCGGGCACATACCGGGCGAGTCGTGTCGAGCCCGACACTGGATCGCGGACGCTGCAGATCAGCAGCGAGGAAACGCCTGCAAGCGTGTTCCTAGTCCCGACGGTCTTCGATGACCATCAATCCGGACACGCACAGCTTGCCTTCGAGCATCTCGGAGATGAGTATTTTCTTACCGCCATTGAGACACCGATCGGGACGTACGCCATAAGTTTGCCCCCTGCGGCTATCAAACTTGCCCAGACGCAACGGCAGGGCGAGTCGCTCCCTGGAAGCAATTGAATCAACCAAAGCACCACCCGATTTTCTGGCATGGAGTTCGCGTAAAAGGAATTGCACAACAGCGCGAACTCCAGCCGGAACTGGCGGGTGAATGGTAAGTGCTTTCAGTGACCGGCACCCAAGTTTGGGTGCCGTAACCAGAAGTAAGACTCCCGGTGACCGCCAAATTCAGAAGGCGTTAGCAATTACAGATTTTTTCGCCAATTCAGCGTGACCGGGAATAAAAGCGGATCGTGCCAGTTATCCACTCAGTAACGTCACAAACCGCGTCTCCTGGTGATTCCAGGGGATCGCAACGATCACCGTTACCGGCGACGAGGGGCTGACCAAGGAGTGAAGCGTGGGTTTGGGAACGGAAATCTGTTCATGTTTATGCCCGGACTTGCGGTATTGGGATCGAAACGGAAATATGTCTTCCCCCACTGTGATGTTTGTTTTGGAGGAAGTCGTGCGTCGCGGCGATCCTCGACCGGGGGACTTTGGCGCAATGATCGCACCAGGGCCAGGGATGGCCGCGGAGGTCGCGTTATTCAGATGGTAGCCCGCCGATTGTCTTTCTGGCCAATTCTTCGAGTCCTCCATCGTGCCCAGCGGATGGGTTTGTGGGCTGAGATGAAGCCTCTTCTGAGAGACCGGCTATTTCCGGTGAAAAGTGCGGCAACGAAAGAAGAGTATTCATCTGCCGCTACGCTGTTCCGAATAGCGACCGGCTATTGGGTATCGCAAGCGATCTACGTCGCTGCCAAGCTGGGGATTGCCGACTTACTGAAGGATCGGCCGCAGTCGTGTGTGGCGTTAGCCGCAGCCACCGGTGCAGACGCCCCATCGCTGTTTCGGTTGATGCGCGCTTTGGCAGGCGTGGGTATTTTTTCGCATGTCGGCGCAGATTGCTTCGCTCTTTCCCGCCTCGCCGAAAGCCTGCGAACGGACGCTCCTGCATCTCTTAGGGCGATGGTGATCACGATCGGTGAAATCCACTATCAGGCATGCGGAAACCTTCTCGACAGCGTTCAAACCGGATCTTCGGCTTTTGATAACGTCTTCGGAGCGAGCTTATTCGACTACCTGAGGCAAAACGTCGACGCCGCGGATGCGTTTAATCAGGGGATGGCGAATGTGGCTTCCATGTTGGCCTATGCGGTTCTGATGGCCTACGACTTTACGGGAATCTCTTCCATCGTTGACATCGGAGGAGGCCACGGCACCCTTCTGGAGAAGATTCTGCAGTTTAATCCTGAAATAAGAGGCACGGTTTTCGACACGGCTTCGACAATCGAAAGGGCAAAGCAACAGGCTGGCAACAACGCATGGGGCAGGAGATGCTCGTATGTTACCGGGGATTTCTTCACCTCGGTTCCAGAAGGCGCAGACGCTTACCTTCTGTGCAGCGTGATTCATGATTGGGACGACGATCGTGCCATTGCAATCCTCGGAAATTGCCACAGAGCTATGCCCAGGAACAGCAAAATTTTGCTGGTCGATATGGTTGTGCCAGACAGCAATGTCAATTGTTTCAGTAAGCTCCTCGATTTGAACATGCTGGTGATGAACGGAGGGCGGGAACGCACCAAGGCGGAGTTTTGTGCTCTGCTCAAGGGCGCCAATTACAAGCTGACGAGAATTGTTCCAACCATGGCTCCGCACAGCATCATCGAGGCTATTGCCAATTGACTTCAAGACGAACAAGGGCCGGATTCCTACGCGTTTACCAATCAAAGGGAGGTTGGAAATCTGACGTTTCCCGTACCGTTTTAGAGAAACCAGTTCCTGGTCACAATAACCGCATAGAGCATCTGTGCAGGGAATAAAAGCGTAGCCGTCAAGTTTACATACTTGACAGCCCGAGATCCGAGGACGGGAGGTTATTGTCATCATGTCAAGCTCAGCTAGAGTTCACGATCCAGTGAGAACTTTTCTCGAGACACGGGAAACCGGAGCGAGAGAATCGGCTCTCCTGCCGCCGATCCGAGTATTGGTATCGGAAACTGACGTTGTGAGTCGCAGGTTCCTTTGCGCACTGCTCGAGCATGAGCCAGACATGGTGGTGACTTGCGTCGACGACTCCGAGTTGGTGTCCTCAATTCAGGAGAGCGCTCCAGACCTCGTAATAGTGGACGTACATGCACCAGCCATCCGGCGCGCTTCGAGTTGGGAAGCTCTCGGAATCAAGTCTGCTCCTGCAACCATCGCTACCGCGTACGATTCCTCGGCAGTATCGACGTTTGCTTCTACCGCAATCGACATTCTCGTAAAGCCATTTGACCCTGAGCGCTTCGAGGCCGCCCTGGATCTCGCCAAAGTAGAAATCACTCAGGAGCGCGCCAAGAGCGAATCAGGTCAGGTCCTGAGCGGGACGCGAGAAGATCTCCGCCAAGCCGGTTGGTTGGAAAGGCTGGTCGTGGAATCAGATCACAAAATCCTCCTGGTACGAGCGGACGATATTGATTGGATACAATCGTCAGGCGATTATGTTCGCCTTCACATGGGAAGCGCCTGTCACGTGCTTCGGCGGACCATGAAAGAGCTGCAGGCGCTGCTTGACCCAAAGAGGTTTCTACGGGTTCATCGAAGTGCGATGGTAAATCTTGATCGTGTCAAGGAATTTTACTTACCTCCAACAGGAAACATGTTTGTGACATTAAGTACCGGCGTTTCTCTGCCTCTTCGAAGACACAGCCGATTCTCCTTGCGAAGACTCCTCAAAAACATCTCCTAAGCTCGAACCCTTGATCCGCACCCCCATTGTGGAGCGCAGCTCTTCACGAGCTTTGATCCTGGTCTGCACTTTCCTCCAACTTCTACTGAAGGCATCCCACGGTTCATATTGTGAACGTCCTGTTCTTCCAAAGTACGTATTGTTCGAGCTTTATCCTGACTTATGCCGGACTCATCTACGGTACGGGCAAGTTCATCGCACACGCGGTTGGCTGTGCAAGTGCTCCTCATGAAACGGTTGTGCTACATCAGCCAATTTCATTGGGAGAATACGCAAATGTTCAGTCGAGTAGTGGCAGTTCGGACCAATCCGGTCGTCCAGCAAAAATGGTCGACTATTTATTCCCGCGGGCTAACGGCGTTGGTATTCGCATTGGTGTTGATGGCCGTCTCAAGCCTCTGGGCGCAGACCTCAACAACGGGAGACATCGCTGGTGTTGTTACGGACCCAACAGCGGCTGTGGTGTCAGGCGTCTCGATCACCCTGAAGAATGTTGACACTGGCAGTTCCGCCTCGACAACATCCAATGCGCAGGGATCATACAATTTTCCTCTTCTGCAGCCTGGGAACTACTCGGTCTCGGCGAATGCCCAAGGGTTTCAGGGGATTGCGAGGAAGGTAACGGTCGCGCTCGGGACTAGCGTTACCGTAAACCTGGAACTTTCTATTTCGTCGCAGAATGAATCCGTTGAGGTCACCGACCAGGTGACAGGCATTCAAACCGAGGATGCCAATCTCGAAACAAATTTTACCGCCGAGCAAATTGCCGTCCTGCCCAATCCAGGCAATGATCTGAGCGCAGTCGCGCTGACGGCGCCGGGCGTGGTGATGAATACCACGGGAGGTTCTATCTTCGGAGGTGGTAACTATGAATTCTTCGGTTTGCCATCGAACTCCAACGTGTTCACATACGATGGCGCCAATAACAACGATCCCTACTTCAATATTAATAACAGCGGTGCAACCAACCTGACCCTGGGGTTGAACGATGTAAAGGAAACCAGCGTGGTGACCAATGGTTACAGTGGACAATTTGGGGGACTGGCTGGCGCAAACATCAACTATGTTTCGAAGAGCGGCAGCAATTCCTTCCACGGAAATGCGGAGTACTGGTGGAACGGGCGGGCTCTGAATTCCAACAATTATTTTCGGAATCAGGCGGACGCCCCGCGCCCGTTCGTAAATGCCAATCAGTATGCAACCTCGTTTGGCGGACCGATCAAAAAAGACAAATCCTTCTTCTTTGTCGACTATGAAGGCATTCGTTTGGTGATTCCGTCGCTGTTTGCGGTCAACCTCCCAACTCAGCAGTTTGAAAAGGCAGTAATCGCCAATTTAAACAATGTCAGCCCTGCCTCGGTGCCGTTCTACAACCAACTATTCGGCATCTGGAACGCAGCTCCAGGCGCAGCACACGCTCAGAACACTCTTACCGGTGGCGGTTGTTCGAACGTTACCACACTGGCGGGAGTTGCATTCGGAGGCGCCAACCCATGCGCCAACGTGCTGCAAGGTGGCACGTCACAGGCCACCAACGATTACCTGATTGTAGGCCGTTTTGATCAGAACATCGGCACCAATGACAAGCTGTTCGCCCGAGTCCAACACGAAAGTGGACTGCAAGCCACTTACACCGATCCTCTTACATCCGCATTTAATGCTCATAGTGCCCAGCCAGAATGGCAGAGCCAGTTGAGCGAGACCCATACATTTGGCAGCAACAAGGTAAACAACTTCATAGCTTCGCTGCAGTGGTACAGCGCGCTATTCACGATGGTGAACCCCACCGCAGAATTCCAGACGCTTCCTCAGACAGTCTTACTAGGCGACAATTCTTTGTTCCCTCTGAACAATGATGGTACCGCCTTCCCGCAGGGCCGGAGTGTGACCCAGTACGGACTTGTGGACGACTTCAGTTGGACTCGCGGAAAACACAGCTTCCAGTTCGGAATTAACCTCCGTCGTGATGATGTCAGCGACCACAATTTCACTGGGGTGATTCCTTTTGCTGAGGAAGTCTCCCTGAACGACTTCGCGTTCGGAGGCGTGGCGCCTACCAACACCGGCGTGGGGAATTTGGTGGCGCAGAACTTCCCCCTCAACACAAATGTACCGATAGCGCTTTATCAACTCGGATGGTATGCATCAGACGACGTCAGGGTCACTCCGAACTTGAAGCTGACTTTGAGTATGCGCTTTGACCATCTGTCGAACCCGGTCTGCCAGACCAATTGCTTCCAAAGCCTGTCAGCCCCGTTTCAGGACTTGAATCGGACGGCACCGGTGAATCAAGCGCTGAGCACAGGCTTGAACACCGCATTTCCCTCTGTGACGCCCGTCGTGTATGAGCCGAAGGTTGGCTTTGCATGGTCGCCGTTCGGTGCCAAGAACACAGTCATCCGCGGAGGATTCGGGATCTTCAGTGATGCTATTCCTACCGGTGCGATTGATGACATTCTGACCAACGCGCCGAATGATCCGTCGTTTGTGCTCTTTAATGGTGCGCTTTCGCCCGCAGCGACAGGAAGCCTGAACGGGCAAGAGATCGCAGCCAATGCTGCTTTCCGGGCCAATTTTGCCAGCGGGGGTGCGGTTCCCGCCTTCAATTTCTTCAATCCTGGCAAGGTGCAGATTCCGCGCTACGACGAATGGGACCTGGAAATACAGCAGGCGCTGGGTTGGCACACCACGGTAAGCGCAAAATATGTAGGCAACCATGGCGAGCATGAAGAAATCACGAATCCAGCCTTAAACGCTTTCAGTCCCACGGGGGCTGCGTTCGGGGGGCTGCCGTTGACGATTCCAGACGCACGATTTGGAGTAGTTGCCCAGACTCAAAACTCCGGTAACTCAAACTATAACGGCCTCACACTGACTGCCGCGCACAGCTTTACTGGAGGATTCCAGTTCCAGGCATCCTATACTTATAGCCATGCTCTGGATGAAATCTCTAATAGCTCCTTGAACCCGTTCGGCTTGAACGCCAACGGTAACGTAGATGTGGTCACGCCTCTAAATCCATTCAATATCCGCCAGCTTAACTATGGTAACGCCGACTACGATGTCCGGCAGTCGTTCGTTATGAACTACGTTTGGAGTGACGCTATCCGTCATCTGACGGCCCGGGGTCCGGACGCTCTAGCGAAGGGCTGGACGTTCTCCGGAACAATCTTCAAGCACACAGGGTTCCCGTACTCAATCTGGAGCAGCAACGCGACAGCTACTCTACAAGGAAGCTTGTTCGGCAGTACAAGTCCTGCTACCACCACAGCGGTGCTCGCCAACGTGGTGGGCTCTCCTAACATCAACTGCGGTGGCTCAGCTGCACAGTTGGTGAACGGGTTGCCCAATCCCTGCTACAGCGCTGCTAACTTCGCTGACCCAACAGGTAGTTTCGGGACCCAGCGCCGCAACCAGTTCCGTGGCCCAGGCTACTTCGACACTGACTTCGACGTGGAGAAGGCTTTTGCGCTACCGAAGTGGGAGAGCGCGCAATTCTCCATTGGCGCAAGGTTCTTTAATCTCTTCAATCATCCGAACTTTGCTTTCCCAAACACAAATGCGGACAGCGGCCAGTTCGGACAAATCACGCAGACCGTCAGTCAGCCGACGACCATTTATGGCGCCGGTCTGGGTGCGGACGCGTCACCAAGAGTGATCGAACTACAAGCGAAGTTCGTCTTCTAACCAGCGCGCTATGGGTAGAGGCGGCCCACTCGGGCCGCCTCATTTTATATTTATTCCCGAGAATGTGGGTAAAGTGAGTTTTGTTTCTGCCACCATGATTATGAATCAATGCCGTTCCGCTGTGTGACCCAGATGGCCCATGCCATCGAAGTCGAGGAGAAGTGCAGGCTCTTGGCAAGTTCATAAAGCGGGAGGGACCCAAGAAATGTCGGAATACCGAAAGCGGGATTAACAAGAAGCCTATGAAAAGCCAACAGCCGGGCTCATCGGCATTCCCGCGAGAGTCCTCCAGGTGGGTGACGGCATCAGAAAACGCGGATCTCACCTAGGCAGGCCGATGCGCTGTAACAGGTTTTGGAAGCGTGAGTCCGAGCGCAGCGGATCGAAGCCCGGCCGCAGCAGGACGCCCGGGTTAAATCGCTGTTCGTAACTTTTTTCCAGCCAATTCATGGCTTGATCCGTATCCCCGAGAGATACATAGATGATGGCAATCTCCGAAGCGTTTGAATAACCTGGATTTGAACGCTTCTTCAGGTCGCTCAGCACCTTTTCCGCTTCGCTCCTCTTGCCCGATACGGCATAGGCGCGAGCAAGATTAGCCAGGCATGTAGGGCTGCTCCCGGAAAGCTGGACCGCTTTCTGCAGTTCCGCGACCGCTTCGTCATACATGTGTTTTTGGAGATACGCCTGGGCGAGTTGATT
>Ga0206847_10279_pt1 | contig 15181 bp, 12 predicted proteins | sample Alteio_BWOrgCont_17_FD_152880 | JGI IMG/M metagenome (GOLD analysis project Ga0206847, IMG submission 152880) | Enriched cells from forest soil in Barre Woods Harvard Forest LTER site, Petersham, Massachusetts, United States -... | ecosystem: Environmental > Terrestrial > Soil > Temperate forest >... | reverse complement strand
GGTCATCTTACCGTGGAAGGGTTGACTTCGCCCGAGGCGGAAACACGGGTGCAGACGGCCTATCTCGATCAGCACATACTGCTCAACCCACAAGTAACGATCAACGTACTGCAGTTTGCGCCTTCTTATATCTCCGTCGCCGGAGAGGTCGCAAATCCGGGAAGAATTCAGCTTATGGCGCCGCGAAGCCTTCTGGATGTTTTATCGCAGGTTGGTGGTCTGACGGACCTTGCAGGAAGCGTGGTGCAGGTGATGCAGGAAGTGAACGGCACGCCTGTAACGAAGACCTACAGCTATAGCAAGCACGGCAATGGCGAAGCAATCAGCAATGTTGTTGTAACCGGGGGAAGCACAATAATTGTGCCGCGCGCCGGAATCGTTTATGTGTTCGGCGCCGTAATGCGCCCCGGCGGCTACATCATGGAAGAAGAGGGCAAACTGGATGTGGCCCAGGCAATATCGATGGCGGGTGGTACAGCGCGGGATGCCAAGACGGGCGGAACGCGGGTGGTTCGTCAGAATGCCGATGGATCGACGCTTGACATTGCGATCAACTACGGAGCAATCGCGGATGGAAAGCAAATTCCATTGACGCTGCAGGCGCAGGATATTGTCTACGTACCAGTCAGCCATGTGAAGTCCGTGATGCAGTCCACGATCAGCCTGGTTGCTGCAACAGCTTCAGCTAGCATCTACACCTTGCGGTAGCACTGAGGTAGCCTCCATCTTCGTCAAAGGGATGGAGGAGTCGCCCTTGCATGCGGCTTCGGATGATGCTGGTAATGCCTTCGTAAGGGTTTGCGACTGGAGCATTGTCAGCTGAGCTTTTTCGCACGGGGTCGAAGCGGTCGCGTTGAATTGGCGGGCTCTCGGGGGGCAAACCCGGGGCTGATGGTGCTGACGATATAGCCGATATGCAAGGTTGAGACACATTTTGCGACCATTGGCTTACGCGCTTTCTTACTGAAGCCGTCCACGAGGCGAAGAGTTTTTCCCGCAGGCTTAGCGACACCATAGTGGTCAAAGAAGTAATGGGGATGCCATAACGACTATGGGTTTTCTTACAATACAAGCACGGAGACTCCAGCGGCTCGCCGGTGTCGATCGCGCAATTTATTTTACTGTTTTGGCTCGAGGATGGTCGGTTACGTCCGGAATCCTGAACCTCTTTCTCATCGCTCATTTCCTGAGTCTGTCCGAGCAAGGTTACTTCTACACTTTTTCCAGTCTTGTAGCTATTCAGATCATTTTTGAACTTGGTTTTTCATTTGTGATTCTACAAATGGCTGCCCACGAGCGCGCGCGGCTTAAGGCAGTCACCGGCTCGACCATTGAAGGAGACCCTGTAGCGCACGCGCGCCTGGCATCAATATTTCAACGGGCCGTTAAATGGTATTCACGAGCCGCGGTAGTAATGTGCGTTGTGTTGATGGTGGCAGGAATCCGCTTTTTCACGCGGACTCATGACAACGCCTCGGTACACTGGTTGCTTCCATGGTGTCTCGATGCCCTCGCCGCCGCGGTAACTTTTCAGATTGATCCAATCATCGCCTTCCTTGAGGGTTGCGGATGGGTTTCGAATGTAGCAAGAATGCGCTTGCTACAGGCGCTCGCCGCGAGCCTGTTCGGATGGACCGCTCTGCTGGTGCATTGTGGCTTGTATGCTCCAGCAATGATGCTTGTGGGGCAGGCAACTGTAGGACTTTATTTTATTCTCAAGACGCACGGGGCCATGCTCCTTGGCTTGTTGAGGCACGATCCGGGCGAAAACGCAGTGAGTTGGAAGCGAGAGATCTGGCCGTTCCAATGGCGCATTGCCATAAGCTGGGCCAGCGCCTACTTCATCTTCCAAATATTCAACCCAGTGGTATTTTCATTTCGCGGCTCGGCGGAGGCCGGTCGCATGGGCATGTCGCTCAGCATTTGCAGTTCGGTGAGTGCTGTAGGAATTGCGTGGATCGCCACCAAGGCTGCCCCGTTTGGCATGTTAGTGGCGAAGAACGAAATCGAACAACTGAATATACTGTTTCGAAGAACACTCATTCAGTCGTCGGTCGTCATTCTCGTGGGGGAAATGCTCGTAGTGTTTGGACTGTCGTTCGTAAACCATTTCGTGCCCCGCTTTGCAAATCGGGTTCTACCTATGCCAACGTTTTGTCTACTCTTGATTACAGTTCTTCTCAACCACATTGTCACGGGGCAGGCGTATTATCTTCGAGCGCACAAGCAAGAGCCATTCTTACGGATTTGGATTTGGATTGCTCTCCTGTCCTGCGCCGGCGTGGCAATTGGCTGCAAGTACTGGGGAACGTTGGGCGTGGCAATCGCCTATCTCTGTTGCGGCGGAATTCTCAGGCTTATTGCGGGAACTTATGTATTCATCAAGAAGCGGAGGCAGTGGCATGGTGACGCAATTCCTGCCGGGAGCGCTTCGTAGCGTCGAGCCAAGCAGCTATTTAGTCAGGTTCAAGAAGTTGCCGAAGCCACATCAGGAGTAATAATGGGTCTTCAAGATACGCCGCCTCTGGTCAGCGCTGTTATTCCTACACGAAATCGCCCTGAATTGGTTTGCCGAGCGGTTCGGAGCGCGCTGAGCCAGACGTATCCGAACATCGAGGTGGTTGTCGTGATCGATGGAGTGGACCCGGCGACATCCGCCGCACTTGAGACGATTCAAGATTCCAGGCTGCGCGTCGTGCCTCTTGAAGAGAGCTTTGGCGGCAGTCAGGCGCGCAACATTGGCGTGCGCGAGGCCAGGGGTGAATGGATCGGCTTGCTGGATGACGACGACGAATGGCTTCCCACAAAGATTGAAAAGCAGATGGCAGTGGCTGCCAAAATTCCCAGAGGCAACGTGCTGGTGGTCACACAGTATTTTAAGCGTTCCGAGACTCACGAGGTAGTACAACCGGGTCGATTTCCAAGGCCGCATCAGCACATTAGCGAGTATCTTTTTTGCGAAGTGCCATTACTCCGATGGCGAGAGACATTTCTCTCCACATCGACATGGCTACTGCGACGGCAGTTTTTGCTGGATGTGCCGTTTGATGCGAGTGTGCGGATGAATGACGACACGGATTGGCTGCTTCAGGCGATTCACGATACGGATGCGCAGCTATATCTCATTCATGAACCGCTTGCAATCTATTACTCCGAGTCGAACCGGCCAAGGATGGGAACCGACCCGAGAGAGTTCGAAAAGGGAATCAAATCGAGAAATTGGGCGGTTCGCCGCCAAGCGCTGTTTACTCGGAAAGCGCTCTCGTATTATTTCGTGACGGACTGCCTGCCTTTAGCGGTTAAAGGCCGGCTGGGCATCAAAGTATATGCCGGGCTTCTTGCTGACTGCTGGCATTACGGTTCAATGACACTCGGAGTTCTTTGGTTTTACTTTCGAGCAGTAATTCTGTTTCCGATTGTCTATGCATGCACAAATCGATCGATGATGGTCTTTCTCCAGCGGATTCTCACCAGAGGCAGGATTAAGGGCCGGGCATGAATTATCCGCGTATGGCCGTCAGCAACTGCACTATTCGGCAAGTTGGTGGCAAAGATCTGCGATGCTAGATCATTTGTTGTATTCCGAGTCGCCCAGCATTCAATAAGGCTCTGGATTAACGATTGCACAGGTAACGAGCCGGCATTTACAGGGTTCGCGAGGGAGTTCGTCCAATTGCCCGACAAGAGGGGAAGCGAATGGAATTGATGCATTTCTCCGAAGGGGCCAGGACAAACTTCGGCGACGATTTGAATATCTGGCTCTGGAAGGAACTGTTACCGAGGCTTTGGGAGCAGGATGGAGTCAGGTTCAGTGGAATAGGCACGATCCTTAATCAAGAGTTGATGCCGCCGGGACATAAGTGGATTGTGTTAGGGAGTGGAATAGGCTACGGTCGACCTCCTGTTGATTTTGGAAGCGATTCATGGCAGGTGCTGGCGGTTCGCGGCCCGTTGACTGCGAGAGCGCTGAAAATCGATCGCTCCTTTGCGGTGACTGATGGGGCAATCTTGCTGAGCGCGCTGCCGCAGTGCAAGCCACTGCCCGAGTCTGAACGTAGTGGAATCGTCTTCATGCCGCATTATCAGAGCATGCCTGCTGGGAACTGGGAGGAAGTATGCCGCGTGGCCGGCTTCGAGTTCATCGATCCATGCGGCAGCAGCAAGGCAATCGTTGAGCGGATCAGGCGAGCGAAATTTGTTCTTGCCGATGCGATGCACGCGGCCATTGTTGCTGACACGCTGCGCGTACCGTGGATTCCGCTTATCACTTCGTCTACGATCAATACGCTGAAATGGCTGGATTGGACGGAGAGCATGGGAACGCAATATGAGCCTACGTATCTGAGGCCAAGTTCAAGCATGGAGGCGTGGCGAAATAGAACCAACTTCCTTTTTGCGGAGAGGTTTTGTCTCCCGGAAAAGACTGTCGAGTCTGCGATGAAAGATTATGAGTTCAAATGCAATCTTCTGGAAAAGCCGTGGTGGCCTGTTTGGAGAAAATTGAGTCGAGGATTTCTTTATCGAGTGCCACTTGACGTATACCGTTCCAAGTTGATGCAAGGGGCAAGAAGATCCGATTTACGAGCACACATTGAGACTTCGGCAGAGAGCTTGCGACGGGCTGCAACGTTACGGCCGTACCTGAGCTCGGACGAAACATTCAATCGCAGAAAGGCGCAAATGTTAGAAGCAGTGAGTCGTGTTCCCGCCTGCATTCAGTTGTTGAGTAGTTTTGGCCGATAAGAATATAGGTTGCAGTTTTACCTCGCTCAAGCCAATAGCAAGGATATCGAAAGAGCCGCCCCACCGGGATTCATGATGAAGAGCGAGAGACCAATACGAATTCTGGTAGTAGGCCAAACTCCTCCGCCACTTGGCGGACAAGCGGTAATGATTCAGACGCTGCTGGATGGCACCTATGAAGGTGTCGAGCTTTTTCATGTGCGGATGGACTTCTCGCGCGACTTGAATGCATCAGGCAAGTGGGGAATCGGCAAGCTGTGGGTTTTGATTCGCGTAGTGATGGAGATTGTCTATTTCAGAGTGCGCAGGGCACCGGAAGTTCTCTACTATCCGCCGGCGGGTCCACGATTCCTTCCTGTAGCCCGCGATATGTTTGTGCTCTGTCTGACGCGCTGGCTTTTTCGATTAACTGTATTCCACTTTCATGCGAGTGGACTGACCGACTACAGGGCGCAATTGAACCCGGTCCTGAGGAAGTTATTCGATGTGGCCTATTCGCGGCCAGATGTAGCAATTCGTCTGAGCAAGAGCGCACCTGCCGAAGGCCCAAAGCTTGGCTGCAAGCGCGAATATATTGTTGCGAACGGTATTGAGGATAGTGCAGGCCATGAGATTGCAAGGCACAAGCAGATTGGTGAACCGGTGCGCATCCTCTTTGTCGCTCTTCTTACGGAGGATAAAGGGGTCTTGAAGGCGATCGAGGCAGTCCACACCCTTATCAAGGCCGGTGTACCTATCCAACTGACGTGCATGGGGCAGTGGGAGTCGAGCGAAATCGAATCGCGGGCAGAAGCTATGATAGATGCGGACCTGCGACATTTCTTTGATTTTCCCGGAGTGCTTGCTGGAGAAGATAAGTGGGAATATTTCCGCAGGGCGGATGTCTTTCTGTTCCCAAGCCACTTTCACTCTGAGACGTTTCCTCTCGTGCTTCTCGAGGCTATGTGCTTCAGCCTGCCAGTGGTCTCGACACATTGGCGTGGAATTCCTGACGTTGTCGAGGACGGAGCGAATGCGATTCTGGTGGGACCGCATGACATGACCGCATGCATCGCCGCACTCGCGTTATTGGTAGGAGATGAAAAGTTGCGATCAGAAATGGCAACGAAATCGCGCGAGCGGTTTACAGAAAACTTCACAATCGAAGCGCACAGGAAAGCGTTGGCGATTGTATTTCAATCATTGAAGGGAAGTGTATGAGAGTTTTCCTCACAGGAGCCAGCGGATTTATCGGAACCCATCTCATTGAAAGATTGCTCGAGCTTTATCCTGGGGTGGAGATTCAGAATGCCGACCTGGTTGCGCCCAAGCTGCGAACGCACGATCGGTACTGGGTGCAAGGGGATGTAATGAACAAGGAATTCCTGGTTTCACGCATTAAGGAATTCCAGCCAACGCATGTGGTTCACATGGCTGCGCGTACCGATCCGGACGGAGTGAGCGCAGCGGAATACAGCTTGAACACGCAAGGTTCGGCGAACGTGATTGAGGCGATCAAGCAGGCTGGTGCAGTCCATCATAGTGTCTTTTTCTCCACGCAGTATGTCGTAAAGCCGGGCCCACTGCCAACGACCGACACAGAGTATCGACCCGTGAATGCGTATGGCGAGAGCAAGAGCATGATGGAGGACCTGATTCGCGCGGATGCCGGCATCCCTGGCATCTGGACGATTGTGCGGCCGACAAATGTCTGGGGACCATGGCACCCACGTTACGCCGAGGAGGTTTGGCTGGTCATCAAGAAAGGCCGATATATTCACCCAGGGGGGAAGCCGGTGGTGCGCGCGTATGGGTACGTGGGCAATGTGGTAGAGTATGTTTGCCGCATAATTGCCGCTCCCCGCGAAGTTGTTGATCGAAAGACATTTTATGTTGGCGATCCTACGGCGGATATCAAGAATTGGGTTTCAGCTTTTTCAAAGGAACTCACAGGTCGCAAGCCACGAATTGCGCCCCGCCCTGTGCTGAGATCGATAGCATTGGTCGGGGATGTGGTGAAGCTGACAGGAAAGAAATTTCCGTTGTTCACGAGCCGTTACAGAAGCATGACGCAGGACTACCTTGTGAACATGGAACCTACGTTCGCTGCGCTGGGTCCGCCTTTATTCAGTGTTGACCAGGGCGTGAAAATAACGGTGGAGTGGCTGAGGACCCAAGGCAAGATATGGGAATGATCTGATCTGCGTTGCATAGGGTAAATACTGGGCAGCGCTCACCCCTCGAACTTTTGCGGGCCGCAGAATTTGGGCCCGGAGCCCAGCCCGCTACAATGGCGACAGCATGATTCGCTGTTTCTTGGTTCTCACATTTACTGCACTGGCTTCCGCCGCAATCGGCTGTGGGTATCACACAGTAGGCGCGGCCACTCATCTGCCGCCCGATGTGAAAACGCTGTCTGTGCCGGTTTTTGCCACGCGCACTGAGACCTATCACACGGAGACAGTGCTCACGAACGCAGTCATACGCGAGTTTGCGGGGCGCAGCCGGTTCCGCGTGACGCCGGACGAGAGCCCGGAAGCCGACGCGGTGCTGCACGGGACGATCCTCAAGGAAGCGGTTACGCCGCTGACCTACAACGCGTCGACTCAGGAATCGTCCAGCTTCCTGCTGACCGTGGTGGTTTCGGTCACGCTGAACGGCAGAGACGGGAAAGTCCTTTACGAGAACAAGAACTACGTATTTCGCCAGCAGTATCAATCGACCACGGATCTGCCCACTTTTCTACAGGAGAATCCGGCGGCGCTGGAGCGGCTGAGTCGCGACTTTGCTCGCGCGCTGGTGGCGGATGTGCTGGAAGGTTTCTGAACCTGGACAAATGAACGGCGCGGAGATTTTCATCTCCGCGCCGTTTTTCGTTCCGGGGGGAGGGAACTGTTCCAATGGAGTGGATCGAAAGACAGGCTGCGGTCATTCAGCGCGCAGATGCTAATCACTTTATGTGCCGGCCAGGCCAGGGACGCACATCCATGAAATGCGATTCTAGCCCAAATCGTAGTCTCCTGCGCTTGAGAGCAACGTTACGGGAGTCCAACGGGCCATCGCAGGCGGGGGTATTACTTCCTGATTAGTTAATACCTGTTGCGGCCACGGACAGGGGGCCGCATTGAGTCGATATTGGCAGTTCTGGTCACTTTTCATGCAGGCATTGGCCTCGGAGCGCAATGGAGGGTATTCTGGAACCGGATGATTGAAGCGATTCCAGATCGAAGGCTTTCTCCTCGGAGCGCGATCCTTTGACCGCCGGACGGTGGGGCGCGGGATTTGCCGCCGTGGCACGATTCGTCGCGGAAGTTGAAGCTGCCGCGGCTGGCAGAGGTTCGCTGCGGCCTGGCTATGTGCTGGCCGGCGACGAAGCCTTCCTGCTGGATCGCTGCCGGGCAGCCGTTCTCAAGGCGTTTGTGCCACCCGATCTGAAGGATTTCTGCCTCTCTGACCTGGACCTGAGTGGGACGTCGATCTTCGAAGCGCTGGACCGGGCTCAGACGCCTTCGCTGATGTCGCCGTTTCAGGTGATCTTCATCCGCAACGTGCGGCAGCTTTATACGCGAGGCGCCAAGAAGGAAGAATTTGCGGCTCTGGACCGGTATTTTCGCTCGCCGAACCCGCAGGCGCTGCTGATTTTTGTTGCCGACTTCCTGCGCATTCCATCCGATATCCGGCGCATGGAAATGGACGACAAGAACCGCTTCGAGCGGCTGACCGAGACGCTTGGTGAGCATTGCGGCATGGTAGAACTGGCACGCGTGAACGAGGAAGACGCGATGCGCTGGACGGCTGCCACGGCGCAGGAAGCGGGTGTTCGCATGGAAGGCGACGCGGCTCGCGAGCTGGTGGATGCGCTGGGCGCGGACATGATGATGATCTCGTCCGAGCTTGAAAAGCTGCTGCTGTACACGCTGGGCCGCGGCCGCATAACGTTAGGCGACGTGGAGACGATGGTGCTGGGAGCCAAGCAGCGCTCGCTGTATGAGCTGACGGACGCTATCAGCGCTCACGACAAGGTGCGCGCGCTGGCGGTGCTCCATGGGCTGTTGAATAGCTCAGATGGCGGTGAGGATTCTGCGATCGGCCATCTCTATATGCTGGCCCGGACCTTCCGTCAGATGCTTGTCATACTGGAGAAGAACGTGCGCGATTCGCGGGCAATCTGGCAGGCGCTTTGGCAGGGTTTCCGTATGCCGCCATTTGCTGCCGACGACCTGATCCGCCAGGCACGCCGGTACAAGAGCCGCCGAGAGCTTACGTGGGCGCTCAGGCTGGTGGCGCGCGCCGATCTGGAATTGCGGTCGTCTCCGCCAGATAAGCGGCTGGTGCTTGAGCGGCTGGTCTATGAGCTCGCATCTGAGCCGAAAGCTGCGCCGGCCATCTTTGGGGCACAGCTTTCATTCGAGGTTTAGAGTCGATTACTTTCCGGTCTTATCCAGAACCGCGTGGGCGAGGAAGGGCAAGCTGGGGTTCGCCTGACCATTGAGGTCAAAGACGACAATTTCATTCTGGCCTTTTTTCAGCCAAGGGGCCGGCAGATACAGAGTGCCTTGAGGGCCGATGTTCCAGAATCGGCCGAGCGGTTGGCCGTTGATGAAGACCTCGCCTTTGCCGAGAGATCGAGTATCGACGAAGGTGTCGGCCAGTTCGTCCACCTGAAATGTAGCTTGATAGAAGCATGCGCCGGAGCATTGCCGCGACTGATACGCGAGCTTGGCCACATTCTTCATAGGCAATGGATATATCTGCCAGCCTGTCAGAGGAGTATCAGCGAGAGTTACCTGGCGAGTTATGCCGGCGCGTTCTTGTGGAAACTTATGGCCGAAGTTTACGCGGCCTGTGTTCTCCACCAGAATGTCAAGGCGCGAGTTATCGCGCGTGACGTGAATACTTAGTGAGGATTGATTCAAATGCCTGTCGAGCGTTCCAACTAAAACTCCATCCAGATAGATTTGCGCGTAGCTTCGCAGCTCGTCGATGTGTAACTCGCCGGTTTGTGCATTTGCGATCGTGGTGCGATAGAGTATGTAGCCATAGCTCTGGCCTACATCTTCCATAGATAGAATTTTGCTGGACTCGGTTGGTTGCGGAAGGTTCAACCAAATGCTTGCCGAGCGCGTGAACTGGATCGAATCCAGGGTATGCGCGGGTAGCGGCGGAGGCGGAGGCGGCGGGGTTACACCGGTGACTTTGCTTATAACATCACGGAAGAGAAAGAACTTTGGTTTCAGTTCTCCGCTTTCACTTACAGGGACATCGTAGTCATAACTGGTAATATCGGGCTCGTATTTTCCGGCGTCGATGTTAGCGCCGTTCATCCATCCAAAGCTGGTTCCACCATGAAACATGTATAGGTTGACGGAGTAACCTTGCTCCAGCATCCATTGCAATTCCTGCGCATCGGCGGCGGGGTTGGTCGTGTGATGTTTGCCTCCCCAGTGATCGAACCATCCATCCCAGTATTCGCCGCACATGCGTGGGCCGTTGAGACGGACCTTGGCAAATTTCGCAAACTCAGCCTTCGCGCTGCCGCTGCCAAAGTTGATGACAGCAGGGAGTTCGGCAAGCGATCCATTGGGTAACTCATCGGCGCCGTCGGCGGTATAGAGCATGGCTCGATCGAAGCCGGAATCCAGCAGAAGATGATGGATTTGCTCCATGTAGTTATGATCCGAGCCAAATGAACCGTATTCGTTCTCAACTTGAACGGCAATGATCGGGCCGCCGTTGCCGCTTTGCAGAGGAGCCAGCTCCTGCCCGAGACGATGCAGCCATCGCGTGGCCGCAGCCATGAACGCGGGGTTCGATGTACGCACTTCCATGTCCGGCTCGTGCAGTAGCCACGCGGGATATCCGCCGAAATCCCACTCCGCACAGACGTATGGGCCGGGCCGCAAAATAACGTAGAGGCCTTCCTGCTGCGCCTCGCGTATGAACTCGGTGACGTCATTCTGGCCGGAGAAATCGAATTGCCCCGGCGATGTCTCATGCAGGTTCCAGAAGACATAGGTCTCCACAGTGTTCAAGCCCATGGCGCGCGCTTTCCGCAGACGATCTCGCCAGTAAGCGCGAGGCACGCGGGCGTAATGAATGGCGCCGGAGATGATCTGGAAAGGCTTCCCATCGAGCTCGAAGTGATCACCATTGGCGCGGAGCTCATGGATAGCTGGGGATTGCTCGGCTAGTGTATTAGTCGCTGAGCTCAGGCCCAATGACAATAGCGCGGCGAAGGCAATGAGAGACCATTTATACATCTTCAACCAATCTTTCTTTTGAACCTTGCATTAGTGCGTCGAATTCCTAACTACCGCCTCGGATTCGCTTCCAACGTGAGCACCTGAAAGGGCGCCAGATGGAATGTGTGAGGCTTGCCGGCTTCTAACTCGATTGCAGGTTGCGAGGCATCGGCTGCCCACGGACTATGCGCGCTGAATTTCCGCGCCGCGCCTGCGGGCAGCTCAAACGCTTGTGCAACATCGACAATTATTTCTTGTGCATGGGTGCTTGGGTTGCGCAGGGTGAGAATAGCCTTCTTGGGCGACCAGGCGGCCCAGCCATAGACCTGCAGCCATCGTGGATCACCGCCGACCCAGTGATTGTCTACAAGCGTGGAGGCATTGCTGCCCGACCACTTTGCGGTTTCAGCCAGCACATTCCAATCGGCCTCAGTCAGTAGCGAAGGAGTAATGTACATTTCCTGCAACTGCGTTCCGGTGCCGAAATAAGAACGCACCTCGTTTGCAAAATCGTTGCCGGGATCAGTGGAAAGATGCGGCGCTTTCTGCGCAAATACAATTCCATGCAGCATAAGTGAGTTCAACGGATAAAGCCTGCCAGCCTTGACGATTCTGTCATAGGTGTCCCCATCGCGATAAGTGATCCAGCGCTCGCGGTCGGTGCCCACGCCGGCGAATTCCGTATCATCGCCGCCGCGCCAAATTGAGTCCGCATAAAAAAGCCAGAACGGTGAAGGCCAGGTTCCGGTGGTGAGATTGATGTACAGGTCGGGTTTCAATTTGCGCAGATCGCCGATGAGATGAATGGCAGCATCGAAGTCCGAGCTGAACGCGCTGCCTTTCACTACCTGGTCCACATTTCCGGTGCCGTCGAATTTGAATTGGTTTATGCCGTAATTGGAAACCATTCCGGTGACTGCGTCGTGAAACAGCGCGTAGTAGCGCGGTCCTGACAAAGCCAGTCCGCCATCGACGATTTCGTAGCCATCGCGTTTCGCGGTCGCGACGCGGGCCTGCTTTGAAGGGCCATAGCCGCCCCAGGGCGAGAGCCAGACGCCGGGCGCGGTGCCGTATTCGGCTGCCGCTTCTTTGAGCGGCTGAAAACCGTCTTTGAAGTCGGGGCGAATCTTCCAAAGATCGTTTGTGTTGTCCCATCCGTCATCGAAAAGAAATGAATCGAGAGTTACCCCGCGCTTCTTGTTCAATTCATCGCCGAAAGCGTGAATGCGATTCAATGCTTCCGGCTGAGTATATTGATTGAAGTATCCGATATCGAACCAACTGTTGTAGTGGAGAAAAGTGCGGTAAGGATGCGCGCGCTCGCGTTCGAGATAGGTCAGAAACGCGCGGCGCATTTGTCCTGTTGGTGCAACGCCGACTACTGAAGAAAATTGCGCGGATTGACCTGCGCCGATAGGAACGCCGCTGTGTAACTCGCTAACTCCGCGATCGCCGACGGTGCTACTTTCCGAAAGAGGCGACTCGAAGCCAAGAAAGAAATTGCCGGCGGTCAACGGAGAGCCCTTTACGGTTCCGGCCACAGCGATGCTTGGGGAACGCGCATCAATCATCACCACGCCGTTCAGTGGCAATGATTTGGCGCCCGCAGTGATTGTGAGAATCTGGCGAATGTAAGTGGAGCCTTGGCGCAACGTTAGCGCCCAGTCAGCCTGAAACTGGCCGGCGGGGTCAGCGAGTGGATGGTGAATCGTAACTCCCGGCAGCCGGTCGGATGCACGCGACGCGGAAGGATCGGCGGTGATCTGTTCGACTTTTGCCGGACCGGAAACCAACAGGTCGGAAGCCCGCAATACACCGACATCTGTAAGCGATAAGAAGAAGGGACCATCCAGTTTCAGGGTTGCGTCCGTGAACTCGGCATGCGGTGCTTTGTCCCGGATCACCAGTGAATTCAGGCGTCCTTCGCGGATTTGCCAGCTTGCCTCGATGCGCTCATTGTGCAGTGCGCCTCCGGCTTGTCCATCGAGCGCGACAACGGGATCGCCTGCGCCACTGTCGATGGACGCCTGTGAAAAGGCAGCGGCCAGATTCAGCGAACCGAGCCCCGCAAGCAGCGCCATGACTTTGATTGCAAGCAGTACCGCACGGGATTGCATCCACAGGACTTTCACTGGCCCCTCCTCGTTCAGGGAACAGTTTATCCGAGTTGAGCCGGATTCAGGACATGCCTCGGTCATTGAGCCACGGGCCGTATTGCTGATCGAGGCCCGAGCTGTGATCGACGTACCAGTCGCGCAGGAAGGACAAGAAGGAACTCATCTCAATACCATTGCCATATTGCAGACGGTGGGCGGAGTTCAGCATCCGCGCCAGCATGCATTGATGCTGCGCGCGATGTTCCGCAAGGCCGGGAAACCCTGCCCGCTCCATCAGACTTTCTTCGCTGGAAAAGTGCATTCTGGTGAACTCAATCAACTGGTCGAGCGACTTGCTTATGACTTCGCGCCCGCTTCCATTCGCCACCGCCTGGCACAGTTCATTCATGGCGTCCATGACAATTCCATGCTGGTCATCCATGGCAGTTACGCCGACGGTACAGGCTGGGTTCCAAGTTAGAAGAGCCACATGAACCTCCGCTAATAGCTGAGGAACATATCGGATGGGTTGTAACATGCATTACGGGTAATTGTGTCAATCGAGTTACAAAGGTTTGGTGTGCTGCTTCGAGCGGCGCAGGTGCGCACGGGAAATTTGTCTAGCGGAAGAGCAGAATGGAGGGGAGAACCGTGATCACACCTGCGAACGTTGTCGCCGCCCTTCTCACGCTCATGCCCTTAGTGGCAGCGGCGTTGTTTCCACGATTCGCGGCGGGGTGTGCTCGCAGGCTTCCACTTTGGGCGCAAATTGTATGTCCGGCGGCGTTGAGCGCGCCCTATGTAATTGTCGCGTGCGCTGCTGGACAGTTTCAGTGGGGCTGGTTTGCGCTTTATGCTCTGCTGCCGATGGCGGTGGCGGGATTGCTTCTTCAGGCCACGCGCGTTGATCCGGCCCAACACGGAAACTGGCGGGATTTTTTAGTGCTGGCAACACTGGGCCTGGCCGTCGATCTGCGCTGGTTTGAGAGTGCTTGGCCGGCGCACATGGCTATCTTCAACAAGATGCTTTTGCTGGATGCCGGTATTTATGGCTTCATCGGGCTGCGGAATTTGGAGGGAACTGGCTTCGACATTCGGCTGCGATTGCGCGATGCGGGAATAGGCCTGCGCGAGATGATTTTCTACACGCCCATAGCACTCGCGTTGGGGCTGGGACTGGGTTTCCTGCATCCGCACATGGAGTGGCCGGGTCTGGCGCCAATTGCAGGCGCATGGGCATTCACGTTTCTCTTTATCGCGGTTCCCGAAGAGCTATTTTTTCGCGGTTGGCTGCAGAATCTTCTCGAGCGCCGTATTGGCCGCACTGCCGCGTTGCTCATTACGGCGGTGCTGTTTGGGCTCTCCCACTTTAACAAGCGGGCAGTGCTTTTTAATTGGCGCTATGTATTGCTGGCCGCGGTGGCGGGCATTTTTTATGGACGGTCGTGGCGGGAGGATAGACGCGTGGGAGCGTCCGCAATCACACATGCCACGGTCGACACAATCTGGTCTCTATGGCTTCGATAACTGGGGCGGAGATGACCTATTCGGATTGTGAATGTGATGGCCATAGGTGAGATATCCGAGGCCAACCCGCATGTTATGGCTCACCGGGCCGGGTATTGTTATGGCAATCGCTATGCCGAAGATGGCGTGTGCCATGGCCAGCGGATAGAGGTTTCGGTAGCGGAGAAAGAGCATGCACGCGGCATAGCCCCAGATGAGCGTGACCGGCGTAAGGATCGGATTGGGCAGGTGCGCAAGCGCGAACAGGCCAGCCGCCAGCAGTGCCGCGGATCTGTCGCCCTTCGTCAAGCCGAGGATGCGAGGCAGGAAGAATCCCTGCAGGAGAAGCTGCTGGAAGCAGGCCCAGAGTGCATAGGCCCAATAGGTTTTGACGAATGCGAACACGCCGCCTTCGGGTAAGCGCAGAGTGTGAAGGTAAACAGCCACCACCACGGCAATCGCAGCCAGAAACATCGCCGTACCTGTGATCCATAGGGATTGGAAGAAATTTGCTGTTCGCAGCCCCATTGGCTTCAAGCCGTTGAATGAGAGGCCGACGAAAATCACGATAGCAGCGGCTGCAAACCACCACAGCAGTTTCTGCCAGGGGCGCGG
>Ga0206847_10278_pt1 | contig 15182 bp, 17 predicted proteins | sample Alteio_BWOrgCont_17_FD_152880 | JGI IMG/M metagenome (GOLD analysis project Ga0206847, IMG submission 152880) | Enriched cells from forest soil in Barre Woods Harvard Forest LTER site, Petersham, Massachusetts, United States -... | ecosystem: Environmental > Terrestrial > Soil > Temperate forest >... | reverse complement strand
TAGCCCAGAAAAAACTCGTGCCCATTGCCCCGCCCGGATGGGTCGATAACGCGCACCACAAAATCGGCCGCATCATTTTCAGCGAAATATTACCGTCTTTTTGCCACGCGGAATAACGAACATAAAAATTCCCCCTTCCCGGCCATTTCCCCGCGTGCCATTCTAACCCCACAACCGGTTGACTGTGCGGATAAGCTCTTGCGAAAGACGGTACGTCAGAGTCCTCGCTTTCCTTGTATCCGTGCTTTTATTTGAAAGCTGTCTGGCAGTGCGTGCTACTAAAGTGCACGGGTTCTCCCCTCCAAAAGAATGGGAAAGGTGGCCGGCCACGCGAGGGGTTTATGGAAAACGAAATTATTTAAAAATCACCGTCTTTTTGCCATTCAGAATAACCCGGTGCTCGATATGGAATTTGAGCGCGCGGGCAAGCACGGCGCATTCGATGTCGCGGCCGATGGCGGTTAAATCGCCGGGCGTATGCGTATGGTCGACGCGCGCCACTTCCTGTTCTATGATCGGGCCTTCATCAAGGTCGGTGGTCACATAATGCGCCGTGGCGCCGATAATTTTTACGCCGCGGTCAAACGCCTGCTGGTAGGGCCGCGCACCTTTGAAACTCGGCAAAAACGAATGATGGATATTAATCGCCCGGCCCGCCAGTTTTGCGCAAAGCTCAGCCGATAAAATCTGCATATAGCGCGCCAGCACCACCGTATCGATGTTGTGCTTGGTGATGATATCGAGAATTTTAGCTTCGCCTTTATCCCCGCCTTGAGCGGGGATCTTTTTGCTCGATTTAAGGGGATCCCCGCTTTCGCGGGGAATGGGGTTATAATAAAACGGAATGCCATGCCATTTAGCCGTTTCCTCCCAGTCTTTATGATTGGAAATAATTGCCGGAATCTCAATTGCCAGCTGGCCGGTTTTATAGCGGTACAATAAATCATTCAGGCAATGGCCATATTTCGACACCATAATCAGCACGCGGCTTTTTTGCGCTTTTGGAATAATCTGCCAGCGCATGCCGAAGCGCCTGGCCACCTTTGCCTCGAAGCGTTTGAGCAATTCTTTTTCCGCCGGCCCGCCTTTTTCCATGGCGAATTCCACGCGCATGAAAAAAATGCCCGTCGAATCATCGCCAAATTGCGCCGACTCAATAATGAAGCCGTAATTCTCCGCCAAAAACCCGGTCACCACCGCCACAATGCCGCGCACGTCTTTGCAGGAAATGGTGAGGATATAGCGCGGTAAGGTGACAGGTGACAGGTGTCGGGTGTCAGACATATTTATCCTTGCGCTTTATAAAGGCCATGCAACATGCTCGAGATTTGTTGGTACTCATCACGCCAGAGTTGCCATGTGGTTTGGTCGATATATTCCAGGTCATAACAATATCGCGCCCACATTCTTACCTCATCGCTTGAGCCAATTGCAATCAGCAAAAAGCGCTTGAATTCAGGCTTGGAATGAAACTGTTTAGCCACGCCTTCAACAATATTCGCGCATACGGATTTGCTCGCACGGCGGATTTGATCCGCGAGCGAAAATTGCTCATCTTTTGGAAATTTCTTACTGGCTTTATGTATAATTAATGAAATACGATAAGCGCACTTAAATATTTCCAGCTTCTCAAAAGGTATAAATTTATCTTTTCCGTCACCTGACACCTGTCACCTGACACCTTTCTTAATGAGCGCCACTAACTCCGGATTATGCCTCTGCAAGCGGCATTCAAACCGCGTGCCCTTGCCCTTGGACGATTCCAGATGCACCTGCCCGCCATGCAGATCCATGAAGCTTTTCACGATGGAAAGGCCCAGCCCCGTGCCCGAGCGCTGCGAGGATTTTCCGCGCGCGGCCTCCTGGTTGCGGCCTTTATAGAACGTGCTGAACACGGCTTCCTGCTCTTCCGGCGGAATGCCCTGCCCCTGATCTTCCACCCACAGCACAATATCGTCGGGTTCTTCCTCGCGCGCGCCGAGCGTGATTTTTCCGCCATCCTCGGAATATTTAATGGCGTTGGACAGCAGGTTAAACAATATCTGCTTGATGCGCGTTTCGTCGGCGGTCATTTTACCGATCTTGGACGGGCATTTGAATTCGATGGTAAGATTCATCTCCCGCGCGCGCGCCTGAATCAGCGACAGTACCGATTTCATCATCGCATAAATATCGAATTTGCTCACTTCCAGCCGCATATAACCGGCTTCCACGCCCGCCAGATCGAGAATGTCGTTGATGAGATACATCAGATGCTGCGACGACTGGTGAATGCCCTCAACATATTCTTTCTGTTTTTCACTGAGCGAGCCAAAATATTCCTGCTTGAGCATTTCCGAAAACCCGCTGATCGATGTCAGCGGCGAACGCAATTCATAAGACACGTTAGCGAGGAATTCGCTTTTGAGCCGGTCGGCGGCCTGCAGTGCCTCATTGCGTTCGCGTAAAGACCGCTCCACCAGCGTGGAATCGGTAATATCGAGATAGGTAATCAGCGTTGCGCCGTCGGGCAGCGGCACTTTGCGCCAGTCAATCACCTTGCCGTCGCTGCGCTCTAAGCGCTTGGATACCTGCTCGCGCGATTGCATCTCATGCACATGGTTCTGCTTGAAATTTTCCCAATCCGTATAGAGATACAGATGCTTGCAGCGCTCCACCAGATCGCGCCCGTGCGGTTCGGAGCGCGCCGTTTCCGCATCGATATCCCACAGCACCAGAAACCCCGGATTGCTGAGCTTTAAGAGCCCGTCTTCGCCGAATACCGCCACCGCCTCATGCAGATTATCGAGCGTTTCGCGCTGCACGGCGATGAGCGTATTATACGAGCGCTCCAGCGCCAGCCGGTCGGTCACATCTTCATAAGCGAACATGATACCGCCCAGCGCGTGCGGAATGGCGATCACGCGCAGGGAACGGCTATCGGGCAGGTAGAAAAATTCCTCGCGCGGTTCGATAAGATCGGTGAATAATTTGATCTGAGACTGCTTGAATTGCTGAAAATTAGCCTGTTCCGGCAGCTTGCGCTTTTCGCGCAGATTTTCCAGAATTTCGCCATAAGTGGGCTGCGTATCGAGCCACATCTCATCGAATTTCCAGAGCGCCACGAACGCATAATTGAATGATTTGAGTTTCATGTCCGCGCCGTAAATCGCCATGGCCGAAGCCGAGCTTTCCAGCAAATCCGATTGCGCGGAAATATGCCGGTCCAGATCTTCCTGCAATATTTCGACTTCCGAAATATCCGTCGCGAAACCGACCGAAATATGTTCCTGCGGCACCGGCAATTCGCGGATTTCAAAAAGCCTGCGCGCGCCGCCGACCACGATATGCCGCCGGTCGATGACCGGCTTGCCGCTCTCCATTGCCTGCCGCGCTATCACCCTGGCTTTCAGGTCCAGCTCGGGCGCGCCGCCGCCATCGGCTTTGTCAGCATCCTCCACCGCCTCGCTATAGGCGATATTATAAAAATGCACCGCCATATCCCTGCCGCGCTGCCAGATGGGAAACGGCGCCATGTTGATAATGGTGGAAACGTTTTTAAGTTCGGTTTTAAGTTTTTCGTTTTCCTGGCGAAGCCTTATAATAATAGGGTCGGGCGCGGAGAGCGAATCGAACGATTTGATGCGATGGCGCGAGCTGTAGGTAAAAAACAGCACGATCATGGCTGCCATTACCGCAGGAATAACCACCATATAGAAGGTAACGGGACCGAAAGGCATGAAAGCATGTGTAACAAAGGTTAGATGAATTTTTTATAATCCAATCGCAACCGCCTGTCATGTGAATTGGTGACGAATTATTGCAGCGGCCTTACGCGCACAGATTCGCCTTCCGCCGTATTCGTCAATTTGTTTTCACCGCAAAGATCAATCGGTGCATTAGGCGGCCAATTGAGCGCCTTCGCGGCATCTTTAATATCAACGCGCCAGTTTGTTTCATCATTGAGTTTAATATGCTGTCCCTGCTCGGTGACGGCCGCAATGCTATATCCGGTGGACCATGATTCGCATTCTTCCTTTGCCGAAGCGGGCACCGCATTACCGCAGACAAATGCGCACAACCCAACCATGAAAAAACGTTTCATCATGGGATTTAATACCGGTAAGCATCCGGCTTGAACGGACCTTCCTGCTTCACGCCGATATAATCCGCTTGTTTCTTAGTAAGCTTGGTGAGCTTCACGCCGAGTTTTTCCAGATGCAAGGCCGCCACTTTTTCATCAAGATGCTTGGGCAATACATAGACGTCGTTTTTATAATTCTTGTGATTGATCCACAGCTCAATCTGCGCCAGCACCTGATTGGAAAAACTCGTGCTCATCACAAAGCTTGGATGACCCGTTGCGCAACCCAGATTCACCAAGCGGCCTTTGGCGAGCAGAATAATGCGCTTACCATCGGGAAATTCCACCTCATCCACCTGCGGTTTTACTTCCGACCATTTGAAGTTTTTGAGCGCGGCCACCTGAATCTCGCTATCGAAATGCCCGATATTGCACACAATCGCGCGGTCTTTCATCAGGCGCATATGCTCAAGCGTGATGATGTCCTCATTGCCGGTGGCGGTCACAAAAATATCCGCCTGCGGCGCGGCTTCTTCCATCGTCGTCACCTGATAACCTTCCATGGCCGCCTGCAACGCGCAGATGGGATCGATCTCGGTGATAATTACACGCGAACCCGCCGTTTTGAGCGATGCCGCGCAACCCTTACCCACATCGCCAAAGCCAGCCACTACAGCCACTTTACCGGCAAGCATCACGTCCGTTGCGCGCTTCAGCCCATCGGGCAGCGATTCACGGCAACCATATAAATTATCGAATTTGGATTTGGTGACGGAGTTATTCACGTCAATCGCCGGCACTTTGAGTTTGCCCGCTTTCACCATCTCATGCAGACGATGCACGCCGGTGGTGGTTTCTTCAGAAATACCTTTGATGTGTTTGAGCAGTTCAGGATATTTATTATGCATAACCAGCGTCACATCGCCGCCATCATCGAGAATCATGTTGGCCGTCCAGCCATTGGGCCCGCGCAAAGTCTGCTCGATGCACCATTCATATTCTTCCTCGGTTTCGCCTTTCCAGGCAAATACCGGAATGCCCGCCGCGGCAATGGCCGCCGCCGCCTGGTCTTGCGTCGAGAAAATATTGCAACTCGACCAGCGCACTTCCGCGCCGAGCGCGATCAGCGTTTCAATCAGCACCGCCGTTTGAATGGTCATATGCAGGCAACCGATGATTTTTGCGCCTTTCAGCGGCTGGCTTTTGCCGAATTCGCGGCGCAAGCTCATAAGGCCAGGCATTTCGCTCTCGGCGATGGAAATTTCCTTGCGGCCCCATGCGGCAAGCGTTATATCGGCGACTTTATAATCCGAAAAACTGGTCTTGGTTGCGGTGGCGGGCATGAGATTTCCTTTCGATTAAACAGGCCGGAAAGTTAGTGCAGACTGGGCCCAAAGGCAAGTCCTTTGTCATCCCGGTGGAGGCCGGGATCCCGCTATTTGTCTTGGATATCGATGACTGTGCCGGAACCGCACAGTTTCAGCACATCCAGCAAATCCGCCAACGCCAACGCCACGCAACCTTCCGTGCCCGGATAACCCGGCTTTGCGAGATGCAGAAAAATAGCGCTGCCTTTGCCCGGAACCGGGGACTCATCGTTGTATCCCAGCGGCACGATGAGGTCATAGACATGCTCATCCCGCCAGAGGCGCTCGTAACTCCCTCCCCCGTAGGGGGAGGGCTGGGGTGGGGGCATTATTTGTTCTGCAGAGCAAGTATGCCCCCCACCTAACCTCCCCCCTACGGGGGGAGGAATAAGGATATGCTTATTATAATCAGTACTCTTCGGATCATCGCACCAGCCGTCATTTTCATGGATGATATGCAGCGGCAATTCCGTCTGCGGCATCGCCAGCCTATCCGCACGATACCAGCATTCCCGCAGCGCGAATGTGCCGATGGGCGTGGCGCCATCGCCTTCTTTTTTATCCTTGGAAAACCCGCCTTTGCCGATGGCGCAGACATACGCCTTGCCGCCCCATTCCAAACGATTATTTTTAACAAGGATTTTGCTCACGCGCCAACTTAGCGCGATTGCCCGCGAGTTGCAACAGGCCCGGGGCCGATGGCGGGCGCGGCCATGGAATAACCTCTTTCAGCCACTTCCTCGCGATACCCCTCGCCCCAGTAATTTTTGCCGCTCATATAGCTCTGAATATATTGCTCGTCGATTTCGAGCTTTTTAATTTCTTTCATGGTCGCAAGTCCCACGATCGCACTGCCGCCCGCCATGGCCGCATATACGAGCGGCTTGGCCAAGGGCAGAAATGCCTCCATGGTCGCTGTGGTCATAAGGCTTGGCAATAGAAAAGGCAGGGACGCCGCCAATGCAAGCCCCCCAACCACAAGCCCCGCGCCGATCAATATGCCTTTTATTTTTACGTTGAGTTTACGCTGGGCGAGATCTTCCTTCATCGCCACCAGCTCGGGATTTGCATTATAGGGCGCGACAATGCTCATATCGCTCTCCCGCCTTTATTCGGGCCGCGATCACCCTCGCGCGCGGCAAAAGACCGCCCATCCATACCCGGCGCTTGCAGCATGCCATATCCCTGCTCGGCCACTTCCTGCCGATAACCCGCGCCCCAGTGATTTTTGCCGCTCATATAGCTTTGCAGCATTTCCGAATCCAGCTGAAGTTTGGTGGATTCTTTCATGGTTGCCACCCCGGCAATGAGTCCGCCTGCCATCATGCCTGCGCCTCCGCCCATCATAACTCCCATTAGTGTATTCATGGCTGTAAGCGATGCTCCCACTTCTGCGAATCCCGCCACAGCCGGCGCCAGCAATAATGAGGGAACGATAAAGGCGCCAAGAGCAGCGCCTGCTAATACGAATAGACCTGTAATAAACATCCTTTTGATTACCAATTGCTTACCGCGTTCGGCAATATCTTCCTTCATCACCGATAATTCGGGATTGGCATTATAAGGAGAGGTAACCATAAAAGCCTCATCATTGATTATGCTTTTATTTTACCACAGTCTTTTTGCTGGCAGGATGAAACTTTTATGACATGCAGATGACAATAAATAATCAAGCAAATTCAACGTATTATTTATGCCTGCTTGACCAGAATCGGCTTTTTAGCAAGCTTTTCCATCACATTTTTTACAATCTGCTCCGCATTCAGCCCCGCCAGATCATACATCGCTTTGGGCGTATTCTGCTCGATAAACTGGTCCGGTAAAGTAAGCGGCAAAAGCTGCGTTTTTCCATCCAGCAAACCGTTCTGCGCGGCGAATGTCAGCACATGCGCGCCGAAGCCGCCGATGGCATTTTCCTCCACCGTAATCACCAGCTCATGGTTTTTCATGAGGCTGCGAATGAGCGCCTCATCCAGCGGCTTGGCGAATCGCGCATCGGCCACCGTGGTTGAAATACCCGTTTCTTCCAGCTGCGCCGCGGCCTTCAAACATTCCTGCAAGCGCGTGCCGAGCGATAACAGCGCCACGCGTTCACCCTCGCGCACAATGCGCCCCTTGCCAATTTCCAGCGGCACACCCACTTCCGGCAGCGCCACGCCCGTGCCTTCGCCACGCGGATAACGCAGCGCAATCGGGCCATCATCGTATGCCGCGCAGGTCGCCACCATATGCACGAGCTCCGCCTCATCGCTGGCGGCCATCACCACGAAATTCGGCAAGGTGGCCAGATACGTCACATCGAACGATCCCGCATGGGTGGGCCCGTCTGCGCCGACAAGCCCTGCGCGGTCCAGCGCAAAACGCACCGGCAATTTCTGAATCGCCACATCATGCACCACCTGGTCATAAGCGCGTTGCAAAAACGTCGAATAAATCGCGCAAAACGGCTTATAGCCCTGCGTAGCAAGGCCTGCCGCAAACGTCACCGCATGCTGCTCGGCAATGCCCACATCGAACATGCGATCGGGAAACGCTTTCTCAAATAAATCCAGGCCCGTGCCCGACGGCATGGCCGCGGTGATGGCGATAATCTTCTCATCCTTGCGCGCTTCTTTGATCAGGCTTTCGGCAAACACTTTCGTATAGCCCGGCGCGCCCGCGGCCGATTTTTTCTGCGTCCCGGTGGATACGTCAAAGGTCACGACGCCATGATATTTATCGTCCGATGCCTCGGCAGGCGCATAGCCATGGCCCTTTTGCGTCACCACATGCAACAGAATCGGCCCCGAATCTTTTTCATTTTTGATGTTCTTCAAAACCGGCAACAGATGCGCCAGATTATGCCCGTCGACCGGCCCCACATAATAAAATCCCAACTGCTCGAACAATGTTCCGCCCATGGCGAAATCGCGCGCGAAATGTTCGGTCTTGCGCATGAGGCGCGCCAGCGGCTCGGGGAATTTTTCCGCCACCATCTTGCCGATATCGCGCAGCTTGTGATACGGATGTGAAGAGAGTAACCGCGCCAGATACGCGCTCATCGCTCCCGTAGGCGGCGCAATCGACATATCGTTATCGTTCAAAATCACAATCAGCCGCGAGCCCAACGAACCGGCGTTATTCAGCGCCTCGAACGCCATACCCGCGCTCATCGCGCCATCGCCGATCACCGCCACCACCTCATGATTTTTCTTATCGAAATCACGCGCTACCGCCATGCCGAGCGCCGCAGAAATAGACGTGGAGCTATGCCCCGCGCCGAACGGATCATACACGCTTTCCTCACGCTTGCAGAAGCCTGATAACCCGCCCGGCTTGCGGAGTGTGCGGATACGATCACGCCGACCGGTCAGAATTTTATGCGGATAAGATTGATGCCCCACATCCCAGATAACAATATCTTTGGGCGTATTAAACACATGATGCAGCGCCACGGTGAGCTCCACCACGCCAAGCCCCGCGCCCAGATGCCCGCCCGTCTGCGAGACAGCATCAACGGTTTCCGCGCGCAGTTCAACCGCAAGCTGTTCCAGCTGTTCAAGCGTCATGCCCCGGATATCTTTGGGATCATGCACCGTGTCTAATAGCGGAGTGTTACTCATACACTGTAGTTTTACAGGGATATCCGCTTATTGTACAGGGTCTAAAAAAAGCTGCCGCTGATCATTTTTTCACCATCGCGCACAACCACCGTGCCGCCGCCCGTCAGATTATAGGTCCCATCCGGCAGAGGCACCGGCAGCCCCTGGGCGTTCAGGGTGAATACGCGGGTGCCGTAAAAGCCTATTTTCTGGTTATTGCCGTTCGCCTCAAACTGCGCGCGGCTATAGACCCTCTCCGGAATGTCCCTTATCACATTTTTCGGAATATTCATGGAATGCGGCTGTCCTTCATCCTGCAAAGTGGAGCGGGGAATCGAGCTATCCGTGGGCGGCGGTGGATAATAACTGTCGTCCGGCGTTTTCTGCTGGCCGGGCTGCGGCTGGGGTTCTGCGCTTAAAACGCTGCCGTTGGGATAAGCATTGCCCGAATCCTGCTGCTCGCTATTGGTATTAGGATTATTGCCATTATTACGCGGCTGGCCGAATACGACCCCTTTGTTGTTTTTAAACATGCTGCCAAAGGAGTTCGATTTTTTATTATATTCTTCAATGGCGTTCACCAGCGGATCGCCCTGCTTCATTTTAAGCGCATGTTCTCGTTTGGCCTCCTTAACAGGATCGCGGCCGCCGAACACAATCAGCAAAATGATCGTAAAAATAATGGCGACTATGTAGGGCACTCTCATAAGCCAATTATACCCCAGGAAATCTGTTTTTGCACGCGATTATATTACGCCCAAGCACCAGAGAAGTATGGCTTTTTGCGCATGCAACCGGTTTTCCGCCTCATCAAAAACCTTCGACTGGGGGCCGTCGATCACCTCCGCCGTCACCTCCTCGCCGCGATGGGCGGGCAGGCAATGCAGGAAAATCGCGCCCGGCGCGGCCAGCTTCATTAGAGCGGCATTCACCTGATAGGGCGCCAGTAATTTGATCTGCGCATCGGCATCCGGATCGCCCATCGATACCCACGTATCGGTGATGACGCAATCGGCATTCCGGGCGGCCTCCTGCGGCGATTCCATAATATCGATTTTTCCCCCATGTTTGCGCGCCCATTCCACCACTTCCGGCAACGGATTTAACTGAGGCGGACAGCCAATACTTAAATGACAGCCAAACAAAGCGCTGGCCTGAATCCAGCTTTGCGCCACATTATTACCATCGCCGATCCAGGCGATTTTCTTGCCTTTAATGGGGCCGCAATGTTCTTCAAACGTGAGGATATCCGCCATAATCTGGCAGGGATGGCTGAATTCGGTAAGGCCGTTAATCACCGGAATCTGTGCATTTTCCGCCAGCTCCATAAGCTTCTCATGGCTATGGCAGCGCAGCAAAATCGCATCCACATAACGCGACAATACTTTCGCCGTATCCGCCACCGTTTCGCCGCGCCCAAGCTGCAGATCATTACCATTAAAGCACAGCGCCTGGCCGCCCAGCTCGATCATAGCGACCTCAAAAGAAACACGGGTGCGCGTAGAGTTTTTCTCGAAAATCATCGCGAGTTTTTTAGTTGCCAGAAGGGCTGGCAACTGGCCTGCCGCGCGCTCCGCCTTCAGCTTTGCAGCATTGTCCAGAATATGGCGCAATGTTTTTGCATCAATGGCCGCAAGATCCAGAAAATGCTTCATACCCATGCCTCGCACATATTCCTCATAATACCGAGCGCCTCTTCCACATGCGGCGATTCGATAATAAGCGGCGGCACGATGCGAATCACATTACCTTCCGCTATCGTCGTGAGCAAATGCGCCGCACGGCATTTTTCTACAATTTCCATCGCCGAACCTCTGGCCTGAAGGCCGAGCATCAGGCCGGCGCCGCGCACTTCGGAAAATAATTCCGGAAAATCGCTCGCGAGCTTTTGCAGGCCGGATTTTAACTGCGCACCGACTTCTCTCACATGCTCAAAAAACCCCGGCGCAAACATCACATCCAGCACCGCATTTCCCACCGCCATCGCCAGCGGATTGCTGCCATAGGTGGAACCGTGCGAACCCGGCGTCATGGCGGCCGCCACCTTATCGGTGGTCAGGCACGCCGCCAGCGGAAAGCCGTTGCCGATGCCTTTGCCCGCCGTCACGATATCGGGCGTAATACCCGCCTGCTCATAGGCGAATAACGTTCCCGTGCGCCCCATGCCGCATTGCACTTCATCGATGAATAAGAGCAGCCCGTGTTTGTCGCACAGCGCGCGCAGGCCTTGCAAAAATTCTGCGGTGGCGGAATGGATGCCTCCCTCGCCCTGAATCGGCTCGACTAAAATCGCCGCGGTTTCCGGCATGATGGCCGCTTCCACGGACGCCAGATTATTAAATTCCGCCCGGTCAAATCCATCCACCAGCGGCTCATACCCCTTGCGCGCGATATCGTTGCCCCCTGCGGAAATGCATGCCAGCGTGCGCCCATGAAATCCGCCGCTCATGGTGATGACGCGGTAGCGCTCCGGCTGGCCGTTGGCATGATGGAATTTGCGGATCATCTTAAACCCGCATTCCACCGCCTCGCCGCCGGAATTACAGAAAAATACTTTATCGGCAAAGCATGCCGCCGTCAGCCGCTCGGCCATTTTCTCCAGGCCCGGCACGCGATACATATTGGAGCAATGCCACAAAATATCCGCCTGATTTTTAAGCGCCGCCACCAGATGCGGATGCCCATGCCCCAGCGCATTCACCGCAATCCCGGCGGCAAAATCCAGATACGCCTCGCCATCGGGCGAAAAGAGATACACTCCCTCGCCGCGCGCAATGGTGATGTTGGAACGCCGGTAAACCGGCAAGACCGCAGACATCGGCTAACTCATTATTTAGCAATTAGAAAAACGGCGATTATCTGCTTTGCCACAAGGCTTGTCAATTACAGAATAATATCAAAAATTGTTAGTTATTGGCTATATTTTATGTTACTATGGTCGACTAATTTATTATATATAATATAAAGGTAAAACAGTGGCTAACTTACCAAAAAAAGGCAGAGAGGACATAACCCCCAGTAATTCAGGTACAACTATGCTTGGTGCTAAGTTGGGAAAAGTTAAAAAAATGCAAATTGGCCATAAACGAATGCCAGATTCAGGAGAAGGAGAATTGGTGGATGTGCGGTTTATCTTTGATGAGACAAAATTAACGCCTGAAGAGAAGATGGGTTTTTCAGGCGCCGCCGGAGAAACATTTTCCGATACCCTGAAGGAATACCTTCAATCAAAGGGAATAAATGCGACTGGCGGAACGCATGGCAAGTGTATAACTACGCAAACAACAGCAGGTGGCCTTGAGATGAATAAGGGAGAATATCAGGTGATATTTGTCATGCCTGGCGCAGAGCATCAAAAGATGATCAACCACCAGAAAAAAATCAATTCAGAGTTAAAGGCTACACAATTACGCTAATAATTTCAGCTCTTCAGCCGATAACCCTTCTTAAACAAATGCATCGTTGCCAGCCATAGCACGGTATTAGTAGCCGTAAGCACCATCATGCCGGTGCCGATATAGCCGTCCGTATAGCCGATCAATGCATATCTAAACCCATCAATCATATAGAAAAACGGGTTGAAGTGGCAGATGATATAAAATAAGTCAGGCAACTGCCTTATAGAATAAAACGTTCCCGATAAAAACGCCAGCGGCGTCACGATATAATTGGTGATCGCCGAGAGCTGGTCAAAGCTTTGCGACCATACGCCGGTCAGCACGCCCAAGAGCGCCAGCATCACGCTTGCCGATATCACATAAAATAATCCGATCAGCGGATGCTCGCACGAAAACGGCACGAAGCAATAGACCGCCGCCATCACCACCACGCCCACCATCAGCCCGCGCACCACGCCGCCCACCACATAACTAAACGTAATTTCCGCGCCCGTCAGCGGCGGCATGAGGATGTCGATAATCACGCCCTGAATTTTGCCCAGCATCAACGAGCTCGATGTATTGGCGAACGCATTCTGCACGATCGCCATCATGATAAGCCCCGGCGCGATGAAACGGTTAAATTCAACGCCATCCACCAGCCGCGTTTTGCCGCCCATGGCGAGCGTCATAATGGCGAGGAACAAGAGCGTGGTCACCACCGGCGCGATGACCGTCTGGTTCCAGACTTTCATAAACCGCCAGATCTCGCGTTTGCAGAGCGTATAGACGCCGATGGTGTTGATCATCCCCGCCGCATGGCGGGGTCCGGTTTCATTGGAAAATTTAATCATACCAGACCCCGCAACAAGTGCGGGGTTGTATAGGTGCCGATGGTGTTGATGGATTGCATGTCAGGCCGGATGTTTCTTCAGATAGGCGATAGCATAAGGACAAACCGGCACAAGCGTTAAATGACTCGCCTTCGCGTCAGCAACCACGCCCGCCATCAGCTGCGCCGCGATGCCGCCCCCGCGCAACGCTTCCGGCACCTCGACATGCGTAATCAGCAGCCGGTTTCCCTCGCGCTTATAATCGGCGATGGACAGATGCCCGTCGGTGAGGAGTTCATAACGGGAGGCAGAGGGATTGTTGGTGATATTAGGCATAAAGGCGTCAGGTATCGGGTGTCAGGTGACAGAGCAGATTCTTATCTGACACCTGACACCTGCAACCTGTCACCTAGTTTCGGCGGTCGCCCATGAAGCGCAACAGATACATAAACATATTGATAAAATCGAGATACAGTGTGAGCGCACCCATGATGCTCACTTTAGCGAGCATATCCGCGCCACCGCCGATCTGGTAATACATGTTCTTGAGCTTCTGCGTATCATACGCCGTAAGGCCCACGAAAATCGCCACGCCGAGCACGGAAATAGCCCAGGCCATGCCTGAGCTGTGCATGAACATATTCACGATAGAGGCGATAATAATGCCGATCAGCCCCATAATCAGGAAATGCCCCATGCCAGTTAAATCCTTCTTGGTCGTATAGCCCCAGATACTCATCGCGCCGAAGGTTCCGGCGGTGACGAAAAACGTGCGGGCGATGCTCTCACCGGTATAAACGATGAAGATCGATGTCATCGAAAGCCCGATCAGCGTGGCAAATCCCCAATACACGGCCTGCGCAGTGGTAATACTCATGCGCTGAATTCCCATGCTGAGCCAAAGCACCAAACCGAGCGGCGCAATGGTAATCAGCCAGCCCAGCCCGGTCATACCCATATGCCCGTTCGGATTAACCGTATAAATCGCCTGCAGAAAAGCGGGCGAATTTGCGGCGACGAGCGCCACAATGCCGGTAAGCGCCAGGGCGCTTGCCATATAGTTGTAAATGCGCAGCATATAAGCGCGCAGGCCCGCATCGAAACCAACGGCAGAACGGGTCTGGCCATAGGGTTGTGCGGCAGTTGCGAAAGGATCGCGGAATTCCATAGGTTTAGCCTCCAAAATCGTGTGAATCCGGAGCATCCCCGGATGTGTGCATAGTATATGGGGTAAATCCCCATCGTTTCAAGTAAAACCGCACAAAATGCGACAAGTTATTCTTTTCACTTGAAATGCGGTAAATTTACCGATAAGAAAGCCATCCTTTTGAGCCGCCGGGCGAGGCATTGCCTTGGCTGCTCTTTATAACAACCTTTTTATAAGGATATCGAAAATGCCAAAACTGAAGACCAAATCGGGCTGCAAGAAACGTTTCCGTTTCACAGCCACCGGAAAAGTTATTTCCCCACAGGCCGGTAAGCGCCACGGTATGCGCAAGCGCACCAACCGCTTCATCCGCAATGCGCGCGGCACCACCATCATGGACGAATCGGATCAGCACCGCATCGTTCAATATATGCCCTACGGAGGTAAATAACCATGGCACACGCACAATCCGGCGCCAACCGCGCCCGTCGTAAAAAAATCCTGAAAATGGCGAAGGGTTATTATAACCGTTCGAAAAACTGCATCACCGTCAGCCGCGAAAAGGTCGAAAAAGGCTTGCGCTATGCATATCGTGACCGCCGCAACAAAAAGCGCACGTTCCGCAGCCTGTGGATTCAGCGCATCAACGCCGGCGTGCGCGAGCATGACATGGTCTATTCCCAGTTCATGAACGGCCTCCTCAAAGCCGGCATCGACATCGACCGCAAAGTCCTCTCTGACCTCGCCATCCACGAGCCGGCTGCCTTCAAAGCGATCGTTGAGCAGAGCAAAGCGGCGCTTTCCAAGAAAGCTG
>Ga0206847_10277_pt1 | contig 15185 bp, 16 predicted proteins | sample Alteio_BWOrgCont_17_FD_152880 | JGI IMG/M metagenome (GOLD analysis project Ga0206847, IMG submission 152880) | Enriched cells from forest soil in Barre Woods Harvard Forest LTER site, Petersham, Massachusetts, United States -... | ecosystem: Environmental > Terrestrial > Soil > Temperate forest >... | reverse complement strand
ATGGCGGCTGAGCGCTTTGCATAGGCCTGGCAGACTTCTTCCGTATGGTCGGGCGAGCAATCGTCGATTACCAGCACATCGGCGTCGGCGAGGGTTTTATTCCACACGCTTTCGGGGATAGCATCGAGCACGCCCTCAATATGCTTTTCCGCATTATACGCGACGATAAAAATCAGCAGTTTTTCAGTTTTATTCATAATGCCATACTAGCATAGTTATGTTACAACACCGTGACAATGCCCGTACTTTATTGTCAAACCATTAATAAAACATCATTTTTATGAGCAAAATGCCGCTGATGTTATTCGGAAAACATGCCTGCCTGGCTGCGCTCGCCAACCCCATGCGCAAAATCAAGCGCGTATTGGTGACCAAAAATACACAGGCCGATCTCGGAAAAGCGCTCGCCAACGTCAAAAATATCACGCCCATCGATGGCCAGAAGCTCGAATCCATGCTGCCGCCCGGCTCGGTGCATCAGGGCATCGGCATGGAATGTAAACCCCTGGCGCAACCCTCCTTGCAGGACTGGTTGCGCCAAAATATTGAAAAGCCCGTGCTGATGCTCGATCAAATCTCCGACCCGCATAATGTCGGCGCCATCCTGCGCTCGGCCGCCGCATTCGATGTCGGCGCCGTCATCGCCACCGACCGCAACGCCCCCACCGAAAGCGGCGTCATGGCCAAAGCTGCCTCCGGCGCGCTGGAAATCGTGCCACTCATCACCGTCACCAACCTGGTGCAGGCCATGGAGCTCCTCAAAAAAGCCGGATACTGGACCGCCGGCCTCGACAGCGCCGCCAAGCAAGCCCTTCATGAAGCCAAACTCGATCATAAAACCGCGCTGGTGCTGGGCGCCGAAGGCTCGGGCCTGCGCCGCCTTTCCGCCGAGCATTGCGATTTTCTGGTAAAACTGCCCATGTCCGACCGCATGGAGAGCCTCAACGTGTCCAACGCAGCGGCGATTGCGCTGTATGAATTATATAGAAAACTGTCATCCTGAGCGAAGCGAAGGATCTTCCTCACTCGCCACAAAGAAAGATCCTTCGCTTCGCTCAGGATGACAAATAAAATATTACCTTTATACTCGCCCCATGAAACGTTTCCACATCTCCCTAAGCGTCGCCGATTTTGGCGCATCGGTGGCCGATTACAGCAAGCGGCTCGGCACCGCGCCATGCGTCATTCAGGACGGGCGTTATGCGCTGTGGTGCACCGATATCCTCAATTTTTCCATCAGCTGCCAGCCTGGGCAAATGCCCGGCATGGTTCGCCATATCGGTTTCGAGGATGATAAAGAAGTCACCTTCCGCGAGGAAAAAGACGTAAACGGATTCGTCTGGGAATATTTTTCCTTCTCCGCCCAACGCGAAGAAATCCGCGAAAAATTCCCACAGGCGAAGACGGTGGATTGACGGGTTATAGCCTATATTATGGTTGCATGCGGCCCGTAGGTAAGGCATACTGAAAAAGTAATGTTAAAATAATAAGTAATGAGTAATGTATGTTGCATTCCACCATCACTCAAAAAGGCCAGACGACCATCCCGAGCGAAATCCGCCAGCTGCTTGGCCTCAAGCCGGGCGATGTGCTGGCTTATGCCGTAGAAGGCGGCGCCGTAACGCTGCGGGTGCATGCGGGCACACGCGCCGTCAAAGGCGCGCTCGCCAGCGCCAAAGGCAAGGGCATGCCGTTTGGCGCCATTCGCAAAGCGGCAGCCAAAGCGTCGATTCGCAAAAAATCGCCATGAAACGCCGCCTGATCGATACCAACCTGATCGTGCGTTATCTGGTCGGCGATCATGAGCGGCACAGCAACATAGCGGCGGCGTTGTTTGCGGCGTGTGATGCCGGCGAGGTCACGCTTGCGATATTGCCCGAAGTACTGGCGGAATGCGTGTTTGTGCTCGAATCGTTTTACAAGCATCCGCGCGCCGCTATTGCAGCCGTACTCACGCAGCTGCTCGAATGTCCGGGCGTCGACATCCCCGAATGCGCCATGCACATGGACGCGCTGGCGCGTTATGCCAAACACAAGCTGCATTTTGTGGATTGCGTGCTGGCGGCAAGCGCTGCCGCATATGGGATTGCGGTTGCCAGCTTTGACACGGATTTTAAAAAAATGCCGGATGTAAAGGTAGAAATATAAATGGCATACGAATCCCTCCGCGATTTCATCGATGCGCTGGAAAAAACCGGCCAGCTGGTGCGCGTGAAAGAACCGGTTTCGCCGTATCTGGAAATGACGGAAATCGGCAGGCGGCTCATTGCTGAAAATGGTCCTGCAGTGCTATTTGAAAATGTCATTGGCCACAACATCCCCACCCTCATCAACCTCTTCGGCACCGTCGAGCGCGTGGCATTTGCGCTGGGGAAAAAGCCGTATGAACTCCGCGAAATCGGTGAAACGCTAGCATTTTTAAAGCAACCCGAGCCGCCCGAAGGCTGGCGCGAGGCGTGGGAAATGCGGCCGTTGCTCAAAACCGTCATGGCGATGAAACCTAAAACAGTGAGTAAAGCGCCATGCCAGGAAATCCTGCTCACCGGCGACGATATCGACCTTTCCAAACTCCCCATCCAAACCTGCTGGCCCGGCGAACCCGCGCCGCTCATTACCTGGCCGCTGGTAGTGACGAAGGGGCCTTCGGCAGTCCCCAGTCCTCAGTCTCCAGTCTCCAGTAAGAAAGACGCTGGTGACGGGCGACTGGCGACTGACGACTATAATTTGGGCATTTACCGTATGCAGGTGCTCGGCAAAAATAAAACGCTCATGCGCTGGCTAAAGCATCGCGGCGGCGCGCAGCATCATGCGCGCTGGGGCAAGGAAAAACGCGAGCCGTTTCCCGCGGCCGTCGTGCTGGGTTGCGATCCGGGAACCATTTTAGCCGCCGTCACGCCCATTCCCGATAATGTGTCGGAATATCAATTCGCGGGTCTCCTCCGCAGCGCGAAAGTAGAGCTGGTCGATTGCAAAACCGTGCCGCTCAAAGTGCCCGCGCAGGCGGAAATTATTCTGGAAGGGTTCGTCAGCCTCGATGACTATGGCGATGAAGGCCCCTATGGCGATCACACCGGCTATTATAATTCCGTCGAGCAATTTCCGGTATTCACCATCACCGCCATCACCATGCGCAAAAACCCTATATACCTCACCACCTATACCGGCCACCCGCCCGATGAACCAAGCGTACTCGGCGAAGCGCTCAACGAGATTTTCATCCCCCTCCTCCAGCAACAATTCCCCGAAATCGTCGATTTCTGGCTGCCGCCGGAAGGCTGCTCATATCGCGTGGCGGTGATCTCCATCAAAAAAGCCTATGCGGGACACGCCAAGCGCGTGATGATGGCCATCTGGTCATTCCTGCGGCAATTCATTTACACCAAATGGGTGATCGTGGTCGATGACGACATCAATGTGCGCGACTGGAAACAGGTCATCTGGGCCATTTCCACCCGCATGGACCCGGTGCGGGATTTAACCCTCATCGAAAACACGCCCATCGATTATCTGGATTTCGCCTCCCCCGTTTCAGGCCTGGGCGGCAAGGCGGGGCTGGACGCCACCAATAAATGGCCGGGCGAAACGACCCGCGAATGGGGCAAAAAAATAGCTATGGATCAGCAGGTTATAGATAAAATAAGTAATATGTGGCGGGCGTTGGGCCTGCCCGGCGACGGAAATCCCATTGACTGAAATGCTTTATTAACCTGATTGAATTATGCTGCGAATATATGGTTCCACACACAGATTCAGAAAACGAAAAAATTTCCCAGACCGCACTTGCATTGATGCAGCAGCATCGCGTGTCGCCGGTGCCGGAGAATTACGCCGTCTGGTTTCATTATGCCATGGGCAAAAATAAGGATTTGCTGCGCGAAGTCGATAAAGTCGTGCAGAATAGCCTGCCTTTCACGATTGAAACCGGCGCATATCTGTATAATAAATATATTATCGGTCATAAGGACAGCAAAACGGTGGATGAAACCGCCGGCCACGCGCATAAAGTATTGCTCGAAGTGCTGAAAGTGATGAATGATTTCAGCGGCGAAACGAAAAATTACAATAAAGGCGTCGACCAGTATATCGACCAGATCAGCCAGGTGGCGGGCGGCGGAGACATTAAAGATATCGTCAAGCAGCTGCTGTCCGCTACGGCAAATTTAAAGCAAAGCGGCGAGAAGATCAGCCAGAAGCTCGAAGACTCCAAACACGAAATCGATAACCTCAAAAAGAACCTGCAGCAGGTGACGGTGGAAGCGCAGCGCGATTTCCTGACCGGCGTATTCAACCGCAAAACCTTCGAAAAGCTGATCGACGAACAGATCATGATCGCCAATGAAAAACACACCGAGCTGTGCCTGTTCATGATCGATATCGACCATTTCAAGCAGTTCAATGACAAATTCGGCCATTTGCTTGGCGACGAGGTGCTTAAAACCGTCGCCCGCACCCTCACCTATACGCTCAAAGGCCGCGACGTGGTAGCGCGTTTCGGCGGCGAGGAATTTATCGTCATGCTGCCGGACACGCCGGTCAACGGCGCGATGAAGGTGGCCGATGAGGTAAGGAGAAGCATCGCCAGCAAGGAACTCAAGCGCAAGGACACCGGCGAAAATTTCGGACGCATCACCGTTTCCATCGGCGTTTCGCGCTTCCGCCCCGACAATGATACGCTGCCCACCCTCATCAAACGCGCCGATGAAGCGCTCTATCAATCCAAACATACCGGCCGCAACCGCGTAACCTTCGAAGCGGTCTAGCTTATTTTAATCCGCCAAATGATTTGACTTTTGCCCGCCAACCCCCTAAAACCGTCACTCTTTTGGGATTGCAGCTTCCAAAAGGGCTCGTAGCTCAGGTGGTTAGAGCGCACGCCTGATAAGCGTGAGGTCGCAAGTTCAACTCTTGCCGGGCCCACCATTTCTTCTTGGCATACAACAATAAAGTAGATATTCCACCCTGATTCGCCCTGCGCTGTTTGCCGCATGAATTGCGCACAAAAAGCCGCGCGGCGCTTTTCGCGGATCTGATGGTAGCCTATAAAGCACTCGGCGGAGGCTGGCAGAGGAAATGATAATGGCGCGGATTTACTATCCAACCGGGTAAAATAGTTTAGGATAGATTTTATGACCAGCACCGCAACGCTTCAATGTACGCTCCATTCTTCGACCAAAAAATTATTGGCGATGAAGGACGGGTTTAAGCCGCTTAAAACGGCCGTGGTGCATCCGGTGGATTCTTATTCGCTGCTCGGCGCCATCGCTTCGGCGCAGGAAGGATTGATCGATCCCATATTGATCGGCCCGCGCGCGAAAATCGAGGCAATTGCAAAGCAGGAAAAAGTCGATATTTCCGCTTACACCATCGTGGCGACCGAGCACAGCCATGCGGCGGCGGAAATAGCGGTGCAAATGGCCGGGCGCGGCGATGTGGAAGCGCTGATGAAGGGCAAATTGCATACGGATGAATTGATGGAAGCGGTCGTCGCCAAAGAGTGCGGCCTGCGCACCGACCGGCGCATGAGCCATGTATTCATCATGGATGTGCCGAATTATCCGAAGCCATTATTTCTCACCGATGCGGCGCTTAACATTCATCCGACGCTCATGGGAAAAAAAGACATCGTGCAAAACGCCATCGATTTATTTCGCATACTGGGTTTTGGCACGCCGAAAGTGGCGCTGCTCGCCGCGGTGGAAACGGTGAGCGAAAATATGCCCTCGACGATTGAGGCTGCGGCGCTGTGCAAAATGGCCGAGCGCGGGCAAATTACCGGCGGCATTCTGGATGGCCCGCTGGCGTTCGATAATGCGGTATCTAAAGAATCCGCGGTTATCAAAGGCATCATCTCGGAGGTGGCGGGCGATGCCGATATACTGGTCGTGCCCGATATTGAATCGGGCAATATGCTCTATAAAGAAAGCCGTTTCCTCACCGGCAGCGATGGCGCGGGCATTGTGCTCGGCGCGAAAGTGCCGATTATTCTTACCAGCCGCGCCGGCGATAACGAATCGCGGCAGGCCTCAAGCGCGTTGGCGCTGGTGTATAAACGCAACTGCGAAATGCAGGGCATAAAAACGTGACCGATGTCGTTGCGGTTTTTAATGCCGGCTCATCGAGCCTGAAATTCTCGGTATTCCATCAGGCCGATTTAGCGCTTGTGCATCAAGGCTCGGCGGATGTGCCCGATACGCAGGACGGCCAGAAAATCGCGCTGCAATCGGCGCTCACATGGCTGTCATCGCACAAGGACGGCTTACAATTAAAAATTGCCGGACATCGTGTGGTGCATGGCAAAGACCGGGCTGCGCCGGCGCGCATCACGCCGGAGATTTTAGCGGAACTCAAAACGCTCATTCCGCTGGCGCCGCTGCATCAGCCGCATAATCTCAGCATCATCGAGGCATTGCTGGCGATCCATCCCGGCCTGCCGCAAATCGCCTGTTTCGATACGGCGTTTCATCGCACGCAACCCAAGTTAGCAAGCATGTTTGCATTACCGAATCATTATTATGATGACGGTATCAAGCGCTATGGGTTCCACGGCATTTCCTACGAATATATCGCCTCCGAATTGCCAAAATATGCGAAGGCCTATGGCCGCGTGATCGCTCTGCATCTGGGCAACGGCGCCAGCATTTGCGCGATGCGGGATTTAAAAAGCGTCGGCAGCAGCATGGGGTTTTCGACGCTCGACGGCCTGATGATGGGCACGCGTTGCGGCACGCTCGATGCCGGTGTGGTACTCTACATGCAGCAGCATCTGGGCATGAGCGCCGATCAGGTAACGCAGCTATTATACCACCAGTCCGGCCTGCTCGGCGTATCGGGCATCAGCCATGACATGCGCACGTTAGAGGCAAATCATTCCGCGCAGGCCCATGAAGCTATCGACCTGTTCTGCCATATGGCGGCGCAGCATGTGGGCAGTTTAACGGCAACGCTCGGCGGCCTGGACGCGCTGATATTCACCGGCGGCATCGGCGAGCATTCCGCGCGCGTTCGTAGCCAGATTTGCAGGTATTTTTCCTGGGCGGGATTATCGATCGATGAAAAAAACAACCAGCAAAATGCCGCCGCTATTCATGCCGCTAACAGTAACATCGCCGCCCATGTCATCCCCGCCGATGAAGCATTGCTGATCGCGCGGGCCTGCCGAGGCTTTTTTGATAAGGTTGCGTTTTAATGATTTGATTCCGATCAAGAGCAGCACCCTTTAGCTTTCGCCGGAACCCAGGCAAAGATTGAAACGAAAGCGCTAAAATTCCCTGAAAATTCATTGGTATGCAGGAAATTTGCCACAAATCCCGCTTGACTGAAAACCACCTATAGCTCTGCGCCGCCCGAAGCTTTACCGCAAGGGAACTGGTTCAGCATCTTCCTAACCATTTACCTTCCCCCCTAGTTTTCGATAGATTTTCCCCCGCAAAGTCGTATAGCTTGCTCCTGATATTTTTGGGATGCGTTATGAACGAGCTGCTGCGCGAAATCGAAGAAGACATACGCCGCGAGCGTATCGATAAATTATGGAACAGCTTCGGCAAGCTGATGGTCATTGCCAGCGTCGGCATCGTGCTGGCCACGGTGGTGATCGTGATGATGCAGAATACGCGGCAGGCGCGCCAGGAGCAGCAGACGGCGCTGTTCATCAAGGGCATGGACCGGCTCAACATCGCCGATGACAAAGGCGCCATCGCCGCTTTCAGCGCGCTCACCGATGACGAGAGCTCGCCCTATTATGGCATGGCGATGCTGCGCCGGGCGCAGGCGCAAAAAGACAGCGGCGATGCGGATGGCGCCGCCAAAACCTATATCGCCTTATCGCAGCATGATGCGGTATTCGGCGAGCTGGCGAAAATGCTGGCCAATCAGGATGCATCGCTTGAGCCGCAAAAAACCTCGCCCTTTTACGATTCGATGAGCGAATGGCAGGGCTGGCAGCTGGTAAAACAGGGCAAGCTCGCGGAGGCCGCGAAAATATTCCTCGCATTGCGCGATAACGAAGACGCGCCCTCTTCCCTGCGCGCGCGCATGGATGTGGTGCTGCAGCACATCGCGCCGGAAAGCGTGACGAAAAATAATCCGGCGAAAGATGAACCGAAATGAAACTATCGTCTAAAATCATGCTGATTGCGCTTGCTGTAAGCATAGGCGGTTGCAGCTGGTTTCCCTCCTGGATGGGCGGCAGCAGCAAAAAGGAAGAATCCAAAAAACTCGAAGGCGAGCGCATTGCCGTCATGCCCGTCAGCACAGCGCTGCAGCCTGACGATAGCGTAAAAAACACTCCGGTGAAATTGCCCACCGCCATTGAAAATACCGACTGGGCGCAGCATACGGGCGGCCTCTCCGCCACCAGCGGCAACCTCGCGACAAAAGGCGATCTCACGCACATCACCCACGCCACCGCCGGCGACGGCGAGGAATACCAGTCCAGACTGGTCATCCGCCCGGTGGTTGGGACCACGTCGGCGGGCAGCACCGTATTTGCCATGGACGCGGTGGGCAATATTTCAGCGCATGACGCCGCCAATATCGAAACCGTTCGCTGGAAATCGAAGGGTGTGTCGGAAGAGGACGAACCAGTCATACTGGGCGGCGGGCTCGCCTATGACGACGGCAAATTATACGCCGTGTCCGGCCGCGGCATCGTCGTCGCCATCGATGCGGCAACCGGCAAGGAAATCTGGCACAAGGCCGTGCGCGTGCCATTCCGCTCCGCGCCGCGCATCGCAAGCGGCAAGCTGTTCGCCATCACGCTCGACAGCCAGCTTTACGTGCTGAACACCGCCACCGGCGACATAATCTGGACGCAGCGCGGCATCAACGAAGCGGCGGGCCTGATGAATCTCGTATCGCCCACCGTTTCTAACGATGTCGTGGTCGTCCCCTATTCTTCCGGCGAGCTTTATGCGCTTGCCACCGCCGACGGCAAGGAAGCCTGGAGCGATTCGCTGATGCCCGATAAACGCACCCAGGCCGGCGGCTCGATTTTCTCCGGCATCGGCGGCGATCCGGTGATAGACGGCAACGTGGTCATCACCGTCAGCAGCGGCGGGCTGACCAGCGTATTCGCCCTGCAAAACGGCCAGCGTTTATGGAATAAGCCCATCGGCAGCATCAACACGCCGTGGATCGCGGGCGATTACCTGTTCATGCTGACCACCGACAATACGCTGGTTGCTATGGTCAAATATGACGGCCGCATCCGCTGGGCCACCAAGCTCGCCAATTACGCCGACGAAAAAGAAAAGAAAAACCCCATCACCTGGCACGGCCCGGTGATGGTCAACAGCCAGCTTGCGGTGGTGGGCTCCAACGGCCAGCTCGCATTGGTGAACGCGGTCGACGGCACCATCGCCGCCACCAAACCCATCGCGGAAAACATATACACCTCGCCGGTCGTGGCCGGTGGCCGCATGTACCTAGTCGGGCAAGATGCGGTGTTGTATGAGCTGCAGTAAAATAGGGACTAGGAGCTGGGAACTAGGGACTAGAATTTTCCCCAGCCCCCCGTTTCTAGCCCCCAGCCCTTTTTAAGCTCATGACATTCACCCTCGCCATCATCGGGCGTCCCAATGTCGGGAAATCGACGCTTTTCAACCGGTTGACCGGCAAGCGCCATGCGCTGGTCGATGACATGCCGGGCGTCACGCGCGACCGGCGCGAGGGCGACGGCTATCTGGCGGGCCTTGAATTTAAAGTCATGGATACGGCAGGCCTCGAAGACGCGGAAGACGGCAGCCTCAAAGCGCGCATGACCGCGCAGACCCAGCAAGCCATCACCGATGCCGACGTTACGCTCATGGTCATCGACGGCCGCGCGGGCATTCTGCCGGACGACAAACATTTCGCCAGCGCCTTACGCAAATCCAAAAAACCGGTGATCTTAGCCGTCAATAAAGCCGAAGGCGGCAAAGCAGGCGCCGCCATCGCCGAAGCACACAGCCTCGGCCTCGGCACGCCCATCCCCATTTCCGCCGAGCACGGCGAAGGGCTTGCGGATTTATATGATGCGCTAGCGCCGTTTGAGAAGCAGTTGGCAGTTAGCAGTTTGCAGTTAGGGGAAGAAGAAAAATCTGCCATCTGCCATCTGCCATCTGCTAATTCCCCCCTGCAGCTCGCCATCGTCGGCCGCCCGAACGTGGGCAAATCCACGCTCATCAATAAAATCCTCGGGCATGAGCGCGTGCTCACCGGCCCCGAGGCGGGCATCACGCGCGATACCATCGCCATCGATTATGATTTCGAAGGCACGCCCATTAAACTCTTCGACACCGCCGGCATGCGCCGCAAAGCCGGCATCACCGAAAAAGTCGAGAAGCTCGCCGTCGCCGACACGCTTCGCGCCATTCAATATGCGCAGGTGGTAATCATGGTCATCGACGCGCAGGCGCCGCTGGAAAAACAGGACAATACCATCGCCGCGCTCATCGAGCAGGAAGGCCGCGCCATGGTGCTGGCGGTCAATAAATGGGACACGGTGGACGATAAACCGGCCTATTTAAAAGCCATTCAGCAGCGGCTGGAAAGCGTGCTGCCGCAGGTGAAGGGCATCGCGGTGGTGCCGATTTCGGGTAAAACCGGCTTTAATATTCCCGGCCTCATGCGCGCCTGTTTCCACGTCTACGCCCAGTGGAACCGCGAATTCAAAACCGGCGAGCTCAACCGCTGGCTGGAAGACGCACTTTTGCAGCACACGCCGCCGATGGTCAAAGGCCGCCGCATCAAAATCCGTTACATGACGCAAAAATCCGCGCGCCCGCCGACCTTCATTTTATTCTCCAACACCGGCGATATCCCCGATTCCTATATCCGCTACCTCACCAACAGCTTACGCGAGGTGTTCCGCCTGCCCGGCGTGCCGATCAGGATTAAAATCCGCAAGAACAAAAATCCGTATTCCGACGGGCAGGAATAATTATCCCCGCTGAATGGGATCGGGCCCAAATTTATTGGGGCCTTTCGTGCCGGGAATAAAAGCAAGCAATACCGTTCCGATAAAAACCACCAGGCTAAGCAGCATCATTATCCCATGCGGAATAACCGGACCTATTACAATCGTCACAATGGCGGTAAGGCTGCTCAGCGGCAGCAGCAATGACAACATCGGAGTCACATTGATATCCTTAAGCCGCATGGCGATAGTCGGAAGGAATGCCAGCACAATCATCAAGCTGATCGCATGCATAACCGGCGGAATACTGCTTTGAATCGCGTGGATTTTGCTTTGGTATTCTTCCTCGGTAATTTGCCCGTGCGCTTTTTGCTGGGCGAGTTCCACAAAATTATTATCCGGATTAGAAAGCATCTGGACTGACATCATGGCGCCAAATCCCAGACCCACGACGAAATAAATGATCGCCGCCATAATATAGGGCTTCCGGTTCATGCGGTGATCACAGGAAAAATAATGTTTAAGGAATGGCGGCATCCGGTTCTCCTTTTTTGAAAAATAAATATAGAATCAGGATATTGGAGATGAGGAATATCATGCTGAGCACAGCCATAAAAGCCAGCGGCAGCGGATGCATGATCCATTCGAAAGATTTCTCCATAGGAACGCCCGCTGCATATGCACCCAGAACTAACAGCAACACGAGCGGTATAAACACATGCCGCAGATAGATGAACCACAGGCAATAGGGAGATAAATCGACATCGCTCAGCCGCGCGGCATAGGCCGATATGATGCACAGATCAACCAGAATCCATGTTATCGGAAATGAAAAACCAAAATACTCAACGGGTGCTTTAAATATGGCAAGAATGATGGGCGCAATGATAAAGGTGGCGAGGAATTTCAAACCCAGCGTGCCTAAATAAATAAAGGCGAAACGCCTGCGCCCTATTTTACTGGATTTTACCTTCATATGTGCCTTATGATCATGCGTAAGCACCCTATATGATTAATATTAAATAACAATTAAAATTTCCCCATGCCCCCCGCCATTGAAATACTGAAGCTACAAAAAACCTACTCCGATAAAAAAGGCGGCAGCAAAATCGCGCTTAAGGGGATTGATCTTGAAATCCCGCAAGGCTCGTTTTTCGGGCTGCTCGGCCCCAACGGCGCGGGTAAATCGACGATTATCAACATCATGGCGGGCCTCGTGGTCAAATCCGGCGGCGATGTGCGCATCATGGGCAATGACATCGAACGCGATATGCGCAAAGCGCGGCTGGCCATCGGCGTCGTGCCGCAGGAGCTGGTGCTCGATACGTTTTTCACCGTGCGGCAGGCGCTCGATATTCAGGCCGGCTATTACGGCGTGCCCAAAGCGCAGCGCAAAACGCAGGAAATCATCGATGCGATGGGCCTTGGCGACAAGGCGGACATCAATTCGCGCAGGCTCTCCGGCGGCATGCGGCGCAGGCTGCTCATCGCCAAAGCATTGGTGCACACGCCGCAAGTGCTGATTCTCGATGAGCCGACGGCGGGCGTGGATGTGGAGCTGCGCACGCAACTGTGGAAATATGTGCGCGAACTCAATAAAAACGGCACCACCGTTTTGCTCACCACCCATTATCTCGAAGAAGCCGAGGAACTCTGCGACCAGATTGCCGTCATCAATCACGGCGAAGTGGTGGCGTGCGATAAAAAAACCAATCTTCTCAGGAGCTTCGACAGCAAGCAACTCGTCATCACCCCCACCAAACCCCTCACGGAAATTCCCGCCGCTTTACAAAACTGGCCGAGCGAAATCAGCGCCGACGGCAAGCTGCTCATCAGCTACAAACCGAGCAAACACGGCCTGCAGGATATTTTCGACGCCGTGCGCACAGGCAATATCGGCATCCTGGACCTCACCACGCGCGAAGCCGATTTAGAGGATATTTTCCTGCATCTGACGCATAATCAGGCCGCTTAAGCGTTTGAATTTACAAATCATTAAATTGTAACAAAAGCTTAACACACCGAACACCCCCAACATGGTATGTTAGAGTTATTCATTATCCATAGTTTGGGGATTTTTATGGCTGAAGATCGCAATGGCATACCGGAGGGGTATGAGCTTGTAACGCCTGCTGACGGTAAGCAAATAGAGAAAACGCTCTCTACATATGTTGTAAATCAATATCTAGAAAAAGCCAGCAAACTTAACTGGACGCAAAACGCAACGCTTTTCAGTCAAGCCAAGCAACTCTTGTCTGCCTTGAAACGCATATCTGAGAAATCTCCAGAGAACATTAAAAAAGCTATAAAAATAGAGGACGGAAAGGCATCTCTCGATTTAGGCAAAGGTCTTTCCGCTCATGGCCATGTTGATAAAGACGGCGGCATTCTTTGCACAACCCTGTGCATTAAAATTGATAAAGACACCACGGTGGAGTTTGTCAGCCCGAATCCTCTATTGTTACATAACGGTCAAATGGTCATGCTCAAAAAGACTGGGCAAACCGCTGAACAAGAGAGTGCGAAAACCGCCGACCAGAAAGGGAATGGCGGATCCGGTAAAACAGAAACCGGCGGTGACAATGAAAAAACAGACCCACCCGCCGGAAAAAATGCTGAAGGGAATTTTTTCACCAACAATCCGATCAGCCTGGCGCTGGGCGCGGCCGCATTAATTGGCGCTGGATTATTCACCAAAATCGGCTGGCTGGGCGGCGCGGCGCTGGGTTTAGCGGCTTTCGTCACGGTAAGCGCCATAGGACTGGACGGCAAAAACGGCCTGATCAGAAGCCTGTTTAAAGGCAAAGAAGAACCCGATACGGAAAAACCATCCGACACGCCCGCCAAACAACAGGATATCAAAAAGGACGCACCCGACGAAAAAGCCGCTATTGAAAAAGCAGATAAAGAATGGGTTTTCACGCCGAGAATGAATGAAGGAAAGTTATTGCAGAGACAACGAATCGCTCTCGATGAGGATGGAAAACCTACAAAATCATTAGACGCTATCAGAACCGTTATAATGGGCCAATATGCGGGTGAAGGCGAAAAGAGGGTTTTTGAGCTAAAAGGAATAGCGGTTGGAGAATCACCAGGGAGTTTTGATAGAGAAGATTTAAAAGGTATAAGGTCTGCCCTGTTTCAGGATACCAAAATAACCTTACCTGTCAAACCGGATGGCTCGATCAATATGAAAAGCGAACCAGTCAAAGATGCGCTGAAAAAAGCCGAAGGATATATAGAAAAAGAGTCCCCAGCGGAAACAAAAGCCGCCAAACTGGCCGAGGAATTCAAGCAGGGAAAATTCGCCTCTTTGCCGGTCGGCGGCAATACGGCTTTACCGCAGGAACGCCGGAGTACAAACGATATCACTTATAGCTAATAATCTTTCAACTACGGCGCGAACTATATAGCCCCAAAAGGTACATAATTGTACCGTAAACGCCCCGTAATCGATCCCATTAATACCCTAAACGACAGCTAAACCTACCTTAAAAAACCCCTTATTTTGAGGCCGGAGCGGGGTGATCCTGCTGCCACCCGGCAGCCAGTTTTTCGCCCTGTACGATCTCCTCAGGCGTCATGAGCCGCTTCATGGATTCCCGCGCTTCATTCGCGTCTTTATTGCCGTGCGCCATCGCAACCGTCAACCACATATAGGCTTTTGCATTATCCTTGGGCATACCGCCCATGCCGTTCTGATAGGCCGCAGCGATCACATATTCCGATTCCGCATCGCCGCCTTCCGCCGCTTTATTGAACCATTTCACAGCGTTATTCAGATCCTTCTGCACGCCCATACCGCGGTAATAGGCGATACCGAGATTATATTGCGCCCCCACATCTCCCTGCCCGGCCGCTTTTTGATAATACTCAACCGCCTTTTTATTATCCTGCTTCAACCCGCCAATACCTCTGTTATAAGCGCCTGCCAGATTAAATTGCCCGCTCGCATCTCCGTTATCTGCGGCCTTTTTCCAAAGCTTAACCGCTTTACTATCATCCGGCTTAATCCCACCCAGCCCTTGCATATAGGCAGAGCCCATTAATACCTGGGCTTTCATATCCCCGTCATTTGCTGCCTTTTGCCAATAGGTTACGGCTTTTTCCTGATCTTTAGGCACGCCGCTGCCGTCATAATATAACGATCCCAGAAGCCGCTCCGCCTCCGGATCGCCTTGTTCAGCCGCATGTTCCAGGTTTATAACGGTTTTACTACTCACTTTTTCCTGTCCCCACGCGGATAACGGCGCCAGGGCGATGCCATATAAAACTACCTTAAAAATCAGAC
>Ga0206847_10270_pt1 | contig 15342 bp, 11 predicted proteins | sample Alteio_BWOrgCont_17_FD_152880 | JGI IMG/M metagenome (GOLD analysis project Ga0206847, IMG submission 152880) | Enriched cells from forest soil in Barre Woods Harvard Forest LTER site, Petersham, Massachusetts, United States -... | ecosystem: Environmental > Terrestrial > Soil > Temperate forest >... | reverse complement strand
GATATGCGGATTTCGTCCATTGGCAGCGCGAGTACCTAAGAGGCGAAGTGGCCTCAGGTCAGATCGAGTATTGGAAGAAGAAATTGCAAGGGGCCGAGACCACTCTGGATCTGCCCGCCGATCATCCGCGGCCGGCTGTCCAAAGTGGGCGTGGGGCTTCCGAGCGCTTCGTTCTTAAGCAAAGCACGGCGGAACGTCTCAAGCAATTGGGTCACAGTGAGGGTGCAACCCTCTTCATGACCCTGCTGGCCATCTTTCAAGCGTTACTTTGGCGGTATACGTATCAGGACCGCATCCTGGTCGGCACACCTGTGGCGGGTCGAACCGAAGTGGAACTCGAGAATCTGATCGGATTCTTCGTGAACACACTGATTCTGCGCGCCGACTTATCTGACGACATGAGTTTTCGGGAGCTACTGCGGCAGGTGCGCACCAATGCTTTGGAAGCGTATACCAACCAGGACACACCGTTCGAAAAACTCGTCGAGGAGCTGAACCCGGAGCGGTCTCTGAACCGTACACCCCTCTTTCAAGCGATGTTGATTCTCCAGAACGCTCCCCGGCAAAAACTCGAAGTACCAGGCTTGATGCTGGAGGAAGTGGAATTCGAGAGCGGGATAGCTAAGCTAGACCTCGTCTTGGAAGTGATTGAACTCGTTGATCTGCACTGCACGCTCGAGTACAATTCGGATCTTTTCGATAGCACCACGATCCAGCGAATGATCGCGCATTTTGAAATCTTGATCGACGCCGCCCTTGAGGATCCCGACGCGAGGATTGCAACAGCGCCGCTTCTGTCTGTCGACGAACGCAACAGAATTCTTCTGGATTGGAACAAGACGGAAGCCAGTTATCCGACCGACGTTTGCATTCATACCGCGTTTGAGCGTCAGGCCTCCCAAACCTCGGATGCTGTGGCTTTCGTGCATGAAGGAAAGCAGCTAACCTTTCGGCAGCTCAACGAAAGATCCAATCGTCTGGCGCATTACCTGATCCGCCAGGGAGTGACGCCCGGAACACTCGTCGGCATATCTGTAGAACGTTCGCTCGATATGGCCGTTGGGCTTCTAGGCATTCTGAAATCTGGCGCGGCTTATGTGCCTCTTGATCCGTCGCAGCCGCAGCAGCGATTCTCCGCGATGCTGGAGGATTCGGGGGTTGGAATTGTAGTCACCCAGCATGCCCTGCAGGCTAGGCTTGCTGAATGTGGAACACAGCTTGTGTTGCTCGATACGGAAAGCTCCGTATTCGACCAGGAGAGTTCCGAGAATCCGTCGACGCCGCAGTCATCGGATAGCCTGGCCTATCTTATTTATACTTCTGGTTCCACAGGTACGCCCAAAGGTGTGGAAGGCACACATCGGGCCAGCATGAACCGGTTTGCCTGGATGTGGGGTACCTATCCGTTTAGAACAGGCGAGACTTGCTGCCAAAAGACAGCGTTATCCTTTGTCGATTCGATATGGGAGATCTTTGGCCCGCTACTTCGGGGGATCCGCAATGTGATTATTCCCGAGAAGATAATTCTCGATCCTGAACAGTTTGTGCGGGTCCTCTCAAGATACGCAGTTACCCGGATCGTGCTGGTTCCCTCCCTGCTTCGAATGCTGCTCGATCAAGCCGGCAACCTGGCTACGCGCCTTCCAATGTTGAAACTCTGGTCGGCCAGCGGGGAAGTTCTGACGACGGACCTGGCGCGACGTTTTGCCTCCGCTCACCCTCAAGCTACGCTGCTTAATATTTACGGCTCGTCTGAAGTTGCGGCTGACGTTACCTGGCATGAAGTTCGAGGCGAGGATACGGCCCCAACGGTTCCCATAGGGAGGCCCATCGGCAACACGCAGGTCTACATACTGGACCGGCACCTTAACCCCGTACCGATTGGGGTTCGCGGCGAGATCTACGTCGGAGGAGTCTGCGTGGCCCGAGGTTATCGGAATAAGCCCGCGCTTACCGCGGAGCGGTTCATCCGCAACCCGCTGGAAGGCGCCGCTTCGAACCGTCTTTACAAAACCGGCGATCTGGGCCGGTTTCTTCGCGATGGATCAGTAGAATACCTGGGACGCACCGACAACCAGGTAAAGATTCGTGGATTCAGAATCGAGCTGGGCGAAATTGAAGCAGTGCTTCGCTCGCATCCTTCCGTGCGCGAGGCCGCGGTTGTCGTTCAAAATGAAGGGCAGCAACTAGTGGCGTATGTGGCAACCTCGGATGGCGAGCCGCTAGCCACCGCCGAACTTCGGCGCTTCGCGCGGTCCGCACTCCCTGAGTACATGGTTCCTTCGATCTATGTTGGACTCGCTGAGTTCCCGCTGCTTCCCAGCGGCAAGATAAATCGAAAGGCTCTGCCTCCAGTGGCGGTAAATGCGGTACCGGATCGCGCCTACGTAGCTCCCCGAACGGAAACGGAGGAAGTTCTCACAAGCATATGGCGGGAGGTGTTGAAGGCAGATCGAATCGGGATTGAAGACAACTTCTTCGAACTGGGAGGGCATTCTCTGCTCGCCGTTCAAGTAATAGCAAGAATCCGGCGAACCTTCGATGTCGAGGTCCCCATAAGCGCCATTTTTGAACAGCTTGCAATCGCTGGACTGGCGGAGGAAGTGGAAAAAGCGAAGGCGACCGGCGTGAAAGCGCGCAAGCCTATCCTGCCGCCTCGCCCACCCGACAACGGGCGCGACACGTTGATTGCTCAGTTGGATAAACTCTCTCCTGAGGAGGCCCGGATACTTTTGGATCGCCTGGTCACAAGAACTTCATCCGAAAAAGCTGGCGCCATCAGCGGTCGCGATGCCGCGAATCCCGAACCTGGGTCCTAGCATTTGCGAGCCAGGTGCCAGGGGATCAATTGAGACGGACGCCGGTGTCAGAAAGCTCACGGCCTTTGCGTACCCGTGGATAAAGACCCGATAGGTTCTGCACGGCACCTGGTCCACCGCGACCGCTCTGAGTCCGCGGTGCGTCCCCTGAAGATTATCCGGCCACCGACGTTTTCGTTGGGCCTCGTTTTCTCCGGGGTCAAGACGCTAACGAGATACACCGGCCTGCTGTATTCACTCACCAGTTTGCGTCTCAACGTGCGTTACAAACAATCTGTGCTGGGATGGTTTTGGGCGGTGCTTCAGCCTTTGGCGTTAATGATTGTTTACACTGCCATTTTCTCCCGGGTGGCGAAGCTGCCAAGCGAAGGAACGCCCTACCAGGTTTTCGTCTTCGCTGGCGTTTTACCGTGGGTGTTTTTTGCGACCTCGGTTACCAACGCCACTGCCGGCCTCGCAGATCACAGTTATCTCGTCAACAAGGTGTTTTTTTCCACGAGAAATCATTCCGCTATCATACGTGGCTGCCGCGTTCGTAGACTTCGGCATATCCTCTGTGGTGCTATGCGTTCTGATGATCTATTACAAGGTGGCGCTGACCTGGAATATTCTCTATGTAGTGCCGATAATCGGAATCCTGATCGTCCTCACTACAGCGGTGGCGCTCCTCCTTTCGGCTATGCAAGCGCGCGTGCGGGATGTGGGATTGGCCATGCCCCTAGCCCTGCAAGTCTTGATGTTGTCAACACCGGTTGTGTATCCGCTCAAATCGGTTCCTGCTGCCGTACAGCGTTTTTACTTGCTTAACCCGATGGCTGCTCTGATCGAAAACTTCAGACGAGTGGTTTTGCATGGCGATGCTCCGGACGCTGTCTCGCTTGCAATCGCGGGCACAATTGCGGTGCTCGGCCTCGCGCTCGCCTATGCCGGTTTCAAAAATCTAGAAGCAACCATGGCCGACTTCATCTGACAGATACTGGTTGCCCATGTTCGATCTCAAGTTCAACAACGTCTCAAAAAGATACCTTCTGAAAAGTGGGGCAGAACCGGGGCGCCGCACCCGCTGGCCAGCCCTCGGCTTGCGGTCACAGGCCGAAGTCTGGGCTGTGCGCGACGTGAGCTTTGAAGTGGAGCAAGGAGAGGCCTTCGGAATCGTGGGGCACAATGGGGCGGGCAAGAGCACCATTCTCAAGCTGCTGTCCAGTATTACGGCCCCCACGCGCGGTGAGATCGCGATTCGGGGCCGGTTATCCGCTTTGGTCGAAATCGGGGCAGGCTTTCACGGTCAATTGACCGGTCGGGAAAACATCAACCTCAGTGGAACGATCCTCGGCATGACACGCTCGGAGATCGCGCGGAAAGTCGACAGTATCATCGAGTTCGCCGGCATTGGGGAATACATCGATTTCCCGGTAAAGAAGTATTCGTCGGGAATGTATGTCCGATTGGGTTTTTCTATTGCCGCGCACCTGGATCCCGATATCGTTCTCCTGGATGAAGTGCTCGCGGTCGGGGACGCTGCTTTTCAAATCAAGTGCCTGGACCTGATCCAGGAGTTGCGCGCCGCCGGACGCACCATCGTTCTCGTAACTCACGACCTCGCAGCTATGGTCAGGTTATGCGACCGTGCGATGTTGCTTCAGAGCGGCCGCATCGTTCTTACCGGTCCCCCTCGCAAGGTCATCGATGAATATATGACCATTGGTTTTGCCGACCCCCCTCCCAGTACGGCTCTTTCGGAGAAGCCGGCTGGGTGCCGCGGCGTTGCCTTTGTGTCCGGCGATCTCAATGCGAGTATTCGGACCGGCTATCCAATGATCGCGCGGCTGTCGTACCACGCGCCCGAGGGCCTGAGAAACGTGGTCTTTAAGATCTCGCTTTATTGGCCGAGCGGATACCTGTGTTCAGAACTGGCGACCTCGGGAACGAATTCGCCGCTCGATCTTCCGCCGGGCTCAGGAACGGTGGAGTTTTGCTGTCCCGTTCTTGCGTTACAGCCTGGGCTGTATCGCGTAGACATAACTCTGGAGTCCCACGGATCTGTCATCGACAGACATCTACGTTGCTCAACCTTGTGCGTTGATCCCGGGAAGATGATGTTGGGTGATTTCTATTTCGATCACACCTGGCGGATCCTCGATCAATCTTAACGGGGCGGAGTCATCTCCTATCGTCTTGAGATACACCTGCTTGCATGCCCCGCTGGTTCAGGTGGTGGGTGATCACACTAGAGGTTCTAGGGAGTCTGGCGCTCCGTCAGTTCCGGCGTTCCGAAAATCCGCTTTCGATCAGGGTGCTTTCTTGGGTCCTATGGGCCTGCCCGCTTTCTGAATCAAACGTTGAGGCTCAACAGAGTGAAGCGTGCGGGTGTGCTAGGAAGAGAACTTGGAGGCCAGCGAGCGCGTCCAAGCCATTCGGGCGGCGACGCGTATGGCCTCTTTCTTTTTCCCCGGGCGTTCGATCAACGAAGCCGTTGGCGTCAGGATGGTGCGCAGTGTGGCCGCGGCTCCGATTTTCTGGCCGCACGCGACCGCCTTTTCGGCCATCGGCTCGTCCACTCGCAGCACGGTGGTGTCCGCCATAGAGCGGCCTATGTCGGCCGCGGGCCCGATGGATGAGCAGGTTGCAATCACCATGCTGGCGCCAGCGTCTTGCGCGAGTTCCAGATAGCTCACCAGCCGGCTGAATCGCGGGCCGAATTTTGCTAGGCGGCTGATCGGTGGACACGGGCGCCGTAACCGCAGTAGCCGGAAACGGGAGAGACTCCAAAAGTCTCGAGCAACACCTTTCCCAACTGAATGGCGACGGTCGGGTTTCTCCGCCGGCCGCCACAGCGTGGACCGTTGCGAGCGTCGAAGCAACCGGAGGAAACTCGGCGGCGGTCAGCGTCATCTCGGCCAGATCACATCATTCGGCATTGGACTTCATGCCGTGCGGTCATGACTTCAACAAAATATATCGCTTTACACTCTTCGTGACAGCGTAGTAACATCCTGTGACTGCGAGTGCTGTTGCTTCAGCGCGCGATTGTATAGGGGGAGCATTTTTGAGTTTGAAAAGCTGGTTCCGTCTTATTCCTTGGCCCGACTTGACCTGCAATCAAGATCCCGACGTGCCGGAAGGAACGCGCGTCGCCGTAGTTCCTCCTCGGCATCGAGTTGTTAGTCGCTTCCTGTTGGCCGCCGCACTGCCTCTCGCTTTATCTATCCTCTTAGCCGATCAGTCGTTCGCGCAAAAATCTACCATTACGGGCGACTTCCGAATCGAACCCCCCACTCTGCTTTCCCTTGGTTTTGAGTGGAGGATCTCAGGCGACGACAATCGCAATGCGCATGTTGACGTAACTTATCGCGCAAAAGGCGAACAGAACTGGAGGAGCGCGCTACCACTTCTGCGTTTGCAAAAAGAGCAAACTCACGATGGCATTTTCGACGCGGCGGAGCGGCTTCGGGACGTGACTAAAGTCAGCCCTGGAGCATTCAGCTATGTCGCGCCCAACATGTTCGCAGGAAGTATTTTGAACCTGGAACCGGATACGGAATACGAATGCCGCTTCGTTCTCTCCGATCCCGATGGCGTTAAGGGGAAAGCTACTAAGGCAGTAGTCGTGCGCACGCGCAAGGAGCCGGCAGCAGTTGAGGGCGGCCACGTTTTTCATGTCTATCCGGTGGATTGGAAGGCTCCTAAGCAGGCGCCTGCGTTCACGGGTTTGATGGAAGCCTACTACATGGCCGGTCGCGCTGGCGACCACCAGAACGCGTATCCATCCCGTGTCCAACCCGGCGACGTAATCATAATGCACGCCGGAACGTATTTGAGCGATAGGCATCATTACTTTAATCAGGGTCCCCACGAGGGCTACCTGGCGATGGGAACGCTTTTCGATGGCACCTACTACCTAACTCAGAGCGGAACGCCTGAAAAACCGATCGTCATCAAAGCCGCCGGCGACGGAGAGGTTGTTTTCGACGGGGACGGAGCCCAAACGCTGTTCAATGTGATGGCGGCGAATTACAACTATTTCGAGGGGCTCACGATCCGTAATACCAATGTCGCATTCATGGTGGGGATCAAGAACATCACGGGCGCCAGTGGTTTTACGCTAAAACGGAGCAAGCTGACAAACATCGGGCGCGCTGTTCAGGCGGACTGGTCCGGCTCCAAGAATTTCTACATCGCCGATAACGTTTTTATCGGAAGGCACGACCCGAATCGGATGATGGGTTGGACCGGCGCGTTCTGGGCGAAACTTCCTGGTTATCCGGAAACGATGGACTCCGAGTACGCGATCAAAGTCTATGGACAGGGGCACGTCGTGGCGTACAACTACATCGCCAACTGGCACGACGGCGTGGATATCGCCACCTATGGAAACCCGGACGGCACTCCCGATGAAATACCGGATCGAGCGCCTGCCTCGATCGACTTCTACAACAACGACATTTCGAACATGGGAGACAACTGTATCGAGGCAGACGGCGGCGCGCATAATATCCGCGTATTTCGAAATCGATGCTTTAATTCCGCTTCCGCAGGCCTGAGCGCGCAACCTGTCTTGGGTGGTCCCGCTTATTTCTATCAAAACATCGTCTACAACACGCCGACCGGAAGGGCCACCGGATTCATTGCGACCTCTTCGGGCATTTTTTGTTACAACAACACGTTTGTCGGCGGGTCGCTGGGCGGCGGCCCTGTGTCGAACCTGCATTTCAGGAACAATCTGGTAATCAGCGCGGGCCTTCCTGGTCCGATACTCACCGTCAGTACCTATACGAATTACGACACATCGGATTACAACGGATACCGTCCTACGCCGAACGCCAACAATCAATTTCAGTGGGCATCGCCGCCGCCGGACGTCCTGGCTGACTTTCTGCACGCACCGGCGGATCATCGCTACAAGACGCTAAAAGAGTTCAACCAGGCCACCCACCTTGACGAACACAGCATCTTGGTCGACTATGACGTGTTCGTGAACGTTAAGCCTCCCGACAATTCGGATCCGCAGCGATTGTATAAAGCAGCAGACTATGACTTCGGTCTGCGGGCGGATTCTGCCGCGGTGGATGCAGGCATTCCGCTCCCGAACATTACTGACAACTTTGTGGGTCGCGCACCGGATCTAGGTGCGTATGAATTTTCTCGGCCGTTACCAATTTATGGGCCGAGGCCGGTGTCGGCCAAAGGAACCCAGTGAGGAACGAATATACCGCGCCTACTCGCGGCTGTTCAGCCGTTCCGGATCGTAAGGTCAACATTGGAAACGTCCTGATCAAGGGCGAGGGAACCAGGAGGATAAGGTGAACCAAGTGCGTTTATTCTTTACGTTAGTTGCAATAGCGCTCTGCTGCGGCGCCATTGCGATGCAGGCCCAGGTGACGACGGCCACAATCTACGGCACCGTTATAGATCCGTCCGGGGCTGCGATTGCAGGCGCAACAGTTACGGTGACGAGCGAACAGACCGGCACGGTTGTGCACGCCACTTCCGGCGCCTCCGGTGAAGTCAGCGTACCGCCACTTCCCGTCGGACGGTACACGATCCGGGTGGAAGCGCAGGGTTTTAAATCGGAAGACCGGACCGGTGTCGAGCTGGTTGCCGGCCAGAATATGTCCTTAACGTTCTCCCTGGTTTTAGGGTCGACAACAGACACCGTCGCGGTTACGGCAGAAGCACCGATGCTCACCACCACTACGGCTCAGCAGGAGTCAGAGGTCTCGAGCCTGCAGGTAAGAGAACTCCCGCTGGTCCGGCGGGACTGGACGAATCTGCTCACACTGACTCCGGGCATGGCTCTGGCCTCAAGCGCCGGCGGGTCGGCCGGCGTTTCGTTGAACGGATTGCCGCCTGCCAGCATGCACTTGACTCTGGACGGCGGTGATTCCGAAGCGGACGAAGAAGCGCCCGGTCTCTCCATGTATGGGAATTTCAATTTTATAAAATCCGTTAGCGTGGAGGCGATCGATGAAGTAAACGTCGCCAAAGGAATTGCGGGCGCCGACATTGCCAACACCATGTCAGGCAACGTCAACATCATTACCAAGAGTGGTTCCAACTCGATTCATGGAAGTCTCTTCGAGAACTTTCAATCGAGCGATACTAACGCGCGCAACCAATTTCTGACGTCCAAGGCACTTGTGGTATTCAATCAGTTTGGCGGGTCGCTTGGTGGGCCAGTCATTAAGAATAAGGTCTTCTTCTTTTTTGCCTATGAAGGATACCGGCAGGTAGCTTTCGCTCCGGTCAGCGGGAATGTGCCGACTGCGGAGTTTAAGGCCGTGGCCATCGCAGCCCAGCCGTCATACAAAGCCATTCTTAGTGAGTTCCCTCTGCCTACTAGTCCGTATGCGCCCGGTGCAGTTACTGGAGTCTATAGCGCCGCCGGTCGAGGAGGCGCCGATGACGACCACACTGATTTTAGGATGGACTATCACCTCTCTGATAGTAATCTGATCACGGGGCGATATTCCCAAGGTTTTCCATTCAAGTTGACTCCCAGCGCCCAGGTGGTAGACTACCAAACCCAAACCGGCAAAACTGAAGAGGGAACCATCAGCTGGCTGCACCTTCGAAGTAACTGGAGCTCGGAAACAAGGTTCACTTTCGACCAACCTAATCTGGTACGCGTCAACAACGAATATAACCTGGGCGTGCCAGACATCTCCGGCAACCTTGGGTTTGGAACTGCCGAGTCTGGGTCGCTGTTCTACAAAGGTGGCGACACCGCGACGTTGGAGCACAATTTCGTTCGCCGAATCGGACGCCACAATCTTAAATTCGGGGGGGCTGGTAGTGCACCGGGACATGGCTCGCGCAAACCCGGAACAGCCCGACACGCAGTTCGCAAACGTAGCGGACTTTTTGGCCGATCGCATGAGCCTCGCGGCGATCGACTGGGGAGTGACCAGCGAATTGGCCCGGACGCTCCAGTTCGGGGGATTTATCCAGGACGATTTTAAAGTGAATTCGCGCCTCACCATGAACCTGGGGATCAGATATGACTATCAGACTGTCCCCATTGAAGTCCACGGTAACTTTTATTCGCGCGGGCAGCCGTTCGGTTTTGGCCCCGTTCAGCCCGAGGGTAGTCTCTATAACGCGGACTATACCGGCTTCGGGCCGCGATTTGGCTTTGCGTACGTCCTGGACCAGAGGGGCAAGACCGTTCTAAGAGGTGGCGCCGCGATACTCACCAATCCGCGGCCAGGGTTTGACAACTTCCTGGAGGTAGCGCAAAACGGCCTCCTCCAGCCAAGACGCTATAGATTCTCGGCGGCGGAAGTTCAACAGTACGGCTTGTTGTATGCAGGGTTAAGCAACGCGTCTACCTTGCCGATCGTGCTCAATAATCCGAACTTTCCTTGGGGACAAGATGCAATCAACCCGCATTTTCCGAACCCCAAGAGCTACAACTGGAATCTCGGTATTCAGCGCGAGTTGACCCAGAACCTGGTGCTGGACGTTGCTTATGTGGGCACGCGCGGTGTTCATTCCAACTACGGTACGGAGAATAACCAGGTAAATCCGCTCACGGGCCAATATCCGATCGCTGGTTTCGGGGCATTTCGTTACTATACGGCCGACGGCTCCAGTGAATACCACGCGTTGCAGGCTGCCCTGAGAAAACGTTTCTCGCAAAACTTCCAGTTCAATATCAGTTACACCTACGCGAGTGACGTTGCGGTGGGGCCAGGTGATTTTGTGGCCAGTTCGTCGGCCCAGGATACGCAAGGGTCGGGTGCGATTAACATGACTCGTCAAGATGACGTTGGTCCTCCGCTTTATGCCGCCAAGAGCGTGTTTGTTTCCAATTTCCTGTATGAGCTTCCTTTCGAACGGCTGCACAGATCGAATAGCCGAGGGAGCCAACTGCTGCTGCGAGGCTGGCAGTTCTCGGGCATCTTTACCGGCAGCACGGGATTGCCCTTTCAGATTCTGCAGAGCTCCACGCTGGTGAACAGCCGTCCCGATTACATCGGTGGAGATCCAATCCTGAGTAATTATTCGTCGACCTTGCAGTACTTGAACCCAGCTGCCTTTGCCAAGGTCCCGGTCGCCGCAATCAGCGGCGCCACAATTCGTGCGGGCACCGTAGGCAGGGACGACGTTCGGGGGCCTGGCATGTGGAACCTCGACGCCGCCCTGTCCAAGAACTTTGCTATCAGTGAACGCGTCCGATTGCAGGTCCGGAGCGACATGTTCAACTCCCTCAACCACACCAACCTCACCAGCGTGTCGGCCAACATCACCAGCGGCAACTTCGGGAGGCTAACGGCCGCCACTGCGCGGACGGTTCAATTCAACGCGCGGCTTACTTTCTGAGCGTGACGACTGACGGCCAGTGGAATCCAATGCGAGTCCGGCTCACTGGCCGTCAGCGATCTCCCGCACTCGCTACCTGAAGTCTCACTCGGCGAGTCTTCCAAGGCTGCACGATCCCGTTAATTTCGCTGGAGTCCTTGAGACTATGTTTCCGCAAATGTCTGGATCGGTCGAGCGATGTCTTAACAGCCATGTCAGCGGACGGCTTGCCCTTCGACAATCCAGAAGATCGTGCTTGTTCGGCCAGCCAGAGCTTGAAGTTCTGTATAACAGGCGATGTGCTCGTCGATTCTGGAACGACCAAATAGTAGGCTCTTTCAGTAACTAGTTCATGCTTCACCGGTTGAACCAGGGTACCGTTAGATAATTCTTCCTCAACGACGAAAGTTGGCAGAAGGGCAACCCCCAATCCCGATACGGCTGCTTGAGACAGCATCAATGATTGTTCGAAGCAGGGCCCGCGAGAGGCATGAACTTTATCTACTCCCTGACGCCGAAACCAGTCCGGCCACGCCCATAGCCGAGTCGCTTCGTGAAGTAAGGTCACCCGGTTGAAATCGCTCGGCGTTTTAAGATCGTTCTCATCTTGAAAGGCCGGGCTGCAGACTGCAACCATAACTTCGTCCAGAATTAGAGATGCAACGCCCCCGGGCCAGTTTGCACTGCCGTAGTGGATTGCCGCATCCACAGAGTCAGTAGCAAATTCAAAGGCACAGGTGCGCACCGAGAGACGCAGCATGACGTCGGGGTACATAGCGACAAAAGACGGGAGGCGGGGAACCAACCAGCGAGTGCCAAACGTGGGGAGTACTGCCAGGCTCAAACTGCAAGTCGCTCCCGCCCCAGTGACGGTTCGATGTGTTGCCGAACTTAGTTCCCCAAGAATTCGGGCGACATCGGAAAGGTAAGCTCGTCCCGTATTCGTGAGTTGCACGCGCTGATGAATCCGTTGGAACAAGCCAACATCCAGGAAGTCTTCCAGCTGCCGTATTTGACGGCTCACCGCGCTTTGTGTCAGGTTTAGTTCCGAGGCAGCGGCTGTGATACTGCCGTGCCTGGCTGCGCTCTCAAACGCCAGTAAGCCAGACACCGACGGCAAGAATCGTCTATTCAATTTCTTTCACCTCGACAAACTTGGTCTTGAAGGTACCCTGGGCATCCGAGTACGCGACATCACATGCTTTTGATTTTCGCTACCATTATTACCGCTGTTGGGTGCTTAGAGGATGGTGCAAGCGAATCAGCGAACGATAGCTCTTTTGAACTACTGGACACGGGAGACGATCAGTCCAAGTGAATGATTCCCCGCTGGATAGCCATGGTCGCCGCTTGAGTCCGGTCGTCCGCTCCGAGTTTTTCTAAAATGTTGCGTACGTGGTTCTTGACCGTAAACTCGGAAATGTTGAGGGTTTCACCGATTTCTTTGTTTGCAGAGCCGCGCGCGACGAGACGCAAAACATCCAACTCGCGGGCGCTGAGATCGGCCGGGGAGATCTGGGCTGCCAGGACGGCGGCAACTCGCCCCGACAAATAGGAACGGCCCGTATGAACCGCGCGGACCGCTTCGATCAATTCCTTGTCGAGAACATCTTTTGTCAAATACGCCTTCACGCCGGCCTGTAGCGCCCGCCGGATGTCCTCGTCTCCGTCGAAGGTGCTGAGCGCGATCAGGCGTGCCCGGGGAAACTCACGGCGAATGCCGATTGCGGCATCGATGCCGGAAAGTATCGGCATTCGAACATCCAGGAGTGCGACATCCGGAACGTGCTTCCGGTACAACTCCACGGCCTGCCTTCCATTGGCGGCTTCGCCGACAACCACCATGTCGTGCTGCATGGCGAGAGCGGTGGTTACGCCAGCGCGTGCGATCCAATGATCGTCTGCCACCAGGACGCGAATGAGATCCGTGCCACTCACGTCAGCGGGACCGTCACTTCGATGGAAGTACCGGCCTGGGGCTGGCTTTGAAAACTGAAATCACCGCCGATGCTTTGCGCTCTTTCGCGCATTCCGATCAAACCGAAATGGCCGGCCGCGGGCGAGGACACATCCGGATTGTCGCAGCCCCGTCCGTCATCTGTGACGCGCAAATGGAGCTTGTGCGTGTCCACTTTCAAGAGAACCCATAACCTGGCCGCGGACGCATGCTTGAGCGCGTTCGTGACCGCCTCTTGCGCGATCCGCAACAGATGCTGTTCCACTTCGTGCGAAAGGGGCCTGGCATCTTTGGAAACATCCATATGGACGATGATGTTCGAGCCGGCGGTCCATCTAAGGGTTTCCGATTCCAGCGCGGACGCGAGATCCTGCCCCTCCAGAGCAGAGACGCGCAGATCCATCACTGTCCTGCGGGCTTCGTTTAGACTGTGGCGGGTCATTCCGCGCGCAAGATCCAGGAACGCCCGCGCCTTTTGAGGGTCTCGGGAGAGCCACACGGAGGAGGCATCCAGTTGGGAGGAGATCCCCACAAAGCCCTGAGCCAAAGTGTCGTGCAGTTCCCTGGCGATGCGAGTTCTCTCTTCGAGAACCAGCGTAAAACGATTCCGAAGCTGCTTCAGATGCATTCGATACGCAAAACCGGCGGCTGCCAATAGAATGCCGGCGATCAGAATCTTGAACAACAGCGTTTCATAGAAGTGGGGGAGTATTTCGAAAGCGTACGAGGTTTCCGACGTCAGGCCATTTTTCAGTTCGCTTCTCACTACAAATCGATAGGATCCATAACCCAGGTTTGCATAACTGATACTTCGCCTCTTGCCGGCTGGAATCCAGGCTTTATCGTGGTCCTCAAGTTTGTAGAAATACTTAACGGCGGGGGGTGAACTCAAGTGTATCCCGGAGTATCGGAATTGTATGTCGGTTGTTCCGGCGGCGAATTTCGCGCTTCGGTCGGGATCGATTGGATTTTTGTGATCCAGCGTGATCTCCACCAGATGCACAGTTGGAACCACTTTCGTCCTGCTGTCGGTTCCAGGATCGAGAACGGCCAGGCCTTTTCCGGTAGGGAGCCACAATCTTCCGTCCGACGCGATCGTTGCTTCACAACCCAGTGGATAGCCAGCCCCGCACTGCGCGCGTAACCCATCTTCAATTCCATAATTTTGAGGAGCTAAAGAGGAAACTGTCCCCCCGGCCATTCCGTTGAGGTCGTTCTTGGACAGGCGGCAAATGCCGCGGGTTGTGCTCAGCCAAAGAGACCCACGACGATCGTCATCGATATGCGCAATATTATCGCTAAGTAATCCCTGCTTGGTCGTGTATTGAAAGAAGCGATCATCCTTAAAACGATTCAGGCCGCCGCCTATCGTGCCGACCCAGAGGGTGCCATCCTTTTCTTCGTAAAGGGCGCCGATTTGATTGCTGGACAGACCATCGTCGGTCGTAAAATGCCGCACGGCGCCGTGGTCCACGCGAAAAAGCCCGTTGCCCCGCGAACCGATCCAGAGCACCGAACCTTGACCCTCGCACAACACGTCCATGTAGTCCTTCAAAGTGAGGCCGCCGGGAAGGACGTTTCGAAATCGGCCCGAAACAAGTTGGCTGAGTCCATCGCTGTTCACGATCCAGACTTGGCCTTGCCGATCTTGAATTGAGTCGAATACCAGCTGGCGGTTCAAGACGTGGCTCGGGACGAAGGTGGTCAGCTGATTGCCGTGCAGGCGCGACAGGCCACCACGGCTTGCAATCAGGAGATCGCCGTCGGGAGTTTCGCGAATCGAGAAGTCTTGATCGTCGGGAAGGCCGTTGCTCCGATTGAAAGTGCGAATGCCATCCTTGCCCATGCGAATCAAGCCCGCGTTCTGGAATCCGACCCAGATTGTCCCGGTGCTATCCTCCAGGACCGAAGTGGGCTCATCGCTTGGCATACCTTCGGCACGAGAATACACTGTGAAGGCGTCGTCACGGAATTGGGATAGGCCCGTGTTTGTACCCACCCAGAGATCGCCTTCCATATCTTCATAGATGGCGCGAACCCGATCGTGAACGGAAATCGGCGCACGGGACAAAGATTCAAAACCGTTATTGTGGAACCGAACGATTCCGTCATTGGTTCCCAACCAAATATTCCCTTTGCTGTCCTCCCACAAAGATCGGACCGGCCGGCCAGGTATAAGGTTTACGCCCGAATATGTCTGGAGTTGGCCATTTCGGGATAGAGATCTTACGCGGTTGCTGCCCATCCACAGGTTGCCGTCACGGT
>Ga0206847_10276_pt1 | contig 15367 bp, 13 predicted proteins | sample Alteio_BWOrgCont_17_FD_152880 | JGI IMG/M metagenome (GOLD analysis project Ga0206847, IMG submission 152880) | Enriched cells from forest soil in Barre Woods Harvard Forest LTER site, Petersham, Massachusetts, United States -... | ecosystem: Environmental > Terrestrial > Soil > Temperate forest >... | reverse complement strand
CGCAGCAGTTCCGGCGGCAGTTGGGAGACGTCATTGGCCGTAGCCACGACGAACACCGGGACCGTCTTTTCCTGCATCCACGAGATGAAGGAACCGAATACCCGCGAGGACGTGCCGCCATCGGTTGACCCGGAGCTTTTGCTACCAGCCAAACCCTTATCCGCCTCGTCCAACCAGAGCACGCAGGGAGCGATCGCCTCCGCCGTCTGGATGACCGAACGCAGGTTGCCCTCGCTTTGGCCAACCAACCCGGCGAAGATCCGGCCCGCATCCAGTTTAAGGAGCGGCAGGCCGAATATGCCGGCGGTGGCTTTGGCGGTCAGCGATTTGCCTGTCCCGGGAATGCCGCAGATTAGCAACCCTTTGGGATGTGGTAATCCATACGCCCGGGCCGGTTTGGTGAACGCTTTCTTGCGTTTGAGCAGCCAGTCCTTGAGCACGTCGAGACCGCCGATCGAATCGATCGATTCCGTGGTTTCGATGATTTCCAGCAGCCCGCTTTTCCGAACCGCCTGAGCCTTCATCCTGGCGACGACCCCGGCATCCAATTTCTTGGTTTGCACGATCGACATGGCGAAGGCGTTCTCCGCCTCCAGCGTGGTCATACCCTTGGCCGCGTCGAGCAGATGATCTTTCTCCGCATCCGTGGGCATGGTCAGCCCGGCGGATTTGGTGATTCCGTCCAGAGTTGCGGCCAGCGCCTCGACGCCAGGTGGCGCGAAGTCAATGACCGCGAACTCCCGTTCCAGTTCCGCCGGAAGGTTCAACCGGCAGGCCAGCACGATCAGGCAACGTGCCTTCGTCCGGGAATCCCGCAGTTCATCCTTGAGGGCGCGCAACCCAACCGGGTTGGCGTCCTCGAAGTACAGATGATAATCCCGGAGCAGCACGATGGATTTCTCCGGGAGTTCCGCGATGGCGGCGAGCGTGTCCACCGCGTCGTGACAGTCGATTATCGTACCCTTGGCGACGTCCACCAGTCCCTCAGTGGTGCTCCAGGCGTAGAGTTTGTATTTCAATGATTTGGCGACGACCTTGAGTTCGGCCTCGACCCGTTGCTCCTCGTGCGAGACGAGGAAAAGGCCGGAATAACCGGCGCGAATGTAATCTTGGATGGGTTGATTCATGGGTTTGGATTAACGGTTGAAGTGGTTTTGTGCCCAAGCCAGGCAGACGGACCGGGAAGGGTTTGAATGCAGGACCCGGCCCGAGCGGTTCCGGACCTCCCATTCCTGCCGGGAGGCGTTGAACTCGATGTTGGAAGCCCGCCGGACTTTCAAGGAACCCAGGCGGTTGAGATCGATCAATTCGGAGTACAGGCAATGCCCGGCGCCAGAGGTGTCGAACTTGAGCACCAGCGTATTCATCCGCCCACCTTTTGCTGGCGGCGGAGATTGCGCCGTTGCTGGTATTCGGGTTTCCGGTCGCGTTTGCCCGCCACTCCCAGAGCCTCCTCCAGGTAGCGGGTGGCCTGTTCGCAATCGGCCCCTTGAAAGCCAATCGCGTCGATAAGGATTTCCCCCATGGGGGAAACAATGATTTCAATGATTCGTTTCATGTGTTTTTTAAGCGGCGATGGTGAGTTTGATGGCGCCATTGGCCTGTTGGGCGCGTTTGACCAGGTGCCCTTTCTTGCGCGCCTCAATCGTGGCTTTGTGGACGCCATAGAGCTGGAGGAGCTTGCCGTAATTTCTCCCGACCGCTTTTTCCACATGGCCGTGCCAGAAATCCGCGGTGAGACCAAGGGAGCCATCCGGTTGTTTATTTACCGCAATGTCGTAGGGACCCTTGAGTTGGATGACATAATCGCCTTTGATGCGGTTTTCGTTGTAACCCCGGGCCGTTGTTTTGGACACCAGGCTCAGGCCCAGTTCGTCACAGGCGGATCGCAGGGCATTGAGGTCTTTGATTTGCGTTTTGATGGTGGCGAAGTGACTCATTTTGATTTGGTTGGTTTAAGAAAGGCCGCGCCGGTACGAATGGGTACCGGCGCGGCCAGGTTATGCCGCCAGGTGGAACTTCCGCCGGCCCAGTTCGCCGAACCGCCCGACCAGTTCCGAGGTGTCCGCCCGCGCCAGTTCCGCGGCCCGGTTGCCGAGTTGTTCCAATCCCTCCCGCAGCTTGCGCCGGGCGTGGGAGCTGTCCCGGTATTCCTCCGCCGTGCGCGAGAGCAGGTCGCGGCGGACCTGCTCCAGTTGATTCTCCATCGCGGAGTCATTGGCGAAGTTCATCTGCTTGAACTGGTCGATGAACCGCACCAGCCGGTTGAGGGTTTTCTGATGCACGCCGGTCTCGCATCCGTTGATGCTGGCGAGCATTTCGCGGCAGAGTTTGGCCGTTTGCTCCCGAAGACTGGCCACGCATTCCGACACAAACGCATGGACGCCCTGACGGATTTGCACCGAAGCCTCCCGGGCGGCCAGTTCCCGCGCCGCCATGACTTGCTGCTGATCCGCCACGGTTACAAGATCCAGGCCCAATCGTTCCGGAACGGAGATCTGGAACAATTGGATGCTGAACGCGTAATAACGTTCCATCTGGTTCGGCAACGGAAACGCGGCTTCGATCGAGGACACGTAACGGTCCGGGTCGTCCACCAGTTTTGCCGCCATGCGGTACCATTCGGTGGAGGCGTCCGATCTTAACGAGCCGTACTGTTTGAGGAACGCCTCCTTCGCCAGCCAGAACTCCAGTTGCAATTCCTGAAGCTTGCCGGTCACGTCCGCCAACTTCGCATTGGGCAGGAAGTGAGCCAGACCGTTGAGGAACGGGAATGTGCTGGATTCAATCAGGGAGTGCGCCCGGCCTTCAATCAATGCCAGAGCTTGGGTAGCTTCCTTGGGCAGCAACCGTTTATGCCCGAGACTGATCAATCGGTTGGAGACGTCCTCTGATTTGAGGCCGAGGTCCTCGGCCTTGAGTTTTTTGCAGCCCCGCCAGAAACTGACGGAGACTTTGATGAGTACGCCCTCCCGGGTAAGGACGGAGAGCAGGTTATTTTCCATGGGATTCCTTTCGTTGGTTTTATGGGTTGGCCGGGAGTGAATTCGTGAATCATTTCTCCGGGCCGGTTAATTGTTCGAGCGTGGTGTGAATTTCCGTGGCGATGCCCTGGACAAACACCCGCTCATTGGTTGCGCCATTCTCCCAGCAGGGAGCGGCGTTGACGTTATTGAACCGTCCCTCGCGCAGGGCCTTCCGGATCTTGCGCAGGGCGGCCCGTTCCGATTTGGCGTCCACGACAAAGTCCGCGTAACAGGCGATGTCGTGGGCGTACGAACAGGTGAATAGGGGCATAGAGGTTTAACAAGATTGCGAGCGCAGCCAGTCGGCGGTGCTCATGGTTTCGATGTCCGTGCCGGTGATGAAGGCGGCCCCGCCGCCGTAGGCGTCGGTCCGGGGTTTGCTGCAATCCTCCGACCACTCGAAGCCGACCGAGGCCGCGAAATCGAATTTTTGCAGCAAATGCTGGATGAAGTGGCAGGCCGCGTGCGTGCCGCCGTTGTCCGAGTGCAGCCAGATACCTTTGGTTTCCGGCTCCGTTTCAAAACCCCAATCCTCGATCACGTCGGCGAGGTCGGCGGGAAACGACTCCGGCAACGGTTCCTCGTGGAACCGGTGGGCGGACGCTTGGGCAGCCAATTGAATGGCGTAGTCCCGTTGTTCCGGTTCCAGTTCCAGAACCAAACTGAAGTGGGTGAAGTAATCGGCCATAGGTTGTTATCGCCGCGAACCGGGTGGAAACTTTGGCCCCTTGAACGCCTGGTACAGCTTGTAAATGCCGATGACCGCCAGGGCGATGAGGATGAATGGGAACACATGCAGCAGCGCGAGCAGCGCGCAGACTACGAGTGAACCCACGAAGCAGATTCTGACGATGAGATGATGAATCATGATTATCCTTGGGAAATGAACCGGGCCGGAAGCTTGCGCCTCCGACCCGGGTCGTGGTTATGGCAGGTTGGGTTTTTTAGATCTCCACTTTCTGCAATGCGCGCAGGGTGGAACGGACGCCATCGACTTCCTTCTCGACGGCCTTTTGCTCCCGTTCCGCCGATTTGAGGGCGGTGAGCACGGTGGCGCATTCGGCAAGGCCGGCCTTGAGGGTTTCCTTGATCTTTTCGATTTGCGCCGCCGCCTCTTTGAGCGGCGAGTTGGGTTCTTTGGTGGTGGTGGTTGCGGTGGTCATGGGCTTCTTTGCTTCCGTCGTGGTGGGTACCGAACCGGCAGCGGACGGGGCGCTCGCCGGGACGGCCTCAGTGGCAGTGGACTGGGGAATAATTGGAACTGCCGGGGTTGGAGTTTCCGGTGGTTTGGTCCAGAGGGGCGAGATGAGCATCTTCCGGCCCGGGGCCGTGAACAGGACCGGCTCCTGCGCGGAATATACGTCGAACTTGGTGAACCCGAAACGAAGCGCCTTCGACAGGTACTTGCGGTTGAGCTTGATTTGGAACGGGGCACCCGTCGTGTTGCTTCCAGCCACCGGGACGTGCGTCCAATCGTCGCTGTCCTCGGGATGCGCTTTGAGGACCAATTGGCCAGCTTGTGATTCCAATTGCACCGGCATGTCGTTCTCGTTCCAAACGGGCAGGCACGGCAGGGCATCCAGGATGCTCGCCACGGCTTCCGGCGATAGTCGGACAACGGATTTGCCCTCGCTTTCCGGTACAACTTGGCGCCAATTCGGATATTGTCCGTCGATGGATTTCGTAACAACCGTCCAGCGCGTGGATTCAAACCGGACCCAGATGACTTCCTTGCTGGCTTCCACCGCCAACCGCCAAGGACCGTCGTCCACGAACCCGGACCAGTTCAGGAATTTCCGGTCCGGGATGATGACAGACTCGGCCAATGGGAATCGGAATGTGTTCGCGGAATAGAGCTGCCGGCCATCCGTGCCCACGACCGTGTGGCAATCCGGCTGGCTGACATCCAAACACGCGCCGTTCAGCACGAACCGCGAGCTGTCCACACTGGCGCATTCCAGCGCGTGCCGGAACGCCGGCTTGAACGCCTCGTCCAGCGGATTGGAGGTGTTCTTGTTGGGTGGGAACGCCGGCCATTCCACCACTGGCAGGGTTTCGATGGGCTTCCGTGCGAACGCGTCGCCGATCGAATAGCGGACGTTGAGTTTGCCGTCGTCCTCCCGGACCAGGGCCAGATCGCCCCGGGTCGTCTTGACGAGCTTGTTCAGCGCGTCAAAGTCCACGGTGCAGGCGGGAAAGCCGTCCGGATTGGTCACGGCGATCCGGCAGGTGGCGAAGCACTCCAGATCGGTTCCGGACAGGTAGATGCCATTGTTACCGTCCGGTTCAATTCGGACATGGCGCAGGATTGGGAGGCTGCTTTTGGTTAAGGCAATTTTGGACAGACCGGCCAGCGCGTATTTCAGCTCGCCGATGGGTAGTTCAAGAATTTTGGGCATGGGATTGTTCCTTTCGTTGGTTGTGAGAAAGGCCGGGACACCTGATGGGGCATCCCGGCCTGGGTTTGGGGTTGCTGGTTTATCCACTGTCAGGACTCGTCGTCCTCGGCGGATTTAAACTTCAATTGCAGGGTCACGCACTCGCTGGGATCCACGGCGGTTCTCCGGCCCAAGTACACGGGCTGATACAGTACGCCGCTTTCCCGGAAGGCGTACAGGTAACGGATCTCGACCACGTCGCCGACGCTGGGCACCGGTACGTTCGGAGGGATTGTGACATTCCCGGCGGTCACCCAGCCGAGCTTGTTGATCAAGCGGATTTCCATGCTGCGCTGCGGGTTGAGCTTTCCAACCATCGCGGACAGTCTGGCGTAGAACTTGTGTTTTAGTTGCGAGCCGCCGCTATTCGGGCGACCGGGCGTGTAGGGGGCGTCCAATCGCTTGAATACCACCCCCTCCCGGTTCTGGAGCTTTTGGAATAGCCGGGCCTTCTCCGCGGTATTGAAGGCGGTTCCCACCCGTTCAATGTGGGTCAACACCTCCAGTTCCAGGAGAATGGCCAACTGTTCCAATCGATCCTCACAGGATTCTTCCAGCAGGGACCAACTACCCATCCGCAGCAGGTCGAACGCGTGCAGTACGTCGCCGACCAACTCGCCGTCGAGAAGGAAGTCGGCGGGGATTTTCTGCGCTTGAAGGACGATGGGTGAGGGCAGGCCCACCACCAATCCCTTCCGGTTGAACCCGGTGATGTTCCCACCGCTCTTTTGCAGCAGCAGGCGCCGACCGTCGATTTTCTCCTGCATGCACCACTCGGCGTCGCGCAGCAGCATGTTGGCGGCGGTTTCGTCGATCGGGTTCAGCAGTTGCGGCAGGATGTCGCAACGAACGGTTTGATTGTCCGCGGTGTGGTACGGAGTGCCGTCCTCGCCGGGCGTATAACCCTTGGCGGTCTTTTCCCGGACCAGCTTGTCGTACGTGCGTTTCGCGGCGTCGTAATCCACCGGGCAATTCGTCTTGGTACCGGTGTTTAGCGTGGTACCGCGCCGGCCGTACGCGAAGTTGACGACGAACCGGGGGCCGGCGGGTTCAATCGCGCATTGATAGACTTTGTCGCTGCTGCCTTCGCGATAGTACAGCGTGACATTCTCCAGGACTGGAGTAACGGTGGTGTTCATAACGGTTTAAACGAAAGGAGCCGGGCAGGCACTGCACCTGACCCGGCTCCGGGGGATTTTGTGGTTGGGTTGGGAGGGCAGTGGCCTCCAAATGGATCAGGCGTTGAAGACGTCGGGTGAGTTTGCCGAGCGCAATTCAATAACGCCGGGAGCAACGCAGGTGACATTGACGCGGCTACCAGGACTGAATCCGGCTAGTTCAAGCCAGCGTCCCATGAGGCGGATTTTTGGCTTTGTAAGGCCCTTCCAGAAATCGCCATCCGCCTCGATTTTTAACGTGCGACTGGACGATGCTGGATTGGCCAGTAGGACTGGTGCGCGATCGGGAAGTTGTGAGTTAGTCAATTGTTGGGGTGTTTTCATAAAATGAACTGGGCCGGAGGGATGTCTTGTCCGCTCCGGCCCGTGGGGATTTGTGGTTGTGGTTTAGAGGCTGCCGAGTTTTGTCGCTGTGAATGCGGCGTTTTTGGGGTAGTCAATGCTGGACCATTTCAGCGTGCTTCCTTTTGGCAGGATCAGGTAGTTGAACGGGCCACGTCCACCCAGCTTGATACATTTCTTCCTGGCCGCTTCCAGCGTCGTTCCCTTGCCCCAGCAGCCGTTCGAGTTGGTCGCCAGAATCTCGAATCGGAGTTGATCTTTCATAATGTTGTTTTGGTTGGGTTAATAAGGTTTAAGACCATTTGCGGCATTCCTTGAAATACTCGCATCCGGCGCAGTGGAATCCGGGCGATGGAACGAAATCCCTTCGTTCCAGCCCGGATTGATAGGACTCTATGACCTTGAATAACCGCGTCTTCTTGGACTCGGTCATTGGCGGTTGTGAGGTCACGATGAGTTTGGGGGTCTTGGTCCGGACGAGGTGATGGAGTTCCAACCCGCTCTCATTCCGTCCGGTGGCGTCCCGGTACAGAACCGAATACGCGCTGAGTTGCGTTTCATGGGTGTGAACCACCTGTTCCGAGTCCGGGGTTTTGCCGACCAGTTTGAAGTCCACAATCCGCCCGCCGGCTCGCACGAGGTCGATGACTCCGACGAGTGTCGGCAGACCGTGATGCGACAGGTCGCTTTCGATCGAAACCTCCACTGCTTCGGGCTTCTCCTCCGGTTTGATGGGGGTCTCCTGGAGGTAATGTTCCAACGCCCGCAGGGAGGAGGCTTTTTCGTCGTCCTCCTCGCCGTAGAAGTTGATCGAAACCCCCTCCTTCGAGATCGTCCATTGGCTGTCGAAAAAACCTTTGATCCCCTCCAACGGAAACGATCCGCGCCGCCAGCGGGCCAGGTTCCAACTTTGCAGGACCGCATGCACCACTTTCCCGGCGTGCATGGCAGCGGAGGGTGGTTTCTCCTCGTTGAGCACGTAACGGAAGAACAACTTCAACCGGCACGAGCCCCAGAGGTTGAGCCGGGAAGCGGATACGGTACGTTTGAGGTATTCCAACCGGGTTTCCAGCGTGTTCGGTGGTGGCGCCTTGACCACCACCGGCAGATCCAATACCGGTCCGTTCATCGTCGGTTGGAGGTGCCGGAGCGCGGGTTGTAGCGACGCCGCTGGCCGCCATTGTCGCCGGGATGCCGTTCGAGCAATTCGTCTATCAGTCCGGACGCCTCCAGTTTATTCAACTGGCGCACTCCCTTGCCGAATCGATCCTGAGCGAGGTCTTCAATCTCGTTTTCGTCGAGGTTGTTTTCCCGGATGATTTTTTCGATTAGATCGCGCTGTTTGCAGGAGCAAGCCCATTGATCGGACTGCCCGTTCCCGTTCGTGTGGCCATTGCGGTAACCGTTCCCATTCCCATTACCGTTCGTCGAACCGTGACCAGTTCCGTTTCGGTTTCCATTGGCGGATTTGCCTTCCGGGAGCCAGCCATGCTGTTGCAGGGATTGATCAACCGCGGTTTGTAACAGGGCGTAAAGCCGGGCGGATTCCGCCTGGACCTGGCCCGGGTCCGCGATCTCGGTTTTGAGGGTGATGCTGAACTGATGGGACGAATAGCCGGGCAGGCCGATTTTTTTGCTGTAATTGGTTTCAAGTATGAGTGCCATGGTTTGATTTCCTTTCGGTTGCGGGTGTACATGCAAACGCCCGGAACGATGGTTGTTCCGGGCGTCTTTAATTAATCCGTGGGGGTTAACCGCACGCGCCGTTTGGATCAGGCACGGCAATGCGGATGGGAGGGATTAGGCCAACAATTTGAGGGTGGCTTCTGTTGGCAACGCGGCCTCATCAGCGAATTGCACCTGGATGGCGGTGAATCCGTTGCGACTCCACTGGCCCTCATGTTCCAGCCAGAGCCGGACGAACTCGGCCACGGACAAGCGGCACGTTTCCCGGACCTGGGCAAGCTGCCGGGGATCGGATGCCTGTTGCGTTAAGGTTGGAGTGATTTGCCGTTCCAATTCCTCCAGCAGGTCAGTGGGTGACCACCGGCCCCAGCCGCGAACGGAGAGTCGCTCCATTTTGTCGGTGTGGATGGCCGGGGGCAGGCTGGGTTGGAGGATCGGGGCACAGACAACGACCCCGCCACCCCGCACGCTCAGTTTCCAAGTGTCTCGCAACCGGATGTGGAACCGGTACGTGACCGGGACGCGGACTTGCGCCGTGTTGGTGCCAAGATCCACCAAGCCCCAGAGCACGGTTTTATTGCTGGAACGGGTGAATGTCTCGACCTGGGTCGCGGTGGCGACTTCGAGGTTCAGTTCCCGGGTGATCGTCGGGATCGCTGCCACGAAGCTCGCCGTGATGTTCTCGTTGGTGAATTTCGGCGCGGGTTTGCCGGAACCCGTTGGATTGGATTCGGCTTGCCGCCGGCGAGCACGGGCGACTGCGGCAAGGGCAATGACTGTGGCTGCGCCCGTTACCAGGATGGTTGTTGAATCGAAATGCGGAGTTTCAGCCAGCGACTCCATGGAGAAGAGTTGGAGGTTTGGGTCTTCGGTCAATTGTATCCTTTCGGTTGAGCCTGGTTCCAGCAATCTGGCCGGAATGAGGGGAAGGTGGAAGGCGCTTCACCGGGTATTTAACCCGGCAAGAGCGGACAGGAAAGACATCCCTGTCAAAGACTTATAGCACGGAAGGACGGTTTATTACACGCGCACGGCAAGGCGGGTGGGGTTCGACAAAAATTGCGCCTAGTGCAAAGAGCGGGGGCCAGGGAAGTCGCTCCGTGATTGCTCACGGGGCGACAACCAAGGCCCAGGGCGAGAACGCCATCAAGCGCGTTTCAATCCGCGCCTCGTGATTGCTCACGGGGCGACGCGGTGGCGGCGTTTTTGGCCCGGCGTCCGCAGGTGTTTCAATCCGCGCCCCGTGATTGCTCACGGGGCGACGCGGCACGGTGCCCACGAGCGGCGGGGTGACGGTGTTTCAATCCGCGCCCCGTGATTGCTCACGGGGCGACGCCGCGAGCTTGGCGGCGGAAAGGGGTTTGGCCGGTTTCAATCCGCGCCCCGTGATTGCTCACGGGGCGACATCCGTCAATTCCGCCGATCCGGCCGGGGAATGGGTTTCAATCCGCGCCCCGTGATTGCTCACGGGGCGACATCGTGAGAACCTTTGATGGATTGGATGGCAATGTTTCAATCCGCGCCCCGTGATTGCTCACGGGGCGACTCCCCCTCTTGCGCGCCGTCGTCATACCGTACTCGTTTCAATCCGCGCCCCGTGATTGCTCACGGGGCGACCCGCCGGTGGCGCTGGTGGCTCATCCGTTCCGAATGTTTCAATCCGCGCCCCGTGATTGCTCACGGGGCGACAACGGCCTGCGCCTCGGGCGGGAGCGCATCGCGCGTTTCAATCCGCGCCCCGTGATTGCTCACGGGGCGACCTCGCTGACCATGACAATTTCCCAAGCGAGCGAGTTTCAATCCGCGCCCCGTGATTGCTCACGGGGCGACTGCTTTGCCGCCTGCTTGGCCGTCAGGAAGCGCAGGTTTCAATCCGCGCCCCGTGATTGCTCACGGGGCGACTCAATAATCATGTCGGCACGACGCGCAATCGCTGGTTTCAATCCGCGCCCCGTGATTGCTCACGGGGCGACTTCCGCTCTGGGACGTTACTGGCGTCCCGGATGCGTTTCAATCCGCGCCCCGTGATTGCTCACGGGGCGACCCGCGTCAGGCATCCCGCAGACGGTCCTGAACGCGTTTCAATCCGCGCCCCGTGATTGCTCACGGGGCGACTCGCGTCGGCGAAGGATGAATTCACCCATGGCACTGTTTCAATCCGCGCCCCGTGATTGCTCACGGGGCGACTCAAGCCAGTCGCAGAGGGATGGGAACACGCGCGGTTTCAATCCGCGCCCCGTGATTGCTCACGGGGCGACCCTGCCAACGGGCCTTGGCCCATCGGGAGATTTCGTTTCAATCCGCGCCCCGTGATTGCTCACGGGGCGACTCGCGACTCCGCGCAAAAGATCGCCAATCACCATGTTTCAATCCGCGCCCCGTGATTGCTCACGGGGCGACACAATCGCGCGCGATCTTGGCGGCCCGGTATCAGTTTCAATCCGCGCCCCGTGATTGCTCACGGGGCGACGCGTCCTCGATCACCTCGCGCGGCCCGATATGATGTTTCAATCCGCGCCCCGTGATTGCTCACGGGGCGACACCCGACGAATGTTGACGCCGTGGCCACGGGGCAGTTTCAATCCGCGCCCCGTGATTGCTCACGGGGCGACCGGGGCGGCTGATACGGGAGGCCAAGGAGGCGGGCGTTTCAATCCGCGCCCCGTGATTGCTCACGGGGCGACCTAAGCAAAACGGGATCGAAGGAGCATAACGTGTGTTTCAATCCGCGCCCCGTGATTGCTCACGGGGCGACAAGCAAATGTTGTGGAGGATTGCGGGGGAAGTGCGGTTTCAATCCGCGCCCCGTGATTGCTCACGGGGCGACACCTTCTTTCCGGCGTGTGGCAGCCAAGTGAAAGGTTTCAATCCGCGCCCCGTGATTGCTCACGGGGCGACGAGTCTTTTGGCGGCAACCGCCAGACCGACCAGGTTTCAATCCGCGCCCCGTGATTGCTCACGGGGCGACCGCGAAATGCCACACAGTCACCCGCGCCCAGATTGAGTTTCAATCCGCGCCCCGTGATTGCTCACGGGGCGACAAAAATGCGGACTTAAAGCCGTGCCCTTTCACTTGTTTCAATCCGCGCCCCGTGATTGCTCACGGGGCGACGCTGTCATGCTCCGGCCATCCTGCCATGATATATGTTTCAATCCGCGCCCCGTGATTGCTCACGGGGCGACCCCTCCTTCTCCCACCCTCGCCTTCGTCCACGGCGTTTCAATCCGCGCCCCGTGATTGCTCACGGGGCGACGCCATCAAATTCAGGCTCGTGTGAATGGCCACGCGGTTTCAATCCGCGCCCCGTGATTGCTCACGGGGCGACGGATGTCGTTGGCTTTGGCGCGGACCATTTCGCGGTTTCAATCCGCGCCCCGTGATTGCTCACGGGGCGACCCGTCTGGAGCCGCTTGGCCCGCTCCGCGCCCAGGTTTCAATCCGCGCCCCGTGATTGCTCACGGGGCGACCCTTACGAGACGCGCCATTGGTTCACCAATTATCAAGTTTCAATCCGCGCCCCGTGATTGCTCACGGGGCGACTCGGCAATCGTTGTCGCGTTTGGCATTCTCTACCTGTTTCAATCCGCGCCCCGTGATTGCTCACGGGGCGACCAAAGAAATCACCGGAGACCGCTACAAGCACGGAGTTTCAATCCGCGCCCCGTGATTGCTCACGGGGCGACACCACGCGTAATAAATTGCAATCAGGGCGATACCGTTTCAATCCGCGCCCCGTGATTGCTCACGGGGCGACCCAGCCGCACCCCGGTCATGGAATTGAGATCAAAGTTTCAATCCGCGCCCCGTGATTGCTCACGGGGCGACATCGTTCGCTTGATCCAGAAACCTCTTTACGTTGTTTCAATCCGCGCCCCGTGATTGCTCACGGGGCGACCGGTGATAGAGTGCGATATACACGCGCGTCATTTGTGTTTCAATCCGCGCCCCGTGATTGCTCACGGGGCGACGGGTGACCGGCTCTTGGGAGACGATGCCGCCGGTGTTTCAATCCGCGCCCCGTGATTGCTCACGGGGCGACATGAACCAGGCGCTGGAATCCGGCGCGGTGCAGGTTTCAATCCGCGCCCCGTGATTGCTCACGGGGCGACAGCCTGGACACGCGCAAAGCCATCATTATGGAGATGTTTCAATCCGCGCCCCGTGATTGCTCACGGGGCGACGTGTACGGCGGGGAGCGGGATTCGGGCGCGATCCTGTTTCAATCCGCGCCCCGTGATTGCTCACGGGGCGACTCCGGTCTGCAGCGAATGCCTGCCGACGTGCAAGTTTCAATCCGCGCCCCGTGATTGCTCACGGGGCGACAGCCGCGCTGATCACCTCGAGACTCTTGCGCGAGGTTTCAATCCGCGCCCCGTGATTGCTCACGGGGCGACCTCAAATCGCGTGTATTTAGGTATAAACGTAATCGTTTCAATCCGCGCCCCGTGATTGCTCACGGGGCGACTTTTTGTAAAGCAGTCCTCCCGTTAATGCTACGTGTTTCAATCCGCGCCCCGTGATTGCTCACGGGGCGACGCCCGTGCGCCCACCTTGGCCCATTCGCCCACCGTGTTTCAATCCGCGCCCCGTGATTGCTCACGGGGCGACCGGATTCCAATGATCGCAAGCCAAGCAAATCGTTTGTTTCAATCCGCGCCCCGTGATTGCTCACGGGGCGACTAGGCGCGCCGGAACCGGAGCCGATGCCCGGACAAGTTTCAATCCGCGCCCCGTGATTGCTCACGGGGCGACCCGCGCGGCGGTTGCGCCATCGCCAATTTTACTCTGTTTCAATCCGCGCCCCGTGATTGCTCACGGGGCGACCGGAGCGGATGCGTCGTTACGCGCCCATGGCCGAGTTTCAATCCGCGCCCCGTGATTGCTCACGGGGCGACTTCATGTGCGGATTCAGGTCGCCGATTCGGCGCATGTTTCAATCCGCGCCCCGTGATTGCTCACGGGGCGACCTCGCCGGGAAAACGCGGTTGCCGTCGCGACACGTTTCAATCCGCGCCCCGTGATTGCTCACGGGGCGACTCATCCGCGCCCGCAACCGGCTCCGGTAACGGGGCGTTTCAATCCGCGCCCCGTGATTGCTCACGGGGCGACTGGTTCTTTTGACGTGGTCATGGTTTTTTGATTGTTTCAATCCGCGCCCCGTGATTGCTCACGGGGCGACTTCTTTTTGCGCACTTTGTCCCACCTTGCGAACGCGTTTCAATCCGCGCCCCGTGATTGCTCACGGGGCGACTATGAAAAAGTCGGAAGCAGACCAAGTTTTCAACGTTTCAATCCGCGCCCCGTGATTGCTCACGGGGCGACCAGCCTCGGATGCCGGGCATTCACCAAACATCTTTGTTTCAATCCGCGCCCCGTGATTGCTCACGGGGCGACCTCCCGCCACCGCGCCGGGCATGATCGCGCCAAGTTTCAATCCGCGCCCCGTGATTGCTCACGGGGCGACGCGCATCAGGCCCGGGTAGAAACCACAAAAACGAGTTTCAATCCGCGCCCCGTGATTGCTCACGGGGCGACCCGGTCCGGATGATCCGTATAATGATTCGCCTCCGTTTCAATCCGCGCCCCGTGATTGCTCACGGGGCGACTAGACTGTGACCAAATAGTGATAATTGTAATCGCGTTTCAATCCGCGCCCCGTGATTGCTCACGGGGCGACAAGGTCGCAATGCCTCTACAGCATAATTAAAAGCGTTTCAATCCGCGCCCCGTGATTGCTCACGGGGCGACCGCTCGAATCCTAATGCGAAAATTCGTTTTGATATAGTTTCAATCCGCGCCCCGTGATTGCTCACGGGGCGACGCAAGAGTTGCGTCAGATTCGCCGGTATCGCGTAGTTTCAATCCGCGCCCCGTGATTGCTCACGGGGCGACGCTGCAACCTCGCCGCCAGCATCCCCGCGTCCACGTTTCAATCCGCGCCCCGTGATTGCTCACGGGGCGACCCGTGTCACCGCTGCCAATGGCCGGGATGAACAGGTTTCAATCCGCGCCCCGTGATTGCTCACGGGGCGACTCATAAACGCGTTGCAGGATTTCGTCCCGCGTGGCCGTTTCAATCCGCGCCCCGTGATTGCTCACGGGGCGACCCTGGCGGGACACCAGTCGGACGCCAACCTCGCCGTTTCAATCCGCGCCCCGTGATTGCTCACGGGGCGACGCTGGCATCTGGTATTGCTCAAACTGCCGAAATGTGTTTCAATCCGCGCCCCGTGATTGCTCACGGGGCGACAAATTAACGGTCTATTTTGTTTGCACGTTGCTGGGTTTCAATCCGCGCCCCGTGATTGCTCACGGGGCGACGTTCTATGTAATTAATTCTTCCGGTGTCACTCTTGTTTCAATCCGCGCCCCGTGATTGCTCACGGGGCGACTCATTGTGGTCGCGGTCATAGTCGTCATTCTCTTGTTTCAATCCGCGCCCCGTGATTGCTCACGGGGCGACCGCAAGATTCAACGGCATCAGACAATCCCGCTTTGTTTCAATCCGCGCCCCGTGATTGCTCACGGGGCGACACTCGTCCCCAAGGGAAACATGATTGGTTTCTGCGTTTCAATCCGCGCCCCGTGATTGCTCACGGGGCGACCCGGGCGACGCCGCTATCATTCGCCAACTAACTGGTTTCAATCCGCGCCCCGTGATTGCTCACGGGGCGACGTCCCTTCACAATCACACGC
>Ga0206847_10275_pt1 | contig 15405 bp, 11 predicted proteins | sample Alteio_BWOrgCont_17_FD_152880 | JGI IMG/M metagenome (GOLD analysis project Ga0206847, IMG submission 152880) | Enriched cells from forest soil in Barre Woods Harvard Forest LTER site, Petersham, Massachusetts, United States -... | ecosystem: Environmental > Terrestrial > Soil > Temperate forest >... | reverse complement strand
TTTTCCCTTATTTACACCAGCCTGTATAGACATAAGGTAACATTTAAAAGGATAAAAAAGTGTAGAGCAGATAAGAGAATATATTCTCATAGTTTGGGATATGTCAACGGCGCAATATCCTTTTCATGCAAAAGGAGCTTTACGCAATTGAACGCAAAGTGGTGCAGCAGCTACGGGAAGAACGGCTGCGGCAAAAACTATCCTATGAATCTTTAGCTAATATCTCTGGGATTCACAGAACGTCTATTAGCCTCATTGAACGTGGAAAATCACATCCCACACTTCTAATGTGCTTAAGGCTCTGTGCCTCATTAGAGATAAAGTTAGGCGATATTATCAATCACATAGATGGATAGGGTACGATTATCAGAAGTTCTCAAAAAAGCTGAAAAAGCTTCCTAGTAGCCACTAAACTAATATCCTATTAGATGTATAGAGATATTCTTATGGCCTCGCAGAACTTATAAATATTAGGACTAACAATTATTGTCCATATATAACATATTGTTACATAAATATAAAAATAATATTTGTTAAATATTATAGTACATTAGAATTATGCATAAATTTATTTATAAGGGTAGTCTCAATACATAGGAAAAGACACAATACAAATACCCTATGACACAGTGACATTAATGACTGAGTTAAATAGGAATAGTTTCTTATATTAATGAAAATCTATTTCCTAAAAACAATGTCAATTATGTCATATGTCATCACAACTACAGACTTAATTATAGCCATAGAGTAATCTTATAGAACATAGATTTGGCTTATGCTGATGTTAGGAGCGCTGTCCATTATTGTATAAGCTGTACATCCTTCCAATAACGTAATTTACCACTTCTATCGTCATCTAACCCCTGTAATTTAAGACGTTTCCCCAGCTCTTGTTTAGTAGGTATTGCACCATCTCTATCTTGTGCATACCACTCACAGAATTTCTCGTGCATAATTGATTTTGGAATTATTTTCCCCGGAATATGCACTATGCATTCAGCAAGAAATGCAGATATATAATCCATGTCATTACGATAGCCCTCTGTTGTATACTTCACTTCATCCGGCAATGTTAATCCACTTTCTTGCCATTCCTTACAGCCCTGTAACATCCAATTTAATATGCCAGAGGCTTCAGCTTTTAGCTTGTCCTGTAATTGCACATCACGTTCTTCGGGTTTTAAAAATAGGTCAAAGGGTATGACCCTAATTCTGCTCCATATGCCTTCGTCACTACCTTTAATTAAGGGTTTATTATTTGTAAGGAGACAAATCTTGTACGTTGTTTCGTAGGTAAACCACTCTCTGTGTAGAAATCTGGCTTTAATTAAATCACCGCCAGTTAACTCCTTAATCTTAGCTTCATCCAATTGCCTATTTTCATTAGTCTCACTAGCTACAATCAAGCGTTTACCCTCGATTCCTGCAAGCTCGTTGGGAATGCCATCGTATTTTTGTACCATAAGACAAGCACTCGTAAGAGCAGACGCATAGTCCCCTAGAATATAATTTAAGACATCTTTAAAAGTACCTTTACCATTACGTCCGCGACCTGAGAGAATAACAAAGCAGTGCTCCCTAGTAATACCTGTCAAACAATAACCAGCAAAGCGCTGTAAAAAGGTAATCAAGTTCTTCCTACCCAACGTCACTTGGTCAAGATATTTAAGAAACAACGGGCATTGTGCATTTGAATTATAAGTGGCAGGAGATATGCAGGAGAGCTTTAACTTAGGGTCATGAGATAGTAATTTCCCTGTGCGAAGGTCAATAACACCATTGGCGCAATTGAACATCCAAGGGTCAGCATCCAGCTCTTTTTTGTTGATAGTTATTTTGCTTGCGGCTAATTCCACTACGCTTTTTATACGAGCTGTACTTAAAGAATAAAAACTTCCGAAAGGAGCCGGAAATAAGCTTACATTGGCTCTAATGCTTTTTTCTGCCAATAAACGAACTTCTTTTGTTTCATCAATTGCCCACTGTTTACCGTTCCATACATACCATTTCCCGCCTTTTCCTATCTGATGACAAAAACGGGCTTTGTCACCAAACTGCTGTGCAAATTTATCGGATTGGTCTGCATCAGATAATGCAGTTGAGGACTGATTAACGGTGGCCACCTCTTTTGACGGAGGCAATACCTCGCCTTCCATCACTGCATTATTTTCAGCATCTAAAATGGTTGGTTCTGATTCGCTGCCAACCGAAGAAGGGCTAGGGAGTATAATTTCTTCTGCCGTTAAACCCTCCACTTCAAATGAATCAAATAAAGCGTCTTCATCTATATCTGCACAGAAGGAAGGTGAGTATTGTTTACGAGTCCATAGCTTCCAAATAAGGCAGCCCCTAGAATTTCCTAATCTACATTTAAATGCTTTGCCGATTTTAATCCAAAAATCGTAATCATCATGTGGCGCAGTTTCCAGGGCATGAAGAATACCCTCTATTGAGGGGTTAGAGCTATCAAGCATAAAAGCCAGATAATCAAATGGGTAACCAGCGCCAGACGAATTATTTTCTTGTAACATTTTTTGCCTCGTTTTTAAAAAGTTATTTTCCTAAAGCCACCCGACACCTGACAGCCTTTAAGGCCGCAAATTTCTTGATGGTTTGATATTTCGACAGGGAAATTTCAATGCCTATCCTTATCACGTCGCGTGAATTTTGTCAACAGGAAAATTGGATTATTCTTATATAATACAAATACTTATAAAGGCAATAGTGATGATAATAATCATATTAAAAATGCAGTTACAGTCACTGTTAAATGTAAAAGTGGTGATTATGATGATGATACATGTGAAGTAGAAAAAATAACTCTTATGAGAATGCTATTAATTGTTCATGGTGCATTTATTATTCCCCCAACATTGCATTTACCGCGCTGTTCAAAGACTGCCGCACAGGATTTACATCAAGACGGGCATAAATTGCTGTAGCATGTTGGCTGGAATGGCCTAAGGATTTTCCAATGATATAGCTGTTAGCACCTAATGCAGCCTGCCAACTTCCGAGTGTTCGGCGTAAATCATGTAAGCGAAGATTTGTAATTCCTGCCCGATTTAAAACCTTATTCCATATCGGCGTTGGATTCTCTAGATGACCACTTTTGCTTTTAGCACTGGGAAAAACCCATTCGCTATTAGTCTTTAATTTCCTGCACTTTAAAATATCAACGGCTGGCTCCACTAGCGGTACAATATGCTGCTTCCCGTTTTTGGTCAGGGGTATTGTCCATTGGGTAGAATCAAAATCTATTTCCTGCCAACGCATCGCTTGTACATTGTTCTTCCTAGCACCTGTAAAAAGGCTTATATACAGGTAATCACGCACTGTTTCGCATGGTTCCTTAGCTAAGGCTGCCAGAAACGCTTTCATCTCCTGTGAGCTTAGAAACCGCTCTCTGCTATGTTCTTTAAAACGCTTCACCGCATAAGCAGGATTAGGTTTGCTCCAACCCCATTCGGTTGCTTTGTTAAACATCAAACGTATCAGCGCATGAAGATGATTGGCTCGCACTGTACCAACGTCACGACCTACACGCTGGTGCAAATCACGAATGGTATTGGTGCTAATGGAGGATAGTTTCTTGTCAGCCCAAGGCGAAAGGTATAGTCGGTATAGGGATTCATCATTACGGGAAGATGCTAGCCGGTGTGGTTTTGAATGACCCTCCCAATACAAATTCCATAGTTCGCGTAGTGTGATTTCCTGACGAATCGCCCGTTTCTTTTCCAGTGGATTGATGCCTTCACAAATCTGTGAGTGTATATCTTGAGCTTTTGCCCTAGCCTTCTCCAATGAAATTTCATCTGTACGGCCAAGGATAATTCTCGTAGGTTTCCCCTCTATTTTTCTGTAAATAAAGAATGTTTTGACACCTTTCCGTGTGATGTATATTCCTAGACCTCTTGTTTTCGTGTCGTAATAGCAGGTTGTATTGCTACCTTCGGCATCAGAAAATAATAGATTGGAGATGGTTTTGATTGTGAAATTAAAGCGTTTTTTGTACATAACTCATTGCTACCCTGTTGCTACCTTTGGATGAAAATCCTAGGTATTTTCAGAGTATCCCTGAGTTCTTCACTAACCTAACCCACTGACCTTGTTATGTGCGGGTGTAGTTCAATGGTAGAACGGCAGCCTTCCAAGCTGCATACGAGGGTTCGATTCCCTTCACCCGCTCCACCCTGCGCTCTTCGAGCTTCGGGTGGCAGGCCACCCGAAGCTCACTTGCGAGCGTAGGGGGCTGGTATCCCTCAGCCAGAAAATACAGGCCTAAATCTTCTTAATCGTCTTATCCTCGAAATAATTCTGGTATTCGCGGATGGCGGCTTTTTCATCGAAATCATTTTCGGTTTTGGCGATGACCACCGTTGCCACGCCGTTGCCGATCAGGTTGATCATGGCGCGCACCGACGACATGAAACGGTCGATGCCCAGCAGCAGCGACAAGCCTTCGATGGGCAGGAAGCCGGTGGCCTGAATGGTGGCGGCGAGCACAATGAACGCGCTGCCTACCACGCCGGCCGCGCCTTTAGAAGTGAGCAGTAAAATGCCCAGAATGCTAAGTTGCTGGCCGAGGCTTAAATCCACATGATAGGCCTGCGCGATGAATAACGTGCACATGGCAAGGTAAATGGAGGAGCCGGCGAGGTTGAAGGAATAACCGGTCGGAATAACCAGGCCCACCACCGGCTTGGAGCAGCCGAAGCGTTGCATTTTTTCCAGCATCACCGGCAGCACGGGCTCGGACGAACCGGTACCGAGCACAATCATCAGCTCATCTTCCAGATAGCGCACAAACCGCCAGATGCTGAATTTATAATATCGCGCCACCGCGCCCATAATCACAAAAATGAAAAACAGCATCGTGCCGGTGGCGACCAGCAATAGTTTCATCAGCGGCCCGAGCGAGCCGACGCCGAATTTGCCGACGGTGAACGCCATCGCGCCGAATGCGCCGAGCGGCGCGAATTTCATGATAATCGCCATCACGCGGAAAATAAGGCTCGAATATTTTTCCAAAGACGCGGCCAGCGGCGCGCCCTTATCGCCCATCATGGAAAGCGCAATGCCGCACAGCACCGAAATGAAAAGCACCTGCAGCAAATCCCCGCTGGCGAATGCGCCGATGAAATTATCCGGAATAATGCTCATAATGAAATCGACCGGCGAATGAACGCTTTTGCTGGCTTCCACATAATGTGAGATATCGCCTTTGAGCATTTTACTGGTGTCGAAGCCTTCGCCGGGTTTAAGCACGTTCATCGCCACCATGCCCAGAATAAGCCCGAGCGTGGTGATGATCTCGAAATAAATGATCGCCTTGCCGCCGATTTTGCCCACTTTTTTAATATCGCCCACATGCGAAACGCCGGTGACGATGGTGAGGAAAATAATCGGCCCGATAACCATTTTGATCATGCGGATAAACCCGTCGCCGAGCGGTTTCATGGCCACGGCCGCATCCGGATAATAGGCGCCGAGCAGAATGCCGATCACTATCGCCACCAGCACATGGATGGTCGGATTTCTCCATAATGACTTGGGCTGCGCCGCCATAATCCTGCTTATAATTTTTTTATGGTTTAAGCTCAGATTTGTAGGCGAATCAATGATTAAAGTCCAGCGAAACCCGTTTATCTTGATTTAACCATTTACGGGCGTTATGCAGATAGAATGAAGTATGATGGGATTTTTTTCCTGGCGCTCGGCCTGTTCTGCGTGGGATGTGCTACGTCCAAAGCGCCGCAGCCGAATGTCAACATTTCTGGGCTTCAAAAATTGCAGATTCCCGGCGACCTCAAGCTGATTTTCGAAGCCAACAGCGCGGTGATGAAGCATGATTATCCCGGTGCGGAAGGGCTTTATACTCAGGCGATCGCTATCAACCCCAATAATACCGAAGCCTATTTGCAGCGGGGATTTATCCGGCGCGAGATGAAAAATGCCGCAGGCGCCGCCGACGATGGCCGCAAAGCCGTGATGCTTGCCAATATCGGCCTGCAACAGGAGCCTGGTAGTGCGATGCTCTATCACCAGCGCGGCATGGGCGAACGGTTGCTTAAGGATTTCGATCATGCGAAGGACGATATCGCTAAATCGCTTCAGCTTGGCGGCCAGGCGGACTGGCAGACGGATTTGCAGGCGATTGTGCTCGAGCAGAAAGAATCCCTAGCCAGATAACTTAGAGCGGGTGAAGGGAATCGAACCCTCGTATGCAGCTTGGGAAGCTGCCGTTCTACCATTGAACTACACCCGCATATTGCTGCCGAATGTAAGGCCAACGGTGAAAAAGTCCATTTTTACTTAGCAGCGCCTTGAATTTTTTCAATGGTGCGCAGTCCGCCGAGGCCGAGCATACCCATCAGCACCGTGGAAAGCTCCTGCATATCGAACGCGGGAAGCGTGAAACTATGCCCGCAGGCCGCCATAATATAAGTAATCAGCGGCTGGGCGATGAAATGATAGGCAAACGCCACGCCGCACACCCAGCCGATGAACGGCCGCCAGCCCGCCACGAACAGATTCGCGCTGCCCGCCTCCTGCTGATCGATCTGAGTTTGGTTGGCGTCGGCCTGCAAAGTTGCCTGCAACTGTGAAAGCGCCGCGGCGTTTTCCGCCTGCGTCAGCGCCAGTTTGGCATTCTCGCGCGCTGCGGGGTCGGGAATAATTTTGTCCAGTAATTGAGAGATTGCAGGGATTAATGTGAGCCATATGGGCATAAAATTCTCCTCATCTCCGCATTTATTGCGGGGTCTGGTTTATTAGGAGCATGTAAATATAGGGTCTGTAAGAGGAAAAATGCAGACCGGACCCCGCAGCAAGTGAGGGGTTGGACTACCGATTCTCCCGCGTCTTCAAAAACTCCACATCCGGATAATCTTTCTGGATGCGCTCCAAGTGCCAGGCATTGGGCGCGAGATAGGCGAGATGTCCATGCGAATCGATGGCGGTATTGTATTTGTTTTTATCGGCGAATTGGTCGAGCTTGGTTTTATCGGCGGATTTGAGCCAGCGGGCGGTGGTGAATTGCACGGATTCGAAGCTGCCATTGACGCCATATTCGGATTTGAGGCGCGAGGCGATGACATCGAACTGCAACTGGCCTACCACGCCGATGATCCACGGGCTGCCGTCGAGAGGCTTAAATATCTGCGAGGCGCCTTCTTCGGAGAGTTGTTCCAGCGCGGCTTTAAGCTGCTTGCTTTTCAGCGGATCATCGAGCCGCACACGCTGGAAAAGCTCCGGCGCGAAACTGGGGATGCCGGTGAAATAGAGTGTCTCGCCTTCGGTGAGCGCGTCGCCGATATGCAGATGCCCATGCCCGGGAATGCCCAATATATCGCCCGGCCAGGCTTCTTCGGCCAGTTCGCGTTCGCGTGCTAAAAACAGCACCGGGTTGTTGAGCGACAATGTTTTGCCGGACCGCACATGCAGCACTTTCATGCCGCGCGTATATTTGCCCGAGCAGATGCGCGCGAATGCAATGCGATCACGATGGTTTTTATCCATGTTGGCCTGAATTTTAAACACGAAGGCGGTGAATTTTGGTTCTTCCGGCGCGATGGAGCGGGGTTCGGCCGCCTGCACGCGCGGGCTGGGCGCCAGCTCGCATAGAGCCTCCAGCAATTCGCGCACGCCGAAATTATTGACCGCCGAACCGAAAAACACCGGCGTCAGATGGCCTTCTAAATAGGATTCTTTATCGAATGCGGGATAAATGGCTTTCACCATCGCCACTTCCTCGCGGAATTTTTCAAGTTGCGCGACGGGAATATGCTCGTCGAGCTTCGGGTCATCCGCGCCGTTAAATGGCATGGCATTGGTGATGTGCGAGCCATGGCCGGTGTCGAACAGATACAGTTTATCCGTCATCACGTTGAAGCAGCCGCGGAAGCGCTCACCCATACCAATGGGCCAGGTGATGGGGCAGACATTAAGCTGCAGGGTTTTCTCGATTTCATCGAGCAGCTCAAACGGCTCCTTGGTTTCGCGGTCCATCTTGTTGATGAAGGTGATGATTGGCGTATCGCGCAGGCGGCACACTTCAAAGAGCTTCAACGTCTGTGTCTCGATGCCTTTCGCGCCGTCGAGCACCATCACCGCCGAATCCACGGCGGTCAGCGTGCGGTACGTATCTTCGGAAAAATCTTTATGTCCGGGCGTGTCGAGCAGGTTGATGGTGTGGTCGTGATATTCAAACGTCATCACCGACGCGGTGACGGAAATACCGCGCGCTTTTTCAATTTCCATCCAGTCCGACCGCGCCGACTGGCCGCCTTTTTTCGCCTTCACCGCGCCGGCCAGATGAATCGCCCCGCCGAACAGCAGCAGCTTTTCGGTGAGCGTGGTTTTACCCGCGTCGGGATGCGAGATGATGGCGAAGGTGCGGCGCTCAAGGTGGGGATTAGGCATTGGGCTTTGGGGATAAAGGTTATAAGTTATGGGGTAATAACAAATTTGCTCAAAAATAACAGCGTTTTCTGCCCCTAATGCCCAAAGCCCAATGCCTAATCCCTTTTTTCCCAGCCGCCGCTTTCATTCTGGCGCAGATAACTGATGTTATGTCCGGCATTTTTGTAGCTAGTCCAGCGGGTTCTGGCTTTTTCGACGGCTTGCGCGTCATTACCGTTGAAAATATCCAGGATGCGCTCGAACTGCTCCGGTTTTTCCGGCTGCGTGCCGTCGGTGATGGCGAGGAGGTTGAATTTGCCGTCATCCTTTGCTTTAAGCAAAGGATCTCCCGCCGCGGGAGATCCTTCGGTCGAGCCGAAGGATGACGAAGTTACGAGCAAAATCGGCTGCTGCTCTGCATTACCTTCTTTCAAGCTCCCATGCGGCAAAAAACTGCCCGGGTCATAGGTCCACAGCAATTGGTTGAGCTGATCTACGCGCGCGTCTGATTCGGCGACGAGCAGCGTCCTGAATCGGCCGGTGAAGGCTTTTTCCATGAGCTTCGGCAGCGCGCGCTCCAGCGGCGTGGCGGTGAGGTGGTAGAATTGCACTAATCCTGTGGGCCGCGTAGCGGCAGCACAGGATCCATCTGCATCAGATCCTGCGCAATCGCTATCGCGATTCGCAGGATTAAGATTCATAATACTCCGCCACCAACTCATTAAGCAACCTAACCCCCCAGCCCGTGCCGCCTTTGGGGACGATGTCGGTGTCTTTTTTGCTCCAGGCGACGCCGGCGATATCCAGATGCACCCATGGCGTGTTGTTCACGAAACGTTGCAGGAATTGCGCAGCGGTGATGGAGCCCGCCTCGCGGTCCTTGCCGGTATTCTGCATATCGGCGATGTCGGAATTGATAAGCTTGTCATACGCATCCGCCAGCGGCATGCGCCACACTTCCTCGCCGGTTTTCTGGCCGGTTTTGAAGAGCTGATCGGCGAGTTTATCGTTATTGGAAAACAGCCCCGCGCGCGACGTGCCGAGCGATACAATAATGGCGCCGGTGAGCGTGGCCAGATCCACGATGAATTTGGGCTTTAAATGTTTTTGCGTGTACCACAGCGCATCGGCCAGCACCAGGCGGCCTTCCGCGTCAGTGTTGAGCACTTCGATGGTTTGGCCCGAATAGCTGGTCACCACGTCGCCAGGGCGTTGCGCATTGCCGCCGGGCATGTTTTCGACGAGGCCTGCAACACCCACCACATTGACTTTGGCTTTGCGGCCCGCGAGCGCTTTCATCAGGCCGATCACCACGCCCGCGCCGCCCATGTCCCATTTCATTTCTTCCATGCCGGCGGCGGGTTTGATGGAAATGCCGCCTGTGTCGAATGTGACGCCTTTGCCGACAAACGCCAGCGGCGCATCGCCTTTTTTACCGCCATTCCAGCGCAAAATAACCAGCTGCGATTCGCGGATGGAGCCTTGCCCCACGCCGAGCAGCGCGCCAAAACCCAGCTTCATCATTTCCGCTTCGCCGAGCACTTCTACTTCCACGCCGAGTTTTTTAAGCTCTTTGGCTTTAGCGGCGAGGCTTTCGGGATAGATAATGTTGGCCGGTTCGGTGACTAAATCGCGCGTGAAGAAAATGCCGTCGGCCAGTTTTTCGAGCGGCTCATAATCTTTCGCAGCGGTTTTGGCGCCGGTCAGCGCAACGCTGAATACGGCGAATGTCGGCAGCTCATCGGCCGGTTTGGTGGTGTGGTATTTGCCGAAATAATAGGCGCGCAGATTCACCCCATGCGCGATGCGCGCGGCGGCAAGCGCTGCGGAAATTTTGCCCTTGGCGTGATCTAAAACCAGCGTGGCGGATTTAACGCGTGCAGCGTTCAGATGCGGCACGATCGCACCGCCGATTTTCTCAAATGCTTCTGCGTCCAGCGTTTTCGCTTCACCCGCATCCACCAGGAAAATATGCCCGGCCTTGACGCCCGAAGGCGGAATAATATGCACCACCTGGCCGCGCTTGCCACTGAATTTACCTAACATTGCACGTGTCAGCGCGCCACCGGCCTGTTTGTCGACGCTTGCCGCGACGGCAGAGAGTTTTTTATCTTCGCCCACCAGGAACACGCCTGCGGCATCGGGTTTTACAACCGAAATTTCAACAAAATTGATTTTCATATGAGGATTCCTTGAGGTAGGATAAGCGAATGTACCATTACAGCAAATACATCGCGCGGCATTTGATTCACTCGACGCTGCTGATTACGTTTAGCCTTACCAGCATCGTCTGGCTGACGCAAGCCTTGCGCTTTATCGATTTTATCGTGAATCAAGGGGTGTCGATCGTGATCTTTTTAAAGCTCACCATTCTGCTCATTCCCTCGCTACTCATGATGATTTTGCCGCCGGCGTTATTTTGCTCGGTGCTGTTTGTGTATAACAAACTCAAAGTCGATAGCGAACTCATTGTCATGCAGGCGGCGGGCCTCAGCCGATTTCGCCTGGCGATTCCGGCGATGCAGGTGGCGGCGCTGGTGATGCTCGTGGGATACGGCGTATCGCTTTATCTCATGCCCGTAAGTTATGGACGCTTTAAAGACATGCAGAATTTCCTGCGCAATAATTACGCCTCGATTTTATTGCAGGAAGGCGTGTTCAGCAATCCGGTAGAGGGCCTCACCGTGTTTTTGCGTGAGCGCGATAAAGATGGCATTCTGCACGGCATTCTCGTGCATGATAACCGCGATCCCGCTGCGCCCATCACCATGCTGGCCGATGAAGGCAAGCTCGTGGATACGCCGACCGGCCCGCGCTTTCTGCTCATGAACGGCAATCGCCAGGAAGTGAAGAACGGCAAGATTTCGTTTCTGAATTTTGAGAGTTATACGATGGATATCAGCCTCTATGCCAAATCGGTCGTGGGCCGCCCCGCCGATACGCAGGAAATGTACCTCCCGCAGCTGCTCACTTACGATAATTCCGTGCCACCCGCCGAAAATCAGAAACGTTTTGCCGAGGCGCATCAGCGGATTATCTGGCCTGCCTACAGCATTACGCTGACGCTGATTGCGCTGGCGGCGCTGCTTTCGGGCGAGTTCAACCGCCGGGGCCACTGGCAGCGTATCGCACTGGCGGTATTATATGGGGTGATGATCCTGTTCGCTGCCGTGGGTTTTCGCGGTATGATGGCGGCAGAAGATGCGATGGTGCCCATGGGTTACCTCAATCTGCTGATTCCCATCGGCCTTGCCTGGTGGGCGCTGCGTGACCATGTTCAAATGTCAAAAAACAAATATCAAAGAGCAAAGGAAACCTATGCCAAAATTTGACATTTGTTTTTTGACATTTGACATTTGGCGGATGCAGCCATGACCCTGCCCTGGACCTTATCGCTTTATATTGCGCGGCAGTTTTTCTTCGCCATTATGCTCGGGCTTTTTGGCCTGGTGGCGATCAGCATGATGATCGACGTGGTGGAGCTCATCCGCCGCACCGCCAACCATGATTCGGTACCGCTGTCGGTTATTCTCGAGCTGTCGGCGCTGCGCATTCCCTACCTCATTCAGAAACTCGCCGCCTATGCGGTGCTGATCGGCAGCATGATGGCGCTCACGCGGTTGACGCGCACGCATGAGTTAGTGGTGGCGCGCGCGGCGGGCGTTTCCGTGTGGCAATTTTTAGCGCCGGCTATTGGCGTGGTGATGCTGCTTGGCGTTTTTCTGACTACCGCCTTCAGCCCGTTTTCCTCGGTGCTGCTCCGGCGTTACGAGAATATCGAAAGCAAATATTTAAGCGGCAGCCCGAGCCTGCTCTCGATTTCGTCATCGGGCCTGTGGCTGCGGCAGATTGAAAACGGGGTCAATAATGTAGGTGAGCATATTATTTACACGATGCGCGTCTCGCAAAGCACGATGGCGTTTACCAACGTGATCGTGTTCACCTATGACAAGGATAAAAAATTCGTGGAACGGCTCGATGCCAAGGAAGCCGTGCTGGAGCCGAGCGTGCTGCGCCTCACCGATGTTACGCGCTCCGTGCCCGGCGAGCCGCCGCAGCAGATCAGCGAATATCTCCTGCCCACCACCCTCACGCTCACCCATATTCAAGACAGTTTCGCCTCGCCAGAAACCATGTCGTTCTGGCATTTGCCGGGCTTTATCACCATGCTGGAAAATGCCGGCTTCTCCGCGCTGCGCCATCGTTTATACTGGCATAGCCTGCTCGCCAACCCGTTCTTGATGGGCGGCACGGTGCTGATCGCGGCGGTGTTTTCACTGCGCCTGCCGCGGCACGGCAAAATCGGGATCTTGGTGGTGGCAGGCATCATCGCCGGATTTTTACTGCATTTTTGCACGAACATCGTGTTCGCGCTCGGTTCCGCCGGAACTGTGCCGGTGATGCTTGCCGCCTGGACGCCCGCGCTCATCGTGATGATGATCGGCGCGGCGCTGCTATTGCATTTAGAGGATGGTTAAAGAATAAACTTACTCAAATCCGTATCTTTCGCCAGCGAATCGAGCTGCTGGTGCACATACGCCGCATCGACATTGATCGAGGTATTGGCCTGATCGGTGGCGTTGAAATTTAAATCTTCCAGCAGTTTTTCCAAAATCGTATGTAAGCGCCGAGCGCCAATATTTTCCACTTCGCGGTTGATGCGCGTGGCGATTGAGGCGAGTTCCTTGATGCCATCATCGGTGAAAGTTAGCAGCACGCGCTCGGTGGCGAGAAGCGCGCTATATTGGCGCGTGAGGCTGGTTTCGGGTTCGGCCAAAATGCGCACCATATCGTCTTCGGTGAGCGCATGCAGCTCCACGCGAATCGGCAAACGGCCCTGGAGTTCGGGCAATAAGTCCGACGGCTTGGCCATATGGAATGCGCCCGACGCGATGAATAAGATATGGTCGGTTTTCACCGAGCCGTATTTGGTGGCAACCGTCGTGCCTTCGATGAGCGGCAGCAAATCGCGCTGCACGCCTTCGCGGCTGATATCGCCGCCGCGCGAGTCGCTGTTGCGGGCGATTTTATCGATCTCATCTAAAAACACGATGCCGTTATTTTCCACCGCCTGAATGGCTTCCTGCACCAGCACATCCTGGTCGAGCAGTTTTTCACTTTCTTCCTGCAGCAAAATGGTCCGGGCGATCTTGACCGTCATATGCTTGGTTTTGGTGCGGTTGCCGAACGCCTTGCCCAGCATGTCGCTCACATTAATCACGCCCATGCTGCTGCCGGGCATGCCGGGAATATCGAAGTTGGACATCGCCCCGCCATTATCGGCGATTTCGATATCGACTTCTTTATCTTCGAGCTCCCCGCCGCGCAGCCGCGTGCGGAATTTGGCGCGCGTATCGGGGCTCGCCGTTTCGCCGACCAGCGCATTGAGCAGCCGTTCTTCGGTGGCGAGCTCCGCGCGCTCACGCACATCTTTATGCTTTTCCGCGCGTATCATTTTTAGCGCGCTTTCCAGCAGATCGCGCACAATGGAATCCACGTCGCGGCCGACATAGCCCACTTCGGTGAATTTCGTCGCCTCGATTTTGATAAACGGTGCTTTGGCAAGCTTGGCCAGCCTGCGCGCAATTTCGGTTTTGCCGACGCCGGTCGGCCCGATCATGAGAATATTTTTCGGCATAATTTCTTCGCGCAAAGACCCCGCCACCTGCGCGCGCCGCCAGCGATTGCGCAGCGCTACGGCCACCGCACGCTTGGCATCCTGCTGGCCTACGATATAACGGTCGAGCTCGGCGACGATTTCTTTGGGAGTAAGTTCACTGGTAAGAATGTCTGTCATAATACGATAGATAGGTGATGCGAATTATTTATTCAATACCGCCTGCCAGGCAATATCGCGGCGGCAAAAACCCTCTGGCCAGTCAATGAGATCGACCGCTTTATAGGCGCTGGCCTGTGCCTCCTTGATAGTTTTTCCGGTGGCCGTAACGCCCAGCACGCGCCCGCCGGTGGAGACGATGTCCGACCCGCGTTTTTCGGTTCCGGCATGGAATATTTTCACGTTTGGAATTTGCGCGGCTTTATCAAGGCCTTTAATGACCGAGCCTTTCTGGTAATCGCCTGGATAGCCGTTGGCGGCCATGACGACGCAGACGGCATAAGAGGTGGCAGGTGGCAGGTGGCAGGTGGCAGAAGGATTTTTATCTGACACCTGATCCCTGTCACCTGACACCTTACCCGTGGCGCATGTCAGCAGTTCCTGATACAAATCGCCCTCATACAGCGCCATGAGCGTTTGCGTTTCCGGGTCGCCAAAGCGGACGTTATATTCGATGAGTTTGGGACCGGTTTTGGTGAGCATAAGGCCCGCAAATAAAACGCCTTTAAACGGCGCGCCTTCTTTTTTCATGCCGGCCATGGTGGGCAGAATAATTTTTCCCATGGTTTCGCGGCGTAGCGCCTCGGTCATAATGGGCGCGGGCGAATAAGCGCCCATGCCACCCGTGTTGGGACCTTTGTCGCCATCGAATACGCGTTTATGGTCCTGCGCATAGCCGAATTCAATGGCGGTTTCGCCGTCGCACAGCGCGAAGAAGCTCACCTCGGGCCCCGTCATGAACTCTTCAATCACCACCGATTTCCCGCTCTCGCCGAATTGGCCCGCGAACATATTATCGATGGTGGTTTCCGCTTCTTTCTGATCTTGCGCGATGATGACGCCCTTGCCTGCCGCCAGCCCATCGGCTTTGATAACGATGGGAAACGATTTGCCGTTCAAGTATTTTTTGGCAGCAGCGGCATCATGGAAGAATTCATATTCAGCAGTAGGGATATGATATTTTTTGCAGATAGATTTCATATAGCCTTTGGAACCCTCGAGCCGCGCTGCTTTTGCGCTCGGGCCGAACGCGGGGATGCCCGCTTCCGCCAGTGTATCCGCCAGCCCGTCTACTAGCGGTTGCTCAGGTCCGATCACCACCAGGCCGATCGATTTTTCTTTGCAAAACGCAATGATCTCCGCAGGTGTTTTAAGGCTCACAC
>Ga0206847_10247_pt1 | contig 15549 bp, 12 predicted proteins | sample Alteio_BWOrgCont_17_FD_152880 | JGI IMG/M metagenome (GOLD analysis project Ga0206847, IMG submission 152880) | Enriched cells from forest soil in Barre Woods Harvard Forest LTER site, Petersham, Massachusetts, United States -... | ecosystem: Environmental > Terrestrial > Soil > Temperate forest >... | reverse complement strand
GAATCCAGACCGTTGTTCTAAAGGGCAATCCAGATCAAGCGAGCATCTACACCATTATGCTTCGAGTGCCAGCACATACGCGCATTGCCGCGCACTCGCATCTTGATGACAGGGTTGCGACGGTGATCTCAGGCACGTGGCGTTTCGGATACGGCGATAAGTTTGACGAGGCGAAGCTGAAGGCCCTGCCGCCAGGCAGTTTCTACACCGAGCCGTCTGCTCGGAATCACTTCGCAGAAACTGGAGATGAACCGGTTGTCGTTCAGATTACCGGTTTCGGTCCATCTTCGACGGAGTACGTAGATACCACACAAGACCCCCGTAACTCAGGCAAATCAAATTGAACCGTTGGGGCTGTTCGGAAGGGTTGTTCTATTACTTCCGCCTGGAAGATCAAGCTCCTAAGAGTCATCTGCTGCGGTTGACCGAAAAGCACGTCTCCCAGAACCTCAAGCGACTGGAACGGTTACCCAGCCGACCGACAGCTCCTACTCTAGAAGCTGCCTCCTCCCGTCGTTGGGCTGTTCTTTTACGAAATCCCGAAATCGGTCAGACAAACATGACTTCCGTAATTAGAAGTTGCCTCTCTCCCTGTGCCATTCTTAGCGTGACTCCGGAGAAGGGACTAGAGGTTAAATGTTGTATAAGTCGCACCAATCTATCACCGGCACCATCCTAGTCGCCGACGACCAAGCCGCAAACCGCGAACTGTTAGAAGAACTCCTCACAACTGAGGGATTTAAAGTCATCACTGTTTCCGACGGTGCGGATGTCGTTCCTGAGTTGAGCAGAACCCAAGTCGACCTAGTTCTAATGGACGTAATGATGCCTCGCCTCACGGGCTTTCAGGCTTGCGCGAAAATCAAGAACAACCCAGACACCTATTTGATACCCGTGATTTTGGTTACGGCACTTTCTGACAGGCAGGACCGGATAGAGGGTATCAAGATGGGGGCGGATGATTTCTTGAGCCGTCCGGTCGATAGAACCGAGCTGCTCGCTCGCGTGAGATCTCTTTTAAGGCTTAAACAGCGCACCGACGAGTTGGAGCGGGCCGAGTCGGTTCTATTCTCACTCGCCCAGAGCATTGAAGGCAAAGATCCCTACACGCATGGTCACTGTGAACGCCTGGCGGAGTACTCGGCTCGCCTAGGTGAACAACTGGGGCTCGCTGAGGATCAAATCACCGCCCTACGTCGTGCAGGGATCGTGCACGACGTTGGAAAGATTGCTGTACCGGATGCAATTCTGCTAAAGCCTGGTCGCTTGACGCCCGACGAATGGACAATCATCCGCGAGCATTCCGCAGTCGGCGAGCGCATTTGCGCGCCGTTAAAATCCTTCCGTTTTGTACTTCCGATCATTCGCCACCACCATGAGAAACTCGATGGCTCGGGCTACCCCGATGCGCTTCGGGGAGAGGCTATCCCGGTTACCGCGCGTGTGCTGCAGATTGTCGATGTGTATGACGCTCTGACTACCGACAGACCGTATAAGAAAGCCTTCTCCATCGCCGACGCTCTGCAAACGATGAAGGAGGAAGTCTCCGCAGGCTGGTGGGATCCACACATCTTCGACCAGTTCGAGGGGCTGGTTAGGACCGGAACGGCAGGTTTCCTCTCTCGCGGCGTAGCGGCTGCGAGTTCGAACGACTAAGAATTAGGAGTGTTTTTTCGGAACGTGAGGACAGTCTTGAGCACGCCGGTATGTCGCCTCAGGCATGACGCTTGTCGAGTCACGCCTCGCGCAGTGGCAGGACCGGTGGGGAGAGTTGCGCAGAGCACGGCTCTCATCGTTTTAATCGGGCTCACGGGACTGGTCAACCAGAGTTTCGCCACTCCCCAGCCGGGCCAAGCAAATGGCGAGCCCCTCAAACAATTGAGTCTAGTGGAACTCGGCAATGTCGAAGTGACGACAGCCTCTAAGGAGCCAGAGAGGGTCTGGAAGACCTCAGCAGCAATTTTCGTTCTCACTCAGGATGATATTCGCCGTTCCGGGGCCACCAGCATTCCAGATGTACTGCGTCTCATACCGGGAGTGGAGGTGGCACGAATCAGCTCCAATCAGTGGTCTGTGAACATTCGTGGACTTGGGAGTGGTTTCTCGAAATCAGTGTTGGTATTGATTGATGGCCGAAGCGTATATACACCGCTCTACGCCGGCGTGTACTGGGACGTACAGAATGTGTTGCTCGGCGATGTTGAGCGTATCGAAGTGATTCGGGGTCCCGGGGGAACGATCTGGGGATCGAACGCGGTCAACGGCGTGATTAATATTATTACTAAGAATGCTAAGGATACTCGCGGAACCTACGCATTCACGAGCGTCGGAAATGTCGATCAAAACGAAAGCGGAGTTCGCTACGGCGGCGCGTACGGCAATAACCTTAACTATCGAGCGTACGCCATGGGATTTGGCCGGACTCCGGAATTCCATACCGACGGTAGTAACTATGACGCCTGGCAGCTAGGACAAGCGGGTTTCCGAACGGACTCCCAACTGACCAACCGCGATACCCTTACTGTTCAGGGTGATCTTTATAAGGGTATTGTTGGGCAGCAAGTGGCCATCGCATCTTACTCGCCACCGGCTGAACTCAACAAGAATGGAACGGAAGACGTATCAGGCGCCAATTTCTTGGGGCGCTGGCGTCGTGAACTCGGTAATACGTCCGACGTCCAGGTACAGGCTTATTATGACCGGACATATCGTCTCGGACCGCAACTGGGAGAAACTCGCAACACGTTTGACATTGACTTAATTCACCACTTCGTCCTCAAGGGGCGGAATGAAGTTATCTGGGGGTTTGGAGCTCGATGGAGTCCCAGCGATTTCATCCAAACTGTTGCTACCCTCAACTTTCTGCCGCATCATCAAGACGATAATATCTACAGCGCGTTCGTTCAGGACCAGATCGCGATCGTTCGGAATAAACTCTGGCTGACCATCGGGTCGAAGTTTGAGCACAACATCTTCACGGGCTGGGAAAACGAGCCTAACGCGCGTCTGTTGTGGACGCCGACTTCCCATCAGACGTTGTGGGCAGCCGTGACACGCGCGGTTCGCACGCCTTCTCGTATTGATGAGGACCTACAGCTGACCGGGCTGGCACAGGCAAACCCTCCAGTGTTTGCCTGTATTTGCGACAACCGCCAAGTCGTGTCAGAAACGCTGCTCGGCTATGAAGCCGGATATCGCAAGCTGGTGACATCTAGCTTCTACGTGGACGTTGCAGCTTTTCATAACAAGTACAACGACCTCGTCAGTTATGGGGACGAAGCGATCTCGACCGTGGCATCGCCGCCTCCTCCATACACTCTCATTTCACTCCGGGCTGTCAACGGCATTATGGGATCCACCAACGGAGGCGAAATCTCGCCGGACTGGGAAGTGACCCACTGGATGGAGTTCAAGGCCACATATTCCTATGTAAGCCTGAACTTTGAGGATAAACAGACCCACACGAAAACCAGTCAGGTGTCTTCGTATGAGGGATCCAGTCCGCATAATGAGGCAACTGCGCAGATTCTGTTCCATCTCTCCAAAGGACTTGAGTTTGATCCTACTTACCGTTATGTGGGTGCGCTGCCGGCCCTACTTGTGAATGCTTATCAAACGGCGGATGCCCGGCTGGGTTGGCACTTTGCCAAGGAGTTTGAATTGTCGGTCACCGGGCAAAACTTGTTCCAGCCCCGTCATGCCGAGTTCGGCCCCGTGCGCGTCGAGAGGAGCGCCTACGCGCAGATCACGTGGAGACGGGTTGCGGATTGATGTCAATGAAATACCTTGATGCTACAAAGTGCGTGTGCCGCGTGCCGCGCGATCAAGCGAGGTGGCCTGTTCTTAGCCCTCGTCAGTTGCTCACAGCGGTAGCCGCAGCATGGGCTTTCCTTGTCATTCCTGCCCTGCAGGCGCAGAGTCCGAGACCCACTGACTACGAAGTGAAAGCCGCCTACCTATATAACTTTGGCCGATTCGTCGAATGGCCTGGCAAGGTTGAGGCAGCCCAAGGCGGCTCCTTTACTGTTTGCGTTCTCGGGGAAGATCCATTCGGCCCCAGACTCGACGCGACGCTTGCAGGCGAAACGATAGGCGGCAAGACCATAGTCGCCAAAAGAATTTCCATCGCAGAGGAGTCGGGCAATTGCCAGATTCTTTTTCTGAGTCTTACGGACGATAGCCGGCTTAACAAGATTATCGCCGACCTAGACAAAAAGGCGGTCTTGACCGTCAGCGATGCGCCTCAGTTCGTCAAGCGTGGCGGCATGATCCAGTTTGTTCTGGAAGGGAAGAAAGTTCGCTTCGAGGTCAACCTGACCGCTACCCAGCATGCGGGTCTGACGCTCAGCTCTGAGCTGCTCAAGGTGGCAACCGCCGTCAGAAAGGATCGAGAGTGACACATTTGCTCGATATCCGAAATTATTCGATCTCTAAGAAACTGACCTGGATGAACATGCTGGTGAGCGCGGCGGCACTGTTGTTGGCGTGTGGCGGTTTTTGTGCCTATGACCTGTACAGCTTTCGTGACGCCCTGGTGAGCAACGTCTCGATCCAAGCTCAGATCATCGGAGACAATACTGCCTCGGCACTACTGTTTGACGATTCTCATTCCGCGGAGAAGACCCTGTCGGCGTTGAGTGCTAACCGACATCTCACGTGCGCTCAGATTTACAGTCGCGACGGTCAGCCTTTCGCGGCGTACTGGCGCGAGCGCGTGGGCCAGACTCTGCCCCTGCCGGTTATTGCCTCGGGTCAAACCCAGGCCTATTGGTTTAGAAATGGTCATCTGGGACTGGCGCGCTCGATCATCTTCGAGGGCAAACCAACGGGAATTGTGTACATCAGCTCCGACTTGGGGGCGATGAACGATCGGCTGAAGAGCTATGCCGTAATCATCGTCGTCGTATTTCTGGCCTCGTTGGTGGTTGCCCTGTTGATTTCGAGAATATCGCAACGTGTCATCTCCGAACCAGTGATGCAGTTGGCCCAGACTGTCCGCATCGTTTCTCACGACAAGAACTATTCGATTAGAGCCGCTACCAGCGTCAATCGCGACGAAGTGTCGACCTTGATTGAATCGGTCAATGAGATGTTGGAGCAGATTCAGCAGCGCGATGGCGCGCTACAGCGAGCTCACAGTGAGTTGGAGCAGCGGGTTCGGGAACGCACTACGCAGTTGGCTGTTGCCAACAAAGAACTGGATCTCCGCAACCGCGAAGTCGAGCGGGCCACTCAGATGAAGAGCAAGTTTTTGGCCAGTATGAGTCACGAATTGCGGACCCCGCTGAATGCGATTGTGGGCTTCTCCGATCTCTTGGCAGAGGGGAGTCCGGGTCAACTTAACGACAAGCAGAAACGCTTCGTCAACCACATCAAACAGGGTTCAACACATCTGTTGCAATTAATTAATGACATTCTGGACCTTTCCAAGATCGAGGCTGGACAATTGGAGCTGCATACCGAAGAGTTTCTGCTAAGAGATGCCTTACCGGAGGTGCTCTCCACCATTCAGCCACTTGCCATGACCAAGAACATCCGGGTTGAGCAGAAGATGGAGAGCAATTCTCTCGTTAAGTCAGATCGCGTGCGTTTTAAACAAGTCCTGTACAACCTGCTGAGTAACGCGGTCAAATTCACACCCAAGGGCGGCCTGATTAACATTGAGTGCGTTGATGTCCGAAACTTCGTGCGCGTGTCGGTGACGGACACAGGCATAGGCATCCGCCCTGAGGACCAGAAGGTCGTCTTCGAGGAATTCCGACAGATCGAGGGAAGCGCTGACCGCGTCCAAGAAGGCACTGGATTGGGGCTCGCCATCACGAAACGGTTGGTTGAGCAGCAAGGAGGCCAGATTTCAGTCGAAAGCGAGTTGGGAAAGGGTAGCTGCTTCACCTTTACTCTTCTCGCCGCCGAGCCGATGTCGAAGGACCACCCAGTCGTTGAGCCAACAATGTCCCCTATCATTACACCTTTAAGTCGTCTCACTCCATTGGTGCTGATTGTGGATGACGAGGGCACGGCGCGTGAGCTCCTCGCCAGTTATCTGGAACCAGAATACCGGGTTGTGATGGCTGAGTCGGGAGCTGAAGCTATCAGGAAAGCTCAACAACTGCGGCCGGACGCCATCACCCTCGATGTGCTGATGCCCGGCAGCAATGGCTTCGAAACCTTGGCAGCACTCCGAAAAAATCCCGAAACGGCAAACATCCCGGTCATCATCCTCTCCATCGTGGATCAGAAGCAGGTGGGTTTCGCGTTGGGTGCCGCCGATTATCTTATTAAGCCAGTCCGCAGGTCAGTGCTGCTGGACGCAATTCGCAGGCATGTGCCGTCGCCTGGTGACGAGGATTCGTCCATCCTGCTAGTGGACGATGATCCTAAAGCTCTGGAACTGGTGGAGGAGGCCTTGCGCTCTGCCGGATACGAAACTCAGGCCGTCCGCAACGGCACACGAGCTTTGGAGGTTCTGGCTAACAAAGTTGTGGGCGCAATCCTGCTCGACTTGCTGATGCCAGGCATGGACGGGTTTCAAGTCATTCGCCATGTTCGACAAGAGCCAGCCTTCAGGGAACTACCAATTCTCGTGATGACGGCCAAGAACCTTAGCCAGGATGAGATTGTTCTTCTAAACCGCGAAACACAGGGACTCCTTCAAAAGGACGGTTCCTGGAAGCAGCAACTGATTGCGGAGGTTGGCAGAGTTGTTCGAGGCAACAGTCTGGCAAAATCTGCGGCACAGCCATGATCAAAGTCCTCATTGCCGAAGACAACGCCGTTAACCGAGAACTGCTCCGCGAGTTGCTGGAATTGCGTGGATATACAGTTGTTGAAGCACGCGACGGTCAAGAAGCTCTTCGAATCATTGACCAAACTCAACCAGAACTCCTGCTTCTGGATATCGGCATGCCGGTGATGGATGGATTTGCGGTCATACGGAGAATCCGCGAGAATCCTCGTCTGGCGAAGCTGCCAGTAGTGGCTGTCACGGCGTACGCGATGCGAGGCGATCAGGAACGGATCCTGAAGTCGGGCTTTGATGGCTACTTGTCGAAGCCGGTCAACCCATCTTCTCTCGCTGCGGAGCTTGACCGCGTTCTCACTAAAGGTAGTCGGGCGGCCAACCCAGATCAGGCCCATGAGGGCCAACCTGAGAAGAAAGCAGGGGCTGTGGGCGCAGCTGGCAGCGCTACCTAGATCAATTCCGTTAGGGTTCAACCTATCACAGGATTCCATTCCTCCACGCCCGCTATGAGTTGACGAATCGACTGCTGACTCTGCGCTTTGGTGCGCAAGAATTCCGTCGAGTTTCAGTTAGCCGCCCGCTACAAGATTTCACTAGCATAGCTAGCCGAGTAGGCATAAAAGGCGGGTCGGAGTTACGGGTGGTGAATGTCTTCAACGAGCGGTAAAGCTTACTCCATTGCGAATTCGATGCGATTCCGCCCTTGATGTTTTGCCGCATACAAAGCTGCATCTGCGCGACTCATTAAATCACTAAAATCGGGAGCGACCGTTCCGCAAAAGCCAGCGATTCCAAAGCTGGCAGTAACGCTGAAAGTCTGGCCAGCAACTGTGAACCTCTTCGTCTCAATTTGTTTACGGATACGTTCGACAGGAATCTTGATGTTCTCCTTTTCTGTATGAGTGACCGCGAGGAGAAATTCCTCGCCTCCCAGGCGAGCGCAGAAGTTTGACTGGCGGGTGTTGGCTTTGAGAACTTCAGCGAATCCTCTAAGCACGGTGTCTCCGGTATCGTGTCCGTGAGTGTCATTGATACTCTTGAAATGATCCAGATCAGCCATAACTAGCCAGATCGGGAATTGGTGGCGCGCAGCGGCACGGAGCTGGCGGGAGGCCCAGATATCAATCGCTCGGCGGTTGGGAAGGCCAGTCAAGGGGTCGGTAAGGGTCATCTCTTCGAGTTGACGGTTCTTGGCTTGGACCTGGTTGTGTAAATCGACGATGCGGCGGCCCACTCTTACGCGGGCTTGCAGCTCGCCCGTATGGAAGGGCTTAGTGACATAGTCATCGGCTCCGGCTGCCAAGCCCTCGATGACTTCTTCCTTGTCGGTGTTGCTGCTGAGGAGGATGACATAGGCGTAGACTTGTCGGAAGTCGCAGCGTATGCGTTGGCAAAATTCAATGCCGCTGATATCGGGCATGGTCCAGTCGGTGATAACTAGGTCTGGCAGGTGTTCGCGGAACAAATCTATGGCTTGGCGGCCATTGGTCGCAAATACCAGGGCGTGCTCTTGCGAGAGCGCCTGCTCGACCAACTTGCGATATATCGGGGAATCATCGGCTACGAGGATCTTAACTCTACGGGAAGACTGATCCATCCTTGCCCTCGCTTTCCGTCTGCGGTATCGCGAATGGCTCCATGTTTGCCTTCGGAAGCGATGTTATCAGGAGTGTCTAAGAATTGGACAGTGGTAAGGGGCGCCGGTAGTGGGTGCGGTTTGGTTTTCCACGGGGCTGGCGCCAGAAGCCGACCTGTGAAATTGGCGCCTACCAGCTTCATCCGGAGGAAGCTCGGAACCTGAGCCTCGCCGCCCGCGACTGCGCTAGAACGCGCCCACTTTTGCGGTAGGTTGAGATTGTTCGGACCACCAACCTAGCGAAAAGGAGCGCCTTTATGAGTGAAGCGAAGTATATCGGGATGGATGTTCACCAGGCAACGATCTCGGTTGCCATCATGGATGCCGGTGGCAAGCTGATCATGGAATGCCTGCTGGAGACCAAGGCGTCCACGATCGTCGGGTTCATCCAGGGACTGCAAGGGACTTTGTCTCTGACCTTCGAGGAAGGAACCTCGGCTGCCTGGTTACACGATCTCCTGAAGCCCCATGTCAGCCGGCTGGTAGTCTGCGATCCGCGCAAAGCGGCTCTGTTGAAAGATGGCAACAAGAGTGACCGAATCGACGCGAGCCCAAAGAGGCCGCGGGGGACCTCCGAAAGGAGTAGTCAGGTTAATGAGGGTGGGGGTCCCCCGCAAGTAATCCGCCAGTCTACCGGTCAATTTCCTGACGTATTCCGACAATTTCACGTTTTTCTCGAGCGATTTGGACACGCGATACACTCGAAGAAGGGCCGGGCGAGGGTCAATCTTCCAGACTAGAATGGCATCGAACCGTCGGCGAGCCACCGCCTGACTTGTTTCAGCTCAGTAAGTAAATGACTGGAGTGCCTCTGCTAACCTGCTGGCAAACACAAACCCACTGCGATCGCTGGGGTGCAGCGCAATCAAAGTGGGACTGACGGGGAGTATCTGGAATCCTGTGAGCGTCTCCACCACGTTTCCCTTCTCATCGTAGACGTACAGACGGCTGAACTGATCGCAAAGGTTGTACACCTGCTGAACCAGGAACAGCTTGTGCAGGGCATCGAATTCAACGTCTGCGCCAGAAGCATCTTCCTCGCCGTTGGAACAGGGCAATGTCACTTCGAACCCGGTTTGCTTGGCCAAGTCATAAAACTCCACCCCCGCATCCGCGACTGTGGTGGTAACCGCGATGCCGGTATCCGAGTCAACTGCGATGCCGTTAGCGCTGCCGAATCCGATGCCCGCGAACTTGCGAATTTTGCCCGTCTTCAAATCGACCAGAGCAATGTCAGGACTGCAATTCGGGCAGTTCGCGGCCAGCAACGCCTCATCGGTCTTGTTATCGAATGCAAGAACCGGCAGATAGTAGAGACTGAAGATCGGATCTTTCACCACGATCTTCGGTCCGAAGGTATTGGCTGCGACGTTCGAAGCGAACACAGTGGCGTATTCCGGGCCGCCATTCGAGATCTTGAAGGTCAAAACCGCCACCTCCGGACTTTCTTGATCGTCACGGATGCTGTAAAGAAGGTCGTGGTTCGTAAGCGGCGGCGTCCATGTGCCAGTGAATTTGTTCGCGCTGAGAGGTTTCACTGCGGGGAACGTATGTTTTATCGGTTGGTAAAACTCGTCGAGTCCAACATGCTTGCCAAAGACTCCCCGAGTGACGTAGTTGTTCTGCGTGTCGTTCTCTTTCGCGAGGACCTTAAGGATTTTGCCGGTTTTCTGGTCAAACGTTTCGGTCGCGATGAAAAAATTCCCATCTTGCAACGTATTGAATTCGCTCAACAGACCTTCGGTGCCCGTGGGGTCAATATCAAAGCCCAGGATATAGCCGCCGAACTTGGGAGTTACAATGACATTGCCAGGGCCAATGGGCGCAAGGTGATCCGCGGAGTTTAGCCCCGCAGGAGATTGAGCGGTTGCCACTGCCGAGGTTAGGAAGCAAAGCAGGAAGCTCGGAGCCATTGCGGCCAGCAAACCGGACATCCTAGTGCGAGTTGTGTCGTTTTCCGCGTGGTTCATTTTCTGTTCTCCGGGGTCCACCTTGCGATGCTGATCCCGAGAATTAGCGTATGCGCGATGATGTTATGTTATCTGCGAGGAGTTGTCACCAGATTGTAAAAATCCCATAAAGATTAAAGCCCTACGATGCTCGGCTGATGGGGTGCTATCCCGTGAGCACGTGGATCAATCGTGTGACGAGCGATGGCGAAGAATGCTGCCGACCTGCGGAACTCGCCCAGACCCAGAATCAGCTATTCTCATAGCCTGATGACCAACGAAAGAAGCTTCCCGAGTTCGCAAAAGCATGCGCGGATGACACGGAATTCGTGTTGCTCCGCCAAGACGCCTTTGCCGCCGATTACCAAGAGGACGAATACACGCTGCTCGGCATGGCGATCAAGTATGCTGGCCTCCGTGGGAAAGAAGTGCGCGTGATCGGGAAAACCCGAAGCTTTCTCGGCGAAGAAGAGAGAGTCCAGTGAGCGCAAACTGGCAGTTCAAAACCGGCCAACGGAGGAGCATGGTAGAAGCTATATGGCTTGGCGGCTTCGCGAAGCGATCAGACTAACGGTACTGCTCTCACCGCGAAGCTCACCGTTAGGAAACCGCGTATTTGACCGTTCAAGAAGTTCAACTTTACCTGGACGCGACGAACCGTGCCGCAACCTGTCCGTTCCGGTCCAGAAATGCAACAATCTCATTACTTTGTGGCATTTTTGGCCGCGTTGAAACATGCGGCTAGGACGCAGATCAGGGCCGAAAATGTATATTTGGGCGGAATGATCACTATATAGTCACGATATGAACATTTTCCGGACCGCGTTTTTGAGCGAAATCTCACTGTTTAGCCAGTAAACATGCGGCTAAGGGGCAGGTGATACCCCAAAAAAGCAACTTTCGGGGCCACCCAGAAGCCAAGCCATCGCTGGTCGTCGGATGGCGGACCGCCAGGAGTGCTCCGATAGAAAAATCGTTTCGCAATGTCGTGATCAGGCGAGATGGGCATAAAATGGTGGTGGGTTTCGAGGTCAAGAATAGAGATTGGTGTCGAGACGGAACCCACATTTTCACACCGGAGGTTGAAAATGAGAATTCCGAGCGTGGTTTTGCTCCTGCTCCTGATCCCGCTCTGCATTGCGATGGCGATGGCGCAGCACCCGAAACCCCCGACGTACTGCAATCCGTGCGTTTTCTATTCCGGAGACTTTGATGTTTTGAACCCGAAGGCGAATGCAATTTGGAACGGAAACAACGGCACCACGCAAGGCGATATCTGGGTTCCGTTTTCTGTCGAGAATAGGATTACGGCGACCGGTTTCTTTGTCAACGAACTCTTCACTACGAGTCAGCTGGGGACAAATCCGACCCCATACGCGGTCCAGAAAGGCATTATGAAGGGACAAGCGGGAACGGTAGTTTGCTCCGGCAGCGACCGCGCCACGGCTACCCCGACCGGGCGCCAAGGCTACGGCCTGGTCGAACTCACGTATCAAATCAAGAAGCTGCCGAAATCGTGTCAACTGACAAAGGGAACATACTGGCTCAACATCGAGCCGCAGTATGCGCCCAGTACCGAGGAGATAGGGTATCTGGGCGACGTCGAAGACGTTTCGCCTCGCCATCACTATGGCAGCAAGAATGTCACTGATGATTCGTACTTCAACGCGCCGCAGTTTGACGACAACTACGTGCCCACGGCAGGCCCCGAGGGCGCCTGTGGCGGCATAGGTTGCGACATGTTCTCGATCGGCATCACCGGGTCGGGCAAATAGACGGTCAGGCGCTTCAGCATGGAAGGAGCAAAATATGAGTCACCTTCAGCGCAAACTAGTGGTTCTTCTCTTCTCGGCAGCGCTTGGTTTGTACGCCGTAGGTTCCTGGGCGCAATTGAAGGACTCTCATTTTGTTATTACGAATGACAATCCCGGCTACAGCAGTTCGGCGACATTCTTCCTCGCAGCCGGCTCGGCCAAAGACGCCACATTGGCCGAGTACAGGCGAGTGCTGACGAATCAGGTGTCATACGGATACCTCATCTATAACCCGCTGATCGCGCTAAGTCCCAGCGGGGATATGGAATGTGTGTTCATATCCAACATAGGGTCCAACAGCATCAGCGCAATCGATCTCCACACGCAGAGGCCGCTTGGCAGCTTCACTTCCTCGAAAGACAACGGCACGCACGGTCTCGGCATTGTCGCACACAACGGTTACGTGTATGCCGCTTTCCTGAACTCGCGCACTTTGGCAGCTTTCAAAATCGCCTCTGGATGCAAGCTGGAATACGTTGACAACTTGGTTGCAAAGGGCCTGAATCACGGGGCGATCACCGGAATGGCCGCGCATGGCAACATACTGGTCGTGACCTACGGCGATGGTTCTATCCAGTCGTTCAATGTTGCCAATGGAACGCCAGTGTCGAATCAGGATGAGCAGAACTCAACCGGCTACAGGGATGGCAATCTGGGCCAGCCCAACGGAGTCGATATCTCCGAGGACGGCCACTATGCGATCTTCGGCGATTTCACCGGATACCACACAGAAGTGGAGGTGTCTGACATTTCCTCCGGCAAATTGACAACCACCGTTGACTACGGCGGCAAGAAGCGGGTGAACGGGAGCCTGGGGTCTGCCGACAACTCGGAGGTTGTGTGGCTCAGCCCGGATGAAAGCCTGTTGTATGTCAGCAACACCACCTCGGGCCACGTCACGGCTGCTAATTTCGACAAGAGGACCGGCAAGGTTTCCCGAGGATGCACTTCCGATGTGCTGAAAGGCTATCCCAAGGATTGGTATTTCACCTTCCAAGTTGCCACCGGCTCTGTTTCGGGCAACGGTTCTCCGCTCTATGTTGTCGAGCAGGGCTTCCACAGCGCGGACGCCATTTCCTTTATTGGGATCCTGAATGTGCACCAAAACGGAGGAAAGTGCAAACTGAGCGAATCAAAATACTCCGAGGCGCAAGACCAGGGCACCCAAGTGCTGTCCTCGTTTCAGGCTTATCCCCCGCGCCCATTTTAGACGTGATGGGCCGCATTGAGCTGAGGGGCCAGCATATACGTTCAACAGAGCGGAAGGCTGATTGCCCGCGCCCGCAAATATGCGGTTAGAGTTCCTCCTCCACCGAGAAAGCCTCATGAAGACAACGACAGCTGGATACTTAGCTGTACTTGGGATTGGTTCTTAACCGACGAAGCCGAAGAACGACTCGGAGCGCCCGTGTCGCTGAACGCAGTCGCCATCTGCCTTGGTCCAGATGTAAATCGCTCCTTGGGTCCAATGGAGACTTCGGCGGCCAGCGCGGAGATTCTCGGCCGGTGCTGATGGAAGATAGGGAGCGTGCAGCGTGGGCGCACCACAGGCAACCACAACTCGGAACCGTACTCTGAACCCCAACACCATCACCTACCGGCACCCGGAGAACCGAAAGGATGCAATGCGAGTGCTCCAGCCGTCTTGGCCGCGTTCATAATATTCAGTCGTGTACCAGAACGTGCAGTCATCGACCGGGTCCACTGCCATGCTGCTGTAGTCTCCCCAAGGGAGGCTTCCCGGCGAGCTTCCCGTCACTACGCTCTTTTCGCCTTCCAAAGTGCCCAGCGGATCGGTTGGAATCCGGCCCGCATATCGGATTGAAGGATACATCCCGTTGCTCGATATGCTGTAACCAACCGCAAGGTCGCCCGCTTTATCCATCGCAGCGCTACCCATCCAACGGCTGTTTGAGTCCGGAGCGAAAGTCCCTTGCTGGAAAACGGTGAAGTTGCCGTCCTTCGCCGCCCGCAGCTCATACCATCGGACACCCGTCACGAAGTCATGAATGTTTGTTCCAAAGTTCACGTTCACGTCGTGGGTAACCACAATCGATTCATGGTCACCGAAGTTGCGGTAAGCATTGCGATACATCAACCTGTCGCTCAGGGTCCAAATCATTGTCCTGGTCCCTTTTTGCGGGATACAGATGTGGACGTCGTCTCGTCCGATCCTCACCGGGCACGCCGGCGTATACGCGGCAACAGGGATGCGAACCGGACCCTTAAGAGTCGAGCGCTTTGGGTGCGCAAAGTCAGCATGAAATTTGAAGAGCATCATTGTGTTCGGCTCGGCGTTTATGCCTCCCACAATGTAGTTCGGGGCACCCCGCGGTGGCGGCCGTTCTCCATCCAGGTCTGCGGGCAACAAGGTGCTGAAAGTCTTGCCGCCGGGCGCGCCAAAGCATATTGCCATTGCCTTCTTACCCTCGAGCATGGCAGGCCGTTGCAAAGCACACGCGATCCCGTTCCCGCCTCCGCCTGCGTTAACTCCAAGGTAGTACGCGTCCGGCCAGACGCCGAGTTTTTCGTAATCAAGAGCGCCAAACTCTATCGCGTAGCGGTTGTAGGCTCCGGTAGCATCTGAAGTCTGAGAAACCGCGATACACTCGAAGAAGGGCCGGGCGAGGGCGCTCATCCCGGCGAGCACCCAGCGCTTGGCAATCTTGTCATACACTGCAACCGGATCGCTGATTGGACGCTCGCACGGCCCGCCGAAACCGTTCCAAAGCGAACTGATGTCTGCCGGCCCCAAAACGATCTTTCCATTCGATTTGTCGAACACCGCGAACGACATGTTGACAATCTGGACATATTGTGTGGCTCCGACCGCGCCGTTTGCGTCAGGACGGGAAGCCTGGTCATGGTACCCGTAGTGCCCTGCACCTATGCCAGGAAAATTCATCTTTCCAATCGTCTCCACGGCTTGGCCCTCCGATGCTTGCACAACCGGGTCTAGTAACTGGTTGAGTAGGAAGACTCCAGAGACGCGGTTCTCCAAGTCTCGCTCCCCGCGCAAGTGCGGCACACCCTGCCAATGCCGAGCTCTCTGCACCAGATCCCGCAACGGCGGAGAAGTATCGTGGTGATCTTCGAAGATGACATGGGGGAGTGTCGCCATAATCTGGGCTGCCGTTGAACGCAGCACGAAAGGGAACAAACAAATCGCAGATAGCATCAGTGCAAGTCGAGGGCTTACAACCTTTCCAGTCATAACATCGGATTCCGGCAGAATTTCGCTCTGTTCGCCTAAAGGGTCCGGTTCTGTCCTACGGGAAGCCATAGCTAAAGAGGTAGGAGCGTTCCTCGGGTCCACCCAGCCAGCCACGGTGTGCAGAAGTTCGTTATCGCGTAGACGGCGGCCACGTGCAGCAGAAACCAAAGAACTTGCCAGCCACCTGCGTTTCC
>Ga0206847_10197_pt3 | contig 15595 bp, 15 predicted proteins | sample Alteio_BWOrgCont_17_FD_152880 | JGI IMG/M metagenome (GOLD analysis project Ga0206847, IMG submission 152880) | Enriched cells from forest soil in Barre Woods Harvard Forest LTER site, Petersham, Massachusetts, United States -... | ecosystem: Environmental > Terrestrial > Soil > Temperate forest >... | reverse complement strand
GGAAGCAGCTGAGCGCTCTCCCCGCGGGCGCGGTCAAGGGCAAGATTCTGCTATTCAATCACAAGTTCGACAAGGAACTCGCGGCGCAGGGCGGCGGGTTGGAAGCTTATGGCGGCGCTGTGGTTTATCGCGGTGCTGGACCAATCGCTGGCGCGGCGGTGGGTGCAGCGGCTGTGCTGGTGCGCTCAGTGGGCGGAGCTGACTATCGCCTTCCACACACCGGCTTTACCGCATATTCCGATGGAGTGACCAAAATTCCCGCCGCTGCAGTTGCGGCAGAGGATGCCGATCTGCTGAAGGATCTCACCAGTCAGGGGCCGGTGAAGATGCACCTGACGTTGAACACGCAAACGCTGCCGGATGCGGAAAGCTACAACGTGATTGCCGACTGGAAGGGAACTGAACACCCGGAGCAGGTGGTGATCGTCTCCGGCCATCTCGACTCATGGGATCTTGGCACCGGCGCAATCGACGATGGAGCGGGCGTTGTTGTTTCCATGCAGGTGATCCACCTGCTGCATGATTTGGGCATCCATCCAAAGCGGACCGTGCGTTTTGTCGCATGGATGAGCGAGGAAGAGGGTTCCGAGGGCGCGGCTCAGTACATGATCGACCACAAGGACGATGTAGCCAACCACATCGGCGCAATCGAGAGCGATCTGGGCGCGGATCACCCGAGCGGCATTTTCTACTCCGGCAAGCCAGCTCTGGGCCAATGGCTTCGCCCCGTTTCCGAAGTGCTGGATGCAATCGGCGCTGAGACGCTAGTAGCCGCGCCGGAGACAGGCGAGGACATTGAGGGGCTTACCGAAAAGGGTGTGCCCAGCTTTGCGCCGGTGCAGGATAACCGCTTCTACTTCAACTATCACCACACGGCGGCGGATACGTTCGACAAAGTGGACCCGAAGCATTTGGGCGAGAATGCGGCGGTGATGACGGTGCTGGCGTATGCGCTGGCGGATTCGGCGGAGGCGGCGCCGCGGTAGGGGAAGGCAGGGACTAGGGAATAGGGACTTGGCTGTCGCGGGTGAAGTTGGGCGGCGGTTACAATTTCGCCGCTCAGTTGAGGCGGGCGATTCTTGCGTTGCCGTTAACTCGGTGTGCTGAGCAAACAGACATCTTAAACTCGCCCTTGCATGCTCATTTTGTCGTCGGATCTGTTTGCTCACGCGAAGAGTTTACGCGACGAATCAACTCTCTCATTAAGGAAGCCGCGGCTTTGACGACGGGCTCAGGAGGATCGGAAATTGCATAAATACCTGAACGAGTTAGCAACGTTACCTGTATGCCCGACTTCGGCAGCAAAAGACTCAGTCGGGGCTTGGCTCGTGCTCCGGCTTGAGCCGACGAGTTGAGCATCGTCTGACACATTCGGTTGATTATCTCGTCAGGTTTATCCCAGAAGATCGAGGAGCCTGAGAAATTCAGATAACGTGCTGAACCGTCTTGATAAGCAGCCAACGTATCGTACGCACTCTTCATCGGAACTTCAGTGACAGCGCCAAGAACTTCCCAGGCCGCGGTTACTTCTGGCTTGTCGCCCAACTCTCGCAGCGCGTAGGGGTCTTTGACCGCGGCGTCGCGGAGGCGCTCCATCACTGCCACTTGCTCAGGAGTCCAGGCGCTTTTGCCGCCGGCCATCATTGCGTTCAGCCGGTCAAGGATGGTTGGGGGCTGTGAGGGCGCGGGGTTTTGGGCAGCGCAAAAAGGGCCGCTTATTACGGCCGAAAGTGCCGCAATTGCGACGGTTTGGAGGCTTTTCTGAAGGAAATCCATGCCGGATGTTAACACGTCCATTTGCGACTCTTTCGGCGCCTCCACGTCTATACGTGTGGAATGGCCGATATGGAATGCCTGATACATAGTTTGATACGCGCTGGCGGCAATCCCAAGCCTCCTCCAAACGGATGACCCAGCCCATGCATCCAAACGAATTGAGCCGCAAGACCAGGCCGGTTTGCCCGGTACTGGATATACTGATAGTTGGTGCATTCAACATTCCAGCCTGAGGGCTGGTCACATGACGAGGTCACACGAACCCATGAAATCGCTTTTTGAACGGCTACGCGCGCGCCGTCTCGCTTCAACATTTGTTCTTCTCGCCACGCTCTCGGTCGCGATTGTGGCTGGTTCCTTTGCTGCTCACGGCGTCCGCGGACAGGAAAAGCAGATCAGCAGCGTCGATGCCACTCCGCTGAAGGTCGTCAACTCAGCAGTTGCGCCCAACGAGTTTGTGAAAATCGCCAAAGAAGTGGGGCCGGCGGTTGTGAACATCAACACGCGCACGCTTCCCAAGCAGTCCATGAACAAGGGGCGCGTCAATCCTCGCGGCGGACGCGCCATCCCCAATCCGCATCAGCAGGCTCCTGGCGGCGATGACGACCAGGAAGATGCCCCGCAGCAGGGCCAGGGAAACGGCAATTTTCAGGACTTCTTCAACAAGTTCTTCGGTGGCCAGATTCCCGACCAGGAAGGCGGCGACGATGGCCAGGTTCGCGAGTCTCTCGGCTCTGGATTCATTGTCGATTCCAAGGGCTACATCATCACCAATAACCACGTGATTGAGAAGGCAGACCAGATTTACGTCAAGCTCTCAACAGACCCCGACGGCCAGGACCTCGGCCGTCCGGCGCACGTTGTCGGCTTCGACAAGGCCACCGATCTGGCAGTGGTGAAAATCGATGCCAGCACGCCCCTGCCAACGGTCAAGCTTGGCAATTCAGATTCCACGCAAGTAGGCGATTGGGTCGAAGCCATCGGCAGCCCGTTCAGCTATTCGCAGACGGTTACGGCAGGCATTATCTCGGCCAAGAATCGTACGGTCGAAAAGGGCGCAAGCGGTCAGTTTCAGCACTTCATCCAGACGGATGCGGCGATCAACCCCGGCAACTCCGGTGGCCCGCTGCTGAACATGAATGGCGAAGTGATCGGCGTTAACACCGCAATCATTACGGAATCCGGCGGCTACCAGGGCATTGGTTTTGCCATGCCATCGAATGTAGTCGTCTCGGTCTACAACGACCTGATCGGCGCGAGCCATAAAGTTACGCGCGGATCAATCGGAATCAAGTTCAACCAGGGCTTGTCGGGCGCTGTGAACCGCGTCTACGGCTTCAAAACGGGCGTTCTGGTGCAGCAAACGGTGCATGGCGGTCCGGCGGACAAGGCGGGGCTCAAGGGCGGCGACATCATTACCACCATCGACGGGCACCAGGTTAAAGACGGCGACGATCTGGTCAGTGAGATCACCAGCAGAAGGCCGGGATCGTCCATTCGCGTCGGGTACATGCGCGATGGCAAGTCCATGGATACAACTGTCACCGTTGGCGATCTGGACAAGGTTTTCGCGGATCAGGGGATCCAGACAGCCGAAGCAGGCCCCGATGACAAAGGCGACGCCGGCGAAAGCAAGCTGGGACTGGTTGTGCGGCAGGAGTCCGATTCGACCCTCGCGAAACTCCATATTCCCGGCGTGGTGATCCAGTCGGTGCGGTCCGGATCGTTTGCGGATCTTCAGTTCCTTGAGCCCGGCCTTGTCATTACGCGCATCAACAAACAGCCGACTGGCACCAAGGAACAATTTGATGCTGTGGTCAGCAAGCTCAAGCCAGGCGACGATGTTGTATTTGAGGTGATTGACCCGCGGCATCCGGATAATGGCGTCAATTATCTGGGTGGGACTCTGGAATAGAGCGCAGGAAATAATAGCGCCGGATGTCGGATTCCGCATTCGGCGCTATTCCCTGAATGGTTCTCCAAGTTGCGGCGAAATCGATTTTTCTATTGTCGCAATGCGGGACAAGCCGATATACTGAACGTAAATCGTTCGTGAATTCATTTTCTCTAAGGTGGATCAGAGTGTCTTCATTCAAGGCAAAACTGGTGATCGCGCTGGCAGGTTTGCTTGTGGCGTTACCGGCATTTGCCACACGGACGCATCGTTCGACCGCCAGCAGCCGCACGCGCACCTCGCATAAAGCGGCTCCCAAGTCGCAACCGCATCGTCTGCATGGGCAGCAGGCCATTGAACCGGCCCGCGTTACAGAAATTCAGCAGGCGCTGATTCGCGAGCACTATCTCACCACTGAAGCCAACGGAAAATGGGACGCAACCACCGAAGCAGCCATGCAGAAATATCAGGCTGATCAGGGTTGGCAAACGCGCCTAATGCCCGACTCCCGCGCGATCAAGAAGCTTGGCCTCGGTCCCGATTACTCCGGTGCAATCAACGCGAAGAACTCCACCTTTGGCGATCCGCCCCCAGCAAGCACCATCCCTGCACCGCTGGCCGAAGGCTTCGCGACAGCCGCTGGCGTGAACCATAAGTAGATTTGTCGGCTGGGATCCCTGTTCCAGCTTGGCTCAGAATTTTTTCTTCCCAGATTTGCAGATAATTACCACCCCGAAGCGCACACTGCAAATAGAGGGGTCGCGCGGTTAAGAATCCCTCCCCGCCGAGCGGCAAGATTCATGAAAAGCATCTTCGCAAACAGTCACATTCAGACGCGCGGACCGAGCATCGATCCCCGCCCCGACGCATTTAATTAATTAGTTTCGCGCCGATCCGCCGTTTTTTCAACCTCTCCGTCCTCTCAAGTCACTGATTATAAATAAGATGCAAAATTTACATAGTACCTTAGTAGTTAATAGAAGGTGCCAAAAATCGAGGATTTTTGGGGCAAAATTCGCTGTTCCAGCACGAAACAGGTAGTTTTTCGGCCTGTTTTAAGAGGCTTTCCGATCAAAATGTGCCTCCCGATCGGACGCAGCTGACATCGTTCGAGTTGTGAACGCAACAATGGCCGCTCTGAGGCGGCCATTGTTGCGTTCGTGCTGAACAACATCCCAGCTTACATGCGGAAGGCCGGCATTCCTTTGAGGAGGAATTCATACCGCGGACGCAGCGCGTCAGGCCCGGCCGTGATAGGGCTGTCGAGGTGAATCAGCGAGTCGTCCTTGTCGTATTTGGGCCAAACCGGCAGCCCGGCTCCGTTGGGATCGCCCGTCTTTGCGAAGTTCGTCCAATAGCTCATGAACTGGTCGCTCAAGGTGCGATCTTCGGGGCGGACGGTTTCTCCGGGCCGCGTATCCAGCGTGCCAAAGACATATTCGATGTCGTCGGAGTGAAAAGCAAACGTGCCGGGGTGATACTTGCTTGGCAGCGCACGCAGTTCGAAGTGATAGCGGTAAACGGGCGAGTCGCCAGTCTTGCGATGCGCGTCCAGCCACTTCCAGGTACCGAAAGCGATGAACGCATCGCTGCCGTATGCGATGGCTGAATTCGCGGCCTGCTCGTCCGTATCGCCCGGATAGAGCGTCAGGAATTCAGGCGCGCGATCCTTGAACAATCCGGCAGCCATGCCTTTCCATTTGTCAGCCGTCATGCCGTTGGCCAGGAAGCTGCCTTCGTCGCGATTCCACCCAGCCAGCAACGGCACATGCGCCTGCTTGCCGGCAGCATAGGTCTCAGGCACCTGCTCGGTCAGGAACTTGCCATCGATGTCCGGAGGAAAGCCGCCCTTCTTTGCTTTCGAAGCGTCCAGGACTTTGTCCGTGGGGAGCGCACGGAGTTCGGCGAGCGACTTGACGCCCAACCCCGCCACCCACTCGTCGTCCTTCTTGAGCCGGGTGTCCAGGGTGTCCGTCGGCAGCACATCGCTGAAAGCCGCGCCGCTTTCGCCAATGCCTTTCGCGAATAGACCCCGCGCTGGCTGAGCTGCAATTAGCGTGCTCACGGCAAAGGAGCCAGCGCTTTCGCCGAAGATGGTGACGTTGTCCGGGTCACCGCCGAATTTCTTGATATTCTCCTTGACCCATTGAAGGCCGGCCACCATGTCCATGAGGGCGTAATTCCCTGCTGAACCGCCAGCTTCTTTGGCCAGGTCGGAAGTCGCCAGAAAACCGAAAACGCCGAGGCGATAGTTGATGGTCACCAACACGACGCCCTTGGTGGGCAGGAAGTCGCCATTGTGCCGGGGCTCGTCGCTGCCACCACCGGAGTAGCCGCCACCATGAATCCAATACATCACTGGAAGCTTGCTCTTTTCGGTCGCGTCGGCGGGAGTGTAAACGTTCAGATAAAGACAATCCTCGCTCGGCCCCGCATCCTGGAAAACCATGTAGTCGAACACATGGTTCTGAGCGCAGTGAGCGGCGAACTTGGTCGCGTCGCGGTCGCCCTTCCACTTGGCGGCAGGCTGAGGAGCCTTCCAGCGCAGGTCTCCGATTGGAGGCGCGGCATACGGCAGTCCCAGAAACGCATTCACTTTACCGCCGTTGATGGACTTGCCTTGAACCTTGCCTTGCTCCGTCTTGATTGACAGCGAGTCGGCATAGGCGGCAGTGGACAGCCCCAGGATCAGCCCGGCAAACGCCAGGGCACACGTAGTTTTCATTCCCACTTGCATCACAAAAATCCTCCGCGGAATACGTTATCAGGACGGGCTGGAGGTTGTGCGAGTTTCAAGAATCGGGGAGGGACGATCCGTTAACTCTGGCATACTCGATGACTGCGCGGAAATCTGCCTGTTCGAGGTCAGGAAAATCGAACAGAATTTGTTCCTCGCTGATTCCCGCATTCAGCCAACCCAGCACATCTCCAACGGTAATTCGCAGGCCCCGGATGCAAGGTTGACCGGAGCGCTTTCCAAGCTCGATTGTTATGCGATTGTCTTTCATCTCGGTCACACTCAAATCATATTGCTTTCGACCGACGATCAAAGCATTTCCGGCCCAAGCAAATCCGCGATTGTCTCCCTGCGCCGAATCAGCCGGGCCTTCGCCCCTGCAACCAGCATCTCTGCGGCACGCGGCCTCGTGTTGTAATTCGAGCTTTGCGCCATGCCGTATGCACCGGCATCGAGAAGTGCCACCAGATCTCCAGGCTCTACGGGCGCAAGCTTCCGGTCGCGTGCAAAAAAGTCGCCTGTCTCGCACACCGGACCGACCACATCCACGATCCGTTGGCGGCCCGCGCGACGGCGCACCGGCACAATCTCGTGATGCGCCTGATAGAGGGCCGGCCTGATGAGGTCATTCATCGCCGCGTCTGTAATGACGAAGGTCTTTTTGCCGTTGCGCTTCACCTGCAGCACACGAGCCACCAGCGCCCCTGCCTGCGCAACTAGAAACCGTCCCGGCTCCAAGAGCAGCCGCCCTTCGAAGCCTTCAAGGCCGAGCTCGATGGCTGCTGTGTACTCGGCAACCTTGGCTGCCGCATTAAAAATGCCGCCATGGTAATCGATGCCAAGCCCCCCACCCGCATCGATGGCCTGCAGTTGGATCCCATCATTCCGCAACTGGGCAACGAGTTTGTATACCCGTGCAATAGCCGCGCCAAACGGAGCGGCCGACCGAATCTGCGAGCCGATGTGGACGCTCACGCCATACGCCTCGAGCCAGCGATTCCCGGCCACCTCCAAGTAAATCCGCCGGGCCTGACGAATGTCGATGCCGAACTTGTGCTCGCGCAACCCGGTCGAGATATATGGATGCGTATCTGCGAACACGTCGGGATTGACGCGCAGTGCAAAGCGCGCCTTGCGTTTCAGCTTCGCGGCACGGGCGGCCAGCAGGGCCAGCTCCGCCTCGCTTTCAACATTGAATTGCAAAATGCCCGCATTCAGCGCCAGGTCAATCTCCTCAGTCGTCTTGCCCACGCCGGAGAAGACTACGCGCTCTACTGCTTCGGGCGCAATGGCGAGCACACGCTCCAATTCGCCACCGGATACGATGTCGAATCCCGCTCCGTGCCCGGCAAGCAGCTTCAAAATGGCCAGCGCCGAATTAGCCTTTACCGCGTAGCAAACCAGGTGCTCCAGGCCCGCGAGGGCGTGTTGAAAAAGCGCTAGCCGCTCAACAATCTGATCCGCGGAATACACGTAAAGGGGCGTCCCATAACGCTTGGCGAGGGTTTCAAGGGACACTCTGCCGCAGTGCAACGCGCTCGCGGGCTGCGGATGGTGAAACGGTCGGGGCGATGGATCGGCGATGGGTGTCAACAGTGCCTTCCAAAGAGAAATTGCTCTCTTGAGCCTACAGCATCATCAAGCCAGCGTTTATGATGATCTTCGTTCGCTTGAAACCGCCCAGCAGGAATCGACATAACCCAATGACCATTTCGCCCAAGACAAAAACCATTCTCACCGACAGCCATTTCCTCGTCCCGCTGCTTGTCTTCTGCATCGGGCTCGCGCTGCTCATCACGCTTCATTAGGGCCGTCGCCATACGCAACGAAGGGACTCTCCGTTGAGCGCAAACACGAATGCGAATCCGAGCTTTCGATCAATACACGGCCTCGGAGTGGCCTGTGCACTGGCTGCCGGAGTGTGGCTTGGCGGCGCGGAAGCTCCTACCAAGCTCGTCAACTCCGGCCTCTCGCCATTCGCGATTTCGTTGTGCATGGTTGCCGGTGTCTTCACCGCACGATGGACCGTCCCCACTCTGCTCAAGGGCACTCGCTACGTCTTCGCCGACCTGGCGCAAAACAGGCATTTGGTCCTCAACGCAATTCTCGCGGGCATGCTCTGGGCGGTTGCTAATACGCTCACAGTCTTCGCCATTCGCGATGTCGGGCTGACCATTGCGTTTCCTCTTTGGAATACGAATTCGCTGGTCGGCATTCTGTGGGGACGACTTCTCTTCGGAGAATTGAAAGGAGCCAGCGGGAAGAACATTGCCAAGGTCGTGCTTGGAGCCGTCGCCATCATAGTGGCCGCAATCATGCTGGGCTTCAGCACCATTCAGGGCGGCGGCCCTCATGCGTCTCATGCGGTGGGTGGCATTCTGGCCGCGGCGGGAGCGAGCCTGCTATGGGGAACCATGTATATCCCCTACCGCAAGGCCTACATCAGCGGCATGAATCCGCTGTCCTTCGTCACCGTTTTCACGATCGGCGAACTGGTCACATGCTTTGCGCTGGTGCTTGCGCTCGATGGCGGAACCAAGGCCGCAATCTTTCATTCGCCGGAGACGAAGCACCTGATCTTCTGGCTATTTCTGGGCGGCTTTGTCTGGGTTATCGGAGACCTCTTTCAGCAATTCGCAACCAAGTATCTCGGTATAGGTCGAGCCATTCCGCTGTCGAACACCAACCAGTTATGGGGCCTTGCCTGGGGCGCTCTGGTCTTTGGCGAATTGGCACATGCCGACTGGTCGCACCGGCTGCTCGTATTAGCTGGATCGCTGGTAATGATTCTTGGCGCACTCGCCGTCAGCACAGCGGTTGCCACCGAGCGCGAAAACGCATCTACCAACCAGGCTCTGCTGCGGGAATGCACCCGCTACAACCTTGACTACAACCGTGTCTTGCAGGCTTATGGCGGGTCTGCGCCTGGCGATGGAAGCGATGTAAAGAATCGCCGCTCGTGGTGGGATTACGCCATCGTTGCCGCGGCTGTGGGAGTGTTTATCTACTTCGGTGTCAACGCGAAAGTCCCGTCACTTGGCACGGACTTCGGCTGGCTCTCGCTGTTGGTGGTGGTGCTGGTAGGTTCGGCACTGCTTGCGGGTTGGGGACTCTGGAAGGCTACTCGGTTCTCGTAAGCTTCCCCGCTGTTCCCTTTACAATTGCTGAATGGCGTTCCCGCAAATGGTCGACCTGGTAGGCGTGGGCCTTAACGCCACTGACACGCTCATCCCGCTGACGACCTATCCCACGCGCGGCTCCAAGGTGGAATACCGCCACGCATCTGTCCTTCCCGGTGGACAGACTGCCTCTGCCGTCGTGGCTTGCCAAACCTGGGGACTCAGCACCCGCTACGTAGGAAAGCTTGGCGAAGACGACGCGGCCCGGTTGCATCGCGATGCCTTTGCCCGCGCTGGCGTTGAAGCTCAGCTCATTTCTGTCCCAGGCGGCGCAAGCCCGCAGTCCCTGATTATCGTGGATGAAGGCGGCGAGCGAACCGTGCTTTGCCGTCGAGATGAACGCCTGCTGCTGCAACCAAGCGACCTGCGCCGCGAGTGGATCGTGAACGCCCGCGCGCTCCATGTGGATGGCTACGAAACGGCCGCCGCAATCGTTGCTGCCGGCTGGGCGCGAGAGGCTGGAATCCCAGTCATTGCCGATCTCGATGAGCCTTACCCAGGCGTCGAAGCCCTGATTGAAAATATCGACTATCTCATCGTCAGCAGGGATTTTCCCTGCCGCCTGATGGAAGAATCCAACCTTGAGAGCGCACTGCGCCGCATGTCGCTAAGTTTCGGATGCCGTCTTACAGCGGCTACGCTAGGCGAAGAAGGCGTGCTCGCGTGGGATGGCAAGCAGTTTCATCACCGTCCCGCTTATCGCGTTCCGGTAGTCGATACGACAGGCGCGGGTGACATCTTTCATGCTGGATTCATCTATGGATTGCTGATAGGCTGGCCGCTCGAGCAACAGCTCGACTTCTCCTGCGCCGCCGCCGCGATGAATTGCATGGCCAGCGGCGCACGCGGCGGCATCCGGCCTGTTCAGACGATTGAGGGCTTGATGGCCGCGACCGCTCGATACCAGGCTGTCTTCGATTTGCCAGTTTCGGATTGAGCGACTGCTAATTCCGGGGCGCGGCGTCCATCACCATTCGCAACAGTTGAGCCATTTGCTTTTTGTGAACGGTGCGCTTGGTCGCTTCCCCATCCACTCGGTTAACAACTATCAGATCCAGAGACGGGACCACCACGGCATACTGTCCCAGGTGCCCCTCAGCCCAGAAGCTGCCTTTGGGAAACGCAATCTCCTGCTGTTTGCCGCTCGCCGAGTTGCCCGTCCACCACAGGTACCCGTAGCCGCCTGACTCCGTATCCGAATACGGCCTCGTGCTCGCTTTCACCCAGTCTTCCGGAACCACTTGCGTGCCATTCCATTTGCCTCCATGAAGGTAGAGCAACGCAAAGCGTGCAAAGTCCCTGGCGCTCATATCGAAGACATACGCCGGGAAGCGCGTATCCGATCCTCGAATGTATTCTCCATCGCGCGGCTTGAAGTCCTGCATGCCGATTGGCTGCGCAATCTCCTCGTAGAAGGCGTCGAATATCTTCTCGCCGACGGCCTTCTCGTAGATAAAGCCAAGGGCATTGAAGTCCCAGTTGTTGTAGTACCAAAATGTGCCGTGGGGATGAGAGCCGCGCAGTGGCTTCTGTTCCTCCATGCCCTTGGTCTCGTAGACCGTGGGGTGATAGACGCCAGAGCGAGCCTCGAGCAGTTCGCGAACAGTGGCCTGCTTCTCTTCCGCAGTCAGCGGGGGCTTGTTGTCATCTATGCTCAACTTTTCCAGCGTGTCGTCGAGATTGATTTTGCCGCTGGCCACGGCAATGCCAATGAGCGAATTGAGCAGGCTCTTGCGGCAGGAATGGAGGTTCGATTTGTGCTCAATGTTTCCCCATGCGGCAACCACAACGCCGTGTTGAACGACCATTACTGATGTTGAGCCAATCTCCTCTACGTACTCCTTGATCCTGTCCAGTTTTGCCGGCTGCCAACCGGCCTGCTCCGGATGCAGCAACTGCTGCCATCCCGCAGCCGGAACAGCGGCAGATTGGCTCACGGCATCTATTGCGAAGCCGAGTAAAAGATATAGCGCGATAACACCGATTCTCGTCCGCATCTCAGCCTTCTGGCTGCCTCAACCATTCCGCCAGCAACGCAGCTATTTTCTGAGGCTGTTCATACGCGGCAAAATGGCCTGCATCGGGCAGCAGATGAAACTCGCAGCCGCCAGGAGCAGCATTGAAGGCTTCCATCTCGCCTGGGGTTATGGCGGGGTCCTCACCTCCGGCAATTGCCAGGACGGGCACATCAATCGTGGCAACCGTGGGCAACGAGTCAGGCCGCGTGGCAAGGCCCGCTTGCACAGCCACCGCAGCTTCCGGCGTCAAGGTCATGCGCGCTCGCAACTCGGCAACTATTTCTGGATGACGGTCGCGAGCTGTTGCACCAATCAGGCTTTGCGCCATCCCATCGAAAAGACTGCCCAAGCCTCCAGCCCGTACCTGCGCAATGTTGGCGGCGCGTTTGGCAAGATTTGCTTCCGCATCCGGCTGGGGCTTCGAACAGACAAATACCAGCCCCTGCATGCGATCCGGAGCTCTGCGCCATAACTCCAGCAGCACGTAACCGCCGATGGAACAGCCCGCAAACACGGCAGCGGGCAATTGAAGATGATCGAGGAGAGCGAGAATATCGCTGGCCAGTTGAGTCATCGTCAGGACTGGTGCATCCGGCGCCCGCTCGAATGCGCCGACAGGCAGGTTGAAACCCAGCTCGGATTGTCCATGTCCGCGGAAGTCGGGAACAATGGCGCGAACACCCGCCAAATTCTCAATGAGAGGGCGCCAATAATCGCGATCCAGCGGTGTCGGATGCAGGAAGACGACGGGCTGACCCGACCCCGTATCGCGAAAACTTAGCCTTGCGCCGTCCGATTCATACCAACCGTTCATAGATTAGGAGGATACGCGCCTGGGAGCCCAATTGGCTCTTCGGGGATGCCGATCCAGCAGGCAAGATAGGCGATAGCCACAATTCCGCCGGAGAAAAAGAACCCGACCACCGTCACAATGCGGACCAAAGCCACATCCCAGCCATACGCCTGGGCAAGACCCACGCACACTCCGGCAATCGCCCGGCCCATGTACGGCCGCATCAAGGGCCTGCCCGTGCCGGGCGTGGGCGGCACCGCAGAAATCACTGCGCCGCAATTCGAACAGAAGCGAGCGGTAAGCGGCAGTCCTGTTCCACACCGATTGCAAAACATGGCCATAATCGATCCCTCCTCAATGTCTCCAACTGTCTCTAACCATTGTGTACATACGGAGATTATCCTGCAATGGTTCCATATCCTCGCCGATTTGGATGAGCTCGCCGCTCTCAGTTTCCCGTATATGGGTTGCGCAAGTATTTTCTGGCCGTATCGGCACGGGAAGTGTTGGGCCCGCTGTCGATTGCAGCCTGATAGTCCTTCACGGCCAATGGGCGCTCGCCATTCAGATCGTGGCACTCTCCGGCCATCAGCAGCGACCTGATTTTCAGCTCCGGCGACACGTTGGATGAACCTGCAGCCTGCTCATAAGCCTGGCCGGCCTCGCCATAATGCCGCTGCCCGCGCAAGGCGTCTCCCAGGCCGAAGTAAGTGAGCTCGAGTCGCGGCGAGAAGAAATACCCCGCCTGTGCGTTGGCCGTCAGAATGTCGCGATACGCGTCCACAGCAGCCATGCCCTCACCGGCATCCTTGCGCAGGTTGGCCTCTTCCAGACTGAATAGGTAATTCCGCGGATATTCGCTCTTCAAGGCGCGAACAACCTGGATCGCCTCCTTGTACCGGCTCTCTCGACGCAGAAAAAGCGCAATCGTGGTGCGCGCTTCGACGCTGGTCATCGCGCCTCGCTTGCCGTCGTCGGTCAGCATTTCCAGGCCCTTGTTCTTCGATCCCGTGATCCCGGCAAACCCGATCAGAAGCTTGAACGGAAGCGGCAACGCCCCCACCACATATTCGTAGACGCCCACCACCAGCTTGGCGTCCACGTAGTCGGGATCGAGTTGCAGCACGCGCGCATGGTCGTCCCTGGCTCCACGCGCCAGCTTGAATCCCGCTCCGTAGCCGCGCTCCACCATGGCGATGTAGGTGCACTTCAAAGAACGCGCCCAGCCGCGAGCATATAGAGCGTCAATGTCGTTCTGATTCTTCCCCAGCCGCCAATCGGCCTCATGAATGGCCTCGTCGGCAAGGCCGAGAATGCGATCTTTAGTCGCTGGGTCTTCCTGCGTTGCGTGCCGCCCCGTGAGAAAGCCGTCGTTGGCGTAGAACGTCGTATCCAGCAGATCCTGGCGATAGAGCTCCTGAAACAGCAGAGCCTCGAGCAACAGCGCAGTCGGCTGCGGATCGCCTGGATGCATGGCGTGAAAGCGCTCAAGCTTCTCGACTGCGCCTGGATAGTCCAATTGGTAAAAGCGGTCGAAGGCTTCCTTGACGAGAGGATCGTTGTTGAGTGGATTGGTGTGCGCGCCGGAGGCCCAGGACACCGTGGCAAGGCCCAGCCAGACGATACCCAAGACCATCCTGCGCATCAGTCCCCGCTTCCAGAACGATCCCAATCTCAACCTCGAATCTCGTTGGCCAATGACCCAACCGAGACTTTCTTCAAATACCTTGACACCTTTTCTCCAAGTTTAACGCTATCTATGGGTAGGGGTTCGTGTTTCATGGAGGCGGGCTTGAGGTCGCATGCAAGCCAAAAGGATATTTCCAGCCCCGAATAAAAGGAAAACAGCGCCCTTTTAACGTTAATCACCATCAGTAGGCTCTTGAAAATGCTTCACCCGGCTTGATCTTATGCGCGGCGCATCGAGTTCGCCGCTTAACCCAGGATTCTCTCTTGAGGCAAGGATTGGTGAAATGAATCGAAAAGAGTTGTTGTGTTTGTTGCTTAATCAGGCTCAGTTCAACGGATTCGAATTCCGCCGCTGGTTTCAGGCCCATGTACGCCCCATCTGGCCAGGCGCTGACGCGGCCATCGCACTGCTGGCGGAGGAAGGCAGGCATTACACACTGCTCTTCTCTCACGAGTTTGCCCGCTGCTTCTGGCGGACCGGCGCTCACATGAGCTTCATGATTCCCTCCATCACGTACCCCAGGGTCAACTCCCAGGGTGACGTCGTGCAAGTAACCCGGAAGCCCTTTACCCGGCGAACCATCAAGCCCGATGTGTGGAAGTATCACCTTCGTCAGATGGCTGTCGCAGATGATCCCATCGACTACCTTTGCCGTTTTCTCCCGGCCCAGGACCAGGTCATGCTCCGGCCAACTGAATCGCAGCCGGTGGCCGCCCAGGCATGAGTCTCGGCGTGTGAACCCCAGCGGCCGCTGTTCGTCGCTGGGGTTGACCACTCCCACGAACCAAATTAAACAGGGCACATTTCCCAGGTTTTGCCGTAGGATTTAGGTATGCCTAGCCTGGAGCTTCTGAATCCTGCCCCCGCACCGGCAAGCCGCCAGATGGCCGAAGCCCGCAAGCGCCTCATCGTCGCTCTCGATGTGCCGGATGCCGCTTCCGCCGCTGCTTTGGCCGCCCAGTTGGAAGACACCTGCCAGTGGTTCAAAGTAGGCCTGGAGTTGTTCGTCGCTGCTGGTCCTGCCGTTCTGGAGCCCCTTCTAAAGCGCGGGCACTCCATTTTCCTCGACCTCAAATTCCACGATATTCCTGCCACTGTCTCTGGAGTAGTGCGCTCTGCCGCGGCTCTCGGCGTTCACATGATTACCGTACATGCCGCGGGAGGCCCTTCGATGCTGGCCGCTGCCCGCGCCGCACTTGAAGGCCGGACAAATCCTCCTGAGCTGCTGGCCGTCACCGTCCTCACCAGCATGGACGCTGAGCAGACCGCCTCAGTCGGCCTTGACCGCACCCCCGCAGCTCAGGTGGAGTTGCTGGCCCGCCTGGGAATCGCCGAAGGAATTCGCGGCTTCGTCTGCTCGCCCCAGGAAGTAGCAAATCTGCGCGCCCTTACTGGTCCTGAAGGCATCCTGGTGATTCCAGGCATTCGTCCGGCCGGCGCAGGAATCGGCGACCAAAAGCGCATCGCCACCCCGGCAGATGCCTTGCGCGCAGGAGCCAGCTACCTGG
>Ga0206847_10269_pt1 | contig 15651 bp, 28 predicted proteins | sample Alteio_BWOrgCont_17_FD_152880 | JGI IMG/M metagenome (GOLD analysis project Ga0206847, IMG submission 152880) | Enriched cells from forest soil in Barre Woods Harvard Forest LTER site, Petersham, Massachusetts, United States -... | ecosystem: Environmental > Terrestrial > Soil > Temperate forest >... | reverse complement strand
CCACTGTTGAAAGGCGCCATCAATTGCGCTACCGCAGAGCGGACGCGGACCGGGCGGGCAGCGCAGAAGAAACCCGGCCGCAACAACACACAACACCGCCAGTCCGCCAAAAACAAAGAGTTTTTTGTTTCGTCCTCTCAATGTACTGGATGTTTAGGTTTTCCCGCGAAACGCTTCGGCCCCGTCCTTTGTGCAACTCCGCCTGAAAATTGTTGGGCTTTCATCTCCAATGATAAACTCAAATCCGCGCCGCGGCAAATTCGTGCGGCGCGAAAAACCTTGCACCGCGCTACCGGAAACAATCACCAACGAAAAAGCCCGCCATAAGGCGGGCTCTGAAATTACTTTAAATGATTTTTCGACTTAGGTCGTCGCGGCTTCTTTTTCCGGTTTGGTCTCCGGTGCGGGCACCACTTCAGTGATCGGCGCGTCCACCCATTCGAGGATGGCCTGTTGCGAGGCATCGCCGTTGCGCTGGCCCAGCTTGACGATGCGCGTATAGCCGCCGGGACGGGTCTTTTGGGTCGGGGCGATGTCGTTAAACAGGATCTTCACGGCATCCTCTTGATGCAACCGTGCGGCGGCGAGCCGACGGTCGTGGATCGAGCCGCTTTTGCCCAGCGTGACCATTTTTTCCGCCACGGAACGGGCCGCCTTGGCCTTGGCCAGGGAGGTCGTCACCCGACGGTGTTTGATCAGGCTGCAGACCAGATTGGCCAGCATCGCGTTGCGATGTTCGCCGGTGCGGCCCAGTTTGGCCGTTCTTTTTTGATGTCGCATATCTCTCTTACTCCACGGTGGTGGCCACTAGCGGCGCCTCTTCCTTGGGTGCCTCCAGCGTGTCCGCGTCAAAGGTCATTCCGAGCGTCAGGCCCAGGGTGGACAACTTGTCCTTGATTTCGTTAAGTGATTTCTTGCCGAAATTGCGGTACTTGAGCATCTCCGCCTCGCTCTTCATCGCCAACTGACCAACCGTGGTGATGTTCGCGTTGTTCAGGCAGTTGGCGGCACGGACGCTGAGCTCGATCTCATTGACGCTCATGTTCAACAGCTTCTTGAGCTTGGTCTTCTCCTCGTCCTGCTTGTCCACCACTTCCTCGAACTCGACGGCGTTCTTATCATAACCGACGAACACGTCAAGGTGATGCTGGAGAATGGCGGAGGCGTGGGTCAGGGCATCGTCAGGGGTCATCCGTCCGTCAGTCCAGACTTCCAGGATCAAACGATCGTAATCGGTCCGCTGGCCAACGCGCGCACTCTCCACCGCGTAACGAACGCGGGTGACCGGCGAGAATAGCGAGTCAATGGCGATGACGCCGATGGCTTGGTTGGGCTTCTTGTTTTCGTCGCCCGGGCAGAAGCCACGGCCAACCTTGACCTCCAACTCCATCTCAAATTTCTTCCGCTTGTCGAGCGTGCAGATGTGCTGCTTGGGATTGACCAGTTCCAAATTCTGGTTCAACTCGATGTCGCCGGCGGTGACCTCGCCCTCTTTGTTCACGGAGAGCAATAGAGTTTGGGATTCGCGGCTGTGCGCCTTGAACAGAACCTTCTTCAAATTGAGCACGATGTCCGTGACATCCTCGACCACGCCCTCAACGGTGGTGAATTCGTGCATCGCGCCATCAATTTTGATTGAGGTAATGGCAGCGCCTTCCAGCGAGGAGAGCAGGACGCGACGAATGGAATTACCAATGGTGTAGCCGTACCCGGTTTCAAACGGTTCGGCGACAAACTTGGCGTAAGTCTCAGTGGCGGTTGACTCTTCCTTGGTCAACCGTTTCGGCATTTCAAAACGACCTAAACGTACTGGCATTCTTTATCTTTCCGGCAAATTTAATCTGACCGCCCCGGTTTGGTTCCCGCCACCGGTTCGGCCCGTATATTTGCCTTTTATGTCCTCCAACAGGGAGGACGGGTTCAATTAGCGGGAATAAAATTCAACGACCGCCTGCTCATTGGCGATGGGCTGGATCTCGTCGCGGGTGGGAATCCGCATAACAACGCCCCTCAGCCCGTCCTTGTTCAAGGAAAGCCAATCCGGTACCGCCCGGCTGGTCGAAAGTTCCAAATTCTTGGTGGCCAACTGGCGCGAAACGTTCGAGTTCTTAACCTCGACCACATCGTTCACGCGCAAGGCATAGGAGGGAATATTGACCTTGCGGCCGTTCACCTTCACATGGCCGTGACCAATGAGTTGCCGGGCCGCCGCGCGAGTAGTGCCAAAACCCAAGTGAAAAGCCACGTTGTCGAGCCGGGTCTCCAAAATCTGGAGCATTTGCTCGCCGGTGACACCACGGCGTTGGAGCGCGCGCTCGTAAACGCCGCGGAACTGCTTCTCCATCAAGCCGTAGTAATAGCGAAGCTTCTGCTTCTCAATCAATCCCAAGCCGTAGTCGGTGTGCTTGCGGCGGGACTTCGGGCCGTGAACGCCGGGACCGTAATTGCGGCGTTCAAGATATTTCGTGGGGCCGAAAATGGGTACGCCAAAGCGGCGGCTGATACGAACGCGGGGACCTGTATAACGTGCCATAACTTCTTAAATTTTTCGCTGGGTTTAGCTTACACGCGGCGTTTCTTGCGCGGGCGGCAGCCGTTGTGCGGAACCGGCGTGATGTCTTTGATCACCGTGACTTCCAAGCCAATGGCCTGAAGCGCGCGGATGGCGGATTCACGACCGGAGCCGGGACCTTTGACGCGGACCTCGATCTCGCGCATCCCGTGGGCCATCGCCTGGCGGGCGGCGTCCTGCGCCACCTGCTGGGCGGCGTAAGCGGTGCTCTTGCGCGAGCCCTTGAATCCCACCTTGCCGGCACTGGACCAGCCGAGCAGATTGCCGTGCAAATCGGTAATGCTGACCTGGGTGTTATTGAAGGTGGCTAGGATGTTTGCCACCCCGGTGGAGATGTTCTTGGCACCCTTGGCCTTGACGATCTTCTTGGCATTCGCGTCCTCGGCCAGCAATTCAGCGGCGGTCGGCGCGGAAGCGGCGGCCACAACTCCCTCGACGGGCTTCGGTGCGCCTGCGGCAGGATCCGCCGGAGCGGGTTTCTTGCCGGGCTTGGACTCGCCCGGACCTTTGGCACCCGGTTTTTCCTCGGCCCCTTCGGGCTTCCCATCCCGCTTCGGCGCGGGTTTCTTTTTGATTTCTTCAGCCATAATTAAATTTTAGTGAATACCGGTCTTGGCGTTCGGATTGCGCTGCACGCCGACGGTCTTGCGCGGGCCTTTGCGTGTCCGCGCGTTGGTTTGCGTCCGCTGGCCGCGCACCGGAAGCCCGCGCAAGTGGCGGACACCCCGGTAGCACTTGATGCCTTGCAAACGCTTCAGGTTCATTCCCAATTCCCGGCGCAGATCGCCCTCAATGACATACTTGCCATCCTGGATGGCATGTACGATCAGGGACATTTGCTGTTCGGTCAGGTTTTTCGCCCGGATGCTCGGGTCGATCCCGGCTTTTTCCAGAATGACCTTGGCGTTGACGGGGCCAATGCCGTAAATGTAGCGAAGCGCGATATCGATGCGCTTTTCGCCGGGTATTTCCACTCCGATAATGCGTGCCATAAAATCTCTTATCCTTGACGCTGTTTATGACGTTGATTCGTGCAAATAACACGAATAACGCCTTTGCGCTTGATCACTTTGCAATTTTCGCAAAGTTTTTTTACTGATGCGCGAACTTTCATGTGTTTCTTTCGTTTTCAACAATAATGCGCCCCTTCGATAAATCAAAAGGCGACATTTCCAACATTATTCTATCACCCGGCGCGTACTGAACCGGATTCTTTCGATTCCGACCCTTGAAATGCCCGAGCAACCGGTGCCCGTTGGACAATTCGATCTGATAAAGCGCCGGCCGGAGCGCTCGCACTACGACACCTTCAACTTCGATGGCGTCCGTTCGTGCCATGTTAAAATCTCCGGTTCCGCTTCGGTAACCAGAACTGTATGCTCAAAATGAGCGGACAGTGAACCATCCCGCGTCACCACTGTCCAGTTATCATTCAAAATTTTTATCTCGGGCCGCCCCGCGTTCACCATCGGCTCAATCGCCAAAGTCATCCCCGCCCGCAACTTTTCACTCGACTTCTTTTCCACAAAGTTCGGCACCTGCGGTTCTTCGTGCATTGACCGCCCCACCCCGTGGCCGACAAACTCCCTAACCACGCTAAACCCATTGCCCTCGACATACTTTTGGATGGCGCGCGAGATGTCCACCACCCGCTTCCCGACCACCGCCTGGCCGATGCCCTCATACAGTGACTTTTCCGTGACATCCATTAACCGCTGGGCCGCGACACTACACCCGCCCACCGCCACTGTCCGCGCGGTATCCCCGATAAAACCATTATAGACGACACCAACGTCCAAGCTCACAATATCACCAAACGCCAGCCGACGCGGACCGGCCAAGCCATGCACCACCTGGTCGTTAACCGAGATGCAAATCTGGCACGGATACTTCCGGTATCCCAAAAACGCGCTCTTCCCGCCATAGCCCTTGATCCGCTCCGCCGCAAAGGCATCCACTTCCATCGTGGTAACCCCGGGCGCGATCATCGCCGCCACATCGTTCAAAACCGTCGCCGCCACCGCGCAGGCAGGCCGCATCAACTCCAAGTCCCGCTCATTTTTTAAAATGATCATCTTCAGCCGGCCAAAACTCTGGATTTAGCCCGGGAACACGACTAGGAATCGCGCCCGGTCAGAGCCGACCGCGAATTCGCGGCCCCTTGCCGCCGCCCCGACCGCTTTGCAGGAATCCGTCATAGTGCCGCATCATCAAGTGCGATTCCATCTGACGAACCGTATCCAGCAACACGCCCACCGTAATCAACATGCTCGTACCGCCGAAAAACGTGGATACGGCGAACGGAATATTCAACTCCCGGGATAACCAGATGGGGATGACCGCGATCACCGTTAAAAAAACCGCGCCCGCCAGCGTAATCCGGCTCATGGAGTTATGCAGGAATGTGCTCGTGGCTTGTCCCGGACGCACGCCGGGAATATAGCCGCCGTTCTTCTTCAAATCATCGGCGATCTGGATTTCATTGAACTGGGTGGCCGTCCAGAAATACGAGAAAAAGAGGATCAAAATGCCATACGTGGCAATATATACCGCCGTCCCATCAGCCAAGTATTTGGAAATATCAATAAAGAAATGGAGGCTCGGGCTGACGGCACCGATCGTCTGGAACAGTTTTTGCGGCACCATCAGGATCGCGCCAGCAAAAATGATCGGCATGACGCCGGAGAAATTCAACCGCAACGGCAGGAACGAGGTCCCGCCGGAGAATACCTTCCGCCCCATGGCCCGTTGCGCGTACTGCACCGGTATCTTCCGTTGCGCCTGGGTGGTGGCCACGACGCCCGCGACCACCATTACCATCAACCCTACCAACAGAACGGCGTGGCCAAGGTTAAATTTGGATTCCGTGCCGGCCGGCGGGAAAAACATATCGAGCAAAGACTGCCCCGCCAAAGGAATTCGCGCGAGAATGCCGATAGTAATAATGAGCGAAACGCCATTGCCGATACCGCGCTCGGAAATCTGCTCGCCCAGCCACATAAACAGCAGCGTGGTCGTGGTCAGGATCAAGACCGTTTGGAACCGGTACCACCAGAGGTTATCGATCAATACCAAAGCCCGGTTCGCGGGGAAATTAGAGAACATCACCTGCGGGTGCTCCCAACTCAGGGTCATAAAGAAGCCCTGCCCGAGGCAGATCAACACAGTCAAATAGCGGCTGTACTTGATTAGCTGCACCCGCCCGCCCTCCTCGCGCGCCAGCTTGCTCAACGGCGGCCAAACCGCCTGCAACAACTGCATGACGATGGTGGCGCTGATATAGGGCATGATTCCCAAGGCGCCAATCGCGCATTTCTCCAGCGCGCCGCCGGTAAACAGGCTGTACATTCCCATGGCCCCCCCAGCACCAGCGGCGGGCATGGAATCAAAATACGCCTGCAACGCCGCTCCGTCCAATCCAGGAATGCGGATATAGGCCGCAATGCGGCAAATGGCCAGCACCGCCATGGTAAACAATATCCGGGATTTTAGTTCCGGAATCTTGAAACAGTTAGTGAAGGTATTGGCTATCGCGGCAAACATGTGTCAATCGCTTGAAACTCAGGCCGCTTTTGGCGCCACTACCTTGGGCGCGATCACTTCGCACGTCCCGCCCTTGGCCTCAATTTTCGTCCGGGCCGAGGCGCTAAACGCGTGGGCGCTCACCGTCAGCTTCCGGGACAACTCACCGCCGCCCAGAATCTTAACCCGCGGCAACCGGCCATTGGCCAGGCCCGCCGCGCGCAGCGCCGCCTCATCCACGCGGTCACCGTCCTTGAAATGATTCAACGCGGTCAAATTGACCGGGATATACTCCACCGTGTGCTGCGCGTTGTTGAAACCGCGCTTGGGAATACGGCGGAACAAGGGCATCTGGCCACCCTCGAAACCGGGACGAATCGAACTGCCGGAACGGGCCGTCTGGCCTTTGCCGCCACGTCCGCTGGTTTTGCCGTGACCACTGGATTCGCCCTGGCCGAGCCGCTTGCGACGATGCCGGGATCCGGGACGGGGTTTAAGATCGTGTAAACGCATAAAATTAAGCCGTAACTGACACCACCGGGGCGGCCGCGGGCGCTTCCGGTTTCTTAACTGTCATCCCGCGGCTGCGGTATATTTCCTCGCGCAGGCGCAGCGACAGCAACGCCTTGAGAGTTGCCTTGACCACGTTGGCGGCGTTCTGCGAGCCCATCGACTTGCTCAACACATCCTTCACGCCCGCCGATTCCAATACCGCGCGCACCTTGGGACCGGCAATGACACCGGTTCCCGGCGACGCCGGACGCAGTAGAACCTTCGCCCCGCCATAGCGGGAAAATACCTCGTGGGGAATGGTCGTGTCCTTCAACGACACACTGACCATGGCCGAACGGGCGAGATCGCCGCCCTTGCGGATGGCATCCGCCACCTCGCCGGCTTTGCCCAAGCCCAAACCGACGCGACCGCGCTTGTCGCCCACTACAACGAGCGCGCTAAAATTGAATCGCCTGCCACCCTTGACGACCTTGGCCGAACGGTTAATGAACACGACCTTCTCGACCACTTCCGGCGAGGGCGTTCCATCGGCGTTAAACTCCTGGGGCGCTTCGCCCGGGGGTTTGCGACGGCCCCGTCCTCCGAAGCCGCGGTGTTGGTGTTCGCCGCCACCTTCTGTCTTGGTAATCTCTGCCACAATATTTTTTGGTTAAATTAGAATTGCAGTCCGCCTTCGCGCGCCGCGTCCGCCAGCGCCTTGACCTTGCCGTGATACCGGGCGGTGCCGCGGTCAAACACGACCTTCGTGATGCCTTTTCCCTTCGCGCTCTCCGCCGCCTTCGCCCCAATGACCTTGGCCGAGGCAACATTGCCGGCCAATTTCATGCCGGTCGGCGCGTCCACGCTCAAAGTCGAGGCCGCCGCCAGGGTGACACCGGCGGTGTCGTCGATGAACTGGACGTGAATGTTCTGGTTGCCGAAGAAAACGCTCATCCGGGGGCGTTCCTTGGTGCCAATGACTTTTTTGCGTATGCGCCAGTGCCGCAACTGGCCTAATCGATGTTTTTGTTCGGTTCTCATGGTCTTTAGTCACGGATTTGCCGTGATCAGTTATTATTGGACAGTCTTGCCTTCCTTGCGGACGACCTTTTCGTCAGAGTAGCGCACGCCCTTGCCCTTGTACGGTTCCGGCGGGTAGAAGCTGCGGATTTCCGCAGCCACCCGGCCCACCATCGCCTTGTCCGGCCCTTCGATGATCACGCGCACGTTTTCCTCAACGGTTACTTTGATCTGGTCGGGAATGGGGTAAAGCAACGGATGCGAATAACCCAGGCTCAAATTCACGTTCTTGCCCTGAACGGCGGCCTTGAAACCGACGCCCTGAATGCCGAGGCGCTTGACAAAGCCCTCGCTGACGCCCTTGACCATATTATTCACCAACGCGCGGCTCAGGCCGTGCATGGCTTTCGCCTCGGCGTCGTCCCCATCGCGGCCGACCATGATCTTGTCGCCCTCGACTTTTAAATTCGTGCGGCGATGCACCTCAAGGTTCAATTTACCCTTGGGGCCCTCGACGGAGACCTTCCGGCCGTTCAGGTTAACTTTAACCTTGGGCGGGATGACAATCGGTTGTTTTCCAATGCGTGACATAGCGTATCCTTATCTTCTTACCAGACGTAGCAAAGCAGCTCGCCGCCCAAATTGTTTTTGCGGGCCTCGGTTCCAGTCATAACCCCTTGCGAGGTCGAGACGACGGAGATGCCCAAACCACCGCGCACCCGGGGAATCTCGGTGGAACCCACGTAACGGCGCAATCCCGGCGTGCTCACCCGGCGCAATCCCTCGATAACGCTCCGCTTGCCCTCATATTTCAATTTGAGCTTGATTTTGCCGGCGACCACTTTGCGTTCCACGGTCACTTCCGCCACATAGCCCTCCTTCTTGAGGATATGCGCGATGCTCTCCTTGATCTTGGAGTGCGGAACTTCCACCACCGGCATCTGAACGCGGCTGGCGTTCCGAATCCGGGTCAACATGTCTGAAATCGTGTCGGTCATAATCTACCAGCTGGCTTTGGTTACTCCGGGAATGAGCCCGTTCAACGCGCCCTCGCGAAAGGTTAGGCGCGAACAACCGAACTTGCGCAGATAGCCGTGACGGCGGCCGCTCATCGAGCAGCGGTTCACCACGCGCGTGGGACTGGCGTTGCGCGGGAGCTTGGCCAGGCCGGCGTAATCCCGTTTGGCCTTCAATTCCGCCCGCAACGCGGCGTACTTCTTGACGGTCTCACTTTTCTTCTTGTTGCGCTCCAACCATGCTTTTTTAGCCATAAAATTATCTTCCTTCCGCGAAGGGCATGCCCATCATTTTCAACAAATCCAGCGCCTCGCCATCCGTCGGCGCGCTGGTCACGATGGTGACATCCATTCCTTGCTGCCGTTTGATTTTGTCGAGTTCAACCTCTGGAAAAATCGTCTGGTCGGCAAGGCCCAGCGAATAGTTCCCGCGCCCGTCAAAGGAACGGGTCGAGACGCCGCGAAAATCGCGGATGCGCGGCAGGGCGGTCGCCACCAACCGGTCGAAAAACTCATACATCACATCCCGCCGCAGGGTGACCCGGCAGCCAATCGGCTGGTTCTCGCGCAGCTTGAAATTCGCGATGCTCTTGCGCGACTTGCTGATGACCGGCTTGCGACCCGTGATCAGCATCAGGTCTTTGGCGGCGTCCTCCACCGCGCCCTTTTCGAGCGAGGCGCTGACACCCATGTTGACCACAATCTTTTCGATATGCGGAACTTGATGCACGTTTTTGTATTTCCGCTTCTCGGTGAGAGCGGGACGCACTTCGTTGATAAATTTGTTGTAAAGTCTTGCCTTCATTTCGCTATTTTCCGGATTTTGCCGGAGCGGTTAAATTGTTGTCTGTTTACCGTCACGCCGCCGGCTTGCCACGTTTGGTGGCGCGGCCGTCAAACTTGCCCGCCTCCATTACATTGGAGATATGAACCGTTCCCTCCCGCTCGATGATCGCACCCTGCGGTTGCTCCTGGTTTTTCCGCATATGCTTCTTGATCATATGGACGCCTTCGACGATCACCCGCTGATCGCGCGTGTCCACCGAGATGACCTTGCCGCGCTTGCCGCGATCGGCACCGGCGATCACCACCACCTCGTCCCCTTTTTTTACATGCAATTTCGTCATAACCTCAAATCACCTCCGGCGCGAGCGACACGATTTTCATAAATTTCTTGTCGCGCAATTCACGGGCCACCGGCCCGAAGATGCGCGTGCCGCGCGGATTGTGCTCCTTGTCGATGATCACAATCGCGTTGCTGTCAAACCGCAAATAGGAGCCATCCGCCCGGCGGATGGGCTGGCGGGTCCGCACTACCACGGCATCCACCACGTCACCCTTTTTAACGGTGCCATCCGGTGCGGCCTCCTTGATATGCGCCTTGATCACATCGCCGACGAGCGCGTAACGCTGGTTGCGGCCAATCACACCGATCGTGGCCGCGCGCTTGGCGCCCGTATTGTCGGCCACATCTAAAATGGAACGTATCTGCAACATAATTCTAAATTAGGCCGTCACCGGGGCCGCATCCGCGTTTTTTTCAATTACCTCGACCAAACGCCAGTTTTTCAACTTGGACAGCGGCCGGGTCTCCCGGATGCGCACGCGGTCACCCACCTTCGCCTCGCTCTTTTCGTCGTGGGCGTAAAATTTGCTGTAGCCCGTGACCACTTTCTTGTAGCGCGGATGCGGAAAGCGCCGCTCGACGCGCACAATAATGGTCTTGGTCATCTTGTTGGAGAGCACCTCTCCGATGCGCTCTTTGCGGATGCCGCGATCAATCTCGGTATTACTGGTTGTTTCGGCCATAGAAAATGAGTTAAGCGCCTTTCTTCCGTAATTGGGACATCCGCGTTTCCACCCGGGCGATGTCCCGGCGGATCAGCCGCAGACGCGCCGGCTTTTCCAATTGGCTGCCGGCTTGTTGCAGGCGCAGGTTGAACAGTTCGTGACGCAGGTCGCGGCCCATCGCGGCCAACTCCACCGTGGTGGCGTCCTTCAGTTTTGGATCCGACATCTTCATAAATTCAATTACCCGATTTTGTGACGGGAGATAAACTTGGTTTTGATCGGCAGCTTCGTCGCCGCCAGCCGCATGGATTCCCGGGCGACTGCCTCGGTCACGCCATCGACCTCGATCAGGACATTTGCGGGACGGATCACCGCGACCCACGATTCCAAGGGGCCTTTGCCCTTGCCCATTCGCGTTTCGAGCGGCTTTTTGGTAAAGGACTTGTCCGGGAAAATCCGGATCCAAACCTTTCCCCGGCGCTTCATGAAACGGGTAACCGCGACACGCGCGGCCTCGATTTGCTTGGTATCAAGCCAGCACCGTTCCAAAGACTGCAATCCGTATTCGCCAAACGCCACCTTCTCGCCGCGCGTGGCCATGCCGGCCCGGCTGCCGCGGTGCATTTTGCGATACTTCACTCTTGCGGGTTGCATTGGCATAACAAATTCCTATTAAAAATTTCCGATTAAACTCAGGAGTTGACGGGCGCGTTGGCGGCCGGGGCGACCGGTTTCTTCATGTCGCCCTTGCAAATCCAACACTTGATGCCCAATTTTCCATAAACCGTGCTGGCCTCGGCGAATCCGTAATCAATCTCCGCCCGCAGGGTGTGCAACGGCACACGGCCCCAGTGATATTGCTCGACTCGCGCCAGTTCCGCGCCACCCAGGCGCCCGGCGCAACGAATCTTGATCCCCTCGGCCCCAAAATCTTTGGTCGTCTGCAACGCCTTTTTCATGGCGCGACGGAACGACACGCGGCGCTCCAGTTGCAGCGCGATATTCTCCGCCACCAATTGGGCGTCGAGTTCCGGAGTCTTGATCTCCTGGATGTCCACGTAAATTTCCTTGCCGGTCATCTTGCTCAATTCCTCTTTGAGCTTGTCAATTTCCGCGCCCTTGCGGCCAATGACCACGCCGGGACGGGCGGTCAAAATTGTGATGCGGCAGCGGGTGGCCGCGCGCTCGATCAAAATCCGGGGAACGGAGGCGGACTCCAGTTTCTTCTTCAGCAAATCGCGAATCTGGCGGTCCTCGGTCAACAGCTTGCCGAAGTCCTTCTTGCCCGAATACCACTTGGAGCGCCACTCTTTATTGACGGCGATGCGGAAACCGATTGGATTGGTCTTTTGGCCCATAACAGTTATTCGTCGGACAAAACAATTTTAATGTGGCAGTTGCGCTTCAGGATGGGTCCCGCCGAGCCGCGCGCCTTGGGACGGAACCGCTTAATGGTCGTCGCCGCGCCGGCCACCGCCGAGAGCACCCGCAAATTTTCGGGGTCGAATTGCGCGACCTTTTGCACGCGCGCCTGGTCTTCAGCGTTGGCAATCGCCGACTTCAGCGTCTTGGCCACAAACCGTGCCGATTTGCGCGGAACGACCGCGAGCACAGCTTGGGCGCGCAGGGCTGGAAGGCCCTGAATCTGACGCACCACCTCGCGCATTTTCTGCGGAGACATTTTGACGTTTTTGGTAATGGCTTGGACTTCCATAAACTATTTGGCCTCGGCCTTGGCGGTGTGAGCGCCGTGTTTCTTGAATGTGCGGGTCAGGGAAAACTCGCCCAACCGGTGTCCAACCATGTTTTCGGTGACAAACACCGGGTTGAAAATCTTGCCGTTATGCACGTTGAACGTGTGACCCACAAACGCGGGTGTGATCATCGAACGGCGCGACCACGTTTTGATTGGCTTCTTCGAGCCGGACTCGTTGAGCTTGGCAATCTTTTCCAGCAAATAGGGCTCCACAAACGGCCCCTTTTTAATTGAACGTCCCATAATCGGTTATTTGAGTTTCATCGGCCGGCCATCGCGACGGGCGACGATAAAGCGGTTGGAAAGTTTGCGCCGGTTGCGGGTCTTCTTGCCCTTGGTAATCACACCCCAGGGCGTGACCGGATGACCACCGCCAGAGGTCTTGCCGGCGCCACCACCCATCGGATGATCCACCGGGTTCTTGGCCACCGCGCGGCTAAGCGGGTGGATGCCGCGATGGCGGTTGCGTCCGGCCTTGCCGAGAATCACGTTCTCGTGCTCGGTATTGCCCACTTGGCCAATGGTCGCATAGCAATTCTCGTTGATCTTGCGGATTTCGCCGGAAGGGAGACGGATTTGCGCGTAACCCTCGTCGCGGGACATCAATGTCGCCGCTCCACCGGCCGTGCGGACCATCTGACCACCCTTGCCCGCGATCATTTCAATATTGTGAATCGATAATCCAACCGGGACCGCCCGTAACGGAAGATGGTTCCCCACCTCGGGCGGGGCCGTGGGCCCGCTGATGATTTTCGTGCCAACCTGCAATCCGACCGGCGCGAGAATATACGACTTGTCTCCATCCTTGTATTTAAGGAGCGCGAGACGGGCCGTGCGGCGGGGATCGTATTCGATCGCGGCCACAGTGGCTTCAATACCGATCTTATTGCGCTTGAAATCCACGTTACGGATTTTCTGCTTGTGCCCGCCGCCGATGCCGCGGCTGGTCACGCGCCCGTAACAATTGCGTCCGCCGGTTTTCTTGCGGGTGAAGATCAGGCTCTTCTCCGGCTTGGTCTTGGTGATCTCGTCGAACGACGCGATGGTAATATATCGCGTGGACGGGGTCAGTGGTCGAAAAACTTTTACGGGCATAAAATTTCAGTTAGGCGAGCGATATTTTGTCGCCTTTTTTGAGCGTTACGATGGCCTTTTTCCAACCGGAGGTTACTCCGGAGGCGGCGGTCCGTTGACGGCGGAACTTGCCGCGAACATTCAGCGTGTTCACCTTGATAACTTTTACCTTGAACAGTTCCTGCACGGCGTTGCGGATCTGGACCTTGTTGGCCCGCGGATCAGCCACGACGGTGTACTGGTTCAGTTCGTCGGAAAGTTTCGTCCCCTTTTCGGTGACGCGGACGGTTTTAACTATGTCAAAGGGTTTCATCGGGAAATTTATTTCTTGGCGAGACGCTCCTCGACCTTTTCAAACGCGCCGCGGGTGAAAATCAGTTTGTCGCTGCGGAGGACCTGGTAAGTGTTCAACGCATCGCTGGTGGTAAGATCAACATGCGGGATGTTGCGGCTGGCCAGCGTCAGGTTCTTATTGGCGCCGTGCGAGACGATCAAAATCGTGCCATCAATATTCAACGCGTCGAGCGCGGTGACAAAGTCCTTCGTCTTGGCGGATTGCAACTGGAAATCGTCAACCAGCACAACATCACCGGCCGTGAGCCGCTCGCTGAGAGCCTTGCGCAACGCAAGTTGCTTGGTGCCGCGGGAGATGGTTTTCGTGAAATCACGGGGTTTGGGACCGAACACCACACCACCGCCGCGCCACAGAGGGGAACGGACGGAACCGGCGCGCGCGCGGCCAGTACCCTTTTGCTTCCACGGTTTCTTGTTGGAACCGGCCACCTCGCCGGCGGTCTTGGTGCAGGCGGTTCCGCTGCGCTGGGCGGCGCGAAACGCCACCACTGTATCTTGAACGGCCTGGGTGCCCCGTCCGTTGGAAATGAGTTCAAACTTCACTTCCAACTCGCCCTGGCTGTTGCCTTTAATGTCTTTTACGTTCAGTTTCATGGTCACCTCTGATTATTTGGCCGCCGCTTTCGGATTCTTCTTGGATTCGCGGATTACCACGTAATCACCTTTGGCGCCGGGAACCGCGCCCTTGATCAGCAAAATGTTCTCCGACTCGCGCACCTGGATTACCACCAGATTCTGGACCGTCCGTTGGACCTGCCCCATATGACCGGGCATCCGCATTCCGCGCATAACTGTGCCGGGGAACAGACGTTGTCCGATCGCGCCGGGACGACGACGCCAGCCCTTCGAGCCGTGCGAGGCGTCACCACCGCGAAAATTATGCCGCTTCATCACGCCCTCGAAACCGCGCCCTTTCGTGATGCCGATGGCGTCAATGAAATCGCCCTTCGCAAAAATCGCCGGTCCGATAACATCACCCGGCTTGACCGCCAACGTGAAGTCACGGAACTCGCGAATGCGTTTGACCGACTCGCCCTTGTGCTTCTTAATGTGACCGATGAGCGGCTTGGTCACGCGCTGATCTTTTTGGTCATCAAAACCCAGTTGCACAGAGTTGTAGCCGTCGCTCTCCTGCGTTTTGCATTGCAGAACACGATTTGGCCCCGCCAGCACCACGGTGACGTGATGACAAACGCCTTTTTCATCGTAAACGCGGGTTTGTCCCAGTTTTTTTCCTAATAGGCCAAGCATAAAATCAAATCTTGATGGTGATATCGACGCCCGCGGGCAGATTGAGCTTCTTCAGCTCGTCCACGGTTTTGGCGGTGGGCTCGATGATGTCGAGCAGGCGCTTGTGGGTGCGTTGCTCAAAGGTTTCCTGCGACTTTTTGTCGGAGTGCGGTGAGCGCAAAACAGTGAAGCGTTCCACGCGGGTCGGCAGCGGAATCGGACCGGCCACCCGGGCTCCAGTGCGCTTGACGGTGTCGGCAATGTCACGGGCGGATTGATCAATCACCCGGTGATCAAATGCCTTCAATCGAATACGAATACGTTGTCCAGCCATATAAAAAGAACAATATTAAGTTTAAGTACGCGCCGCCGGCCGAGTTTTCGCCGAATCCATAATGGTCGCCAGAACACTATTCGGAACCTGCTCGAACGTCAACGGTTCCATGGAATAAGATGCCCGGCCCTTGCTCAACGAACGAATCGCCGTGGCATAACCGAACATTTCCGCGAGCGGAACGTTGGCATTAAGAATCGTCTGGCCATTCTTGGCCTCGATTCCAATGATCGTGCCGCGGCGGCGGTTAATGTCGCCCAAGAGATCGCCTTGATATTCATCCGGGGTCGCAACCTCGACCTTCATGATCGGTTCCAACAGGATGGGATTCGCCTTTTTAAAGGCGTCTTTGAGCGCGAAGATGCCGGCCATCTTGAACGCCAGTTCGTTGGAATCCACTTCGTGGAACGATCCGTCAGTGATTTCCACCGTCAGGTCAATAACCTGGTAACCGGCATAAACACCACCGCGCACCGCTTCTTCGATACCA
>Ga0206847_10268_pt1 | contig 15801 bp, 15 predicted proteins | sample Alteio_BWOrgCont_17_FD_152880 | JGI IMG/M metagenome (GOLD analysis project Ga0206847, IMG submission 152880) | Enriched cells from forest soil in Barre Woods Harvard Forest LTER site, Petersham, Massachusetts, United States -... | ecosystem: Environmental > Terrestrial > Soil > Temperate forest >... | reverse complement strand
TTCGCGGCGCTGCTGCTCGTGGTGGACGTGTTGCGCGGGATGACGTCGTTCATGGCGCTCAGGACCTCGTACACATTGGCGTTTTTTATCTGCACAACATGCGGATGGACAATGTGAGAGGCATCCTCGTCCAGTTGCTTGACCATTTTCACGATATTGGGCATCAGGTCCTTCGAGGCAGTCAGGATCAACCATCCGGTGCGGGGGTCGGGCACCGCCCCGACATGGCTCTGCAATTTCATGCGGCTGCTCTGCTCGGTGGAGGCCGAGGCGCGGGCACCGCCGCCGAAAAAGGGAAAACCGCCGCGCCCGCCACCAAAATTAAACGACGCCCGGGTGGAGTCAGCCGACGTGTCGTCGGGAAACAGGGCCGAGATTTCGTCCGCCATTTCGATGGGGTCCGCGTGCTGCAGTTGCACCACCTCAATCGTCGATACGTCCTGCACGCTAATATCGATCTGCGCGACCATTTCCTGGATCACGTTAATCAGATTGTCCGGCGCGCTCACGATCACCGAATTGCTGTGATCGTCCGCCACCGCGGAAATATGAGTGGTGGGTGTCTGGCCGGTGGCACTTGCCCCACCTCCGCCAGGTCCGCCGAGCATGGCGCCCAAACCGCCGAAGCCGCCGCCAAATCCGCCGCCGCCAAACCCGCCGCCGCCGCGACCACCACCATTAAAGCGTGCGCCGCCGCCGCCCCGGGCTCCGGCACCGCCCCCGGTATCCGCTGTGGGGAACAAATCCTTGATCAAACCGGCCACCGTCTTCGCGTCCGCGTATTTCAACGGGAAGACCCGGATGGTATTGACGCCGGAACTCACGGAGTCCAGCGCGCTGACAATTTCCGCGAGCCGCCGGATATTTGAGTGGGTATCGGTGATGACGAGGGCGTTCGCCGATTCATTCGCGTTGATCTGGGTGCTGTCGGACGCCAGCAACGGCCGGAGATTTTCCAATAATTGCACCGGATTCAAAGTGCGAACCGGCAGAATCATCGTCACGACCTCGGAGTCCCGGGGGATGGCCGCGACGGTGGTAAATGTCTCGGTGGGAATGGCATCTTTTTTGATTTCCGCCGTGGGTACGATTGTTAGCAGGCGGCCATCTTGGATAACGGAGTAGCCGTTCTCGCTTAATATCTGTTTGAGCAGGGCCACCGCCTCGGGCTTGGAGAGCGGCTGGTCGCTCCAGATATCCACCTTGCCGCGAATATCCACGTTGTGGGTGGGATGAATGGTGAAACCAGCCGCCTTGCTCATGTAATCCAGTACGGTCTCCAAAGGCACGCCGCGAAACTTCATCCGCAATCCCTGCCCCGCCGCGAAATCGACGGCGTAATTGGTGGTGGAATCGGAGGCCGGCGGGGGCGCGTTCGTCACCGCCGGTGGCGGCGCGGCGGAATCCGGGGCCGGCGCCGGCTGGGGTGTGGCGTTGCCGGGTGGAGGCGCGGATTGGGCGGCAACGGTATTGGTATCCGCGGTCACGGTGTTGGTCGTGACGTCATCCGCCGCCGAAACCGCGAGGGTGGCGAGGATTCCACCGGCCATGCCGGTCATGAGAAACAATTGCTTGAGCATTTTCATTTGGCGTTTTCCTTTTCACGTTTGAGCATGAGCTTTTTAATGATGTCGTCCTCGCCCCCGCCGGCGGAGGCGGGTGGCGAATTCGAAGGCGTATCCGAGGCGGCCACGACCGGTTTTGCGTCCGGTTCGGGCGGGGCGTTAACTACCAGCGACCACGGGCCGCTGTCGGAGCGGCGCATCTGGTCCATAACCTCGAGCTTGATAAATTGATTACTGGAGGCGCTCAGTTTGACGTAGTCGAACCCGGGATCAATCTCCGCGATTTTGTAGCCACCGATCGTGTCATTAACCGAGTAGCGGCCGCTGTAACGAAAACTGCTGCCCGTGAAAAACGCCGTTCGCTTGTGGTTCACCTCACCACCGCCGTTGAACGTGAAATAGTCCACCTGGACCGGTCGCGGCGCCGGGCCCGTGAAGTTCGAGCGCGCCCGGCGGTTCGGGTCAAAAATATTGTGCTGGGCGATGATCTGAAATGACGCGAGATCGAGCCGCACCGGGTCGTTGGTTGACGGAGCCGCCTCGGCGGGGCTATTGGTCTGCGCCATCGCCGGGCTGGCCGCGGCTAAAATCAAGACCAGCGAGGCAAGAGAAATGAGGATGCGTTTCATTACTGCGTCTGGGGTGGGCTGAGGATCAATCCGCTCAATTGAATGCCGAGGGTAAGTGTTTGTCCATCATTATCGCGCGAGGCGATATCCACAGAATCGATCTTCAAGCCGAGCGGTCCTTTTTCGACGTCATAAAGAAATTTCAGCAAGGAGTTCATCGAACCGGACGCGTCGGCGCGGCATTCGAGCGTGGTAAAGTCGTCGCCGGGTTTCCATTGGGGTGTGACCCGGTCAATCTTGACCTGGCTGTCTTTTTCCCAACCTTCCAACGCCTTGAGCAGCGTGCTTTGGGCCACGCTCATGTCGTTCGGGAGCGTGTTGGTGCGCATCTGATCCCAGTGCCCCTCAATCCGCTGGCGCTGGCTCAGCATCAATTTGCCCTTGGCCACATCCTGGCGCAATTGTTTCAACTGGCCGGCCCGTTTACCCCACGCGTTCGCGAGCGGCGTGTAAATGACGCTGTCGGCCACGAGCAGGCCCAACCCGCAGAGGGCGGTGATTAATAGAATAGTTTGGCGGTTTTTAGTTGGCACTGGCTCCTCCTCCCTCAAATTGAAAACTAAAGGTGAACTGCACGGCCGGCGATTGGCCGAGAATTGATTCCGGATTAATGTCCGTCACCCCGTCTATGGCGCCCAGGTGGGTGATTACGTTCAGGACGGACTCACGGTTCCGCGCCACGCCGGTGCAGACGACGGCGGACAAGTCCGTGATCTTCACACTCTTGGCGGTTACCACCCCATCCTCCGGGAACGCTTTGGTCATCTCGCGCAGGATGCGCAGGCCGCGGAATGATTCATCAAACCACGGATTGTATTTACGGATTTGGTCGGCGGCGGTTTTGACCTCCTCCACCGGCGCCTCGATTTTGTGCCATTCACCCCGCCAATAGGAAAGTTCGTACTGTTGATAGCCAAAAGCACCGATCACGCCCAGCGCAACCACGCCCGCCGCCGCTCCGGCCCACGCGAGTTTCTTCGAGCCGTACTTGCTATTCAGCAATTGCCGCCAGGGCTGGACTTTGGGCGGTAAAAATTCGGGGCCGGGTTTTCCGTTTCTAACAAAGCGGGCGGCAAGGGCCAGCGCGGGCGACAAGGCGAAATCCGCCGACGGCGCGGGACTGAATTGCTGCGTTGAAGCGCGGTCCATCGACTCCACCTTTAATCCCATGGCCTCCGCGCGCGGCTCGATATCCTTTACAAATTGCCGGGCCGGCTCGCCGCGTCCAAAAATTTTGATCGTCTTGACCGTTGCGCCAAGCTCGGCGGGCAACTGGCCGAGAGTGATGCGAATTTCCCGCGCCACCGCCGCGGCATCAATCCGCTTTTGGCCGCTTTCAGTATCGATGGCGCTATCCAGCGACCGGAGGGCAAGAATCCCGCCGCCGGCCGTCACTTGCAGGTCGATTCCGTGGCCGTTCAACGCCAGTGTCAAAACGCCCGCCTTCGGATCGCCAATGTCCAGCGCGGTAATGCCGAGCGAAAACGTCAGCGGCTTTAATTGCGCGGCTTTAAGGGCGTTTTCCAAGCCAACAATGTGGTTTCGCGGAATTGCCAGCAGCGTGGCGTATTGTTCGCCACTGGCGGCGCGCGACCGCGAGGTGGACATTAGGAGATTCTCGGTGCCGGAATGAAATCCGCGCTCGGCCTCAAGTTGCAGGAAACTCGCAATATCCGCCTCCGGCAAATCGGGAATTTTAACACTGGTGGCCAGCACCCAGCTCACCGGCACGCAAACCGCGCAACGGCGCTCGCGAATGCCCGCCTGGGTCAATTGATTGCGAATATCGCGCCCGACCAGTTGCGGGTCGCCGCCCAGCGGCGACAATGCCAGCGGCGCGGCGGCGGTGCCCTTGATTTGCAGGGAGCCGTTCCGGCGCAGAACCACGGCTTCGAGCCGGTTGCCTTCCAGGCTCAATCCGAGAACCGAGGGCGGTCGTTGTTTTTTGAAAAGGTCGATCATGTTTTTATTGCGTGGCCAGCAACTTGTCGCGCGCTTGTTTTCCCAGCGCCCATCCGAGGTTCGTGAGATCCTGCCGATGGACGATTATCGGCGTTCCCGAACTGATATCAAACACAAACCGGGTCCGGCGGTAGCCGCGCCCGTTATGCCCCACCGCGGCGACGTCCGCCGTGAACTGATAGCTCTTGCCGGTAACCCAGGGACCGATGCTGGTGATGGTCGTCGCCGCCAGTCCAACCTGGGTGATCCAGGACAACGTGTTCATGTTGTTGGGATTGGATTGGTTGGCCTGCCGGTACTGGACCACTTGGGCGGCCTGGTTCGTATCCATGCCGGGCAGGCACTGCAACACGGCGGCGCTCGCGGTATTAATGTTGATGAGCCCCTGCAGGTTGGTGCCCATGAGGTTCGCCTCGAGCTGCGTAAATTCAGCCTGGCTCATGCCCCGGCCCGAACACTTGACCCAGAAATCCAATACGCTGGTGTTGGTGGATCCCGCCGGGACCACCGCGTCCGCGCCGGAACCAAACAGCGCGGCCAGATTAGTGCGGATCGAGTTGATGCCGGCGGTGGTGGTAACGTTGAACCGCGCCGTGCCGTTCGTCTGGGTGGTGGGCTCATGGGTATAAACGGTGACGTACTCGATCAGCCCGGGGTCAAGATGCCCGTCCAAGTTGTCGGTGGGCGGCAGGATGTCGCCATCATTTTCATTCGGGTCAAGAAAACCGTTCTGGTTCGGGTCCTCGCCATAGAGCGTATCAATGTCCATGCCGGAAACCATGTGTAGTTCATCAACCGTCTCGAACGGGGCGTTCTTGGCCATATAAGGCGTCGGCAGTCCCTGATATGTGTCCGACTCCGCGCCGCCCAGCGTGCTCGTGGTGTTTGTGCTGCGCCAGGCCATTATATTATAGGTGTCCTGAAGGGTAAGCCGCGGGATTAAAAACAGGTTGGTTCCCGCCATCGAGGTATTGAGATTTATTTTCGCCGCCTCATCGATGAGCCCAAACGCCGGGCTGGTCGCGACGAGGGTTTCGACGTTCGTCCGGCCGATCAACCAAAACTTGGCCTGGCCCACGGGCACGGCCTCGCATTGATAAGCGCGGGGATCGGGAACCTCGCCGGGCGAGTTCAAATTCGACAATACGCAACTAATGTAACGCCGGGCGCCCTCGATCGCCTGGTCAGCCTCCATCCCCGCCGCCCGGTTGTCCGCCGCGCGTATCTCGGACGTCATCGCATTCGCAAAATAGATCGTGATGGCGATCAGGCCGAAGATCACCCAAATCACCATAATCAGTACCGAGCCGCGCCGCGCGGTAGCCGCGCGGGACCCGGAATGTTTATGGCGGGATAATTTCATTGGTTCAAGATCCTCAGTTGCCGACCACCGTTTGATTGGTTGAGGTCTGGTTGGTCCCGCCCGCCGTGCATACGACTGGAACCACAAATTGAACCGGAGGAATCAAAACCGCGCCGGCTTGCGGCGGTGAAAACGTAATGGACGCCTTGATCGCCACCGGAATATTGGAAAGCGTCGTGCTCCAAACCTCGTTCCAGTTGGTGCCGTCGTAATACGAGAACTGCACCCGCTGCACATCCTGAAGCAGAACCTGCTTGTCCTCGGGCAATTCGGTGGTGATCGGCAAAAGATTCCGGGTGATGCCGCGGACAAGATTCCTGCCGGGCGGGCCATTCCGGTCGAGCGAGGGTTGAAGCCAATAATCCACTTTTTGCACGTCACCCCACGGGAGCGTGTCACCCGCCATGCCGGTGGTCGTAAACAATTCCAAAATGAGAGGCTGCGACAACCCCACGCTGAGCGCATCCGTACCGAACAAACCGACGAGATTGGTGGTCGCGCTGGTATTGGTGTTGATATTATACGGAACAATGCAGCGCAGATCGCGCTTCATGGTTTCCACCGCCATGTCAATGGGCAGGGTTTGCTCGGTAATCGCGATGGTTCTTGAGCGGAGATGCAACGCGCCAAAAAGGACGGAGTTGATCGCCGTCAGGGCGATGCCGGAGATCATGATGGCAATCATCATTTCCATCAACGTAAACGCCCGACAGCTCCGCGCCGGCGGGGCCGTTCGCATCCGGGTATGGAGTTCCGGCTTTAGCCGGTGGGGCGATGGCATCGCGCGGAGCGTTGAAAATTCTTCAGGCCGCCGCGCCTTCTCACACCCCGCCGCCTGAAGGCGGAACTCCATACCCGGACGCGCCGCAACGAGCGGGCAGCGTTTGGTGGCGTGGAATCGCGTCTTGATGGCGGAGATGCGGCTCATTGGACAGTGTTCATCGGCGGCGGAGCGGAGGCGGTGGCCTGCACATGGATGTTGACCAGAGTGGACAAATGCTCGGTGAATTTTTTGCCCTGCGCGGTGAAGGAAACATCCACTGAAACCTCGTGAATCGCGGTCGAGTTGACCCCGTTCAAGTTGATTCCAACCTGGGTCTGCACGGAAGAGCTCACGGCGGCGGCGGTCCACGGATCGTCGTGGATTTTCCAAGTAAACTCGTATGGGCCATCCTGCTCGGTACCGCCGGAGGCCATTTGGTACTGACCGGTAATAATCGCCTCGTTAAGCACACGGTCGCCAACCCGCGCGGCCATGGACTTGCGCTGCGAAACCTCCCCCGCCAGGCTCGCGAGCCGCAAGGCTTGCACCGTCGTGGGTACAACGGCCGCAATCAAGGCCATCGCGACCAATACCTCGGCCAGCGTGAAGCCGTCGCGAGTGCGGCCTCTAGTGCAGATTGGCGAGAATTCGGGTTTGGTCTTGAACTTCATAACTTAACCGATTCACAGTCGGCCCGATCCACACGGCCGAGTATCCCGGCTCCCGGATGGACAGCCCGATGACACTGGAAAGCGCAATTACCGTTCCCTCGGGTGAAAAATAAATGGCGGCTGATGGTTTGGCGCCCTGAGCCACCTGGCCGTTAAGAATCCGGCCCGTTTGGCTGTAGGCGACAGGCGTCGGCGGCTTCCCGCGCATGACCTCCATGACCAGGCCTTTGGCCAAGTGAAAATCCACCGCCTTGGGGTCCTTGTCGGAGTACCCGGTTTGGATTTTCAGGCCATAAGTTCCCTGGCTCTCATCCAGCCACAACATCATCGGCACGCCCTCGGAAACCGCCCGGCTTTGGGCGTAGCGGGTCAGGGCAACGAACCGCGTGACCTCTGAATCCAAGGCGCGCCCCTCAAAAAAACCGATTACCTTGGGGGTGATCAGAGCCATGGCGATGAGTATCAAGGCCATTACCAGAATCAGTTCGACGAGCGTGAACGCCCGCCGACCACCGGCGCTTTTATTTTTGCTTGAAAACGTCATTATCATCCCCCGCGCGATGGTCAGGTCTCACCGGGACCGGGGAAACAATCTCACTTCGTCCAATTTACGATGTCATCGTCGCCACCCACGCGACCATCCGGTCCCATTGACATGAGATCATAAGACTCGGGACGGTGCCGTCCGGGGCACTCATAGATGTACGGGTGCTGCCAAGGATCCAGCGGGACCGAGTCCAGGTACTTGTGCCAACCGGCTGCCGCGTCGCGCGGCTTGACCACCAATTCATTGAGACCGCCTTTGCCGCGCGGATAATGGCCGTTATCGACCTCGAACAAATCCAGCGCGCCACCAATGGCGTTGATTTGCACGGCGGCGGCTTTGAGATCAGCCGAGGCCTTGGTGCCAGTCAGCTTGGGCAGGACGATGCCCGCGAGCAGCGCGAGGATGCTCAGGACGAGCAACATTTCCACGAGGGTAAACGCGTGCCGGAGGCGCGAGACCGCCCGGACGCCGGAGGGGGTATGATTTTTAATGTTCATATATTCTCTGGGATTATTTGATGTATTCGTTCATTGAGAAGATCGGGAGGAGCATTCCGATGAAAATCGTGCCGATGAATCCGGCGATAAAAAACAGCAGCATCGGCTCGGCCAGGGCGACGGCGGTCTTAAGGTTGCGGTCCAGATCACCCTCCGTAACCATGGCGATGCGGACCAATTCCTGATCCAGCTTGCCGCTTTCCTCCGCCACGGAAATCATTTCCAACACGGAACCGGCGAAAAGATCACGACATTCACCCAGGCTCTTGCCCAGTTGGCCGCCCTCCTTGACACGTTCAATGGAGTTGGATACCGCATCGACCAGGATTTGATTGCCGATTGATTTGCGGGCCACATTCAGGCCCTGCACCAGCGGTACGCCCGCGCCCAACAGCGTTCCCAGCATCCGGCAAAAGCGCGCCATGGCGAAAGAACCGACCAGCGGCCCGATCACCGGCGTTTTCAGAATCATCCCCTCCCAAGCCCGGCGCCCGGCATCGGAGGTCACCCAAGCCCGGGCCATGAAGGCAACGACAGTCGCACCCACCAAAACCCAGAGACCGTAATGAATCATCGCATTACTGATGGCGATGATGATTTCCGTGATAACCGGAAGTTTGGCGTGAAGACCGGAGAACATCGTCTGAAACTTGGGAATGAAAAATACCATTAGAAACGTCAGCACACCCAACGCGAGGACTAATAGCACCAGCGGATAAAGCATCGCGGCGAGGACCTTCGACCGCAGCTCCTTCTCCCGCGCCTGGAAGTCCGCGATCTGGGCGAGCACGACATCCAGAAAGCCACCCGCCTCCCCCGCCTCCACCATGGCGACATAAACGCGGGGAAACGTATCGGGCGACTTCGACATGGCCTCAGCCAGCGAGACGCCGTCGATCACCGCGTCATGAACTTCCTTCCATTTCGCGGCGGCGGCCGGACTGGCGGCCTCGCGGCTGAGAATCACCAGCGCGCGGCTGAGGGGAACGCCGGCGGCGAGCAGGCTGGAAAGTAACCGCGTGAAATTCTCCAACTCCCGCCCGGAAACTTTCGTGGACCGGAAACTGAGGCCCGGCGCGGCGGCTTCTTTCTTAACCTTGCCACCAGCGGCCTCGGCGAGGCTGATGGGACGGAGCTGGCGCTCCTCCATTTGACGGAACGCCTCCGGCCGGCCGGCGGCCTCCAAAGTCCCCTCGGCCATCGTCCCGTCCGCCTGCATTGCCCGATATTGGAATACAGCCATGGCTTACGCTTTTGCGGGTTCTTCCACGACGGTTTTCGCGCCGCCGGGCAGGGTTTGATCCTTGGTTGCGCGCAGGACCTCCTCGGGGGTGGTAACGCCGGATCGTACGAGGCGCCAACCGTCATCACTGAGCGAGCGCAAACCGTTGCGAATGGCGGCCTCGCGGATTTCACCGCTGGAACAATTTTTCAAGATGCGCTCACAAATCTCGTTGTTCATGTCCATCCACTCAAAAATGCCATGCCGGCCATGATAGCCGGTATTGCGGCATTCACGGCAGCCCACGCCGCGGAAGATCGCGAGATCGCGCTCAAAACCGAGGTGGTCTTTGAGCGCCCGGGTATTGTCGGAATGGTCCTCGGTCTTGCAATGCGGACAGAGCACGCGCACCAACCGCTGGGCGAGCACGGCCTCGAGCGACGACGCCACCAAGTAGGGTTCAACCTGCATATCCACCAACCGCGTTACCGCGCCGGGCGCGTCATTCGTATGCAGCGTGGAGAATACCAAATGGCCTGTCAGCGACGCCTGTACGGCGATCTGCGCCGTCTCGGTATCGCGAATTTCCCCGATGAGTACGACATCCGGATCATGACGCAGGATGGACCGCAAGCCGCGCCCGAACGTGAGGCCGGACTTTTCGTTAACCTGGATTTGGTTAACGCCCTTGAGCTGGTACTCAATGGGATCCTCGATCGTGATGATCTTGGTTTCCTTGTCGTTGATGGCGCTGAGAGCGATGTAAAGCGTCGTGGTCTTGCCGCTGCCCGTCGGGCCGGTCACCAGGATGATTCCGTGTGGCAGTTGGATGACGCGCTTGAAGCTGCTTAATACGCGTCCGTCCATTCCGAGCGCGCCCATGCCGAGCAAGTTGTCCGTGTTTTGCCGCAACAAGCGCAGCACCACCGCCTCGCCGTGCAGCATGGGAATCACCGAGACACGGATATCGACCTCATTACGCGCGAGCCGAATCTTGATGCGTCCGTCCTGCGGCAGTCGTTTTTCGGCGATGTTGAGATGACTTAAAATCTTGATGCGCGAAACGATCGCCGGCTGGAATCGCTTCAATTGCGCCGGAACGGGAACTTCCTGCAAAACACCGTCAATACGATACCGAATGCGAAATTCGTCCTCAAACGGCTCAAGGTGGATGTCCGACGCGCGAAGCTCAATGGCGTCCGACAACACTTGGTTTACAAACCGGATGATTGACGCGTCCTCGGCGGCATCATCAATATTCCCCGACTCGTCGCGGTCCTCGTCGACCACTTGCAACGGCGAATCCTCGTCCAACGAACCGATGGTATCCGCGCCCACGCCGAGATGTTTTTTCATCTCGCGCTGAATGGCCTCGGTCGGCGCCAGCACCGGCTTGATCTTGAGCGTGGTGAGCGTCTTTAACGTGTCCAGCCCCTGCGTGGCGAAAAGCCGGCTGGTGGCAACCTCGACCGCCCCATTCGAGCGCTGCAAGGGAAGCAATTCCTCCTTGAGCAGCACCCGCGCGGGAAACAGCGAAAGCAACTCGCGGTCCGGCTCAATATTATCCAGCGTGGTATAGGAAACGCCGTATTCGTTAGCGAGCCAGCGGAGGATTTCGTTCTCGTTCGCGGGACCGGTGTGCCCCTTGCTGTTCATTTGGGCAAGGGTTGCCGCGTCCACGGACGACAATTGCCGGGCGGCAACCATCTTGTCGAGTAGCTGCGCGAGCGGAGACTGGGGCGTTCCCGTCTCGTTCATCGTTGGAGATGCCATTTCCGTAGTATTCACGCGCGGCTGTCTTTATCAAGCGGGTTCGTCCCAATCCCAGTTCCGACGGCAAATACCTCAATGAGAGCAGATGCTTGACTGCTCCATTTTGGCAGGGCCTCTCGCATCCGGGTATGGAGTTCCGGCTTTAGCCGGCGGGGCGATAGCATGGTCGCGCGACAGGGAAATTCTTGTGACCACCGTGTCTTCCCGCGCCCCGCCGCCTGAAGGCGGAACTCCATACCCGGAAGTGCCACCTCCCGCTGGTTCAGGGGTTCAGTGCGCGAAAATTCCAGGAAATTCCGGCGCCCAGCGGTTTCGCGACGGGAGCGGATTTGCCGCTCCCGCGCGATAACGAGTTGGGATGGGGATCGAGCCATCATTTTGTGGGCAATGGTCGAAAGGCGGGATTACTTAAGAAGACCATTCAGTACCGCCACGGCCTCCTGTCGGGCGGTCAGCAATTTCTTCAAATCCTCCCGGGCGCTGTCGAGCTTGGCTTCCTTGGCTTTGACGGAGTCGCGCAATTTGCCGAGCTTCGCCTTGATGTCCTCGGCCGACGCCTTTTCATCAACCGCCTTCTGCAAATCCTCGACCTCGGGAGCGGGGGTGCCACCGGGTCCGCCCCGACGCTGGCGGGGCTGGGCGTTCGCATCCGCATTGTTGGTATCCCCGTTTCCATTGTTACGATTACGCCGGCCACCACCGCCGCCACCGCCAAACCGTGGCGCGTCGGATCGCAAATCCTGTTCAGCGTCAAAAACCTTGCCGATCGCCGTTTCAAGGACCTTCCATTCAGCCTCATCGGTTACGTCCAGTTGGGTTTTCAGCCGGCCCAACCGTTGTTCACGCATTTGCGCGGGATCGCCGCCGCCGCGCTGGGCCGCTACTTTATCGGCGCCAAGGGTGAGGGCCACGGCACAAACGGCCATCACAAGCGCTTTCTTTAGACTCTTCATATTTATAACTGCTTTGGTTAAGGATTTATTTGGGTGGCCGCGCACGTATTTGTGTGCGGCGGACACACTGCTTAACCCATCCAATGCAGCAATCGTGCCAAGCCGCGAAAAATATGTTTCCCATTGAATGTAAGGGATTTTGCCCATGGCAAACCACCATGCCGCGCAGAAGTTGCTCAACAGGGAATGCCACTGCGCAGTTATTGCGCAGTGGCAAAGGATTACTCGAAGTCGCCGAATGCCCTACAAGATGCGTCGATTCTTGAGGAACTCGACCACGCTCTCGCGGGTGACCAGCGGCGTGGATTTGGGGCCGCGCCGGAAATTCACCGCTTTCAGCGTCCGTTCACGAATCAAGTTCGAGATATGCTGGCCGAGGCAGCAGAAACTCTCCGCGACGTCAGTGCCGTACAGCACCGGCTCCCGTGGAAAAAGCATATCCCGCGCAAGTGCCGCCGGCAGGTGAAGCCTTCGATAAAGTTCGATCATCAACCGTGAGTTTCCCTCCGCCGGTTTCGCGGAAAATGTCTCGGGCGAAAGGATGATTCCCTCGGGTAACACCAAATTCACAACCCGCGCGACATCCCAATCACCGGTGCCTTTCGAGTCCCTCCGGGAACGATCCCCGATGTAGTCCACGAGACTCTGGCTTAGAACCCGGACTTCCCGCCGCCGGGCCCTGGCCGACCGAATATCAAAAGCCCAGCAGAGCTTTCCCTCTTCCACCAAGGCATTGATGTCCCGGGCGGTCCGCCCCAATCGTGTGGTTACGGCCGCAAACGGGATCAGCGGATGCCGCGTCGCGGTATTAAAGACAAACGGTTGCGGGATCGGCGGATAAACGGTCGTACGATTCTGACCCATAATTTTTGAGGATAAAAGGGGGTTAAAACGATGACTCATAGCAGAAACTGGGATCACCAAGCGCAGCCAGGCGGGGAAATATCGAGTATTTAACAGCATTACTGATATTTTCTCTTGCATTTGCGCTTAGAACCTCCATATTTTGAGTAATATTAGGCCATAAACCGCCATGAGTCAAGTAACAAAAGCACAATTGGAGCAAGTATTATCAGAACGGCTGAGATCACGGCGATCCCGCTTGGGTTTAACCCAACAAGGCTTGGCCGATTTGACCGGTTTTTCGTTAAGCGTCATCGGCAACTGGGAAACCTGCCAAAATCTGCCCAGTCCGGCAAAATTGGGGGTATTGGCGCGGGCGCTGGAAGTGACGATTGATTACCTGCTCGGATACGCGGATGATCCACAGCCCCAAGCAATTGTCGCCATTCCGCCTCCACCCAGCCGCCAGGTTCCAGCCGCAATCCGCCAAGTGGCCATTGTCTCCTGGGCGCAGGCGGGTGATCTGGTGGCCTACACCGGCCTCGATCCCTCCTGGCACGAATTCACCGCCACAACCTGCCGGGATGAGGATTGCTTTGCGGTAACCATCGCGGGCGATTCCATGGAGCCCAAATACAACGCGGGGGACATTGCCATCGTCATGCCGAACGTCGAGCCGCGCAACGGCTGCCTGGTGGTGTGCAAGCTCAAGAACGAGGGCGTTTTCTTCAAATTATTCCACCAATCCAGCGACAACCAAATCTTCCGCCTTTCCAGTTACAATCCGGTCTATCCGGTCATGGAATGCCGGCGCGACGACTTTTTTTGGGTTTATCCGGTTTATCAAATCACCAAAAACGTCTGGCGTTGACGGTTCGGCGCGGGCCGTTCATGCTTCGTTCCGCCCGTGAATTCAAAACGTATCCAACTCGAAATCTGCACCGCGTCCGCGGAGGATTGTGTCGTCGCCGAAGCCAACGGCGCCGATCGCGTCGAACTTAATTGCGCCCTGATGCTGGGCGGGCTTACGCCGTCGCTGGGGACCGTCAAAGAGTCGCGCCAGCTTGTGCGCATCCCAATCATCGTGATGATCCGGCCGCGCGCGGGCGGCTTCTGCTACAGCGCAACGGAATTCTCCGTGATGCGGCGGGACTTGGAATTGGCGCTGGAGGCCGGGGCGGATGGCATCGCTTTCGGCATCCTGAATGCCGATGGTTCCATTGACGTGGATCGCTGCCGCCAAATCATCAGCCTCGCCGCCGGACGCCAGACCGTTTTCCATCGCGCTTTTGACGTCACGCCCGAGCCGGTGACGGCGCTCAACCAATTGATCGACTTGGGCGTGACCCGCGTAATGACCTCCGGCCAGGAGGCGAGCGCGTACAACGGCGCGGCGAACATCGCGGCCTACCTCCAACAAGCCGCCGGACGCATCGAAATCCTGCCCGCCGGCGGTATCAACCGGTTCACCGTCGCGGACGTCATCGCCCGCACCGGTTGCAACCAAATCCACGCGTCGATGAGCGGCACCAGCCCGGACAAATCAGTAATGGCCCGCCCGCAAGTCGCCTTCGGCGGCACGCTCAAACCACCGGAAGACCTTTTTCCCGTTACCGATGCCAAGGGCGTCGCGCGCATCGTTGGGATGTTAAACGGATAAGGCATGGGACATCCGCAAAACGCGGCCCTCTCGCCTCGCGAGGAACGAGCGGGGAGAGAGATGGAGAGAGGGGTTTCCTTAAAGACACAGGCTGTTGGCAACGGTCCAAAACTGGCGGGCGGCATTCGTTCTTATGCGCGTCGCTTCTTCCCGGCCAAATCACCGATGAACACCCCTCACTTCCCGTTGGCGCTCCACGGACTCCACCAAACCAGGCCCTTATTGGTGTTGCCCAGTTCGCCCAGAAAGTTGGTGTATTTGACGAGCCCGGCATGGCCATCAATGGAAAGCACAATGCCCCCGGGGCCGTGCCGGTAGCCGAGCGGCGCTTCACTGGCAAAGTGGGCGGCGTCCGGCCAGCTCCCGCCGTCAACATACGCGCCCAGGGCAAGGTCAAATGTTCCCAATGTGTCGTCCTGCTCCCATTGGATGTAACAGGTGGAATTCCATATCTCGGTCAGCTTGCAGCTACGGTAGTACTGGGTCGGATTCGTCGGGCCTCCCGTCACGCTGTCATTCATTTTATAACTGGATAATTTGTTATACCGAAGGTAGTAGAACGGGCTTTTAAGATCCACCGGGCAAAGGTATGAGTTCGTATTGGGCATGTACTGGTAGTAAAGACCGCCTTGCCATGCCAGCCCCGGATTGTCGCTGTAGGGCGGAAAACTAGTGTTCGGTGCGTAGCCGTCCGGCATCTCGGTATAAAGCCATCCTTTTATACCGCTACCGTCCGGGAGTTGCGGGTACTGGAAGTTTGAATAAGGAAGGAAATCTCTGTTTTCAGAAACGTACATCGTCATGGCCAGCCCCAGTTGCTTGTTGTTGTTCAAGCAGACGGTGCGCGCCGCCCGTGCCTTCGCACCGGCCAGCGCCGGCAGCAAAAGCGCCGCGAGTATCGCGATAATGGAGATCACGACCAGCAATTCGATCAGCGTAAAAGCCGGCATGCGAATCCCCCTGGCGGATGGAAGCTGATTACCCCGGTCCCGGGTGCGGCAATGCCGGCCACGGGGTATCACCGAACATCGGTCCCGCTCAATCGCCTCGGGATTGGAGTTTCGTGACGACATTTTACTTCCCGTCCGTGCTCCACGGACTCCACCAGACCAACCCCTTATTCGTGTTGCCCAGTTCGCCAAGAAAGTTGGTGTATTTGACCAACCCGGCATGGCCGTCGAGGGAAAGCACGATGCCCCCGGGGCCATGCCGGTAACCGAGCGGCGCTTCACTGGAATAGTGGGCGGCGTCCGGCCAGCTCGCGCCGTCAATGTACGCGCCCATGGCAAGGTTAAACGTTCCCAATGTGTCGTCCTGCTCCCATTGGATATAACAGGTGGAATTCCATACCGC
>Ga0206847_10266_pt1 | contig 15818 bp, 11 predicted proteins | sample Alteio_BWOrgCont_17_FD_152880 | JGI IMG/M metagenome (GOLD analysis project Ga0206847, IMG submission 152880) | Enriched cells from forest soil in Barre Woods Harvard Forest LTER site, Petersham, Massachusetts, United States -... | ecosystem: Environmental > Terrestrial > Soil > Temperate forest >... | reverse complement strand
ATGGCCGGATCAATGATCTTTATGCCGGTCTCGAGCAGCGGCGTGAAGTGGCGTCTTCCCACGATTTGCGGGATGCGCTGGATGCGGTGGTGGCGGGCCGTCTGCCGCCCGTGCCCACGATTCCCGCGGTGGGATGTTTTATTTCCAAAAAATGAATTCAACGATCGACTCCCGGACAATTTCGCGGTCCAACAGATAGGCATTGAGAATGTTATTATGAATCGACTGGTTTCCACTTTTCTCATCAGTGGCCTCTCGGCGGGGTTGGCGCTTCCGCTTGCTGGCGCAGCGGAAGCGCCGGTGACTTTTAACCGGGATATCGCGCCGGTCGTTTTTGAAAACTGCCTTTCGTGTCATCGGCGGGGAGAGGTGGCTCCGTTTCCGCTGACGACTTACGGGGAGGTGAAGAAGAAGGCGGAGACGATCGCGAGCGCGCTGAGCGATAAGGTGATGCCGCCCTGGCGGGCGGATGAAGGGGCGGAAAAGTTTCACGACGCTCGGGTGCTCAAACCGGAGCAAGTGGCGCTTTTCCAGCGCTGGGTGGACCAGGGAATGCCGGAGGGAGCGGCATCGGATTTGCCGTCCGTGCCGAAATTTCCGGAAGGCTGGATGCTGGGAAAGCCGGACTTGGTGATCGCCCCGGACCAGGATTATTCCGTCGGAGCTGAAGGTAGAGATGTCTATCAATGCTTTGTAGTTCCGACGAATTTTACGGAAGATCGGTATGTATCCGCGGTCCAAGTAAAGCCGGGAAACACGGCAGTGGTGCACCATGTGATCCTCTATTTGGACACCAGCGGACGGGCCAGGCAGTTGGATGCTGCCACGCCGGAGCCGGGTTACACTTCATTCGGCGGCCCGGGATTTGTGCCGGCGGGCACCCTTGGCGGCTGGGCGCCGGGAAATCTTCCGCGACTGCTTCCGGACGGGGTGGGGGTGCGACTGCCCAAGGGGGCGGATGTGGTCATTCAGGTTCACTATCATCGCACGGGGAAACCGGAAGTGGATCGGACGCAGGTGGGGATTTATTTCGCAAAATCCGAGATCGAAAAGCGGATGCGCGTCTATTCCGTGCGCGCGAAACTGCGCATTCCGCCGGGAGAGGCCAACTATCAGACAGAGGGGACGATTCCGCCAATTCCTGCGGATGTGACCTTGCTCCAGATCATGCCGCACATGCATCTACTTGGACGCGAAATGACGGTGACCGCCCGGCTTCCCGATGGCACGGAGAAGAAGCTGGTCCGGGTGCCGAATTGGGATTTCAACTGGCAGACGACGTATCGCTTCAAGGAACCCGTGAAACTTCCCCGAGGAACGGTGATTCACATGACCGCGCGGTATGATAATTCGGAGAGCAATCCGCATAATCCGAGCAAGCCTCCGCGCTGGGTAACGTGGGGAGAGCAGACCACGGACGAGATGTGCATGGCATTCCTCTATTATACGGTTGATACGGAAAATATTTCGAAAGGCTATGAGGTAAAAGGATTTCCAGATACATTCGCTGGCCGATCGAAGGCAGGTGACCGGCCATTGCTCAGGCTTTTGCAGGGCTTGCTCAAACAAGGTTCGGTGAAGCCGGCAAATGGCGAAAATCAGGGAACGGATGGGAGCGAGAGCGCACCGCCAGCAGCCCCTGTTCCGGCCGCGCCACCGACGCCGTAGCATGTTGTAATGTTTTTTCGCGTGTCCCGCGGGGAAACTTCTGAGAGGTTTCCCGCCCATCCTATGCGTCTCTCTATTCTCCCCATTGTCGCCGTCGCTTCGTTTTTATCCCTCGCCGCATTTGCCGGTGAGCCCAATGTCCTGACCCGCGAGGAAAAATCCGCGGGCTGGGAACTGCTTTTCGATGGAAAAACCACCGATGGATGGGTGGCGATTGGAAAAACGGAGTTTCCTGAAAAGGGGTGGAGTGTTGTGGATGGTGTGTTGACGCATGCTCATGCCGGCGGCGGGGGCGATATTGTGACGGCGAAGCAATACGACAGCTTCGAACTGACCTGGGAGTGGAGAATCGAAGAAGCAGGGAATAGCGGCGTGAAATACAATCTCCCGAATCCGGCAAAGAACGTTGGCTTTGAATACCAACTTCTGGACGACGACAAGAACGAGGACGGTCAGCGGGGCGGGCGCCTGCATCAAACCGGAAGTCTTTATGACTTGATCGAGCCGCCTGTTGATAAAAAAAGCATGCCGATCGGCGAATGGAACTCCAGCCGCTTGATCGTGAACGGTACGCATGTGGAGCAGTGGCTCAATGGAGCGTTGACCGTCGAATTCGAAATCGGCAGCCCCGATCTTCTGGAGCGCGTGGCGAAGAGCAAATACAAGAAGGTCGAGGGATTCGGCCTGAAGACGAAGTCGCCGATCCTGCTCCAGGATCACGGCAGCGGGATCGAGTTCCGCTCGATCAAGATCCGCGTCATCGACGCGAAGTAAGCGGCGCAGCGCAATGGACGAGGAGCGGCTCCGTCAATGGATGGCGGCGGATCTCGCGGACATCGCGGCGATCTGCATGCCATTCGGGAAGTACGGGCCGGATCACTATCCGCCGCGCGGCGTGCCGCTGTATGACCTTCCAGTGGAGTATCTTGGCTGGTTTATTAAAAAGGGCGGATTTCCCAAGGGCCGCCTCGGCGAACTGCTGCGGATGATCCATCAGATGAAGGTCGATGGGCTCGATGAGGTGTTTGATGAATTTCGCCGCAAGGCCGGCGGCCGGACAGCGCTGAGGACTCCCAACCGCCGGAGCAATATCCATTTTGACTGACTTGCATTTGGCTTGGACAGAGCTAATTGGCAAGGCTTACGGTGTCTTTCAGCGTAAGCTTTCATGCCTGAGACCGCGACGTTTGACCATTACGAGGTATTGACCCGTGACGACGGCTCGCTTTACGAGCTGGGCCGCGGCGCCATGGGCGTTACCTATAAGGCATTCGATAAGAGCCTTCAATATCCCGTTTGCCTGAAGGTGATCAACGCGGATTACCTGAAAAGCGATGTGGTGCGGCAGCGATTCATCCGCGAGGCGCGCTCGGCGGCCAAGCTCCGCCACCGGAATGTGGCGTCTGTGTTTCACCTTGGCATTGAGGGAGATAGATGGTACTACGCCATGGAGTTCATCGACGGGGAAACCCTCGAGACGATCATCCGGCAAGAGGGCGCCCTGGCTCCGAGAGAAGCGCTCGAGATAACGGCGCAGGTGGCGCGGGCGCTGAACGCCGCGGCACAGCGGGGTCTCGTCCATCGCGACATCAAGCCCGCGAACCTCATGCTGATCCAGGAAGACGGCGAGGTCCTGGCCAAGGTCATTGATTTTGGCCTCGTGAAAGGGTCGATGGAAGGTGAGGATGACGCGACCCTGAGCGTAGGGGGCTTCATCGGGACGGCGCAATTCGCCAGTCCGGAGCAGCTTGAAGACCGGGAGATCGACGTGCGGTCCGACATCTACTCTCTGGGTGTCACGCTCTGGGACATGCTTGCAGGGCAGCCGCCATTTCGTGGTTCGGTGGCGCAGGTGATGAATCAGCAGCTCTCCAAGCCGCCGCCTTTCCACGAGCTCGCAGGCCTGCCCCCTGAGGTGATTGGCCTGCTTCGGAAAATGCTGGAGAAGAATCCGGCGGATCGCTTTCAGACCCCCTTGGAACTTCGCAAGGCCACCGGGGAAATCCTCGATAAACTGCCCGCGATTCCCGCGTTGGAAGCTCCGGCAAGCACCCGGGGCCCGAAGTCTGAGACGCCGGCGGTCATTGAGGAAACCCAGTTCGATACTGGCTCGATCATCGCGGGGCGGTATTGCATTATCGAATTTCTTGGCGAAACGAACGCGGGCCGAGTGTACCGCGCCGAGGAAAGCGCGGAGGTGCGTGATGTCCGTCTCGTCGTGTTGCACGATTTGCAGGCTGGCGCCGGCATGGCGCGGGAGATCGAGCGTCTTCGAGAAACGAGGCATCCGAATCTTCTGGAAGTGTTCGATTTTGGAGCCACTGGAAGCTCGAGCTTTCTGGCGATGGAATGGACGAACGGCTTCTCTCTGCTGGAATTACTGAGGGCGCGCCGCGAGCTCAGCGCCGATGAGGCAATCCTGCTGCTGAAACAGGCGGCGAGCGGCATCGATTGCGCTCTCGGCCGAGGCCTGGCCGAGCTCGAATTTGGCTTGCACCAGATCCTTCTGGATTTTGGCGAACCTTTTAAGAAAGAAGCGATCCTGCGCCAGCCATTGCGGCAATGGCCGGAATTTACGCTGAAGCTTCAGGCTCTCGGTTTGACGCCGGATTTCGGTTCGTCCCAGACTTGGGCGGGACAAACCCTGGCGCCTGGGGCGTCTCCGAGCGCGCCGGACGAGCCGGATACCCGAGGGCGTTACATCCGCGCGCTGGCGATGGTCGCCTACGAGTTGCTTGGCGGAACGATTTCGCCCCTCATGCACGCCATTGGCGGCATCGCCAAGCCTGCCTACACTCCATTAGCCGCGCTTTCCGAGAAAGGGAATGAAACGCTGAAGAGCGCGCTCTATTTATTGCATCCGTTTAAGGGAGCGCAGGAGTTTTGCGATGCGCTGACACAATCTGCAATCAGGGCCTCCCCGCGATTGCCCTTGGCGCCAGCGCCTCCCCGATCAGGGGTTGGGCGGAAAGACCCAGTGGGCGAACCTGCGCGGCCGACTCGGTTGGAGCCAGCGCCTCCTCGTTCGGATATTGGGCGGAAAGACCCGGTGGACGAACCTGTGCGACCAACTCGGTTGGAGCCCGCGCCTCCTCGTGCGGATATTGGGCGGAAAGACCCGGTGGGTGAACCTGCGCGACCGATTCGGTTGGAGCCCGCGCCTCCTCGTGCGGACATCATGCGGAAAGATCCGGTGGCCGAACCTCCGCCACCGATCCCCGCGGAGCCAGCGCTGCCGCCATTGGCCATGGTCCGGAATGACCCGGTTGTTGATTCTCCGCCGCCAATACCGTCGGAGCCGGCGTCTCGGCGATCGACCTTTGTCTCGAAAGAGCCGGTGGCCGAACCACCGCCGCCGGTTCCCGCGAAGCCGGCGCCGCCTCCTCCCCCAACCTTGGTCAGGAAGCAACTGGTGGGCGATTCTCCGCGCCCGGTGTCCACTGATCTGGCGCCTCCACATCGAGCTGCGTCAGATTTAAGAAAGAACCTGAAGGCGGCGCTGATGGTCAGCGCCGCGGTCGGGACCCTGGTGATCTGTGTGGAGGCCTATTTTCTTTTGAAAAGGTCTGGCGGTTCCAGGGTTGCCGAGGCGCCGACGCCTGGTCCGAATTTGAAGGGGTCTCTGGCGCGCACGCAGGAATTCACGCCTGTGCCAGGGCCCACACCCGTGCCGGCGCCTACGCCGGTGACACTGGCTACACCCGTGCCCTTGCCTCCGATCGACAAACTCGCGGTGGCCGTAAGGGCTGCGGGAATACTCGAAGAGCACGGCAGCTACCGCGCTGCTTTGGCTGGGTACCTGAAAATCATGAAGGATTTCCCCGACACCGGTTTGGTGCCGGGGCGCAATCATCTCGAAACGCTTCTTGAGCGGCTGCGCACCACCGAGCCCATCATCACTCCGGACCAGTTCGAATCGATGCGGGATTTGATCGAGGAAGCAGGCCGGGGAAAAGTACTGTCCGCGATGGTTCTCCTCGGGCAGGAATTGAAGGTGAAAGCGCCCGCGGAATCCTTTCAGTGGTACAAAAAAGCGGCCGACGCCGGCGATCCAGCGGCTTGCGGCTACGTGGGAAACACGCTCTCCGACGGAGATCCTGGGGTTGTCGCCAAGGATCTCAAACAGGCGATGGTCTATCTTCAACGAGGCGCCGATGCCGGCAACGTGCGATCGAAAGCGGCCCTTGGTCAGTTCTATGTGGATGGTTTGGCGGGTATCAAAGACGAGGACCTCGGCATTAGACTGCTGCGGGAGGCTGTCGCGGCGAAGAACCCACGTGCGATGAATTATTTGGGCGATTATCTGGCGAAAAAAGCGAAAAGGCGCCCGTCGAGGGAACGGAAGACCGCCGCCGCGGAGTATGCGGAAGCCTTTGGCCTTTTTACTGAATCCAAGGATTTGGGCGATTTGAAGGCGCTCACGAATCTCGGCATACTCTACATGGAGGGCGTCGCCCCCGGCGCTCACGGTCCCGAATACGCAAAGGGAGTCGCACTTTTTGCTCAGGGCGCGAAATTCTCGGATCCGCTCGCCATGTTATCGTATGCGAGGTGCCTTGAAAGCGGGATCGGAATTAAGAAAGATCCGATCGAAGCGAAAAGATGGGAAATCAAGGCGGCGAAGGCGGCGGACAAGGATTTCATCCAATGGTCAAACGAGCATAACATCAGCTTGCCGAATAAGCTGACCCCATGAGCGGAGGCCGGGGAAGGTCCCTCTCGAAGAATACCTCGACGGGCGCGGCGCAGGTGTAGGGCGCGTGTCCCCACGCGCCGGGATGCCTTCGATCTCCCCAGCGCGTGGGGACACGCGCCCACCAGTTTGCGTTGCCGCGGCGGTGTTCGGGAGTCGCTAATTCGGCGTAGCTCAGGCTTGGAGAAAAGCGCGGCGCGGGCGCCATGCTCACTTCTTCTTCTTCGGCGTCTGCGCAGGGACGGAGTTCTTCCCTTCCGGGGCTTCGAATCTGCCGCCGAAGGCGCGGACCAGATCCACCGTGGCGGCGTAGCGCGCATTCATGGTCTGCACCCGGGATAACTCGGCGTTCAGGGAGAGGCGCTGGGCATCGATCACTTCGAAATAGTTGACGGCGCCTTCCAGGTAGCGCTGCTCAGATCCGTCCAGCACGAGCTTGGAATTGGCGACCGCGCGTTCGCGCGCGTCGCTTTGGGAGATACGCTGCCGGAGGTCGATCAGCGCATTTTCGGCTTCCTTGAAGGCCGTGACCGCCGTTTGCTGATAGGCGGCAAAGGCCTCGTCGCGCCGGGCCTTGGCCGCCTTGAGATTGGCCGCATTCCGCCCGCCTTCGAAAATGGGGACGCTCACGCCGGCGGTCACGGACCAGATGTGGCTGCGGTCTTCGAATAGCTGGTCGAACTGCGCGCTCTCGTAGCCCAGGTTTCCCTGGATGTTCACCGTGGGAAAGAGATCCGCGCGCGCTGCGCCGATGCCTTCGGTGGCGGCCGCGAGGCGCCGTTCCGCTTCGATCAAATCCGGCCGTTGCGTCAAAAGCGCCGACGGCACGCCAGCAGGCACGGCTGGGGGAGGGATATTGCCGAGAGGATTTGATGGAATCCGGAAATCGCTGGCGGCGTGCCCGCAAAGGGCGGCCAGCGCGTTCTCCATCTCCGCGCGCTGGCGGATCGCGTCGTTGAGGTCGGCGTCGGTGTTATCCAACTCCACCTCGGCGCGCGAATAATCCAGCTTGCTGGCCATGCCGGCATCGAGCCGCTTCTGCTGGAGATGCGCGGCCTGGAGCCGCAGATCCACGGTGCGATGGAACACTTCCACCTCCGAATCCAGAGCGCGCAAGGCGAAGTAGTCGGTCGCCACTTCCGCCGTGAGCCTAAGCTCCACGGCGCGGCGCTCCGCTTCGCTGGCCTGCGCGCTGGCGCGAGCCTGCCCATACGTGTGTCGAATGCGGCCAAAGAAATCGAGCTCGTAGCTGAGCTGAAGCGGCGCCTGGAAATCGTTGTAGGTGACCGATGTCTCCTGGCTGGAAAAGCTGGTGGCGGCGCCTTTGGGTCCGAGCAGCCCGCCGAAGAGCGCCGTGGCCCCGGTTCCCTCGATCCGTGCGCTGACCAGCGGGCCGGTGTCGGTGGTTCGCAACCGCTGGGCGCTCAAAGGCGCCCGGAGGTGCGGAAAGAAATCGGCCGCCGCCGCGCGCGCCTGCAGCCGCGCTTCCGTGACGCGCGCCAATGCCTGCTGAAGGTCTTGATTGGCCGCCAGCGCGTCGGTTTCCAGGCGATCGAGTGTGGGATCGTGGAAGACCGTCCACCAGGCTTGGGAAGCATTGGCTGGCGAGCCGCTCCTGATGGCGCGCACGTCATCGTCGCCGCCGTAGCCGTGGCTTCCGCCCCCGCTCTTGAAATGCGTGGGCACGGAGACGGCGGGCGCATCGGAAGCGCGCATCGCTTTCGGCCATGGGGAATCGGGCGCGTGTTCGAGCGGCACATCGGCGGCGGACAGCGTGATCGGAGTGGCGATGGCGATCAGCGCGAGGACAGCCGCCGCAGCCTGACGGAGGCTCGGCTTCCCGCGCCTATCGCTGCTCGTGATTCGAAGCGTTACGCGGCGCATTTTCATTTGATGCGCACGCTCACTACCGTCGAGAAGCCGGGTCGCAGGCGATCCTCCATTCCCCGGATGCTCTCCGGATCGAAGACGAGTTTTACCGGCACGCGCTGGACGACTTTCGTGAAATTGCCCGTGGCGTTGTCCGCGGGCAGCATGGCGAACTGCGCTCCGCTCGCGGGTGAAAGGCTATCCACCTTTCCCGTGAAGACGCGGCCTCCCAGGGCGTCCACCGTGAGTTCCACAGGCTGGCCCACGCGCATATTCTTGAGCTGCGTTTCCTTGAAATTCGCGATGACCCAGACTTCCGGTTCCACGAGTGCGAAGAGCGCCTGGCCCACCTGCACGCGGTTGCCCATTTCCACGTTTTTGTTTCCGATCCGGCCGTCCGTGGGAGCGTAGATGGTGGCGTAGGAAAGTTCGCGCTCCGCGTCCCGCACGGCGGCTTCCTGGGTCGCTACGCTGGCTTTCGCCGCGGCCAATTGCGCTTGGGCGGATTCCGCCGCGGCCCCCTTCGATTCCGCCTTCGCGCGCGCCGCGTCCACATTCGCCTTGGCGGCCAGGAGCGAGGCGCTCGTGGCGTCGGCGGTGCTGCGCGTCGTATCCACGTCCGCCTTGGCCACGGCTCGCGCGTCGTTTTGGAAAAGGCGCGTGTTGCGGTTGAGATTCACATTGGCGACCGCCAGCTGGGCTTCGGTTTCCTGCACCTGCGCCTCGGCCTGCGCCACCTGGGCTTTGGCCTGCGCGGCGTCGGCTTGCGCCTGCGCGATGGCCGCCTTGGCCTGCGCTTCGTCAGCCTGCGACCGGAGCAGCGCTGCCTGCGCCTTCTGAAGTCCGATCTCGTATTCCAGGGCTTCCATCTTCGCGAGCTCCTGATGAGCTCTCACCACCTGATTGTCCGTCACGAGGACCTCATGCACGGTGCCCGAGATGCGCGAACTGATCTGATGCACGTGCCCCGCGATGAACGCGTCATCGGTTTCTTCGTAAGTGAGTTCGCGCTTGATGAAACGCCCCACCCAGATTCCGCCGCCGATCAGGAGCGCCAGGACGATGACCCAGAAAAGCGGCCCGCGCTTGCGTTTGACGGGCGTCGCGGACTGCGTGGTTTCCTTTTTTTCCGCGCGGTGATGCCGGAGCGCCCCTGGTTTGTGCTCGGGCGCGGATTCGGGTTCCGCCACGGCGGTGTGAGTGGATGGTTCGGGCATAAGAGTGGGACTGGATGAAATTTAGTGGCCGCAAAGAGGCGCAAGGTGAGACGAAAGCTTGCGGTCGAATGACGGGAGGCGCCAACCCCACGATGACGGTGAAATGGAAGCATCGTCATTGGCCCCCGTTGCACCATGGGCGTCTCGCAGAGCCTCGGCTGTCATTCGGATTTCGTCATTGCGGTTCATGGGTAGTAAGTTGACTCGTCACCGGTTGTTAATGCGCGGCGGCCGCGGCTTCGCTGCCTTTTTTCCCCTGCTTGCCACCCAGCAGCAGGAGCAGCGGCAGCGAGAGGATGAAGATGATGGCTACGTAGGAGAAAATGTCGGCGTAGGATTGCAGCGCCGCCTGCGCATTGACGAGGCGATCGATGATTCCGAGCGCGTGCTGTTTGGCGCCGATGGGGTCTGCGACGTGGTTCGGAAAAGTGGCGGCGAGCGCCTCGATGCGCGTAGTGGCGGCGGTGCGGAACCCGCTGACTTTTTCCACCAGGATGGCGCGGTGAAGCGCTTCGCGCCGCTCCAGCATCGTGGTAATGAGGGCGATGCCGATGCTGCTGCCAAGCTGCCGGGTGAGGCTGTAGATGCCCGCTCCGGCGGCGATGTCTTTCTTGGGCAGCGGCCCGAGGGCGGCAATGCTGAGCGGCATGAAAATCATCACGCTGCCGATGCTGCGCAGGATGAGAGGCCAGAATATCGTGGCGACGCCTGTATCCGGATTGAGTTGGGTGAGCAGCATGCCCGTGGCCGTGGTTAGCAGCGCGCCGACGCCGATCAGCACGCGTGGATCGAAGCGATTGGAGACTGCGCCGAACGCAAACATGGTCAGCCCCGCCGCGATGGCGCCCGGCACCTGGAGCGCGCCGCTCTGCTCCGCCGTGTAGTGCAGGTAATCCTGCACGAAAACGGGAATCGCGAACATGATCCCGTAGAGCCCCATCCCGAGAATGGCGGAATAGAGGCTGCCGCCGATCATCGAGCGGTGCCGCAGCACGCGGAGATCCACCGCGGGTGATTTTACCGTGAGTTCCCACCAGACAAAGGACACGATCCCGATGACGCTGATGATGCCCATGGAGGTAATGAGCCGCGAACTGAACCAGTCATCCTCCTGGCCTTGCTCGAGCATCACCTGGAACGTGGCCAGGCCGATGGCCAGCAGGGCGATTCCGGTCCAGTCCACCCGGCTTTTTGTGTCCATTTTGTCCGGCTCATCGGCCGGGAGAAAGGTGAGACACGCCATGGCCGCCAGGATGCCGAAGGGGATATTGATGAAAAAGATCCATCGCCATCCCAGGGTGTCCGTCAGCCAGCCGCCCAGCACCGGCCCTATCGCGGGGCCCGCGATGACCCCGAGGCCGAAGATCGCCTGCGCCGCGCCGCGCTCGGAGACCTCGAACGCCTCGAACACAATCGCCTGCGCTTTGGCCAGCAGTCCGCCTCCCGCGATTCCCTGCAGGACACGCGCGAGAATGAGCACATTCAGATTCGGCGCCAGCCCGCAGAGCACGGAGGCGATGGTGAAGCCCACGAGCGAGAAGACGAAATAGTTCTTCTTTCCGAACCGCATGCCCAGCCACGCGGAAAGGGGAATGATCACCACATTCGCGCAAGCGTAGGCCGTCGAAACCCAACCGGCTTCGGAAAGAGTGGCGCCGAGGTTTCCGCGGATGTCGGGCAGCGCCACGTTCGTGATATTCACGTCGATCACTTCCAAAATCGCCCCGAACGAAGCCGAAAGCGCGATCGCCCATTTCAGCCAGCCTCGCGCGAGAAGCCTCGCCGCGAGCGGTGAAAGCAGCGCCGGATCAGAGCCATACAGGCCCGAGTGTGCTGGGGCGTCCGCGCTCATGAATTTCTCGCGACGCCCTTTCTCTCGTCATTCCTCACCGTTTCGACAGGTTCAAGGCCCCGAGCTTGCCGAGGGGTTCGCGCTACGTCATTTCCTCCTTGGCGTTTCTTCGCCTTCCCACTTGAAGCCGGACGCCCGGCAGCTCGGCGCGCTCTTTCCAGGAATCGCTTATCGGTCGCCTGCCTTGCTTCGATGCTCTGCGCCACCATCTTCACGCAGCCGGCCAGGTGTTCTTCCACCGTGTAATCGTTGGGGAGAATGATGCTCTGCTTGAGGACGTTCGCGAAAATCATTCCCGAGAGATGGTCGGCCGCCAAAACGAGGTTCACGTCTTTTCTGATCCGGCCCTCATCCTGCGCGGCCTGCAATTGCTCCATGAATTGCTGCCGATGCGGATGGAAGATGCTTTTGATCACGCATTCCTCCTGCGAGTGATGCCGGTGGATCTCCCCGATAAACGTGCGAATGAGAGGCAGATGCTCCGAGAGCAGCCCGTAATACACCTTCGCAAAACCGGCCAGAATCGCGGACACCCCTTGAAGCGATGACATCCATTCCACCGATTCGTCGCTTAGCGGCTTGGGCCGGAATTGTTCTCCCGACACCGAGCCGACCATGCGCTCGGCCACCGCGGACACAAGGTTCTCCTTCGTGTGAAAATGGCGAAACAGCGTGACCTCATTCACCCCCGCTGCGCGGGCGATCTCGCGAGTGGTCGCGCCGCTCAAGCCATCCCGCGCGAAAATGCGCGCCGCCGCCTCGAGCAGGCGCTCGGAAGCCGGGCGCCGCTTGGCGGACGGTGTTGGTTTGGAAAGTGAAGGCGAAGGCATTTTGCAGAATGCAAGCAAGTGCTTGCATTAAAGCAGCGTCGGTCTGCGAATGCAAATTGTTCCTTCGTGAGACTCCTTCAAAAGATGGGTGAAAAGGAATGGGATCTTCCATTGGCATTACAAAGATGCCCCCCCAGTGGACGATTGCGCCGAATGGTGATAATCTCACTGCCGTGCCTGTGACCGTTGAACTTCCGAAGGATATTGAGGAAAAGCTGCGCCAGGAGAATCCGAACCTCGATGCCGAGGCAACGGAAGCTTGCGCTGTGGAGCTTTTCCGGCAGGGCAAGCTCAACCATTTTCAGCTTTCCCGTGTGCTCGGAGTGGATCGCTTCGAGACGGACGCCGTTCTTAAGCGACACCACGTTGAGGAGAAGTCACTGACCAGTTCCGACCTCGAAGCGGACCGGACCACTTTGCGCGAGGTGCTCGACCACACGCCCCGGTGATTGTCGTCGCGGACAGTTCGCCGCTCATCGTGCTGGTGAATATCGGGCGCATCGAAATCCTGCCTGCCCTTTTCCACGAGGTTTTTATTCCGCCAAAAATCTCTGCGGAACTTACCGATCCGAAACGTCCGCAAGCCGTCCGCAATTTCATTCAAACGAGGCGCCCGTGGCTTCACGTCCATTCCCCGGCCGTGCTGGAATCGATTCCCGAACTTCACGAGGGCGAACGCGCGGCGATCAGCCTGGCCACCGAATTGAAGGGCGGACCTTTTGCTCATCGACGAAACCGACAGTCGTTCGGTCGCACGTGCGCGTCATCTGCGGATTACTGGAACAATTGGCGTTTTGCAGCGCGCCGCCGAACAGGGGCTTGCTCGATTTAGAAGAGGCCTTCGAGCGAATCAAACAAACGGATTTCTGGATCTCACCCAAGCGTCCTTGACGCTGAATTGCAAAAGTATCGTGAGCAGGAGAACGACCGGAAGCACTGACCGCCCCAGAACGCCAAGTTGTGTTCCACGACGAAGCGTCTTCGACAAACACGCGGGTTTCTTTCTTTCACTCGGATCGATTTTGGTCAGCCAGCGTTTCTACACAGGAACCGCATTGACGGCATCGGGGCGTAGACGGACGAACTCGATCCTGCCCCGAATGGCGCTTACTTAAGGTAGCTTTAAGAGGGAACCCGCGGATAACGCGGATGGGCGCGGATAAAAAACCTCTGTCATTCGCGTTTATTCGCGTCCATTCGCGGTTGAAACATCCTTAAGTAAGCGGCATTCGATCCTGCCCCCTTTTTTGAGCCTTTTGCGCTCCCGCGACCTGCGGGACGGCCACTTATTCCGTCATGCATGCGTAGCGCATGCGCAATCGGCCTCTGTGGAGGCAGCAATCGGCGCCGAACTGCGTCTCCATCATGGCCAGAGACGCAGCGGTGGTGTATAATCCTTGCGCAACGTTAAAACTAACTCTCCAACACAATTCATCACTATGGCTACTCGCAATGGTAAAATCGCCCAACTCCCGAATGACATTCGGGAACAACTGAATCTCCGCCTCCTCGAAGGCGAGACAGGCCGGGACCTTGCTGCCTGGCTGAATGCTCTGCCCGCGGTGCAATCCGTCGTCGCTTCCCACTTCAATGGCTCGGAAATTTCCGAGGTCAACCTCACTCATTGGCGGCAGGGCGGCTATCTCCAATGGCGCATGGAACGGGAGTTCTTCGACTCGGCGCGCGCGCTCTCCGATAACGATCGTCACGTTGTCAGCGCCGGGTTCTCCGCGGAGCGATTGCTCAGCGTCCTGACTCTCCGTTTTGGCCAGCTCTTGCTCTGTTGGGACACTCCTTTCGAAGAAGGCGCGTCCGAAACCTCCGCATTCTCCCAGACCGCGCGGAAAGCGCGCGTTCTCCAAGCCATGAGCCGATCGATCCTTGCCATTCATCGCATCCAATCCCGGCAGCGTCCCGCCGCCGCTGCCCAACCGTTGAATTCACCCGCGGGCCACGCACCGGCCGAAGAAAGCGCGGTGGCCGAACCAGCGCCCTTGCCGGCCCCCTCGAACTCCGCGACTTCGCGCCGAACGCCTTCGCCCATGGCCGACTTAGGCTTGGCCATGGTAGATCTCCCACCCTTCCTCGCGCACGGTCTTACCGCGATGAATCCGAAAATCCTTTCTGGCTCGATCGCTCCGTCCAACCCCCGCCCCAAGCGCTCTCCGAGCCCCGCCGCATGCGCCGACGTCGTATGAGGACAACCTTAATTTACCTTAATGGAACTTAAATTCTTCGGTCAGTTTGAGAAATGCGTTCCTTGGATCTTGATGAAAAACCCATCCAATTGGCCCAGCGAGGCGGATTGACCCGGCCCCACGGAAACTGAATTGGCGGGGGACGGAGTGGCTCCTTTGCCTTTCTTTGGCTTCAGCACAACGTCCACGATGATCGTCTTGGTAGTGTTTGTGTTCGTGGCAAACATGGCCAGGACGGGAGCGGTTTCCACGTGGGTCTTGATGAACTCCCGGCTTCCGTCATCCTTGGGAGCTTGAGCAAGGGCGCGATCTCCAAACAGGAAGAGTAAGCAAAACACGGAGGTGAGGAACGCACGGGACAAGATTTTCATAGGGGATGAACTGTGATTTGGGAGACTGATTCGTGGACTGTTGCCCCGGTGAACGCGCGACACGCTCTAAAGCGATCACGGACGGTCGAGTTCGAAAATTGGGGGCGAGACGATTCTTTTTGAAAACGGGAAATTCGCAAGGGGCAAATTGGGTGGTCCTGGCGCGCGACGGTTCCTGAAGTGGCGAACACGCTAAGCGCCGGGACGATCGATTACGCGCGCTGCCCCGAATGGCGCTTATTTAAGGTAACTTTAAGAGGGAAACCGCGGATATCGCGGATGGGCGCGGATAAAAAACCTCTGTCATTCGCGTCTATTCGCGTCCATTCGCGGTTGAAAAATCCTTAAGCAAGCGGCATTCCGCTCTGACCCGTTTCCTGGATCCAAATCCTCGAACCCTGTTTTAGCTTCTCCGTTTCCGGCTGTTGGACTTCCTCCGGAGCCTTCTCGAGCGGGATGAGGGCTGCGTTCGGATCGTATTCCCGTCCGCCATAGTGAGCGAACTTCTTGCGAAGCGCATCATAGATCAGCTTCATGACTACATCATCCTCTTCCATCGAGCCCGTCGCGTTCACCGTCTCCTCCGTAAGCTCTACACAGATGTCCACGGCAAAGAGAAACTCCTTCGTGTTGGAGCTCTTGGCGGTCGTGTGGAATTTGAAGTACTTAGGATACATGAGGAGGAAAATATCCCCGTGCCCCACGGGCGGAAAGGAAACTCTTCGAGCGAATTCGAACGCTTGCGAGGCTCCTTCCTGGGCGCCGGCGGGGCGCGAGAGCGTTCCTGAACCCGTGGATGCGGCTCCAGCCCCGCGATCCTTTTGTGTGAAACCGCTACCTCGGCAAGTAGGCGCCGCACGATTCCCGCACGACAAGTCGCGGGGTGACGAGCATGCAGCGCGCTGGAAGCGCGGGCTCGGCAATGCGATCGAGCATCGCCCGGAAGGCCGTGACGGCGATGTCGCGGCACGGTTGGTGGATGGTCGTGAGAGGCACGCCCAGCAAGGTGGCGTACTTCACGTCGTCGAAACCGACCACCCGCGCATCCTGCGGAACGCGGAATTTTTCCCGCTCCAGGGAGCGCAGGAGCACGGCGGCGGTGTGATCGTTGGCGCAGATG
>Ga0206847_10264_pt1 | contig 15932 bp, 18 predicted proteins | sample Alteio_BWOrgCont_17_FD_152880 | JGI IMG/M metagenome (GOLD analysis project Ga0206847, IMG submission 152880) | Enriched cells from forest soil in Barre Woods Harvard Forest LTER site, Petersham, Massachusetts, United States -... | ecosystem: Environmental > Terrestrial > Soil > Temperate forest >... | reverse complement strand
GTTTCGAATACGCCCTTCCGAATTTTTTGAGTGGCAGAAAGTTTGGAAATTGCTCAAAGGATTTTGAGTTAGAAGGAAAAATCTTTTCAAAATTTATACTTTGTGTCATCCTTGTTCCTAGAAAAGAGGAGACATCAATGTCTGATATTTTAGAAGTTCACGATACGACACACGACTTCATTTCCCCAGAATTTCCCATGGTGCTTTTCCTTCGTGGCGATGAAGACTATTTCAATGATTTCTGTATGAATGCGGAACAAGTGATGCAAGTTCTTGGTATACGGCGTTCCCGCCTCAATCAGATTTCAGGTAAGGAACTCAGAGTGGGGCGTGCTCGCATAGACAACTATGTGCGTCCCGTCTATCGCAAACAGGATGTTGAGGAGTACCTGAAGTGGATACGGCCTACTGCAACGCATAAAAAGTCCTCAGACATGCTCAATGAGGCCCGTACCAAGCTTGAAGAGCAAAGCGAACGTATTTCCGATATACTCTCCTCTCGATTCGAATCTTTGATCGGGACTTTTACTCAGAATTTTGAAAATCAATTTTCCGACCAAAAACACTTCACAAAAAATATGCTTGTTTTTATGCAAAAGAACTTGCGCATCAGTTTGAGAACACTTTTGCAACGCTCGTCTTTCTTGCAATCCCAGTCTCTTGCCTATTGGGAAGATGTTAAACTGAATTTCGAAGATGTTAGCAAAATCAGCAAGGAGCTTGAGCAAGTCAAAGCGGCTACGGTTCAGATAAGCGATAGAACGCTGTATTGTGAACGCATGTTGGTGGAAATGCAGAGTCATCAAAAGCAAATGGCAGAGAAACTGGATAGCTTGGTGGTAGGCATGGAAGAGCTCAAAAACCCTCCTGTGTCTCCCTCACTTCCTATACAACGCTTTCGTCGTGGTTCAGGAGTCTATTCGAGAGGTAGGCAAGCTAAAGAAAGCCCCGATGTTTCAGAGAGTCAGTTCAATAAGCAAAGTTTCTTACCCGCTTGGAGGAGGAAAAAAGTATCGATGCGCAGTAGACACTAGTTTTCACACAATCTCATTATGGGACTTAAACTGTACGACATGTTTAAGGAAGAGCGAAAGTTCATTTTTGAGCGATTGAATTTTTTCTATAGGAAAAGTGCTCTGGCAAAACAAAGTCAACACGAGATTAAGGACAGCTTCTTTTGTTCCACGGGCCTTTTCAGAGGCAAAATTAAGAACGCTACGATCGTCTTTTTTATCTCTTCTACGGTGGACCCACCCATTTTTCTCCATCTTTTTTAAAAGCGGCGTCAAAGTTCCCGAATCGAGGAGCAATTTAGCACCCAATTCTTTGACATTGACTCCATCTTTCTCCCAGAGAACTAGCAAAACAGCATATTGAGGGTAGGTCAGGTCAAAAGGTTTGAGAGTCTCTTCGTAGACTTGCTGCATGAGGCGCCCAAGCGCGTAGAGGGGGAAACAAAGTTGCTGATCAAGATGCAAAATTGAAAATCGAGAAAGACCAGCATCCTCTACTTGCGAGATAATCAACTCAGGTGTGAGGGATTGCGCCTGCATGGTTTCTTGCTTTTCCATTTTTCAGTTAGATCCTCTTCAAACAAATCATCGACATGCTCTAGGAAGTCTATCGCGATTAGGAAAGAAATGTAAGCATCTGAAAAATGTTGAGCATAAGAATTGTATGCAAAAGAATTGTATACAAAATAAAATGAACTCAAAAATAACAGTGGGTTAGCATATTCCTCTACTGTTTCAAATTCTGTGGCCGAATATAAATAAATAGAATTGAAAGGATTGATAATGTGGCTCCGTTTCAATATTTGCAGTAACCATCATTCATTACGGAGACATTTATGTCTGTTGTATGCAGAATTGATAACTTTCATAGCATTATTCCGCGTAAGCTTATTAAGCAGGAGGAGATGCTAGAATGGCTGACGAAACAATATGCTTATTCGATAGCTCCGGACAAACAGGAAAAATTTGAAAGGTATTTCCAACATTTTGCTGTTTCTCCATTAAAAATTTCACAACGTGGTATAGATATTCCAGACTTCCTCAAGGATTGCGATTCAGAAACTCATCTCTATGTAGAACCTGAAAATCCACCTTCACTGAACGTGCGCATGGATTTGTATAGAGATCTAGTGGTCGATCTATTTGAGAGTTTTTATAAAGAACCATGTGAAGCTCCTGATTTTATGGTGCATGTGAGTTGCACAGGTTACATCGCTCCTTCTCCGGCACAAATCATCATCGGTCGTCGATCATGGTCCACACAAGTGATGAATGCCTATCATATGGGGTGCTATGCAAGTTTCCCCGCTGTTCGAGTTGCACAAGCCTTTGCCAAAGAACGGATTGGACAGCAGATCGATGTCATTCATACCGAACTTTGCAGTCTTCATGTGAATACGAAGAGTTCTATGCCTGAACAGATTGTGATTTCGAGTCTTTTTGCAGATGGTCATATTAAGTATAGTGTGCATTGCTCGGAAAAACCTCAAAGCAAAGGCTACACAATCCTCGCATTGCGAGAGCGGATTATTAAAGGCACTAGCCACATGATGCAATGGTCTCCAGGTCAATACAGTTTTGAAATGACTTTGGATCGGGAGGTTCCCAAGGTGATCTGTGATAGCATTTATGGATTTGTTGCGAGTTTATGTGACGACGCAGGTATTAGCTTTTCGGAACTTTTAAAAGTTGGTCTCTTCGCAATACATCCCGGTGGACCGAAAATTATAGACTCCGTTAAGGACCGTTTGAAACTCAGTGAAGAACAGGTCGCAAGTAGCAGGAAGGTTCTTTTCGAACGTGGGAATATGTCTTCAGCAACTTTGCCGCATGTATGGAGTGATTTGCTAGAATCAGGAATCAAACCAGGAACTCTGGTATTCAGCGTAGCTTTTGGACCTGGCCTCACTATATTCGGGGGAATTTTTCGAACATAGGAGAAGACTTTTATGAGTTTTTATATTCTGACAATTCCATTTGTATTGCAAGGGCTCGCAATGTTTTTCGATGAATTCTATTATCATCGTAAACGCGGTCTGCCTCTGTGGGAAATTATTGGACATCCCGCAGATACAGTGTGTTTTCTAGCTTGCTTTTTATTTATCAAATATCAAATTCCCAACTTAGAAAACCTCTATATCTTTATCGGACTCTCCCTTGTCTCCTCGCTGATTGTGACAAAGGACGAATGTGTCCATTCCAAACTATGCTCTATTGGAGAAATGTGGTTGCATAGCGTTCTTTTTATACTGCACTCTTTAACGCTGATTTCAGCAGGAGTGCTTTGGTGGTATGCAAAGGAATTAGGCGCAAGCTCTGTATTTGATCAGATTGTTAGCATTCAATCTTGCATCATAGTTTTCTTCATGGCTTATCAGATTCTGTATTGGAGCATTCCCTGGAAAAAGACAAGAAGTTAAAGAAAGCCCAATTGTTTCAGAGAGTCAGGTGCTAAGTAAAGTTTTTTACCTCCTTGGAGGAGGAAAAAAGTAGCGATCAAGAGGCCCTTCCAATAGTCCGAAAAGCCTTTAGGATAGAAATATATGGAGGCTTAGATTGAATGCATAGAGCTTTGGCCTATTTTTGCTTTTTGGTCGTCATCTCCCGTTGTCAGGGGCAGGAAGCTTCCCAACGTGAGCCTGGATTTGTCTCCACTGTAACACCCGTTTTTGGGCCAAATACCTTCGTAAATACGACGACATCGACAACGACGACATCGACAACGACGACATCGACATCATCAGGCACTTCGACTGCACCAGGGACAGGCTTGCTCGATAACAGTCCTCCTGCTCCTCTTTCTCTGAGTGGTGGGCAAGTGGTTACTGCAGATCGACCTGAAGACTGCCCCAATGATGTGTGTGAGCTTAGCCCAGATCCTAGCGTCACAAGTGCTCTTTCAACTTTCACATCGACAACGACGAACACATCTCAAGGAACTACGACCTTTAGTGAGACGAATGCTCCTATTCGAAACTATTTCAAAACGATTTGTCTAGTCACACAGATTATAGATCTCTACCAGCCCATTTATTATGAAAACTGTGCGACCATATCGGGTGAAGGGTTCTATGTGCAGACCAGTGGTCAATTTACTCTCTTTCATCCCTCTTCCCGTCATGACCTTTGCATCAATGCTCCTGGCACTCCTACCACAGGTGAACAGCTTGATCTCGCAATCTGTGACGGAAGTGCAGGTCAGAATTGGATTTTGGACTTCAATCAAACACCTGTAACTCTCGTGCATCCAAGCGCAGATACAACACTGTGCGTTGTGCGTGGAGGAAATGCGAACGGAAACCTCACCATTGGTCTCTGGACTTGCGATGTGAACAATACCAATCTAATGTGGGAATCTGGGCTCTAAGCTAGTCCCAATTACGAACGCCACCTATATGAATTCCAGCATTTCCTCTTGGAATGGGGAAACCACGGCTATGAGGAAAGGCATCGCATTGGAAAGACTCATGGGTGAGAAAATGATCAAGGCCCACTGCGGTAAGCAATTTTTCTCTTAGAAATTTTTCGTCGTCGCCATAGACTGCTTTTTTATCACCTATAAACTCTTTGTAGAGCGACTTTACGTTGCTGTTAAGTCCAGCTTCTTTGAGTTTTTCTCTCAGTTGCTTTACCCTTGCTCCGAACATTCCTGCTAGCATGGGGTTTGTTTGGTTTTTTGCATCCCGCATGTTGTGTAGTATTGCCCAGTCATTTTTCATCCAATCCGCTACTGCAGCAACTTCTCGGGGATAGATACGGGAGTCTGCATCTCGGCTTATAATGCGGTCGTAGTCCATATCTATGACAAAAAATCGTGCTGCAGCGGAATTGAAAGGACCTACTTCGACCCGTGCTCCTCTGGTTCTAGCTTCGTCAATGATTTCTTTGGGTACAGTTTCGGAATCGAAGAAAATTACAACGTCCCATCCTGGATAGAGGTCTTTTGCGATCTCGATGTTTTCGAGAACGCCATGTGTGTATATTTTTTTACTTCCATACACGCAGAAAGCAATTGCTCTTTTTTCTCCAGGTCTACTGACAATCTCTTTAGCTTCTTTCATAATGGTGGCAACAGGCATTTTAGCATATTCTGATGGCGCCTTGCATTGGCCTCCCCCAAAACGGGTTGCGCAGGAAAGGGACGTGCAGAATATGAGTAAACTAAGAAATTTCATAAAGACCTCTCGTTGCGATTAAAGTCCCAAACATACTGTAGCCCTAATGCAAAGAATGCAGATTGGAAGCTAAGCTGTTGCATATGATAGGCAACAGTGTATTCGAGGTGCCCACAAGGAGCGAGACTGGTTCTTGAAAACACTCCAAGTACGAGTCCATACAAAAGGTCCTCGTGATAAACTTCTTTGTGAATATAAGTTTTGGACTGCTTCCAGTAGTTCAAATCCATCCCAAGGGTTCCACCGAGAGGGAAGAGACCGTTGTAAAAGAGCATGGAGAGTTCCGGTGTGAAAAGAATGTTTTCGTTAAAAAAACCATCCTTTTCGGGAACATAATATTCTGCACGGAAGCCTATGCCCGGCTCATATTGGCTTAGAAATGGGAGAGTATATTCATAGCTGAGCGTGTATCCTAGTGTGTTGTTGAACTGCTCATGAAGATCCCGCGTGAACATATACTCACTCAATCCTATGCCCAGGTGGTGACCACTTAGAGTCGATGCCTCAGAAACCGTTGTGTAGAAAAGAAAAACAAGCACTAGATCTAGCTTCTTCATAAGTTCTCCAAGTTATATTTAGCCTGCACAATTAAATTCACGGTGATAGGAACGTAGCAACCACTGGTAGTGTGAGAGCATGCAGATATTGCATTCGCCGACTGCGCTCATCATGATGATGTCATAAGCTGAAAAAAGCAGAGCACTTTTCCCGGTCTGTCCTTTGCTTATGTTCTGACTTTTGTTTTTAATGCGATAGTCTTCGAAGGCGATCTGCTTGCACTGGTCTGTGTTGTAAATGCTTGTGGTGTCTCGTGCAAGTTCCTGTGTGGCAAGGTGGTCGCTGTGCGAGTATTTTTTTTCACTGCCAGGGTCCTGAATGTAAAAAGCTACGGGAAGGCTTGAATCGGGGTATTCACGAGCTACTATACTTTTAAGCAGAGTTTTTAGCTCTACCCAAGTAAAGGTGTTGGCTTTGTCTATGGAAGTGATCGTGGGTATATCTCCATCCCATAATTTTAACATGGATTGGAAATCGCCTTCTGCAGAACCGGAGCCATCTGGGAAGCCATCTGGAAGTCTGAAAAAATACATGCTCACGTTTCGTAGTGTGTGATGACGTATGTTCTTTCCATTGAGCGAAAGAGTTTCATCCGTTTCGCTTGGGTCCCCTTGGACAATGGGGTAGTTCAATGCAGCTCGCACGGATGCAAGACTTGCAGCTTCACGTGCTTGCCAGTAGCTTGTGCCCTTTCCCGCATCACCAGCATTCGTGAGAACTATAGTGACTTTAGTTTGAGCGGAACGGATGACTTCGTAAGCGTATTCTCCCATAAAGAGTTGCCAGTCATCGGGATGGGGAGCAATGAAGATATGGGTTGCATTGAAGTTTATGGGAATGGGTTTGCGAAGGGTGCGTGTAACATTTAAATTCTCTGATCCGCAGCGCAGAAGCAGAGGAGCAAACAAAATAAAGCTGAAATACAGCTTAGAAATTTTTCGCAAGTCTTAGCCCCAAGTCAAAATAAAAGTTATCTATACTCAATTCTGGAAAATGGGTGAATACGAAGAATTCAATTTCAAGTGAAGATGAAACATTAAATGAGTTCGTGATTCCTAGTAGAGCACCCCAAAAACTTCCGTTGTCAAAGCCAGCAAAATTACGACTTAAGTGATTGCGTACAGTCCAGTAAGTGATTTCAGGACGAAGAGAAACGAGGACGCTGTACCAAGACATTTGTGCAAGCTCTTGATCAAGGCCTAGGTTCACTGAGTACAGACGCAGTGAGGAGGATTCCCTAATGTCGTCCCCTTTTAAGGGCGCATAGTCCAAAGAACTGCCTAGAAAGAGGCCGTGCCATAATTGTGGCAGTTCCCAAAGGCCGTTGAAGTTGTAGCTAAAACCATCTTTGAAATAGTCTCTGAGGTCTCCGAAAAGGGAAAAATAGCTGAGACCAACGCCTAAACGTTTCCGTGACACAACTTCGTCAGAGAAAGCTGTGCCTGAAACAAGGCTAAGAAGGAGCAGTAATTTTTTCCATTGCATAGCTCTATTTTACGATACTTAGCTCACCTAAACAAGAACCTCATCATTGGCATCGAAGGGGGGTTGGTCTATGCAAAGTATAGATTGCTCTGTGCTCGTGTGATTTTCATAGCAATGTGGAATTCTGTGAGGCCACACCTTGACGGTACCTGCAGGGATGTTCTTTCCATCCAGGAGTAGTCCTTGTGTCAGTATGATTTCTTTTTCCTTCATGACATGGTGGACATGAGGTGGAATTCGGAAGCCGGGTCCTATGCGGAGTCTATAGGCTCCAAAGTCCGCAGTGACGAGTAAGGAGTCGACAAGGCCGAATTTTGTTTTCTCCGGCTGCAAGGCATATCGAAATTTATCGATGGAATAAGTTCTGCTCGGCAACACGAGATGGACCTTGTTAAAGGGAAATCCGTGGCTATTCGGAATGCGAGTCTCTGAGAAGAAATAGTTGAGCAGGAGTTCTGTAAATTCCCCTTCTGTGCGAAAGGGGCAATATTGCCAAAGGAACTGGATTTCCCTATCAATGTTCTGTAAGAAGTCCTTTGGAATTTGGATTCCTGGCTTTGGAAAAAGGCTTCCTTGAATTGAGCGAAATTCTAAAATGCCAGCTGCTTTAACTTTAAGAGAAATCTCGAAGGAGAACTCGTCATTTTTTTTGGAAGACATTAGGTTTTCCCATTGATGGAATAGAGAAATGGATTTCTATCGTTATATATTAGCGTTTGGATCGAATCTTGGAAACCGCGAGTTGAACTGTAAACGTGGCGAGGCTCACCTCTCTCAATTCGGGCAAGTTCTGAGAAGCACCCGTCCTATCTACACGGAACCTTTGAAATCCGATCTTTTTGGCGTTGAAGAAAATCAGGACTTATTCCTAAATTATATCATTGAATTCCAATGCAGTTTAGACCCAAAAAGCCTCTACCAGGAAATTGTCCGTATCGAAGATGAAGTTGGCCATAACCGTTTACGAAAATGGGCTCCCCGGCATTTGGACATAGACATACTGTTTGCGAGTTTGGGTTCCTGTATTCTCTCATTGGAAGAAAAGGACGGCTTGCATATCCCTCATCGGGAGATTCAGAAACGCCCCTTCCTTCTGGAATTGCTAAGGGACTTTTATCCTAATCTCTGAATCAACGTGACAATTCTGTGAACACACTCTTCGATGCTTATAGAACTTGTATCGAAAACAATCGCGTCTTTTGCTTGCTGCAAAGGTGCATGATTGCGTTGAGCGTCTTGCTCATCCCGTGCTTGAATGTCAGAAATGAGGTCCTGCATAGCGGGAAGGGGCTTGATACCCTTTTCTGCCATTTGCTTATGGCGACGATGAGCTCGGGCTTTTAAATCTGCAATCATGAAGAGTTTGAGATCAGCTTGAGGAAACACAACAGTGCCGATATCTCGCCCGTCTATAATCACACCTTTTTCTGCATGCAATGCTAGTTTTCTTTGAATTGGAAGAAGGAGTGCACGCACAGTTTGAGATTTGCCCACATCACTTGCCAACCTTCCTATGTTCTCGCTTTGAAGCTCATTCGTAATCTCTTTGTTCTTATAGTAGAAAATCCCCTGTCTCCATTCGATGTCCCCTTCTGATTCTCGAATCAACTTTGCAAGAAGAGTATCCGCACTGAGAGGAATTTGGTTCTGATGGGCTAGAAATCCAATCAAACGGTACAGTGTACCTGTGTTGAGATAGTTCCAACCCAGTTGTGCGCTTACGAGAGAAGCGATGGTGGATTTTCCAGAACCTGCTGGGCCGTCAATTGCGATGATTTTGGGCATTTTAGCAGAGTTCATGCGTTGTATGCTCCCATGTTCAGAAACTTATTCAATCGTTGATTTTTAAGTTCTTCACCCGTGAGAGGTGATAGCTCATTCAAATCATCAAGAATGGTCTTCTTGATCTGTGCTGCTACAAATTCCAGGTCTCTATGAGCCCCTCCAGGAGGTTCCGGAATAATGGAGTCAATGACACCGAATTCTGCTGCTGGGATAGAAGTGAGTTTCAATGCTTCAGCAATTAAATGAGCTTTTGTAGAATCTTTGAGAAGTATGGATGCACAACCCTCTGGTGAAATAACGGAATAGATCGAATACTGCATCATGTGGACGCGATTTCCAACTCCGAGCGCGAGGGCTCCACCGCTACCACCTTCCCCGATGACTATGCAGATAACAGGCACTTTTAATTTTGCCATAACCATAATGTTCTTGCCGATCGCCTCCGATTGCCCGCGTTCTTCCGCGTCGATTCCGGGATAGGCACCCGGTGTGTCTATAAAAGTGACGATAGGTAAGGAAAGACGTTCAGCGAGAGACATCAAACGCAAGGCCTTGCGGTAACCTTCCGGTTTGGGCATTCCGAAATTGCGAGCGATGTTATCCTTTGTTCCGCGGCCTTTTTGATGGCCAATGATGACAAAGGATTGGTTTGCAATTTTTCCAATACCACCCACAATCGCGGGATCGTCATAAAAGTTGCGATCGCCATGCAATTCTATAAAGGAAGGGCTGATCAACGACAGCAGATCTTTGGTCGTGGGTCGTTTTGGATGGCGAGACAATTGAGTGATTTCATAGGAAGTGAGCTTGGCAAACATAGTGTCGCGAAGTTGATCAGACAGTATTTCCAAGTCTTCGATTTCGGAATTTAAATTAATCGCCTGAGTAAGAGACATGCGCCGTAGTTCAGCGATACGCATTTCAAGCTCGGCGAGCGGTTGTTCAAACGGAATGTAGTCCATAGTGAAGCCTTTTCTTGCTTTAGGTCAGATCAGCGCATGTTAGCAGAAAATCGTGTCTTCCCCAAGCGGAGCCCTTGTCGAAGAAAGGGGGCTCCAGTTAAGCCATTGACAATTTAGCCAAAACGCATTGAAGAAAGCTCATTTCTTTGTTAGACGCTGACGCAGGTTTTGTTATGCCTTTTTATTTTTAAGGAGATCGTATGCGGAAAAAGTGCTTTGTACTGGGTGTTGTTTTAATGGCGATTGCTCCGCAGGCATATTCGTCGTCCGATGAATCGGAAGATCCGATCATAGTGTTTCCTTTTGTGGAAGAGAACGGAGACCTTGATCCCAAGGAAAAAACAAATACCCCTGAACAGGCAAATGCCCCCGAACAAGAAGCTCCGACCATCGCACCTGTGGAAGAGAACGGAGACCCCACCACAGAAATTGCAGAACCGACGAGCGGTCGAATTAGAAAACCTGTAAAAAAAGAGAGGATGAGCCGGGCGGAAAAAAAGAAGCTCGCAGAGGAGCAGCTAGCACTTGCTACCGAGTTTGTAGAATATGAAGAAGGAATTGACCTAAATTCCAGCTCTGAGAATCGAAGAAGTCATGAGCAACTTCAGACCTTACCGTTAATCACTTTTGCCCCCGTCTTTGTTGGGAATTTCTTTGGCGGGACTAGTTTCTGATTTCTCTTTAGTGGTAGTTGGGGGAACTGTAGAGGTCGACCCCGCTGATCCCCCCGATTTATTTTTGAAATCGGTGACGTACCATCCACCGCCCTTTAGCGAAAATCCAGTTGCACTCATGATCTTTTGAAGTTTCCCCTTTTTGCAAATGGGGCACTCTGTAGGGTAGGGGTCGGCCATTTTCTGCCACTTTTCAGTAATTTCCCCGCAGTTTTGGCATTTGAACTCATATATTGGCATCTCTATCAGCCTCCAGAATAAATCACCTGTTTCTCATCTCACTTCTTGTTAGTCTTCGTTTAAATCTGGGTTTGCAGCTTGTCAATATTTCTTCCAAAAGAAATTGGTCCCATTTTCTTTATCCACCTTTAGATCATGATCAAAATCAACTTCAAAACCTCGATCAAAGCCTAAATACCATTCCTTAAAGGAACGTTTCTTTAGCAGTCGCAAAGAGTGGGGAAATATGAAAGCTTGTTAAAATAGGAAACAATGTAAAAACACAGAATTTTGAAATGGCATTCATAGTAGAAAATCCCCCCGGAAAAGACTCTAATCTTGTCGGATTGTTCTTATGAACTTTAGATTGTCTTCTATTTACAGGTGTTTGTTGCTAGCGTTATGAGAGAGGATCTCTTAGTAGCAGACCCTCTAGAAACTAAGAGGATTATGAATTATTGAAACTTCAGGCGGGCGAGTCGAACCCTTTCGGAATCTTCAACACTTTTGAGCATGGCTTTGCGTACCAAACTTGGTAGTTCGGGGTGTTCTTTCAGAAAGGCTCCAACTTTTGTTTCAAAAGAAGCAGGGTAGCTGATGGGGTACATGGATTTTACAAAATGAGCCACTTTGTTTTCGAACTCGTTAGCAGCAACTTGCTTGAGTATGGAAGAAAAGTAGTCCTCCATGACGAAGTCCGTTAAATTTTCATTCAGAACATATTGAAAATGCCCCATCACAGTACGAGCGTCCCTTGAAACCATACGACCAGGTGTGCTGATTTCTTTATACCATTTTTTCTTAACGCTCACTTTAGGTGCACTTATCTCTACAAGCATCGCACGGACAAGTCCACGGCTACTGCTGTCTCTCTGTTTCTCTTTTTGAAGAAGAGACGCAAGTTGAGCATATTGCATTTCCGAAAGAGCAGACAAGATGCTCCAACGTCGGTCTTGGTCGAGTTTCATTCCAGCAGGACTTGCTTTTCCTTCCAACCAGGATTGCAGTTCTTTTCCATGCTCGTTTGTTGCGGAAGCTAAATAATGGTCGAAGAGCAGAGTCTGTAAGGGGCTCCCTGGTTCAGCCTTTTGCAAGCGTTGCCATAGAAGATGAGAGATGAGTTTGCTAGCGGCTTCTCTTGATTTTTTCGGAACATAGGTGCGAGCGGATCGTAAAGAACTAAGGGCACTATCAAGAACTATAATGTTATCTTCATGCAGGGCATGTTGAGTCACCAGTTTAATATATTCATTCGCAGAAACCTTGCTATTGCGTAGCATGAACCATAGAGTTGAGTAGAGTTGTTGTCGTAAGAGGGGGCTCTCGACTTTGTGTAGACTCTTGTAAACCGTTTCTAAACTTTTTGCATCTAAACTTATGTTGACAAGATCATAGTCCGAATCGTTTGGGAACACTAAGTCAGGAACGTTCTCTCCGATGGCTTCCTTTACTTCTGTCTGAGCACCCTGATAGGTGACAGGAATACTCTTATAGAGTTTTAGTGCACCCTGAGCATCGTATTTATAAAGCCCAACAAGAGTGCGGTGTGTGCGCAGTAATTTATCCATAGGGTCAGGTTCTTGATCTATGGTCATGCTTTTTATTTTATCCCCATCCACTTTTAAATCTACGCTTATGCTATTGGTTCCTTTGGAACGAAGCCATTCTTCATCCCATTTGTTAAGATTCAGACCGGAAGCTTCCGAAAGGGCCTGAAGAAAATCATGACGTGTTGTGTTGGAGAATGCATGCTGTTTAAAATATTTGCGAAGCCCCTTAAAGAAGGCTTCCTCTCCAACGTAGAAATACAGTTGTTTTAAAACACTGGCTCCCTTTTCATAAGTAATGGCATCAAAACTTGACACAGCTTCGTCTGTATCTTTCACAGTTCCGACAATGGGATGGGTGGTACTTTTATAAGAGTCTTCAAGGCTAGCGGACAGCTTTGCTGAAGCGTTAAAGGATAGAGAGGGATCCGGCAGATTGAGGGTCTTATATGTTTTCTCAATTGTAAGATAGGACATGAAGGTGGCGAAGCTTTCATTCAACCAAAGGTCATCCCACCACTTCATTGTAACTAAATCTCCAAACCACATGTGTGACATCTCGTGAGAGAGCGTATCCATCATATCGGATCGTTCTAACGGTGTAGGTGTGCCGCGCTGTACGTAGCTATCTTCATTGAAGATCACGGCTCCAATATTTTCCATAGCTCCATTAGCGAATTCTGGCACGAGAATTTGATCATATTTTTTAAAGGGGTAAGGGTAATCAAAAGACTTTTCTTGAAATGCAAGAGACTCTTGAGTCATTTTAAACCAGTCTTTGTCGTCTATATATTTCGCGAGTGTTTTACGAACAAATAGCCGAAGAGGGATTCCACTGAAGCTTTTGGATTCCCATTTCGCAAAGGGACCCGCTGTGAGCGCAAATAAATAGGAGCTCATCTTTGGAGAAGCCTGGAATTTCCACATTCTATATTGGGGATTCAGTTCTTTTACTTCAGACTCTCGCGAGTTTGCGATCACTTCCCAGTGTTTTGGCGCCGAGACGCTCAATTCATAAACAGCTTTGAGATCCGGTTGATCGAAGTGCGGGAAGACTTCATTGGCATAGTAAGGTTCAAGATTGGAATAGATATAATCTTGCTTGTCTTCAGGATCTACAAAACGGTGCAGACCCTTCCCCTCATTCGAAAACGTATTGGTGAAGAGGATGTGGACGTGGTTTTCTGCGTTGAGTTTCAAAGCCTCTTCTGGCAAGTAGATTTTACTGTTTTCCCAACGGTAAGGGCTTTTCTTCCCATTGATCGAAAGATCCTTGATCTTATTCCCATGCTCCGAAAAATCTAGGAAGAGATTCTTTGTGTCTTTTAAATAGAAACGTAGATCGATTTCTCCCTGATACAAGGGGCTCTCCGCCGTCAATTGCATTTGCAATTGGTATTGGACATTGCTTACGGCGAGCGATCGCTGCTTTGCATTTTCGTAGGTGAGAACATTGTTTGCACTCAAATGACCTGCCATTGAAAGAAGGATTGCTGACACTAAAACACGCATAGTTGAAACTCCGGGTTAAAATTCCAAATAAATTCTGCCCCTTTTTTTAAGCAGAAGCTAGATCAAAGAGCAGGAATTCCGTTTCGCTAGTGCTGTGAATTTTCAATGTGCTTTCTTCTTTAACTCCGAGCCCATCCCCTTCATGAAGATCGATTCCGTTGACGGAAAGCTGTCCTTTGCAAATCTGAAACCAATAGCTTCGCTCCGCCTTCGCTTCGAACTTAAGATCTTTTCCGCCTTTCAAATGTCCGACATAGAGGGAAACGTCTTGGTGAATGGTGAGTGAGCCCGAACTACCGGACTGGGATGCAACGAGAGTAAGCTCTTGGCTTGCAAACTTATCTTTAAAGGATTTCTGCTCGTAACTCGGCTTCATTCCCTTTACTTTCGGAAAAATCCAAATTTGTAAAAGGTGACTCACGCGATCTTTGTAGTGGTTGAATTCCGAGTGTGCTATTCCGGAACCTGCACTCATGCGTTGCACTTCACCAGGATAGATCACGCCGGAGTGACCAAGAGAGTCTTTGTGCTCTACGCCTCCTTCGAGTACATAGGTGATGATCTCCATGTCTTTGTGCGCATGGGTGTCGAAGCCTCCACCTCCCTGGATGCGGTCCTCATTGATCACACGCAGCACACCGAATTGGTGATGCTTCGGATCAAAATAGTCCGCAAACGAAAACGTGAAATTGGAATTAAGCCACCCAAGATTGCTATGCCCTCTTTCAAGGCTCGGTCTTTTGATAAGCATAAGAATACTCCAGAGTTGTCTGTAGTATTCTATAATATCATTGAGAGTCCGGCTTGTGTGAGAGTACAGACATACTGTGGCTGAGAGAATTGGAAATGTAGAGCTTTCCATTCAAGAATATAGCTTGTTGAGGAAAGGGACCAACTTTAAAAGTCTCAATGACTTTATTGCCTTGGTTCGTATCGATTACAGAGACTGTGCCATCCATTTCGTTCGATACGAAGAGTAGATTTTCGTGCAAAAGAGGCTCTAGTGGGTTTCTTCCGACTTCAATAGTCTGGATAATCGCAAATCCTTGCGCTGGGTCCAACACATCCACAGTGTTGCCAAAGTGGTTCGCTATATAAAGGTATTGCCCATGCACTACGGGGCGTTCAGGATGGCGACCGAGATTGATAGTTGCTCGGACTTCTCCTGTTTCTGATTGAATAATGGAAAGAGTCTCGTCGAAGCTGCTCACTACGAAAATCAACCCATAACTACCAAGTGCTTGAAGGGGGCGATGACCCACAGGGATGGTACGAATGCGTTCCCAACGTGTTGGGTCAATAACAGACACGGTGCTATCTGCAAAGTTTGATACATAAAGGAGGTTTCTATAAAGATAAGGCTGCTGTGCACCAGCACCATGACCCACTTCAATGGTGTGAACAATGGGATCGGCCAACGAGATGTCGATCACATAAAGTAGACGGTCCTCACTGCTTGGCACTAAAAGGTATTGACCATAAGAAAGTGGAGGCCCAAGGTGCCCGCCCGTCACACGAACACTACGCATATTATAATTTATCGGATTGATCTCGATTATGCGGTTCCCAACACTTTCTGTTATGTAAAGTCGTCCGTTGTGTACAACGGGTTGGTTGGGACCACGACCCACAGGAATTTTACGGATGATGCGATTCGCTTGATTTGGATCGATCACATAGAGTACGTCATCGGCCCTGTTCACAACATAAAGGAGACCGAGATGTTGGATAGGCTGAAGCAGTTGGTTTTGAGAGGGAATGGGATCGTCTACTAGGGGAGTGTTAGAGTTTGCAATTTGAGGAAGCAAGTTGCTCCCCAAAACAAAAGTTGTAGCAATCAATCTACTCAAAATGTTGAGGGTGCCATCCATCTCGGAACAAGTCGCTTGCGAAGGCAAGAGCATTCCTAAGGTTAGAATGAGTGGTGCAATGAATCGCTTTAGCATAGGTCTGATCCTTGTTTGTCAACGGTATAAATGATGACGCACCTTAATGTGCTTAA